>Ga0136624_1000166_pt1 | contig 22148 bp, 25 predicted proteins | sample AntDrymUQ4692206_2_FD_104802 | JGI IMG/M metagenome (GOLD analysis project Ga0136624, IMG submission 104802) | Polar desert sand microbial communities from Dry Valleys, Antarctica - metaG UQ469 (22.06) | ecosystem: Environmental > Terrestrial > Soil > Desert | place: Antarctica: Dry Valley... | reverse complement strand
TTCAGAATAGCCGACATCGTCGAGAAAGCGTAGCCGCAAACCCACGGGCGATCATCTTCGACCTGGGTGGCACGCTCGGGCACTGGCCGCGCAGAGATTCCACCCTTGAGGACGAGAATAAACGGATGGCAGAGGGAGCCCCGGTGAACTCACTTTCCGCAACCATCCCTGCCTGCCTGGCCGAGTTGCCGACCCTGCTCCGCCACTGGTCGATCTGACAGAGGAATCCACGCGAGTCGATCCACCCCGCCACCGGGGGCCGAGCCGACTACCACGCCCCTTCAGGAGGCCTTTTCTGATGCCTGAAACCTGATACCTGTAGCCTGGGCGAAACGGCGCCTTATACTACGGGCATGAGGCCCGTATGTTTTCTGAGCGACTTCGGCCTTGCCGACGACTTCGTCGGGACGTGCAAGGGCGTGATGCTCGGCGTCGCGCCAGGGTTGACCATCGTGGACTTGACCCACGACGTGCCGGGCTTCGCGGTCAAGGCCGGGGCGGAGATCCTGGAGCACGCCACCCGCTACATGCCCACGGACTCCGTCTACCTCGCCATCGTGGACCCCGGCGTCGGAACAAAGCGACAGGCGCTGGCCCTGAGAACGGATCGCGACGCGCTGCTCGTCGGCCCGGACAACGGCCTGCTCGTCCGGGCTGCCGACGCTTTGGGCGGCGTCGCGGAGGCGGTCGTGCTCGATAACCCCGACTACCACGTCCACCCGGTCTCGAACACCTTCCACGGCCGCGACGTCTTCGCCCCGGCCGCCGCCCACCTCGCAGCCGGCACGGCCCTCGCGCAGCTCGGCAAGAGCGTGGCTCCCGCATCCCTGGTGCGCCTCGAAGGGTCCGAAGACTCCGGAAACTCCGGCGAGACGCTGGAGGCCGGGATCATCTCCATCGACCGCTTCGGGAACGCGAGGCTCTCGCTCGCCTATGAGGATTCGGGGCTGAAATACGGCGATTGGCTGAGGATTGACGCCGGAGACGGACAAATGTCCGTTAAGTATGTCGAGACCTTCGGGTCATCCAAGGCGGGTGAGTTGGTGCTCGTGCCGGATTCCCACTGGCGTCTGAGCCTTTCGATCAACATGGGCAACGCCTCCCAGGCGCTCGCCCTGAAGCTCGGAGACCGGGTCCGGCTGCTGCGCACGGGGGGTCCCGATGCCGCCGGCGCCTGAGCGAACGTCGAACGGCTCCGCGGGGTCTCCCCTCTCGCCGCGGGAGCGGGGCCTTGTGGTGCGGGCCGCCGCGCTCCGCCCCCTGAACGTCGTCGTCCTGGTGATCGGGCTGGTCTTCTTCGTCGCGACATCCTTCACCTGGTGGGTGCTGCCGCTCACCCTTGCGACCTACGCGGCCCTGGTCGCACTGGGGGCCGGGGACCCTATCCTCCAGCGTCGCATCCTCGGTCGGGGGAAGCCGGAGACCGGGCAGGCGCGCGACCTCTCCCCCGAGCGGCGGGCCCGATGGCTCCCCCGCGGTGAGACCCGGGAGAAGGTCGATGCCGCGCTCGCGGAGTACCGCAAGGTCGTGGCCGCCATAGAGGCCTCGGACGACGTTACCCGGGCCGTACTCCAAGACACCGTACCCAGGCTGGACGCCGCCGCCGACCGCCTCGTCGATGTCGCGCTCCAGAGGGAGAAGGCGTCGGAGACCGTCAGGGATCTGCGCGGCAAGTCGGGCTCCGACACCGGGCCAAGGTCCGAGAACCTCCAAAAACTGGAGGAGCGCATAGAAGAGGCAGACGCGGAGATCTCCGCTACCTCCAGCGAGTTGCTCGACCTGCGCGCGAAAGTGGTCAGGATCTCCATAGACACGGACGACGCCCAACGGGCCAACGACCTCAACGCCTCGCTCGACGAACTGAACGCCCGTCTGGAAGCCCTCGGCGACATCGCATCTTCAAGAGAGTAAGGGAATACACCCCGCAGATGCGAGACAGGCCGGTAGTTATCGCCGTCTGGAGGGGAGGGAGACCGGGAAAGGCCTGGCGGCCTGGCACCGTCAACGGGCGGTCGAGTTATCCGGGCTGATAGCGCCAACAGGGTGGGCTACGTGCTCCTGGACACGGAGGGGCGGACCGCGCGGGAGATCGCGGGCGAAGAGTCTATTCTTTCCCGGGCGACACGATGTCGACCTTCGGAGGGGGTTCCGTGAAGAACGCGATGGCCCCGGAGGCCAGGTCCGCGAGCCCTACTTGGGCGTGGATCGCCGCTAAAACGATGACGCTGCACGTCACGCCCAGGAGCGCGAACGTCCTCTTGCGCCGCCGCTGGAGCGCCCCCGCCACCCCGAACCCCAACGCCACGAGCTCGGACAGCACCGTCAAGACCACCAGCACAGCCATCCCGAAGGCGTAAGCAACCTCGTCTGCCCCCGGAGGCTGCAAGCTTACGAGGAACAGGGCCAGCAGGTAGAAGCCCACAAGCAACACCCCCGGCAAGAAGGACAGCACGAACGAGGCCGCCCCCAGGTAGGAGTGACGAGAACGACCGGTTACTGTGCTAGTCATAAGCGGGGAGGAAAGCGCGACTCATGGCCCGCGCCGTTGCGAGCAGTCGAGATTTCGGTATGAGAGAAGGATCTGGTCTGCCGGTGGACCCGGCCATGTCCGGCAAGAAGGGTGCTGCGATGGTCGGCCTGGAGCCGGTTATGCCGCGAAAGGGCGGCAGGAGAAAACTTCCGCTAGGCCGAGCTCGCCCGCCAGTCGCGGTCGTCGTTCTGCTCCTCGGCCGGCTCAGGCTGGGGTGTTGGACGGTGGACGGGTACCCCGCTGAGCTCCTGCCTCGACTCTTCCACGGAGACCAGGGAGTCCTGGAACCAGTCCTCGAGCTGGCCCATCACGCGGTCGCGGTAGACCTCGGAGCCGCTTGAGACCTCTTCGGCGTAGCGTTCCGCACCGTCGATGATCTCACCCGCCCTACGGTCCGACCTGCGGCAGAGCTCGGTCTCGGGCACCAGGGCGTTCGCCCGATGGTGGGACTCTTCTACGATGCGCCGGCCTTCCTCTTCGGCGGCGGCGACCATGACCCCGCACTCCCGACGTAGCGCCTCGGCCTCTGCCAACTCGCGGGGCAATGAAGCCCTGAGCTCGTCGAGCATCACGAGCAGGTCCGACCGGTCCACGACCGCCCGTCCCTTGCGCATCGGCACACCCGAGGCATCCTGAACGATCGCCTCCAACTCGTCCAAAACCCCACTTATGTACTGCATATCTTCTCTCATGGGGGCAACCCTAGCATGCCCCTTACGGCTACGCCAGCCTTTCTGAAAGTATTTTTTGATGCTCACCTTCATCCTTAGGTCTAATTTGATCTTAAGGTTAAGTGCAAGTCTTCCGCGGTGCTCGGCGGGGGTGTCGGAGTACCGGGGCATCGGACCCTTATGCCTTACAATGGCGTTTTTCGGAGTTATCCACAGGGGGCGAGAGTGTCGGCAAGGTTCAACCGCATCCCCAGGGAGGGGTTTAAGCCCATGTGCAGGGCCCCGTTTCGGGGGAGGTCCGGTGTGTGGTCCATGAGCGAGACGCGGGTGCCTGGAGGGGGCGAGAATACGTCACCGGGAAAGGCGTCAAAGTCCGCACGAGCGCCCGTCTGACGTTCGGACGGGTAGAATTTGAACGCCGGACCCCACCAAGGCCGCGGTTTAGATCTGGCGGTTGGCCAGACCGGCGGCGACTGTGGCGAAGATCATGGGTACCACGGCGAGCGGGTTGGTAACTCCCTGCAAGATGCCTGGTCCGAGTACCAAGAGGAATGGGATGGCGGTGGCGGCGACGGAGACCGCTATCGCCAGGAGCCCGCCGTTGCGCCCGCCGGCGCGGTAGATCAGGGTCCCCGCACCGTAGCCGGCGGCGGCCGAGATGAGCCAGGTGAACGGTAGCTGGAAGAGCAGGAAGGCGACGAAGGGTACGCCGACGACGGCGATTCCGATTCCGGCGAGCAAGGTCTTTACGACCTGGTTTCTCTTCATGACGCCCGCCCGCGCGCCGCGCGGGAGCCTGGCGTCATCCGGGCACTTTATGCCGACTTCGGTCTGGCGCATGCATTCCGTGCAGATCGGCCGCCCGCAGGTGGCGCACGAGACGCGCGTCTCTCTTTTGGGGTGCCGGTAGCAATGCATGGGTTCGGACATCAGCGTCCCTTCCGGTTCTGGCGGGCGCGCGCCAGCTCGCCGCGGGGCATCAGGACGATCTCCCGCTTGTAGCTCTGGTGGATCTTGGCGACATCCCGGCTGTGCTCCAGCTCCTGTCTTCTGATCTCATCCCGCAGGAGGCGGTTCTCGGCCGCGAGCCTGGCGACGCGGCCTTCGAGGTCGAGCACGGTCCTGACCCCCGCGAGGTTCATCCCCATCTCCTGGGTGAGCCGCTGGATGTGGCGGCCGAGCTCGACGTCCTCCTGGGAGTAGAGGCGCGTGTTCTTGATGCTCTTGCGCGGGCGGAGCAGGCCCTTCTGCTCGTACATCCTCAAAGTCTGGGGGTGGACCCCGATCAACTCCGAGGCGATACCTATCATGTACAGGGGACGCTTGCGCAGGCTCACGACCCGACCCTCCTGAACAACTCCGCCCGCACGTCCTCGTCCCGCTCCTCCGCCAGAGCTTCCAGGATCTCGCGCTCCCGCCGCCGGAGCTTCTTCGGCACCACGACGCCGACCCGCACGATGAGGTCGCCCCTCTCGGTCCCGCCCCGCCTGGTCCTGGGAGCCCCGGCCCCCCTGACCTTGAACTGCTTCCCGTTCTGGGTGCCGGCCGGGATCCTGAGCCTGACCGTCCCACCCCCGGGCTTCGGGGCCTCCACCTCCGCCCCGAGCGCCGCCTCGACGAAGCTTACCGGCACCGAGACGACGAAGTCGTCGCCCTTCCTCTTGAACACCGGATGCTCCTCGACCTGCGTCACCACGAAGAGGTCCCCCGCCGGCCCGCCGCTCCTCCCGGCGCCCCCACGACCCGGCACCCGCACCTTCATCCCGTCCCTGGCACCGGCCGGTATCCTGACCTTGACCTGCTTCATCCCGCGCGTCTTCCCGTTCCCCCGACACCTCGGGCACGGTGTCTCCACGATGCTGCCCCCGCCCCCGCACCGGGAACACGCCGTGGATAGCGCGAACAACCCCTGGTCCCTACTCTGCGTCCCGCGCCCCCCACACTGCGAACACGTCCGCGGCGAGGTGCCTGGCGCCGCGCCGCTCCCCCCGCAGTCCCCGCAGGCCTCCTCCACGGGAACCCCGACCCGGGTCGTCACGCCTTCGAGCGCGTCTTTAAACTTCAACTTGACGCTTACTGTGGCATCCTCACCTTTCGGGGAGGCCTGCCGGCCGCGCGCGTTGGTGGTCGCCTGCCCGAAGACGTCGCCGAGGTTACCGAAGCCGCCGAACAGGTCGGAGAGGTCGGAGAAGTTCTGGAAGTCCGCGCCAGCGGCCGTACGTTGTCCGGCGTTCCCGGCCCCGAAGAACTGGCGTGGTCCTTCGTCGTATTCCCGGCGTTTCTCCGGGTTTGAGAGGGTTTCGTAGGCCTGTTGGATGCCCTTGAAGCGTTCTTCGGCGCCCTCGTCGCCGGGGTTCGCGTCGGGGTGGTACTTGCGCGCGAGGCGACGGTAGGAGCGCCGGATCTCATCCTGCGAAGCCCCCTTGGATACCTCGAGAACCTTGTAGAGGTCTTTCGTCTCCATATCTAAACCTGCTTCGCAACCACAACCTTCGCGGGACGAATGGCCCTGCCGTTGAGCAGGTAACCCCTCTGGAAGGTCTGGAGTACGGTTCCCTCTTCGTGTTCTTCCGAGGGCTGGCCCATGACGGCCTCGTGCACGTTTGGGTCGAAGGGCTGGCCGTCGGAGGCGACGGGCAGGAGGCCCTCGTTCGCGAGCACGTCGGCGAGTTGGTCGCGGGTGGCCCGGACGCCCTCGCGGATGTCCCCTTCGGACTCCAGGGCGCGGTCCAGGTTATCCAGGACCGGCAGGAGCTCCTGCACGAGCTTCTCGGAGGCGGACTCCAGCATTCTGGCCCTCTCGCGCTCCTGGCGTTTGCGGGAGTTGTCGAACTCGGCCTTCAGACGGCGCAGGGAGTCCAGGTACTGGTCCCGCTCCCCACTCACCGCCTCGAACTCCGCCAGCGGCACGGAAGGCTCTTCCGCGACGGCGTCCTCCGGGGCGTCGGTCGTCTCGTCCACGACGCCCGTCTCGTCTACGATGTCCGGGTCCGAAGGGGAGCCCTGTGCCTCCTCTGTGGGCTCCCCTTCCGGTGCCGCGTCGCCGGGGAGGTTCGGGTCGCGCCTCTCCTCTTCCCTGGCCAACTTACTTACGCTCCCCGTCCTGACGGTCCTCTTCGTCTTCTACGACCTCGGCGTCCTCGACCAGGTCGTCGGTGTCGGTTGCCTCGGAGGTGGCGGATTGCTGATCCTGGACCTGGCTGTAGAGGGCCTCGGAGAGCTTGTGGGAGGCCGTAACGAGGGCCTCCTGCTTGGTCTTGATCTCCTCTACGTCACCGCCGGCGAGGGCCTCCTTCGCTTCCTTGATGGCCTGCTCTATCTCGAGCTTCGTGTTCGGGTCCACCTTGCCGTCAACGTCTTTCATGGAACGCTCGACGGAGTAGACGAGGTTGTCCGCGTTGTTGCGGACGTCCGCCTCCTCCTTGCGGCGCTGGTCCTCGTCGGCGTGAGACTCCGCGTCCCGCATCATCTGCTGGATCTCCGAGTCCGAGAGGCCCCCGGAGGCCGTGATCGTGATCCTCTGCTCCTTGCCCGTCCCGAGGTCCTTGGCGCCGACGTTCACGATGCCGTTCGCGTCGATGTCGAAGGCGACCTCGATCTGCGGTACACCCCTCGGCGCCGGCGGGATGCCGACGAGCTGGAAGTTCCCGATAATCTTGTTGTAGGCCGCGATCTCGCGCTCGCCCTGATAAACCTTGATCTCGACCGAGTTCTGGTTGTCGTCGGCAGTCGTGAAAGTCTCACCCTTGCGCGTAGGTATAGTGGTATTCCGTTCGATCAACTTGGTAAAGACGCCGCCCTTGGTCTCGATACCCAAAGAGAGGGGCGTGACGTCGAGGAGCAGGACGTCCTTGACCTCGCCCGCGAGCACGCCGGCCTGGATGGCGGCGCCGATGGCGACGACCTCGTCCGGGTTGATGCCCCTGTGGGGCTCCTTGCCCGTGATCTCCTTGACCTTCTCCTGAACCGCCGGGATGCGCGTCGAACCGCCGACGAGGATCACCTGGTCCACCTGCCCCTGCTGCAGCCCCGCGTCGCTCATCGCCTGACGCACTGGCCCGGCCGTCCCTTCGACGAGGTCGGCGGTCAGGTTGTTGAACTGCGCGCGGCTAAGCGTCAGGTCCATATGCTTCGGGCCGTTCTGGTCCGCGGTGATGAATGGGAGGTTGATCGAGGTGCTGGTCGTCGAAGACAGCTCCCTCTTGGCCTTCTCGGCGGCCTCGACGAGGCGCTGGGCGGCCATCTTGTCCTTGGAGAGGTCGATGCCCTCGGCCTTCTTGAACTCGGCGGCCATCCAATCGACGACCTTGGCGTCGAAGTCGTCGCCGCCGAGGTGGTTGTTGCCGCTGGTGGCCTTGACCTCGAAGACACCCTCGCCGAGCTCCAGGATGGAGACGTCGAAGGTGCCGCCGCCGAGGTCGAAGATGAGGATGGTCTGGTCCTCTTCCTTGTCCATGCCGTAGGCCAGGGCCGCCGCGGTCGGCTCGTTGATGATCCTCTTGACGTTCAGGCCCGCGATGCGCCCCGCGTCCTTGGTGGCCTGGCGCTGGGCGTCCTCGAAGTACGCCGGCACGGTGATGACCGCGTCGGTCACCTCGTCGCCGAGGTAGTCTTCGGCGTCCTTCTTCAGCTTCTGGAGGGTCATCGCGCTGATCTCGGGCGCCGAGTAGCTCTTCTCGCCGACCTTGACCTGGATGTCCCCGCCCGAACCGGACTCCACGTCGTACCCGACGCGCCCGGCCTCGGTCTTGACGTCGCTGACGCGCCGGCCCATGAAGCGCTTGATCGAGTAGATCGTGCGGTCAGGGTTGGTCACAGCCTGCCGCCTGGCGAGCTGCCCGACGAGCCGGTCCCCGCTCCTCTTGTCGAACGCCACCACGGAAGGCGTCGTCCGCTCGCCCTCGGCGTTGGTGATGACCGTGGGGTCGCCCCCCTCCAACACCGCCACGCAACTGTTCGTCGTCCCAAGGTCTATGCCTATGCTCTTGCCCACGCGCCTGCCTCCCGAAATACAGAGTTATCTGAGTTCTCGCTAGTATAAAATCTTAGTGTCTCACCTTCAAGTCTTCTATCTGCCGGATGGGATCGCGACGAGGCTACAGGAAGGTTGCGGCATAGGGTAGGATATCCTGGCCCCTTGTGGGGGTAGATCTGGAGGTTTCTGGAGGCTTGGACGAGACTATATTGCTGGTCGACGACGATGCGGCGCTCTTGGAGGTGACCTCCATCGTGCTGGCGTCTGAGGGTTACCGGGTGGTCACGGCGGAGGACGGTACGGAGGCATTGCGGGCGCTTGAGGGCGAGGACCTCGACCTCGTGGTCCTGGACATCATGCTGCCCAGGATGAGCGGGTTCGAGGTCTTGAAGAAGATGCGGGAGTTGAGCGACGTCCCCGTGGTCCTGCTCACGGCCAAGAGCCAGTCCGTGGACAAGGTGGTGGGGCTGGAACTCGGGGCCGACGACTACATAACCAAGCCCTTCGACACCAAGGAGTTGCTCGCCAGGATCAAGGCCATCCTCAGGCGGTTCGGGCGGGAAGGCCGGGGCCGGGAGGGGATGTTGCGGCTCGGGCCGCTGGAGTTGGACCCAGGGGCGTACACGGTGAGCCGGGACGGGCGGTCGTTGGAGCTCACGCCCACCGAGTTCAAGATACTGGCGCTATTGATGCGCCGTCCGGGGCAGGCCTTCACGCGGGCCCAGATCTCCGAGGCCGTCTCGACGGGCTCGCACTACCTCGCCAGCCGCTACATAGACGTCCACATAAGCCGGCTGCGGGCCAAAGTCGAGCGCGACCCGTCCAGGCCCCAGATCATACAGACCGTGCCGAGCGTGGGTTACCGGGCCGCCCGGCCCGGATAGAGAGGCGGCGACATAGCGAAGAAGGGCAAGAGAAGGAGGCTGCTGCCCCCGGCGAGCTTTCGGGCCAGGATCTTCGTCGCGCTCGTCGGCATCTCCTCGGTTACGAGCCTCATCATAGGCGTCGTCCTCTACTCGTTCTCGCAGAACCAGCTCGTGGAGGCGGAGAAGACACTGCTCGAACAGCGCTCCCAGACGGCGAACGCCGGGGCGCAGGACTTCCTTGAGTCCCTCCGCGACCCGGAGGACCAGAGCCTTCCCCCCACCGCAGACTACGCCGAAGAGCTCGTGACGACGGTCGCCGACCCGACGGGCCTCGGGGTGCTCTACGTCGGCACCGAGGGCGAGCCGCTGGCCGCCCGGGACGGCTTCGGGAACCCGGTGGACCCGGGCACGGACTTGGATAAGCTGGACCTCGCGGAGACAACGTTCGAGGAGGCCTCCCGCTCCACGGGGGGCGAGGGTAGGCTAATCTGGAGCGAGGGTCGCTCGGGCTACGTCGCGGTGTGGCCGCTCGTGGGGCGGGACGGGACCGCCAAGGGGGCCATGGTCTACGATGTTCCGAGGGACGAGATCGAGGAGACCCTCTCCTACCTGCGCTACGGCATCGTCGGGGCCATCCTCACGAGCGTGCTGATCGCGGCCGGGGCGAGCTTACTTCTGGCCCGCCAGCTCACGCGCCCGCTCTCGGAGACCAGGGACGCGGCGATACGGGTCGCCTCCGGGGACTACGCGGCCGAAGTTCCCGTCAAGGGGAGGGACGAGCTCGGCGAACTCGCCCGGGCCTTCAACTACATGGCCGAGGAGATAGAGCACTACGTCGGGGAGATCCAGGAGCAGAAGAGCCGCCTGGAGGCCGTGCTGGAGGCCTCCCCCGAGGCGGTCGTCGCCACGGACCCGGCCGAGAGGGTGACGATGGTAAACCCCGCGGCGGCCAGGATGCTCGGCGTCCGGCACTCCGACCAGGGCCGCCTCCTCGACGAGCTCGGGACGCCGGAGGGCATCGTCCGGTGCGTCCGGGAGGCCGCCGCCAACGGGGTCGCCGTCAGGGAGGTCGAGTTCGGGGAGAAGACCTTCTGGGCCTACGCCGCCAGGATGGACCGGCGCGAGACCAACGGGTCAGGCAAGGACGCCGGCATCATCCTCGCCGTCAGGGACATAACCGAGCACCGCTCGCTGGAGAAGACCAAGACCGCGTTCGTCTCGGACTTCTCCCACGAGCTGAGGACGCCCTTGACGACCATCCAGAGCGCCGTCGGCCTGCTGGAGCGGGCGCGGGAGAGGCTCGACCCGCTGGAGCGCCGCGCTCTGGAGCTCGCCGAGGGGGAGCTCGCGCGCATCCGGGGCATGGTCGATGAGCTGATGACGCTCGCCCAGATGGACTCCTGGCAGTATCAGTTGGAGGTCGGCCCCGCGGACCTCGGGGAGGTGATCCGGACCGCCATGAGGAGCGTGGAGACGAAGGCCCAGCGCTTCGGCATCGAGGTGTACTTTGAGGACGGGGCCGAGCACCGCTGCATTTGCGACGTCCAGAAGCTCTACCAGGTCTTCCTCAACCTGCTGGACAACGCCATCAAGTACTCTGACCCCGGCGACCGGGTGGACGTCACCGTGGAGAACACCCCTTCCTGGATGACCGTGCGGATACGGGACACGGGCATCGGTATCCCCCCGGAGGACCTCGAACAGCTCTTCGGGCGCTTCTACAGGGTCAACAAGGACCGCTCCCGCGCGACCGGGGGGAGCGGCCTCGGCCTCGCCATTAGCAAGCAGATAGTCGAGATGCACGGCGGCGACATCTCCGTGGAGAGCGAGGTCGGCCGGGGCTCCACCTTCCTGGTCCAACTCCCCACGGAGCCACTCTCCCGCTCTTCGAGCTATGCGATGTAGGCCCTCGCCCGTGCGCGGCCTCCTCGTCGCGGCGTGCGCGTCCGTGACGGTCCTGCTTGCCGGGTGCGCGCACCCGGCGGCGGAGGACCCCATTCAGCCCCTGCCGCCCGCCGAGGGAAGGGTAAACTCTGGCCTCGGGCCAGAGGCCAGGCCCCTGAGCTCCGGCCCCGGATACAAGGGCTCGCCGAGCTGGTCCCTTGGCGGGGACCGGGTGGCCTTCATAGTGGACGGCTACGTGGTGGACAGGACCGTGGACGGCGAGCAGCTCACGCGCTGGACCACGAAGGACTTCGTCGCCGCGGAGGCGGAGTGGACCGCCGACGGCACCCTGACCATGCTCGGCGGCGCGGGGGCGGTGGAAGGGAAGCCCGGGGCCGTCTACCGGACGGACTCGAAAGAAGGTTCCCTCGGCGTGGAGAAGATGGCGGAAGATGTCCTCGCCATGACCCCGGGTCCGGAGCACAAAGACGTCGTCCTGGCCCTCGAGGCGGGGGCCGACGAGAGCGCGGTCGCGCTGCTGCGCGCCGGCCGGATGGAGCGGGTCTACACCGGGACGGTGCCGGGCACGGTGACCGCCGTCTCCCCCTCGCCGGACGGGGACAGGGTCGCCCTCGCGGTGCGCACCCCCGGGGAAAGCCGCTCCGGGGAGCTGCACGTCTTCGACCTCCGCAGCGGGGAGGCGCGTAAGATCTCCGAGCTCGAAGACGACCGGAGCATCCTCGGCGCCCCCCAGTGGACGGAGCGCGGCATCTACTTCGTGGCCGGCGCGATGTCCTCCCCGGCGGACGACGGCGAGCCCCTCTACGACCTGTACCGGACGGAGCCGGAGCCAGGGGAGCCGGAGCCCGCCCCCGGGGTGGGCGAGGACTTCGTCGCCGGCGGCGCCCGCGTCTCGCCCGAGGGCGACCGGCTCGCCGTGGTCGGCCGCCTCAACTCCAAGTCCCCCCTCAACCTATACGTCCTAAACCTGACGACGGGGAACTTCGACGCCGTTACCACCAACGAGGACATGGAGATAAAGACCGGGGCGGACGACCTGGCCTGGTCCCCCGCGGGCACGAGCGTCGCCATCGTGGCCCGCGGCACCTCGTCCGGGGAGCCCGAGGTGCGCGCCGCCCCCGCCGACGAGCTTCTCGACGCCTTCTACAACCTCTACGAGGTCCCGATCACGACGCCCGAGCCCCCGGAGGCCCCACGATGAGAGACGCGGCGCTCTGGGCGGCGGGCGCCGCCCTGGCCTTCCTCTTGACGGCGGGGGCTTTCCTGTTCCTGGCGAACCTCGCGACGGGTTCTTCGGCGGAGGACCTGCCGGCCACGCCCGCGCGCGGCAAGCCGGGCCCCGCCCTGGACCTGGACCTGAACAGGGACCGGCTCGCCTCCCTGGAACCGGCGCCGGACCAGGAGCTGCTGCTTACCGTGGAGAACGCCGGCGGCAAGGACTTCTCGAACGTGAACCTCACGCTCGAATCGTCGTCGGAAGACACCGCCAACCCCCGCTCCCGCTACTACCGGCGGACGCTGCGGGACCTGAAAGCGGGCGAGAACGTCGAAGTAGGCTTCCTCCTCAACCTCTCCGAGCAGCCGCAAGCGTCAGGCGCCCCGACGGCCCCAGACGAACGGTCGGAGATACTCGAGATCCGGGCCACCACCCCCGAGGGCGTCTCGGTGATCAGGACGGCGATACTGCCACTCTAGCACGCTCCGGCTTCGCCTCCGCTCGTCAGCCCGGCGCTTCGCACCTTGTCAGCACGTCCCCTTCGGGGACTCTCAGCACGCCGTCTTCGACGGCTTTCAGCGGTCGGCCGAGCATCGTCCAGGCGTTACCCGCAGCGTCCGGTCGTACTGCCCCACGGCGAAGATCGGAATGGCCTCCCCGCCCGGGAACCGACCACCCACCCCACCGTAGGTGCGGGTTTCGAAACCCGCCCGCGCTCCAGGACGGGCAAGATGGGACCAGCCCCCCGCCCACGACCGCGAGCCAAACGGGACCGGGTTAGCCTCGAACGGCCGAGGGAGCTGACAAGCTGAAAGCGAGGGCCGAAGGCCCGAAGCGTGCTGAGAGCGGAGGCGTTAGCCGGAGCGTGCTGACAAGCCGGCGAAGCCGGCGTGCTACCCCTCTCGGCGCTCGCCGTCGGCGCGGGCCAGGATGCCGGGGTTTGGGACTTTCCTTTTGAGGCTCGGCAGCCTGACCTTGCCGACGAGCGCCCGGGCCAGCTCCCCCACCTCGACGGCGCTCCCAAGCTCGGTGCGGACGAGGGTGTAGCGGCCGAGGCCGCGCGGCGCGTGGCGCACGGGCCTCCAGCCGCTCTGGAGCATGAACGCGGTCGGGACGTGGTGGGGCCTGTCCCGGTCGCTCGCCACGGCCTCGACCGTGCCGACGCCCCGGAGGCGCAGCTCCCTGAGCATCCTGACCAGCAACCGGCGGCGGGTCCTGACGTCGCCCCCGACGTAGGCCAGCATCGCGGCGTCGTCGGCGAACGGCCCCACAGGGTACGCCCCGGCCTGCGGAAATCGTTCGGGCGGACCGTAGACCACGAAGCCCTGGACCTCCTCCCCCCGGCGCAAGACGAACCCGGCCGTGCCCCAGCAGTCCTCCATCTCGCGGAACCACTCCGCGGCCGGCCGCCCCCGCGTCCAGAAAGCGACCGCCTCGGCCAGGCCCGGCACCTCCTCGGCCATGTCCGGCGAGATCGCCCCGATCACGGGGACAAAAGAGGCGGCTTTCATGCCTCGGGCCCCCGCCCCAGGTCCTGCTTCCCCCGCAGCCGCTCCCGCGTCTCCCGCACCTTTCTCCGGAGCTCCTCGGACCGCTCCGCCCCCGTGGCGGGCCCTTCGACGGGCCCTTCGACGGGTCTTTCTGCGGGTCCTTCGGAGCCCTCCGACACGTCCCGAAGCCGCGGGCGCGGAGCCGCGGCGGTCGTCTCCTCGGGGGGGGCCTGACGGGCCGGGTTCGCCGGACGGCCGCGGCCTTCCAGAAGGGCGGCCCTGCGCTCCCGCATCCCCTCCCGGGTCTCGAAGTACGACTCGCGCCCCCGCTCGCGGGCTTCGCCCGCCCGGTCGGTGAGGGAGCCCCGAAGCTCGCGGCCGCTGCGGGGGGCGAGTAGCACGCCCGCGAGCAACCCCGCGGCACCGCCGAGCAGGAACGTTCTCAGCCGCGCTCTATCCATCAGTTCTGCCTCCTTGTGGGCCCTCCCGGGTCATTCTAACCGCTTTTCGTGCGGGTGAGGGGGACGCCGCGGCGCGGCGTGTCCACGCCCATCAGGAGCGGCGAGGCCCGCCGCTCCGCCCTCTCGGCTATGCCCGAGACGCGGTTCGCCACGATCTCGACCACCGCGTCCGAGGTGTTCTCTATGGAGAGGTTCTCGACCGCGTCCACCCTGGCCCGGCCCGCGCTCTCGACGATGTAGTCGTGGATCTGGCGTATCTGCTGGAAGTGGCTTATGTACTCCTCCGCCGGCCGCCGCATCGCCGTGCCCATGGCCCGGATGTAGAACCGGGAGCGGTGGACGTTCTCGTCGGAGAGGTGGACGACGAGCGTGCACACGTTCGGGTGATCCAGGTAGCGCTCCGGGATGATCTCCGGCACCAGGTGGACCCCCTCGACCACGAGGTTGGTCCCCTCCTTGAGCCCCCGCTCCACGATGGCCTCGACCCCGACGCAGACCCTTGCTGCCTGCTCCCTGAAACCGAAGAGGACAGCCTCATCCTCCTCGACCGGCACCCGGACGTCCTGGCGTTTGATCTCGTACGAGCTCTTGTGCAGTATCGGCAACAAATCAGGGCTGATGGCGTGCCGCAAGACCTCCCGAATAGAATCTGTCCCGACCACGCTCTGGATGTTCAACCTCCTGGCCACGTCCGCCGCCAGCGTACTCGTCCCGACCCCGGTTGCACCGCCGATCAAGACGACCACAGGCTCGCTCGACTCGCGCAATATCCGCCACTTGTCCAGCCGCCCGACCGCGATGGCGTCCTTCTTGACGAGCTTGTCCCGAACGCGGGCAAGCACCTCCTCCTCCTCGACGGTGAAGCGCTGCTCGGCCGCGAGCTCGGCCCGGACCTCGCTCGCTATCTGGTGGGCCATCTCAGGCCCGGCGCCCGCCTGTGCCAGCGTCTGGGCCAGGATGCCGCGCGAAAAAGGCGTCTGGCGACCGCCCTTGACGATGGTGATCTCACGTTCCTCCATGGCACCCTCCCAGGAGAGCCGACGAACCCTAGTCGCCGAGGATGCGGAGGCCCCCGAACTTTCTTCCCCGCCGCTTCCTGATGCGAGAGAAAAAGAATAGCAGAAACGCCACGAGCAAGACCGGCAAATAGGGAACGAAGAGCGCGACCGCCCCGCCGATCAAGCCTGCCAGATCTTCGATGAGGCTCAGGAAAGACGTGGAGACGCCGGAAGATACACCCGTCGCCGGCGGCCTCAACAGGACCTTGAGCACGGCCACGACGCCCGCGATCAAAGCCCCGACCACGAGCCACGGTGCCGATCCCGCATCCACGTCAAAGCCGCTCCCCGCCGTGAACAGTACCCCCCCGGCCAAGGCCCTCACCGGAACCATTACGACGTTGAACGCGCGCTCTACCCCCCCGATCTTGTCCAATGCCGTCTCCAGGATGGAGAGCGCCGCGAGCACGCCGAAGGCCGACCACCACCAGCCATCACCACCGACGTCCACGTACGGCGAGGGCGGTTCGAAGAGCCCCAGCGCAGAGAAGAGAGCGACCAGCGCGAGCGGCAGGAATGCCCGAACCCCCGCAACGGAAGCGAGCCCCACGCCGATACCTATGAGAACGATCTCCATGCCCGCATTATACGTCACGCTCAAAAGCCTGCGGCTCTTCGGGAGGGGCAGGTAGCGGCCCGCGGGGCGCCCGTGGTTGCCCCGATCCTTGTTTACCTCTAGGCTATACTTGCTCAAATTCGTGGCATGTACGCCACGAAAAGATCCGGAGGATTAAACATGCCGCAGGCCGTGACGATGGATAAAGTGGTGGCGTTCTGCAAGCGCCGGGGCTTCGTGTACCAGAGCTCGGAGATCTACGGCGGTCTGAGGTCCTCCTACGACTACGGCCCCTTGGGTGTCGAGATGAAGCGGAACATAAAAGAGGAGTGGTGGCGGAGCACCGTCCACATGCGCGACGACGTGGTGGGGCTGGACGCGGCGATCATCATGCACCCCAAGGTCTGGGAGGCCTCCGGGCACACCGCGACCTTCAACGACATGCTCGTCGAGAGCCGCACCAGCAAGCGCCGCTACCGGGCCGACCACCTCGTCGAAGACGCCACCGGCATCGACGCCGAGGGCAAGAGCGCCGAGGAGCTTACCAGGATCATCCAGGAGGACGACCGGATCAAGGACCCAGTGGACGGCGGGAGAGATTTTGCTCCCGTCAGGCCCTTCAACCTGATGTTCGAGACGTACATGGGGCCGGTCAAGAGTGAGGAGAACCTGGCTTACCTGAGGCCGGAGACGGCGCAGGGGATCTTCGTGAACTTCAAGAACGTGACCCAGACCAGCCGGGTCAAGGTGCCGTTCGGGATCGCGCAGCAGGGCAAATCTTTCCGCAACGAGATCACACCAGGCAACTTCATCTTCCGCACCCGCGAGTTCGAGCAGATGGAGATGGAGTTCTTCGTCGAGCCGGGCACCGACGAGGAGTGGCACGAGTACTGGATCGAACAGCGCTGGAACTGGTACCTCGACCTCGGCATCAAGGAGGAGAACCTCCGCCGCTACGAGCACCCCAAAGAGAAGCTCTCCCACTACTCCAAGCGCACGGTGGACATCGAGTACAACTACCCGTTCGCCGGCTGGTCCGAGCTCGAAGGTGTGGCCAACCGCACGGACTACGACCTCAAGCAACATGCCGAACACTCCGGCGAGAACCTGGAGTACATAGACCAGGCGACCAACAACCGCTACTACCCCTACGTCATAGAGCCCGCCGTGGGGCCTGACCGGATCATGCTCGCCTTCCTCATGGACGCCTACACGGAGGAGGAGATCAACGGCGAGGAGCGCACCGTCCTGAAGCTCCATCCCCGCATCGCCCCCACCAAGGCCGCCGTCTTCCCCCTCTCGAAAAAAGAACCCGTCTCCACCATAGCGCGCGAGCTCTACGACGACCTCAAGGGCGACTACCGGCTCTTCTACGACGATTCGGGTTCCATCGGCCGCCGCTACCGGCGCCAGGACGAAGCCGGCACCCCCTTCTGCGTTACGGTTGACTTCGACACCATCGAGGACAAACAGGTAACCATCCGCGACCGCGACACGCTAAAGCAGGAGCGTGTGCCCATCGAGTCGGTGCGGGACAGGTTGAAGGACCTCATCTCGGGCTAACTGGACTTTGCGTGCGAGGCATTAGGGGAGGTATGGCGTGCCAGTCGAAGTGATTGGGATCGACCACGTCTACGTGACGGTGCGCGATATGGGCACGGCGGAGAGGTTCTACGACCGCGTCATGCCCATCCTGGGCTTCAGGCGGGGCGACGGAACTATCGGCGGAAATCCCCACGTCTTCTACTACGGCCGTCGGTTCGTGTACGCGTTGAGGCCCGCGAAAGAAGGCACCACGGACCACGATCCTTACGCGCCGGGTCTCCACCATCTCTGCTTCAGGGTGGTGGACGAGGAAGCCGTGGACCGCGCGGTGGGTGAGCTCGCGGGGGCAGGCGTGGAAGCCACGCAGCCCTGCTACTACCCGGAGTACGGCCCGGATTACTACGCCACGTTCCTCGAAGACCCGGACGGGATACGGCTAGAGGTAATGAACTTCCGGGAGCTCAGGCGCAAAATCATGTACGACTGGGAAGCGAGGGCCGACCGTTAGAGAGGCGGCGTCTCTCACCTCTCCGAAGCGCCCCGGATCGCGCTGTTGTCTATCTTTCTCTCCAGGGTGTCCACGAGGTCGGTCATGCCGTTGTAGTCCACGTTACGGATACCCTCGTAGAGCCTGGGGTTGATGTCCCACTCGTGCTCCAGAGGCTTGAGGTTGAGGTCCTTGTATCGTACCGTGACCGTGATGTCCGAGGCTATCTCACCCCTCTTGATGGCCGGCAGGAGGTTGCCCAGGGTGTCCCAGTAGCAGGCAATCTTGGCGCCCGGGGCCAGGGAGGTGAGACCCTCCTCGAAGAAGGGGAGGTCGCTGAGGATCTGGCCGTCGGAGCTCTGCACAGGGTCGGAGAACTCGAAGGTGATGTCCTTGGCCGGGCCCTGTCCGACGTTCTGGACGATGATGTTCATGTTCGGCAGGTTCGCGTAGTCTTCGGAGACCGTGATCAGGGGCCTCCCGCCGCCCGCGGTGTGCTCGGTACGCATCTCCTGGACCATAGTCTGGGTCGCGCGGATCGAGAAGTAATACCCGAACCCGATCACCACGATGAAGATAGTTTGCAAGATGGGGTTGGCGATCTGGGAGAGGGTCAGTAGGTCCAAGGTTCCTCCTGCGTAGCTTTGGCGCAGGTATTGTATCTGCGACGCCTGCCGGTGCCCAGAGGATAAAGGCGAGACGTTCTCGCAGTAAAGCGGGGTCACCCGCACGGCCGCGGGTGGCTCAAGGAAGCAGGGAGATGGTGCCTTCCGCGGCCACCACGCCGAAATGGCGCAGATCGAGGGTCAATACCTTGCCGCCGTTGCGCTCGGCGCAGGAGATCACGCTCGCGTCCGCGAACCCGAGCGGCAAATCCTCGTAACGTCGGACGAGATCTCCGACCCTACCGAGATCCTCCTCGCCACACTCCAGGACGAACCTGCCGGTTTCGAGATCCGACACGAAGGCGGTGAGGACATCTAGACCCAGGCGACGTTCGATCATGTACGCGATTTCGGCCAGTATCCCGGCCGGTACGAGGTACGGACCCACATCTTCTGCGAAAGCCGCCCGTACCTGCTCGTGACTTCGATCTCTACGATTGAGCAACGCGAACAGACCCGAAGTGTCGAGCGTGATCAGGCCTTGCTCCATTGATCGTGCAGCCAGTCTTCGGAGTCCGCGCCGGAGAGCTCTTCGTCTTCGCCGAGGCCCACCGAGAGCGGCAAACGACGCTCCTGACGCCCCAGATACTCTTCTAGCGCCCTCCGCAATACGTCCGCCTGCGGCTTCTTCTCGACGCGCGCAGCATCCCTGAGTGCCCAGTGTAGCTCGGGAGATAGATATATCGTAGTCTTCTCCATCATGTCGAAGCAATATACCATACGCCATACAAAACTAATTCACTATGGTTCCGCGAAGCGGCCGCGCACTACGCCTCCGAGATAAGCGTAGAGGAGCCCCCACGTAGAAGCAGGGGCTCGGGGAAGCTGCTCCGGTACGGGCCAGTCAGCCGGTCAACTCGACCGGGTTGATCGCGCCCCCTGAAACCTGATGCCTGATACCTGAAGCCTCCTGGTCAATCCTCCGGTATCTCGTCGTAGACCATCTTCAGGTCCATGCCCTGGGCGCGGCGGACGAGGCGGGAGATTAGGTAGATGGCGATGGCGAGGACGTACATGATGCTCAGGTAGAGGAACGACGACGGGTCGTTGATGCCGTAGACGTCGTTGGTGATCCACTGGTAGAGGCAGAAGGCCAGGAAGAGGCCGAAGGCGGTCGCCGACACCGTGATCAGGGGTATGCCGAGGATGTTGTAGCGGGCTATCGGCGAGGCGTTGTAGATCTCGGGCTTGCGCCAGGGCAGTATCGCCGCCGCTATCGTGGATCCGAAGAACGTCATCGCGATGACCAGCGTGGCGTTGAGCGTCCAGGTGGCGAAGTTCTCCCCGTAGGCGTAGAAGTAGCTGATCGGGATCGACGGTATGAGCATGAGCAGCAGCGCCACGTAGGGCACGCCGCTGCGGGTGGTCTTGGCGACCGCCTCCGGGAGCACCCGGTCAAAGGCGGTGGCGAATACGACGCGCGTGGAGGACATAAAGACCGACCCGACCCACCCGAAGAACCAGAGGGACATAAGCGCTATGAGGATGACCTGCAGAATCGGGTTTCCGAGCAGGAATGAGGCGAGCAGGGCGGGGTAGGGCCAGGCGGAGATCGGGCCCTCGCCGGCCCAGAAGGCGGCGTTCGCGCCGTAGTAGAAGTCCCAGCCGAACGTCTTGGCGAAGAGGAGGAGCATGACGACGGCCGTCACGGAGGTCAGGACCAGCGCCCCGCCCATCGCGTAGATGTTCCTGCGGAAGTCCGAGGCGCCCCGGACCTCGCCGTAGAGCGTCGCGCCCCAGTTGGAGAACAGGTTGAAGAAGGCCAAAAACGGGATCAAGAGCAGGGTAGGGAAGGCCGCCGAGTCGGTCGGGAGGCCGCCGGCCTGCTCGCCGGCCTGGATCGTCTGCTGGTAGGCGTTCCCGCCGGCGCCGAGCATACTGCTCGCCTCGCTATTGAAGGCGGAGACAAAGTCCGCGCGGGAGCTGACGAGAAGGATTATCAGCATGATGGCGAGCCCGGCGAGGCCGCCGTAGAAGCAGAACTTCTGAACGCGGGCGTAGGATCGCATCCCGAGCGAGATCAGGGCGGAGGCCAGGAACGCGACGATCATCGAGGCGGTAAAGATGCCGGCCGACGACCCGAAGAAGGTCGCCACCCCGGTCAAGCCGAGGATGGCCGAGAGCGGGACGAAGACCTCTTTTACGAGGATGTCCGCGTAGATCGGGACCCAGTGCCAGAGGATGAACCACCAGCCCGTCACCGCGAGGACGAAGCCGATCCCGCCCCCGAGTATCCGGCTCATCCACACATAGTCGCCACCGGCCCTCGGCATCACGGCAATGAGGGCGGCGTAGGTGACGGCCTGGAAGATCAGGTACAGCCCGGCCAGGATTATGGCCGGAATCAGCGCCCCGTCCGGGACGAAGGGCGCGTAGGAGAGGATGAAGAGGCCGAGCGTTATGAGGTTGATGGAGAACGTCGCGTAGATGAAAGCGTCCCACACGGACCAGCCGCGCAACAGCCCGGTCGCCTTTCTCTGGAATAAATCGCCCGTACTAGACGCCGTGGTGTTGCTGGCCATGTATCTCCTCCTCTATCCGCTGGTGAGTACGAACCGCTTGACCTTCTTGCCGCCGTCGAGATCGACGACCGCCCCCAGGAGCTGCCCCTGCTCGTAGGAGCTCCCAGGGTTGATGCACAGCGTGCGCCCGATGCGGGTGTTGCCCCGCGCCTCGTGGATGTGCCCGTGCAACGCGAGCGCCGGCTGCCCCTCTTCGATGGCCTCCCTGACCGCGGTCGATCCGACGGGGACCGTCGAGCGGCCCGCGTCTTTGGGACGCATATCTTCTGTGATCTCCGGCGCTTCGTCGAGGCCGGATTGGTGCGGCGGGCAGTGGAAATTGTAGACGGTCTGCTCGGGCGACGCCGTTACCTGGGAGGTCATCTCCTGGAGGCGTTTCTTGAGGTCGGGCTCGTCCTCTTCGCGGTAGGTGTCCCACGGGGTCCGGTTGGCCCAGCCGGTCGAGACCATCTGGAAGTCCCCGAACTCGACGACCTTGCCCTCGGCGAGGTGTACGCCCCTGGCGTTCGCGATTATTTCATCGACCTCGAACTGGTCGTCGTTGCCGGGGCTGACGTAGCACTCGATGCCGGTGCCGGCCAGCTTCTCCTCGGCCATCCGCATCCAGCGCTCCACGGTGCCGAGCATCTCCTCGTGGAAGTACTTGTCGCGCAGCTTCTCGTCGGCTTCGAGCTCGGACATCTCGTCCGGGGTGGTACGGAACGGGTAGTAGCCGCGCCGGCGGACGGAGTCCTCGAACTCCTTTACCTCGTCCTCGCTCGTGAAGTCCCGCCGGTTTTCCAGGAGGGTGGCGTGCCAGTTCCCCTTGCCCGACTCCACGATGGGGACGAGCGCTTTTCCGGTCATGTCGCCGCCGAGGACTATGACCTTCGCCTCGTAGTGCTTGCCTGAGTTCAGGAATTTTTTCCAGCAGGTCTCCGAGCCATGGATGTCCGTTGCGAAGAAGATCCTGGTGTCGGGCCCCCTCGAAAAGAGTCTAGAGATCATGGTCCTCCCTCTACTTCCTCTGGCAGGTCGTACCAACGCTTTCTGTCCCCGATCTTCGCCCGCATCCTCCACCCGAAGGGCTTGGGCTCCTCTTCTATGCGCTCCTGCAGCTTCTCGACGCCCCGGTTGACGCGCCCCTTGCCCTCGTCGTCCAGGTCGTAACGGTCGAGATGACCGCCTAAAGCGTCGAGATTGGCGGTGAAGGTGCGCCATA
>Ga0136624_1000165_pt1 | contig 22153 bp, 19 predicted proteins | sample AntDrymUQ4692206_2_FD_104802 | JGI IMG/M metagenome (GOLD analysis project Ga0136624, IMG submission 104802) | Polar desert sand microbial communities from Dry Valleys, Antarctica - metaG UQ469 (22.06) | ecosystem: Environmental > Terrestrial > Soil > Desert | place: Antarctica: Dry Valley... | reverse complement strand
GAGGACGTGATCCGCACCCCGGCGCCAGACCAGGGTATCGGCTAGAGCGCAGCGAGGCCAACGTGGCTCTCGAGGCTTACGGCGGTGGAGGTAACGGTTTTTCGAGCGGCAAGATCCAGGGCGCCGGGGCGAGCGTGCGCGGCTGCGCGGCCAGGTCTACGGTGGGATCTATCATGTGTTGGGATTCCCGTCCGTTCAGCGAAGCCATGACGGTAGCCCGGACCTCGATCTGCTCGTATCCCTCGGCCCGAAACGAGTCCGCCAGGCCGTGGCTGAACTGCAGGGCCATGTCCGGGTACATTACTACGTGTACCGTCTGGCGCAACGACAGGTGGTCCAAGGGATCTATCGTCCAGGTCCGGCCGCTCTCCGGGTCGGTCGCGTGGAACGTCGCCACCCCTTTCGTGGTGCGCAGCATCATGTGCCAGGCGAAGCGATGCCCCTCCTGGGTCCAGTTAACGTTGCCCGGATAGAGAAAGTGGCGCAGCGGCACCAACAATTGCACGGCTAGAAAGACTCCCAACAGCGAAACGACGATCCACTGGCGCGCCCGCAACCGGGCCGGCGCGGCGGGGACATCTTCCTCTGGCGGCTCCCGATCCTCGCTCTCGGACGCCGGACGCCGCGAGCTCCGCCGGAGACCCCGCAGAAAGCCGGCGAACTTACGAGGCCAGGAAGGCGGCAAGAAGAGTGTTGTGGCGGCGATGGCAAACCACGGGAAGATTCCTATATCGAACAACTGCGCGTTCGTGAGGTGAAAGACGAGCGCCAACACGAAGGCAAAGAGACGCGTTCGGCGCCACAGCAGGAAGGGGACGATGAGCAGGTCGAACAGGAGACCCCCGTAGCTGAAGAGGTAGACCATCCACTCCTCGGTAAACAACGGCCCAACCACCGGGAAGTCCGTGTCTCTCGCCAGCCAGCGGCGCATCGGCTCGCCCCGCAGCCAGTCGCCGTTCAGCTTGGCCAGTCCCCCATAGAAGTAGACGATGCCCATCTGCGCCGCGAGTATACAGAGGGCCCACGCCGGCACGGTCCTGGACCGGAGCCCCGTCCTCAGCAGGGCATCCAGCGAGAACGAGCGGTGCGCCGGGATAAAGATCATCAGGAAGCCGACCAGGACGATCAAGTAGAAGTGGTTCAGGTATAGCGCCTGATCCAGCAGAAAAACGTAGGTAAAGCCCAGAAAGAAGAAAACGGTGGCGACACGGTACCAGAGGCCAAGAGCGACACAGGCCGCCATCACTCCGAGCGCGAGGAAGTGCAGGTACATGCCGTTCCCCGGCCACTGCTGCACCCAACCGAACCCGTAGTACGAAAAGTGGTAGGCGGGATCTATGTAGTCCAGCTTGATCCAACCGCGACTGAACTGGAGCCACACCTCGTAAATTACGAGGATGCCGAAGGCGATGCGGAAGAAGACGAGGGAGGCGATGTCGACCGGCTCGAAGAGGCGGCTAAAGAACGCGCCGCGAGCTACAGGGGATGGTTCACCAACCTGGCTCGTCGCGCGCGAATGTCTAGGCTTGGACTGAATAACACTCCTCCACGCGCAGTCTGAGAAGGAGTTGGATCGCTCATTCTCCCGCGCGGCTCTCGAAGGTCCCTTGAGAGGGTGCTCGCTCCTCCAGAAAGGATTTTGGGTATTTTATACGCTGTCAAGCTCCGCAGCGGCGCGGGAGTAGCCTGGTAGGAACTTTTAGCTACCGGGTTCGCCCCCCAGGAGTTCTTCTCTGCCTACGAGCGCATCTTCCTCGACCTGCTGGAAGGCAACACCACCCTCTTCGTCCGGGGCGACGAGGCTGAGGAGGCCTGGCGGGTCGTCGAACCGATCCTCCAAGCGTGGGAGCAAGAACTCGTGCCGCTGCTCGAGTACCCCGCCGGCTCGGACGGGCCTTCTCTGGAGGCGCTCGAGGAGCCCGCCGTTCGCTACCCCGCAACGGAGCAGGGTATTGGCTAGAACGGGCCGGATCGCTCGAAGCGGCGGTAGGGCTTTCGCTACGATATCTCTCGCGTGGATGGCGGCAGATCCAGGTACGCTCGCGCTACTGTTCGGAAGGCATTTAACGCCCGGTACAGCGCGGTGGCATCCCGCGCCAGGATCCGGACCGCGCAGAGCCGTGGCGCGGGAGCGCTGGCCGAAGCGAGCACCCGGGGCGTCCTGGGCAACGCCCCGTGCAGCTTCTCGGCGAGCGGCTCCAGGTCCTGGGGCGCGAGGACGTACGCCGCCCCTACGTACGAGTAACCCCCGAACGGCTCACCGCCGGCGTAGAGGCCGAACCCGTCCACGACCTCCGGGAGATTCTCCCTGAAAATGCGCATCCTGGCGGAGAGCCCGTCGAAGGCGAACCGCTCCCCGCGGGCCACGCGGCCTGCGGAGACGGCATCCCAGACGATGAGCATCGCGTCTGCGGCCAGGTGGATCTCCGTCTCCTGCCGGTAGCTGGAACGCGCGAAGGGAATCAAATGGTGCGGCAGGTACTCGAGAAAACTTCCCTCCCCGACACGAAAGGTCGCGTTCTGCCGGGCCTGTAGTCCCTTGTACACTTTGTTGGCGGCCTGGGTGAGTATAGTGGCGGCGGAGCCGGGGGCTAGCGTGACATCCATCTCCAGGCGGTCGCCGCCCAAAATGCCGCCGGAGGGGTTGGTGATCTGGACCTCAGGGACGCCGGAGCCGTCCGGGTAGTTGGCCCGCACCGAGCCGAAAGGTGCTCTCCAGTATCGTCCGGCCAGCACCGTCCTCTCTCCCCGAGGCTCCAGGACGAGCCGGAGGGTTCCGCGCTGCCCCGGAAGGCCCCTAGTGCGCGTGGGGGTGGTCGTGGTGGTCGACCTCCATGTGGGAGGCGACGGGTATCCAGCTGCGGTGCATGACGGCCTCCCTCACCCACCCCACCACCGCTCCCATTCCGTCGCCGTGCAGGACGGAGGCGAAAAGCGTCGGGGTCTCGCCCCTGAGGTGGCCCGCGTCCCGCTCCATGACTGAGAGGTCCGCGCCGACGAGCGGGGCGAGATCCGTCTTGTTCACGACCAGGAGCTCCGAGCGAGCGACGCCGGGACCGCCCTTGCGCGGCACCTTGTCTCCACCGGCCACGTCTATTACGTAGATGGAGGCATCCACGAGTTCCGGGGAGAAAGAGGCCGCCAGGTTGTCGCCGCCGCTCTCGACGAAGACCAGGTCGAGGTTCGGAAACCGCTTCTCCAGGGCCTCTATCGCCACCAGGTTCATCGAGACGTCGTCCCGGATCGCGGTGTGCGGGCAGCCGCCGGTCTCGACACCTACGACCCGGCCCTCCGGCAAGACCGAAGCCCGCTCCAGGAACTCGGCGTCCTCGCGGGTGTAGATGTCGTTGGTGACGGCGGAGATCTCGAACTCGTCCCCGAGCCTCCGGCACAGCTCGGCCACCAGCGCCGTCTTTCCCGAGCCGACCGGTCCCCCAACACCCAATCTCAACGCGCTCATGAGATGTACAACCTGACCCTCTGGCGCTCGTGCAGCATCGATCGTACGTCCACCTCCGGCGCGAAAGCGCACATATCCTCCAGAGCTACCTCCTCACTCTTCTCCACAGCCCTCGTTATCTCCCCATCCAAACGGTATAGCACGCGCTGCGCGGCACTCCCCCCAAGCGGGATGAGCTTCTGTCCGGCGGCGACCAGGGAAGACGCGGCCGCATAAAGGTAAGAGAGCAACGCCTCCTCGACTCCGAGCCTCAGGGCCGGGGCCGCGACGCCGTACCCCACCGCCATGTTGCCGGGAGCCTCGTCCCCCCGCACGGCCCGGGTGTAATCCTCCAGCACCGGCCCCTCCACTCCGAGCGCCGCCACGCTCGCCAGAAATCTGCCGCCCGTGGCGGTGCTGGCCGAACGCAGCTCGCGCGTGAGCTTCGTCGCCGACAGGAGCCGGTCGATCTCTATGACCTGGTCGAGCCGCGTCGCGTACGCCGCCCGCAGCGCCACGCAGTCCGAAGTGGAGAGGGAGTTCAGGTAGATTGCCGCCAGCCGCTCCAGGTCTTCCACGCTTCTCAATCTTCCGGCCCCGACGAAGGCTTCTAGGCCCATCGAGTGGGCGAAGGACCCGGTCGGGAAGGCGGTGTCGGAGAGTTGGAGCAGGCGCAGGAGGGGCGTCGATCGAGCGTACGTCATCAGAACAGGAAGTAGCGCTGCGCCAGCGGCAGTTCCGAGGCGGGCTCGGAGGTCAGAACCTCTCCGTCTACCCGCACCTCGTAGGTCTCCGGGTCCACCTTTATGTCGGGGAGGAGGTCGTTGTGGATCATGTCCGCCTTCCGCAAAGTGCGGGTGTTCCGTACCGGCACGAGCTGCTTCTGTAGGCCCAGGGTCTCCCCGACGCCGTTCTCGGCGGCCGCTCTGGAGACGAAGGTGAGGCAGGTGGCGGCGGGCGCCCTTCCAAAGGCGCCGAACATCGGGCGGGGGAAGACGGGTTCGGGCGTGGGGATGGAGGCGTTCGGGTCTCCCATCTGAGAGTAGGCTATGAGGCCGCCTTTCAGCACGATCTCGGGCTTCACGCCGAAGAAGGCGGGATCCCAGAGGACGAGGTCCGCGAGCTTGCCGGCCTCCACGGAGCCAACGTGTTCGGCGACGCCGTGGGCTATGGCCGGGTTGATCGTGCACTTGGCGAGGTAGCGTTTTATGCGCTGGTTGTCGGCTTCGCCGTCTTGCGGAAGGGAACCGCGCTCCTTCTTCATCTTGTGGGCCGTCTGGAAGGTGCGGATCCAGACCTCCCCCACCCGGCCCATCGCCTGGGAGTCCGAAGACATCATGCTCAGAGCGCCCAAGTCGTGCAGAACGTCCTCGGCGGCGATGGTCTCGGCCCGGATGCGGCTTTCGGCGAACGCGACGTCCTCGGGAACTTCCCGGCTCAGGTGGTGGACGACCATGAGCATGTCCAGGTGCTCGTCGATGGTATTTACCGTGTAGGGCCGGGTCGGGTTGGTGGAGCTCGGCAGCACGTTCGGCTCACCGCAGAGCTTCATTATGTCCGGCGCGTGGCCGCCGCCAGCTCCCTCGGTGTGGTAAGTGTGGATGGTGCGCCCCTCGAAGGCCGCCAGAGAGTTCTCGACGAAGCCCGACTCGTTCAAGCTGTCCGTGTGGATCGCTACCTGCACGTCGAGCTCGTCGGCCACCCCGAGACACGTCCGTATCGCCTGCGGGGTCGTCCCCCAGTCCTCGTGCAGCTTCAGGCCCGCGGCCCCCGCGACGATCTGCTCCTCCAGGGCCTCCGGCCTCGAAGAGTTTCCTTTGCCCAGGAAGCCGAAGTTTAGCGGCAGGTTCTCGACGGCTTGCAGCATTCGCCCCAGGTTCCACTCGCCGGGGGTGCAGGTCGTTGCATTAGAGCCGGTAGCGGGGCCGGTGCCGCCCCCGATCATGGTGGTGATGCCGGAGGCTATGGCGTGCTCGGTCTGCTGGGGTGAGATGAAGTGGATGTGGGAGTCTATGCCTCCGGCGGTCAGAAAGAGCCCCTCACCGGCAATGATCTCGGTGGAAGCTCCTATCTGCATCGTCACGCCGTCCATCGTGTCCGGGTTGCCGGCCTTGCCGATCTCCGCTATGCGCCCGTCCTTGACGCCGACATCCGCCTTTATTATCCCGGAGTGATCCAGTATCAGGGCGTTCGTGACTACGAGATCCATCGCGCCTTCCTCGCGGGTCGCCCGCCCCTGCGCCATCCCCTCCCGGATTGACTTGCCTCCCCCGAAGGTCGCCTCCTCGCCCGCCACCGTCAGGTCCTGTTCGACCCGGGCTACGAGGTCCGTGTCGGCGAGACGCACCCTGTCATCGGTCGTCGGACCGAACATTCCCCCGTAGCGGTGCCTGGAGAGCCCGCTCATCCCGCCTCCTCCATGTAGCCCTCTTCCCGCGCCTGGCGGAACGCCTCTTCTCTTACATCCGGATCATCCAAAGGGCCCTCGGTAAGGCCGTTGAAGCCGTGTACGATCCTGCGCCCACCTATCTTCACCAGTTCTACCTCCCGCTCGTCGCCCGGTTCGAAGCGGACGGAGGAGCCGGCGGGGACGTTCAGGCGCATGCCGTAGGCGCTCTCGCGGTCGAACTCCAGAGCCTTGTTTACCTCGAAGAAGTGGAAATGGCTGCCGACCTGTATGGGCCGGTCGCCGGTGTTGGCGACGGTCACGCTCACGGTCTCCCTGCCTTCGTTCAACTCCACGTCGCCCTCGGCGGGCAACGATTCGCCGGGGATCATACCGCCGCCGCTCGTGGAAAGAGTAATCTCGTCATGGCGCTCCTCAGACTATGGGGTCGTGGACAGTAACCAGCTTGACGCCGTCGGGGAAGGTGGCCTCGACGGCCACCTCGTCCACCATCTCGGGGATGCCTTCCATCACGTCCTCGCGGGAGAGGATGGTAGCGCCGAAGCTCATCAGGTCGGCGACGCTCCTGCCGTCGCGGGCACCTTCGAGGAGCTCGGCCGAGATGAGGGCAACCGCCTCCGGGTAGTTGAGCTTCAGGCCCCTGTCCCTCCGGCGACGGGCGACCTCGGCGGCGGTAAAGATCATCAACTTCTCCTGCTCCCCCGGCGAGAGCTTCATGTGCTTCTCCTTTCGCCCCGAACCTCGCCAGCATACTCCGAAACCAGGCCCGACCGCCACCTCATGTACAAACCGGGGAGGCGTGATCCCACTCTCCCCGGTTCCCGGTGCTGCTACTGCTTTCTCTTGATCTCACCTCCGAGCATGTACACCGGCTGCGCCTCGCCGTTGGAGCCTTGTTTCTTACACATGTCGTGACAGTCTCTGTCCAGGGTGGAGCACAGGGTGCAGATGTCTCCCTTGTGGAATGGGCAGTAGGACATCTCGGGGTCTCGTACTCCTGGCCGCACTGCACGCACTCTCTCAGGCGGTAGCGCTCGTCGCTGTTCTCCAGGAGCTCGCTCGACGATCCTTCGCGGGCGACGTAGTATTTGCCCTTCGTGAGGAGGGCGAGGGCAGGCGAGAGGACAAAAGCGATGACGAGTGCCAGGTAGGGCGAGAACGCCTGGGCGTAGGATCCGAAGGCGCCGAAGAACGCCGGGATGGAGACGGCGGAGCCAGCAATCATCGCGCCGAAGCCGACCGGGTTGATCTGGTACAGGTGCGCCCGCTTGAACTCTATGTACGAAGGACCAACCTTGAGGAACGGCTTGTTTATGACCAGATCCGCGACGACCGCCCCGATCCAGGCTATCGCCACGTTGGAGTAGAAGCCGAGCACGAAGTTTAAGAAGCCGAAGACCCCACCGAGCATGAGCGCCAGCGCGATGCCAACGTTGAAGACCACCCACACCACCCGGCCCGGGTGCCAGTGGAAGATACGCGAGAAAAAGTTCGACCACGACAAAGAACCGGAGTAAGCATTGGTGACGTTTATTTTGATCTGGGAGAGTACCACCAGAAAGGTCGCCACGGCCAGTGCCCAGAACGCGCTCGGGATAAACAGCTCGAAGCTACGGACGAACTGCTCTATCGGCTCGGTGGCTTGGGTGGGGTTCTGCACCTCGCTGATAATAAAGACCGCGAGGATAGCGCCGCCCATCTGCTTGAGCGCCCCGAGGACCACCCATCCCGGGCCAGCGGCGATCACGGCGGCCCACCACTTGAAGCGGTTCTCGGGGGTCTTCTCGGGCATGAAGCGCAGGTAATCTACCTGTTCCCCGATCTGGGCGATGAGCGAGAGCGCGATGCCCGCGGCGAGACCAAAACCCAGGACGCTGAACCCTGCCGTTTCCGACTCCTGGCCGGCGAAGCTCGCCCACTCGGCGTAGATACCGGGCTCGACTACCGTGAGGGCGATAAAAGGCGCGATGATGAGGACGAACCAGATCGGCTGGGTCCACATCTGCAGCTTCGAGAGGAGCGTCATCCCGAATATGACGAGCGGGATGATCGCCAGCGCGCAGATCAGGTACGCCAGCGTCAGTGGCATCCCGAAGAACAACGTCAGTGCCTGGGCCATAACGCTCGCTTCGAGCGCGAAGAAGATGATCGTGAAGCTCGCGTAGATGAGCGAGGTTATGGTCGAGCCCAGGTACCCGAAGCCCGCCCCTCGCGTGAGGAGGTCCATGTCTATGTTGTACTTGGCGGCGTAGTAGGAGATCGGGATGCCCGTCAGGAAGATGGTCGCAGCGGCGAGCAGGATGGCCAACGTCGCGCTCGTGAAGCCGTAGGCGACCGTGATCGAGGCTCCGATGGCGAAGTCCACGAGGTAGGCGATGCCGCCTAGAGCGGCGCTGGCGCAGGCGTACTCGCTCCATTTCCTGAACGACCGCGGCGCGTACCGGAGGGAGTAGTCCTCCAGCATCGGGTTGTCAACCATCTTGTTAAACTTGCGCTTGGCCTTCTCTTGCGCCTGTTCCTCGATCATTCGGACGCTCCCTCTGCACTGGTGTACACGCCTGAGCAGCATCTTAGAGAGCGCCGCGCCGCGCCGTCTTTAGCCCCAACCCCAAAAGGTTCCTCCTCGAGACACCCAAATGTTAGCCCCCGGTACAACGCCTCCGGATTCCATCAAGAGGGTCGGGTGTCGGCGAAGAGGTGTTTGTGGATGCGGGCGTGGATGCCGCTGTTTATGTCCACAACCTGGGAGACCTCGAAGTCTATGCCGATGCTCGCGAGGGAATAGGCGTCGTCTGGAGAGAGGTTCTGGGTCTGGGTGAGAAAAGAGATCGTCTCCCGTACGGCCTCCTTCATCGCCTCGTCCAGGTTCTCGTCTATGCCGGTGACTATGTAAGCCTCCTCGGTCTCGCCCCAGGGGTTATTCATGACCGGGATGGCCTCCTCTTCCAGATCGTCCTCCTTATGCAGGATGACCTGGAAGGTTGGGGTCAGGGAGGTTTCTATCGCGTTGAGCGAGACCTCGCCGTTGCCCTGCGCGGCGTGACCATCACCGGTGTAAAAGAGGGCGCCGGGGACCTGCACGGGGTAAAAGACCGTCGAGTTCGCGGCCATCAGGGGTGCAACGTCGAGGTTGCCGCCGTAGTTCTCCGGTGGGATGGAGTTGACCATCTCGGAGGTATCAGGTGCAACGCCGAAGATGCCCATAAAGGGGTTCAAGGGGACCTCTATCCCTTCGCCCGCCGGGAAGAGGCCGACGTTGCGCTCTGTGTCGAACCGAATCAGGTTTCCGTAATAGTCCTTGTCGTCTGTCGGGTACTCGTCTGGGAGGGAGCCTTTGCCGTGGCGGGCGGAGTTGACGCCGTAGTCCACGCGGGGCTCTATCTCCAGGCAGCGCACCTCGAGCCAGTCTCCAGGCTCCGCGCCTTCGACGGCCACGGGGCCGGTGATGACGTGTGGTCCTTCACCCTTGTGCTCCACCTCGTCGTAGACCATTATCTGGTCGTCCAGGATCTCGTCTTCAGCCACGCCCTGGCTGGGGAAGAACTCCCTCGGGTCGCCCTGGTCGTCCAGGATACCCTCGTGGGAGATCTGCTCCATCGTGACGACGTCGCCGGACTCGACGGTCAGAACAGGCTCGGCGTCGCGGTTCGGCAGAAAGCCCCAGGAGATCTCCTCGGGCTTGTCCGAGGTGACGAGGTGCCGCGTCCCTTCGGGGACGTACACCCCGGTTATGTTCTTCGCGAATCCCGCATAAGAGGCGGATGCCGTTCCCGCCTGCGCCCGTGGAGCCGTAGCCGCACCGAGAGCACCGCCGAAGAGGAGCGTCCCGAGGGCGCTCCCGGTTCGCAGCAAGAACTGACTGCGGCTGACCCTATCCCGCAAGAGCAAGTAGGCCATATCTTCCCCTTTGCAAAAGCTTTAAAGAGCACACGAACGTGCCCATACGTCACGAAGAACGATAGAGGTATGGATCGGCCACGGCTTCGGCCGGAGGTACAAATCGAGCAGACCGCTATCCCTCGCGGTTTATCCCTCCGTATGGATCGGCCACGGCTTCGGCCGGAGGTACAAATCGAGCAGACCGCTATCCCTCGCGGTTTATCCCTCCGTAGTCACCACACACGAGAAGATGGCGGAGAAATGCCGCCGATTCTTTCGAAGCGCCACTGCCGTGGCCCAGACTTCGCGGACGCGCCCTAGCCGCCGGCTTCGAGGTCGCGATGGCGGACGAAGAGGTCTATGGCGGGGCCGTCGGCGCCCTCCTCCTTGAGGTAACGGGCGAGGTCTTCGACGATCGCCACGGATCGGTGCCGGCCGCCGGTGCAGCCTATCCCGAGGGTGAAGTACGTCTTGCCCTCGGCCGCGTAGCGTGGGATCAGGAAGGCCAGGAGGTCGTGGAGGCGGGCGAGAAACTCCTTGGTGTCGTGCTGGCCCAAAACGGCGTCGCGGACGGGCTCGTCGTGGCCGGTGAGGGGCCTGAGCTTCGGGTCGTAGTGGGGGTTGGGGAGAAAGCGGACGTCGAGGAGCATGTCCACGTCCAGGGGCGTCCCGTACTTGAAACCGAAGGAGATCAGGCTGACCGAGAGCCGGTTGGCGTGCGACTCGACGAGCCGGGCGAAGCGCCGCTTGGCATCGGCCGCCGAGAGCGAGGAGGTGTCCACGACGACGTCGGCGATCTCCCGCAGGCCCGAAAGGTCGCGCCGCTCGGCCTGGATGGCGGCCAGCACGTCCCCGTTCATGGCCGCCGGGTGCGGGCGGCGGCTCTCCTTGTAGCGCCTCACCAGCGTCGGGTCGTCGGCCTCGAGGAAGATGATCTGGGGCTCCCAGGAGGCGCCTTCGCTCCCCACGAAGCCCGAAAGACTCTTCGCTATCTCCTCGTCGAAGTACCTGCTACCCCGGATGTCCACGACGACCACCACGCCCGCGGGACCATCCGTCGGATCGTCCTTCTCCGCGGGAGCGAGGGCGAGTACGTTCGGGATCATGCCCGGGGGCAGGTTGTCTATGCAGTAGTAGCCGGCGTCCTCGAACGCCTTCAAGGCGTTGGTCTTCCCGGCCCCGGAGAGCCCGGTGATGATCACGGCCCTGCGCTTGTCCGGAGGCTCGCCCCCGCGCGCGCGCGGAACCTGCTCGCTCACGTAGAGATCCCCCCGTTCCTCTGATGTGTGAAACTCATCACTCGAAACGAGACTAGCACCAAAACCATGAACCCGCAACGGACAGAGGTATGCAAGTCGCAATATGCAAAATAGATTTAACGGTGCAGCCGGGCGTGGACCTCGCGGGCGACCCTACCCGGAAGCCCGGGCACGGCTTCGAGTTCCTCGAGCGAGGCTTCGAGGAAGGCTTCCGGGGTGCCGAAGTGTTCGAGGATCTTCTTTTTGCGCGTCGGGCCGACGCCGGGCAGTTCGTCGAGGACGGAGGCGGTCATGGCCTGGCCCCGCAGCTTGCGGTGGTAGGTGTTAGCGAAGCGGTGTGCCTCGTCGCGGACGCGCTGGAGCAGGTACAGCTCCGGAGATTCGGGGCGCAGGATCACCGGCTCGGGCCGGCCCGGCTCGTAGACCTCCTCGTCGCGCTTGGCGAGCGAACGCAGGGGAACGTCGGGCAGATCCGTGCCCACCCCGAGCTCCCCGAAGACCGGGGCGACCGCCGATAGTTGGCCCTTGCCGCCGTCGAGCAGGATGAGGTCCGGCACCTGGGCGAACTTCTCGTCTCCTTCCGCGAGGCGCTGGAGCCTACGCCGGATCACCTCGGCCATGCTCGCGAAGTCGTCGGCCCCTTCGACGGTCCTGATCTTGAACCTGCGATACTGATCCTTCGCGGGCCTCCCGCCCTCGAACACCACCATCGAGGCGACCGAGTTGGTCCCCATAGTGTTCGAGATGTCGTAGCACTCTATCCGCACCGGCAGCCTCGGCAGCGCCAGTTCCTCGCGCAGAGTGTCGAGGGTCGAGGCAACCCTGTTTCGCTGCGACTCCTCGATCAGCTTCTCGTGCTCCAGGCCCAGCCTGGCGTTCTTCTCGGCCATCTCCAAAACGCGCCGCTTGTCGCCGCGCCGCGGGCGGTGTACCTCGACGCGGGTTCCCCTTAGCTCCGAGAGGTACGCCTCGAGCGGTGCCAGATTCTCCTCCGCCTCGTCTGTATTCACGAGAACCTCGCGGGGCACGGCGTTACCGAAGCCGTAGTACTGGGGGACGAACTGGAGGGCGACGGCGCCTGCGGGGGCCTCACCGTAGTTGTCCAGAAGAAACGAGTCGCGGTTGACGATCTGGCCTTCCCGCACGGCGAAGACCTGCACGCAGGCCGACTCGCCTTCGGCGTACGCCCCGAAGGCATCGAAGGAGTCCTCGGTGGCGATGGTCGCCTGCTGGCGGTCGCGGACGTGGGTGAGCGCCGAGAGCTCGTCCCGCAGCTTCGCCGCCCTCTCGAAATCCATCTCTTGCGCGGCCTCGCGCATACCGGCCTCGCGTTCCCGGATCAGGTGATCCACCCGGCCTTCGAGGAAGGCGATGACGTCGGCTATTATCTGGTCGTAGTCCTCCTTGGAGATCGCCCCGATGCACGGGGCCGCCGACCGCCCGATGTGGTAGTTCAAGCAAGGCACCCCGCTCCTCCGGCCCGGCTCCGGACCGCGACACTTCCTGAACCGGAACGTCTTGTTCAGAACGTCTATGGTCGAGTGGACCGAGCCGGAGCTCGGGAAAGGACCGAAGTAGCGGTGGCGCGAGTCGTGGCTTCCTCGCGTGGCGTAGACCCTCGGGTACTCGTCCCCGGTCGTCACCACGATGTACGGGTAGCTCTTGTCGTCCCTCAAGGAGGCGTTGAAGCGCGGGCGGTGGCGCTTTATCAGGTTCGATTCAAGGACCAGCGCCTCGGTCTCGGACTTCGTGACAATAAAGTCTATGCGCCGGACCCTCTCCCGAAGCTCCGCTATCTTCGGGCGGCCGTCGCCGGAACGGGTGAAGTAGTTGGCGACGCGCGCGCGGATGTTCTTCGCCTTTCCAACGTAGATCACATCGTCTTTGGCGTCCTTGAATATGTAGACGCCGGGCGAAGTAGGGAGGTGCGAGCGATCAGGATAACCGTTCTGGGACATCAAACGTATTATACCGCGCAGGGTAGCGATCCCCGAGCTCAGCGGGGCCTGCGGCGAGGTTCCTTGCGTCGGATCGTGGAACCCGGCGGGATCCTAGCGTCACCCCCGGCGCGGGCGTACCCGATACCCCCGACGTAACCGCCCGCGGCGGCCGAGGCCGTCGATATCAGGACGCCCAAGAGCGATATCGGGTCGAAGTCCACGACAAAAGCGACCGCGCCGGAGAGCACGGAGAGCGCCGCCGCGAGCAAGACCGCCCGTCTGCGCCACCGGAGGTCCCGTCCCGTGGCGAAGAGCGCGTACAGAAGGAGGCCCAAAGAGACGACGGATGGGGCGGCGATCAGGGGTAGGTTCCCGACGAGGGAGAAAAAGAGGTAGCCTGCCAGACCACCCACGGCACCGATGGCGGCGCCGGTCCGGGCGCCGACTGCGTTCTCGACCCGGTAGGTGCGGGCGCCGAGAGCCGCCCCGAGCGCCATGCCCGGCAGAATCAGGGCGATGCCGACGAAGGCGAGCCCGAGCAGCGTCGCGGAGTAGACCTCGCCCTCCCCCACGTACCGGAACGGCAGCACCAGCAAGAACGCCGCGAGCAAGAAGACCAGCATCGCCATATTCACCCAAGTTACGCACCCGAAGGCCCGCCGGTACCGGGGTTGTATCGCTCCTCGCTCCGCATCCTCCGCTGGAGATTCGCTCGGGCCGGGTTCCCGATCCGGCTCCCTACTCGACACTGCGCTCCGCGGTCCCAGCCCTACTCAACCTTACGTCCCCGTCTCCACGGTCGCGGTCTCGGCGCCGGTTCCGAAGTGGTCGAGCAGGGTCGGGACTACGTCGGTGAGCCTGCGCGGAGCCGGAACGCCGCTGGCGAGCACGAAGATGTTGGAGTCGCTGGCGTGAAGCGACCCGTGGTCGCTCTGCTCGTGGAAGTTGCCGGAGACCTCGCCGAAGGTGTAGCCCGGCGTCGCCGAGAGCACCACGTCTCCGCACCGGGGCGACCGCAGGCAGCCCCACAGGCGCTCCAGGGCGTCCGGGTACTCGCCGTACGCGATGCCGCCGTCAGATACCTCGATCTCCAGAGCGCGCGGATCACCGAAGAGATCCCAAGCTCTTCCAGCGACGTCCCGCGGCCCGTCCCCGACAGTATCCGCCGGACGGAACCGGAGCTCCCTTCCCAGCCTTCGGACCACGCCCCAGCCGTCCTCACTCCACGCAGCCAGGTCGACGCCGCGACGGGCGAGGACGTTGGTCACGACCTTCTCGCGTTCCACACCCTCCTCGAAGTACAGGAGAGCCGAGCGGCCATTGGGGACCACCACGATCTCCAACCCCGGCCCGAACCTTACCCGGGATCCGGCGGACGCCCCTTCCCCGAGGATACGGCCGAGTCGGACGAAGCGGCGCCTGTTCGGTAGGAGGGGCGTGTGCCCGTGGTCCGAAAGTGCCAGGACCGCGTAATCCTCGAGCGCCTTCTCCGGGCCGCCGGCGGCGTCAAACATGTCCTCCACGTATTGGTCGAGGACGGTCACGTGCCTCCGCTGCGCCGCCAGGCCCTTGTGGTGCGTGATGGAGTCGCCCTTGAAGAAGTACACCAGCGTGAAGGGCGCGGCCTTTTCGGCGAGGAGCATGGCGCCAACCCCGGCGGCGTACGCGTCGTTGATCCCCACCGAGCGCCTCAGGCCCCCGACCCCGGTCCTGCCGTGCAGCCCCGTGTCGCGGCTGTAGAACAGGTCGCCCATGTAGTACTCCTTCGGCCCGCCGACCGAGGCGCCCAGAAGCTCGCTTCGGTTCGTGAACCTCTTGTAGCGCTCGACGCTCCTCACGCGAACCGGGTGCTCGTGCGGCCCCCGCCGTACCGGGAAGTTCACGCAGGCGCCGTCGATGCCGCGCTCGTCCAGCTTCTCGAAGAGGGTCGGCGCGCTGAGATCGTCCCGGTTCATCCGCCAGACGTTATTGTGGAAAACCTTCACGGGGCCGGTCGAGATCACCGTGTCTCTCATCGCCCCGTAGACGACGACCCGCTCCTCCTCGCGGTCGTACCAAGCGTGCCCCAATATGCCGCTCTCCGACGGCGGCTCCCCCGTCGCTATAGCCGCAGTCGCCGCCGGGGTTATGCTCGGAAAGACCGAAGTCCCGTCCCAAATGGCCTCCCCGCTCTCGGCCAGAAAGCCGAGAGCGGGCGCGTCACCGTCCCGGATCGCCGCCCGCAGCACGTCCGGCCGGATGCCGTCGAGTACGATGAGGAGCACGGGCTTGGGCGAGGAGTTGTTCTTCTTATGTACGTGAATGTCTTGCAAGGCTCGCTGATTGTATCCGAAACGGATCGCCAGGCTTCGACTCGTGACCTCGTGCCCGAGGTCGCGCGGGAAGCGGTCGATGGTCAAGATCCCGCCCGGGGTCGCCCTCCTCAAAATAAGGCCTGTTCCGGCTAGGCATCATGCTTGTTTACTCCGATCCCTCTCTGAGGTTTGTTGCCCATTGGTCGAGGAAAGTTCTGGCATCCACGACTTCTACCCCGCACCGGGCCTCGGGTGGATAATGTCTGAGGTTACCGGTTATCAGGACGGCTTCGGCAACCGTGGCAACCTCGAGAAAGGGTACGTCGGCGGAGTCCGGCAATTCCACGGCCAGAACAGGGGGCCTGACCTTTGTACCTTCGTGCTCGAAAAACTCGAGCAAAGCCCGAACATCGGTAGGCGCGAATCCGAACCTCTCCCGCCGAAGAACGTCTCGCCATTCGGTCAGGACCCGGTCATCGTAGAACGCTTGCAGCTCGCCGGCAAGGGTCAGGTCCAGCACTCGGCCCGGCGCCCCGAAGCTGTTGATGAGCGCGGAAACTAGAACGTTGGTGTCGAGTACCACGCGCCACAGGTCCACCGACCTAGCGCTCGCCTCGGGAAGCCTCTATCTCGCCTTCGATCTCTCCGGTCTTCAACCCCTTCTCCGAAGCCACCCTGCGCATCCGCGAAACGGCAAGCTCGGCCCTGGCCCTCCTCACTGCCCGTACCATCTCCTCGAGGTCCTCCCCGCCAACGCCCACCAGAAGCCCCACCGGCTTACCCCGGGAAGTAATCACCACCTCACGCCCTTCCTCGAGGAGATCGAAGACAGGTTTCGGGTTTATCCGGATCTCCCGCGAACTGACGAACTCCATGTCTCGTACTCCCGATGTTGACTAAAACGTTACCTTTAAGTCTACACTAACCGGCTGTAAAAACCCCTCCGTGCGAAGCACGGCAAGAATGGGATCCGGGTCCGAAGGATCTTAGCTCGCCGCCCCTAGCTGGCGGCGACAACCTCAGGCATGAGGCCGCGCAAGAAGCGGCCGGTGTGCGACCCTTCGACGCGGGCCACTTCCTCGGGGGTGCCGGTAGCAACGATCTCGCCTCCGGCGTCCCCGCCCTCGGGTCCGAGGTCTATGACGTGGTCGGCCGACCGGATCACGTCCAGGTTGTGCTCGATGACGATGACCGTGTTCCCCGCGTTCACGAGCCGGTGCAATATGTTCAAGAGCTTCTCGACGTCAGCGAAGTGCAGCCCCGTCGTGGGCTCGTCGAGGATGTAGAGCGTCTTGCCGGTAGACCGCTTGCCGAGCTCGCTGGCGAGCTTGACCCTCTGGGCCTCGCCGCCGGAGAGGGTGGTGGCTGGCTGGCCGAGCCGGACGTAGCCGAGGCCCACGTCGCGCAAGGTGTCCATGCGCCGGGCTATGGTGGGAACAGGCGCGAAGAACTCACAAGCCTCGTCGACGGTCATCTCCAGAACGTCGGAGATGCTCTTACCTTTGTAGGTGACGCGCAAGGTCTCGGTGTTGTAGCGGCGGCCCTTGCAGACCTCGCAGGGTACGTAAACGTCGGGGAGGAAGTGCATCTCTATCCGGATCTGGCCGTCCCCCCGGCATGCCTCGCACCTCCCGCCCTTGACGTTGAAGCTGAAGCGTCCCGGCTTGTAGCCCCTTATCTTCGCCTCGGGCGTCGACGCGAAGAGCTGCCTTATGTGGTCGAAGATCTTGGTGTACGTGGCGGGGTTCGAGCGCGGGGTGCGTCCGATGGGACTCTGGTCTATGTCTATGACCTTGTCCACATCTTCGACGCCCTTTATCCCCGCGTGCCGCCCCGGGCGGCGCTTGCCGCGGCTCACGGCGTTGGCAAGGGCTTTGTAGAGGATCTCGTTTACCAGCGTGCTCTTCCCCGAACCCGACACGCCCGTGATACTCGTAAAGACCCCGAGCGGGAACTCCACGTCCACGCCCTTGAGGTTGTGCTCGGAAGCCCCAAGTAGCTGTATGGCCCCGGTCGGCTCGCGCCGCTCCTCGGGCGGCTCGACGCGCCGGCGCCCCGCGAGGAAGTCCCCCGTCACGGAGCGCTCCTCGGCCTCTATATCCTCGATGCTCCCCTCGGCCACGATCTCGCCGCCATGAATTCCCGCACCCGGCCCGACGTCCAAGATGTAATCCGCCGCCCGTATGGTCTCCTCGTCGTGCTCGACGACTATGAGGGTGTTTCCGAGGTCTCGAAGCTTCGTCAGGGTGGCGAGAAGACGCCGGTTGTCCCGTTGGTGGAGGCCGATCGACGGCTCGTCGAGCACGTACAGCACGCCCACCAGCCCGCTCCCGACCTGAGAGGCGAGCCTTATACGTTGGGCCTCCCCGCCCGAGAGGGTCCCCGCAGAGCGACTCAGGGTGAGGTAGCCCAAGCCCACGTCCACGAGGAAGCCGAGGCGCTCGCGTATCTCCTTGACGACCCTTTCGGCGATCAACCACTCGCGCGGCGTAAAATCAACATCGTCGAAGAAGCTCTGCGCGTCCGTGACGCTCAGCTGCGTGAACTCGTGGATGTTCTTCTCGCCGACGGTGACGGCCAGGGCCTCGGGACGGAGTCTCGCGCCGCCGCACTTCGGACAGGGGACGTGGCTCATAAACTCTTCGATCTTCTCGCGCCGGTACTCGGAGTCCGTCTCCGCGTAGCGCCGCTCGAGGTTTCCAACCACCCCGTCAAACCGGGCCATGTACTGTCGGCGCCGCCCGTAACGGTTCCGGTACGAGACGTAGATCCTCTCTCCCTGCGTCCCGTAGAAGATGAGCTGCTTGTGCTCATCGGGGAGGTCGCACCATCGCGCGTCGAGGTCTATGCCGTACTTCTCAGCTAGTCCTTGCAAAACGCTCCCGTGGTACTCCGTCTGGGAGTTGGCCCACGGCACGACGGCGCCCTCGTTGACGCTCAGGTCTTCGTTCGGAACGAGGAGTTCCGGATCTATCTCCAGCCGGCTCCCGAGGCCGTCGCAGCGCGAGCAGGCCCCGTGCGGGCTGTTGAACGAGAACGTACGCGGCTGTATCTCGGCGATGGACGCCCCACAGTTGGTACAAGTGAAGTTCTCCGAGAAGAGCATCGACTCGCCCACCGTGCCGTCACTGTCGACCGTCTCGACGAGCACCAGCCCCTCGGCCAACTCGAGCGCGGTCTCTATTGAGTCCGTCAGCCGGCGCTCTATGCCCTCGCGCACCACGAGCCGGTCCACGACGACCTCGACGTCGTGCTTGTAGTTCTTGTCGAGGTTCAGGTCCACGGGAAGCTCGTGCATCTCGCCATCGACCCGCACCCTCGCGTAGCCGCTTTCGGCCAGGTCCTTGAAGAACTTGCCGTATTCGCCCTTGCGGCCCCGGACCACGGGCGCCAACACCATAAAGCGGGTCTTCTCCGGGAGCTCCAACACCTTCTCGACCATCTGCTGGGGGGTCGAGGAGGCCACGGGGAAGCCGCAGACGTGGCAGTGAGGCCGCCCGGCCCGGGCGTAGAGGAGGCGCAGGTAATCGTAGATCTCCGTGACCGTCGCCACCGTAGAGCGGGGGTTGTTCGACGTGGTCTTCTGGTCTATGGAGACGGCCGGGGAGAGGCCGTCTATGTGATCCACGTCCGGTTTGTCCATCTGGCCAAGGAACTGCCGCGCGTAGGCCGAGAGGCTCTCGACGTAGCGCCGCTGCCCCTCGGCGTAGATGGTGTCGAAGGCGAGCGAGCTCTTGCCGCTCCCGGAGAGGCCGGTCACGACGACCATCTCGTCGCGCGGTAGGGAGACGGTGACGTTTTTCAGGTTGTGCTCGCGCGCCCCCCGCACGACGATCCGGTTCTCGGCGATCTCCTACCACCCCTTCTCGAGTCTGCTTCTGCGAAAGTATACGGCCCCCGCTCGGGAGGCCAAGTGCGAAATTACTTTCTTGTAATTTTACCATCCGTCGCCCGGCCTATGGGCTAACCGGCCCACCACTCCCGTCGACGGGAGCGGCATTTTTGGCCCGGCGTCTAAGGCATTCGCGTGGTGCCCGCGCCTAAAATTAGTGCTCGTAGGATATGGGTGGGGCTCAGGCTCCCTGCAGGCAGAAAAGGAGGACCATGGTGGTGTGGGAGTGGCAGGCGTGGAGGTGCTTCGATCATATCGAGGAGACCTTCGAGGAGAAGGGCTGGAAAACCGGTTTCCTCGGGCGACACGACAACGAGGTGGTGCCACTCCTGGCAGAGTCCAGTGGTCACCGCATCGCTTTCTTCGAGAGGGATCCCGGCACCAACGAGTGCTGGTTCGAGCTGCGCGACAAGACCCGGCACAGGGTAGTGTACGTACGCGGCGCACAGAACATACCGGCGCCGGAAGATGCCGCGGGCTTGCTCCAAGACTACGGCTGGCCGCTGGATGAGGCGGGGGCTACTCGAAGCCTGCCGCTGTACAGTCTGCCAGTGGCGCCCATGGCGACCGGGTAAGGAACGAGCCGAAGCTCGCCCGTGCTCCTGCCGTAGTAGCGACGCTTCTCCTTCTGCATACCGGCAAGCACTCTATTCTGGAGGTTATGGTAGGCGGCAAAGTTCTCGAAATTCATCATTCGTCCGCCGGTCGTATATATTAGAGACGTACCGGAGGCTGTGGCGGGTTACATTTGGAGACGGATGATCCTCAAAGAGCTGTTCAACACGTTGATCGAGGAACTCGACGGCCGGCGCCTGGCGCCGGGTGATCCGGGCCGTCCCGTAAAAGGACTTGCGGTGGACGAGGATGCGGAGGGCTGGCTCGGCTCTGACGAGGTCGTCGTAACCGGCCGCGCGAAGCTCGACCCCCAGTTCCTCGCCGCCGTCGCCAAGGGAGGCGCGCCCGCGGTCGTCTGGCGCGCAAACGATGCACCCCCGTCGGAGGCGGCGAGGCAAGCCGAGGAGCTGGGCCTGGGGCTTTTAGCGCTGTCCCCGGGCGTGCCGCTGCGCGAACTGCTCGCCCTGTTCACGCGGGACGCCGAGGGAGAGGGGCTCTTGCGCCACTCCCACGGTGCGGCGCGGGCCCTGCTCGAGAGCGCGGGTAGCGAGGCCTCCGTGGAGAAGCTAGCCGGTAGGCTAGCGTGTCTCCTCGACCGCTCCGTGGTAGTCGAGGACCCAGTCGGTCGCCTCATCGCCGGCGGGGACCCCGAAGGGGCCAAAACTGGCAAACGCGGCGGGGCGCAGGCCCTGATCTCCGTCCTCGAAGCTTACGAGCTGCGGGCCTCCAAGGGCTCCAGCGTGGAGGAGACCCGCCGCGACCGCCGCGACCGCTACGCCCGCCTGCCGAACGGCTTCCTCTCGGTGCCCGTCGAGCGATGGCGGGTCGAGGACACGGAGCTCTTCTGGATGCCCATCGGCATAGGAGGCGCGCCGGCAGGCTACCTTTGGATGGACCTCGCGGACAGCCCCCTGCGCCCGGAAGACGTGGTGGTCCTGTACTGGGCCGGGCGCGCTCTCGAGGCCGAGCTCGGCAAGGAACGGGTCCGCCTGGAGACGGAGCTCGGCGTTCGGGGGGACTTCGTGGACGACGTCATCAACGGGCACCACGGCTCGGTCGACCTCCTTCTCCAGCGAGCGCGATACCTGGGCGCGGACCTCTCGTCGGGAGCCCTCACGGTCGTCGTGGACATAGACGACTTTGCCGGCTACCTGGGGCGGCGGAGGTTGAAGGAGTCGGCGATCCAGGAGCTCAAGAGGCGTCTGTCCGACGCGGTGCGTCTCCAGGCCCGCGGGCTCTTCTCGAATTTCCTGCTCGGGCCGCGTTCGGACAACGTCATCTTGTTCCTGGGGCCCTCCGGCGACGACCCGCCGGAGGAGCTCGCGCAGATGGCCCTGGAGCTTGCGTCCCGCGTTCAGCGGTACGTCAAGGGCCTCCTGCCGGACCTCACGGTCTCGGTCGGCATCGGCCGGTTCAAGGGCGACCCGGCGGAGATCTCGGACGCCTACTCGGAGGCCGAGGTGGCCCTGGAGATCGGGCACCGCATACATGGCCCCTCGTCGGTCTCGACCTTCGAGCAGGCAGGCACTTACAAGCTCCTCTTCCGCGTCATGCAAGAGGAGCCCGAAGAACTGGAGACGTTCTACGCCGAGACCCTCGCCCCCGTGGTCGCCTACGACTCGCGCTACGGCACGGAACTGGTCTCCACTCTCACCACCTACCTCGGCAACGACGCCTCGACGGCCAAGACGGCCGCCGACCTCTTCGCCCACCGCCACACCATCCGCTACCGCCTCGACCGCGTCAAAGAGCTGACCCGCCTCGACGTGGACAAGAGCGAAGACCGCGAACGCCTGACCCTGGGGATCAAAGCCATGCAACTCCTGGGACAAGTCCCCGAGAAACCCTCCACCTTCTCCGACCGCTGAATCAGCCGCCGGGCGGAGCCACGACCCCCGCGACAACCCATCGAATTCATCAGATGGACAAGCTTGTGGGCTTTCTCGCGGGCCATGTTTGTACATTGGGCCAAAGACCCTTCGAGGTGCCAAACGTAGACTACGTGCGCAACGTACATACGAGGTTAGAAGGAGGCACCCTTTGCGTAGGTTCTTGTTATTAGTGATGGCGGCGCTGCTGCTGGTCGCGGCGCTACCGGCGGCGGCATTCGCTCAGGAGACGCCGGTGGTTCAGGGCACGGCGACCACGGAGGACGTGGCGCTCGCCATCGACACCACGTTCGTGTTCCTGGCGGCGTTGCTGGTGCTGTTCATGCAGGCCGGTTTCGCCATGCTCGAGGTCGGTTTCTCGCGGATGAAGAACGTCGGAAGCGTGGTGGCGAAGATACTCGCCATGATGGGCATCGGCATCGTGACGTTCTGGGCGGCGGGTTTCGCCTTCACCTTCTCCGACGGCGGCGGACTCAACCAGATCATCGGTACCCAGGGCTTCTTCCTGAGCGGTGATGAGGCAACCTACGCCGGGCTCG
>Ga0136624_1000164_pt1 | contig 22199 bp, 23 predicted proteins | sample AntDrymUQ4692206_2_FD_104802 | JGI IMG/M metagenome (GOLD analysis project Ga0136624, IMG submission 104802) | Polar desert sand microbial communities from Dry Valleys, Antarctica - metaG UQ469 (22.06) | ecosystem: Environmental > Terrestrial > Soil > Desert | place: Antarctica: Dry Valley... | reverse complement strand
CTGGGGCGGATGGTGGGCAATTATCCGCAGGCGTTCACCCACGTCGGGCTCGTCAATTCGGCGTTCAACCTCGACCGTGCGCGCAAGCGGCGGGCCAGGGCCATGCGTTCGGCCTAGCGCGAACAGCTCCGACATGTAGCGACGCGTCTCGCTCATCGTGGCCTCATCTTGCGGGCGCCGATCAAGGCCTCCAACGGGGTCCGACCGCTGTCAGCCGGCCGATGTGGGCGCGTGCTCCTAGTAGCTAATCCCCGTTGTTCTGACGTGGCCAGACAATAGCGCGGGCGGTCAACACCCGGGCCAAGGGCCCGCTACGGCCGGATCAAAACAGTTAGTGTGTCAAGGCCAGCAGTCCTGGCTCGTCATCCAAGGAGGAGCGGTTGAGCGTGGGAGCGACCGGCCTGGCGGGTACCAGGCGACGACAGCCACCGATCGCCGACTACGGGTTCTTGTCCGACTGCCAATCCGCAGCGCTGGTCAACCGGGACGGGTCGGTCGACTGGTGGTGCGTCCCTCGTTTTGACTCGCCCTCAGTGTTCGGCCGTTTGCTCGATCCGGACGCCGGCCACTGGGAGATCCGCCCGGTGCACGAGTTTGAGGTTGAACGACAGTATGTGGGGGATTCCCTCGTTCTTCGGTCCGTCTATCGGACGGCAATGGGTGAGCTGACGCTCACTGATGCGGCTGCCCTCCATCCGGGTGCGCGCGGTCACGACCTCGGCCTGCAGTCTCCCCACACGTTGCTGCGTCGCGTGGAGGGTATTCGTGGCAGTGTCGCCATGCAGGTCGACTTCGCGCCGCGCATGGAGTACGGTCGCACTGAGCCGCACCTGCGGCCGGTTGCGGGCGGTGTCGTCGCCCGAGGCGGGCCAGCGCAGCTCACCTTGACCAGTCCCATTCCGCTGCGCTGCGAGAACGGCTCAGCGAGCGCCCGCTTCGTGATCAGAGCGGACGAGGTGGTGGAATTCAAGGTCACGTACCAGCCCTCGTTCGGCCAGTCGCCGCCTGACGAGTCGGAACGTCTGCCGACGCTCGAGGACACGCAGGTGGCGTGGCAATCGTGGTCGGATCTGCACCAGGCTTACGAGGGGCGTTTTGCGCGAGAGGTCCGTCGGAGTTCAATCGTCCTGCAGGGCCTGATCTACCAGCCTTCCGGCGCTGTCGTGGCTGCAGCCACGACCTCCCTTCCCGAGCGGATGGGTGAGGACCTCAACTTCGACTACCGCTACGCCTGGCTGCGCGACTTCAGTCTGACCGTCCGGTCGCTGTGGATAGCCGCGTGCCCTCACGAGCCGGCGCGCCTGTTCGAGTGGTTCACTAACGCCGCTGGCAAGGTCGGTGACGAGTTGTTCCAGATCATGTACGGCGTGGCCGGCGAACGAGATCTGACCGAGCACACCTTGGAACACCTGGCTGGCTACCACGACAGCCGCCCGGTCCGAGTCGGGAACCAGGCGTGGACCCAGGTGCAGCTCGACGTCTTCGGGGAGGTGCTCGACGCCGTCCACCTGCTTCGCAACGACCTCGACGAGCTGAGCGAACCGCTCCTGCAGCTGCTTGTCGTGATGGCGAATCGGGCGGCCGCGGGGTGGGCCGAGCCTGATGCCGGAATGTGGGAGGCGCGGGACCAGCCGCGGCAATATGTCTCCTCAAAGGTGATGTGCTGGGTCGCGCTCGATCGTGCTATATCCCTGGCCGACCGCCTGGGTGCTGCAGCGGATGCGATCCGCTGGGCGAGCGCCCGCGATGAGATCAGAGTTGCTGTGCTCGAGAAGGCATGGAGCTCGAAGGTGGGCGCCTACAGTGGCGCCTTTGGCTCGGACGAGCTGGATGCATCCGTGTTGCTACTGCCGCTGGTTGGGTTCCTACCGGCGGACGATGAGCGCATGATGGCCACGATCAACGTCATTGAGCGCGACCTTGGCGTCGGCGGATTGGTGCGGCGCTGGTCTGACGACCAGAACGGCTTCCTGCTGTGCACCTTCTGGTTGGCCGAATGCCTGGCCCTCGCCGCTGATATCGAACGGGCGGAGACGTGGTTCGCCAATGCGGCCGGCTACGCCAACGACCTGGGCCTACTGTCGGAGGAGGCGGTCCCGCACGGTGGCCCGCTCCTGGGAAACTTTCCCCAGGCCTTCTCCCATGTCGGGTTGGTCAACGCCGCATGGCGCATCAGTCAAGCTGCGAAGCCGAAAGACCCGTTGCCCCTGCAGGACAAGGAGACGCTGTGAACGCACAACGACTACTCGGCAAGGTTGCCCTTATCACCGGATCGGACTCGGGCATCGGCCAGGCCACGGCGGTGGCGTTTGCCAAGGAGGGTGCCGATGTTGTGATCACCTTCCTCCACGATGCCGAGGGGGCGGCTTCGACCCGTAAGCAGGTCGAGGCCGCGGGCCGGCGGGCTATCTTCGTCAAGGCCGACATCAGCGACGAGACGCAGGTCGCAGCAGCCTTCGATCAAGCCATCGAGGCTTTCGGGACCGTCGACATCCTCATGAACAATGCAGGCGTCGACGCGTCGGGAACCGAGGTCGCCGATCTGTCGACCGAGGTGTGGGACACAGCCATCAGGACCAACGTGTACGGCCCGTTCTTCTGCTGCCGGCGCTTCATTCAGGAGCGGAAGCGACGGGGGGGTGGCGGCAAGATCATTAACGTCACATCTATCCACGAGGACATCCCGAATGCCGGCGGCGCCGACTACGACTGCTCCAAGGGAGCCGTCCGCAATCTGACCCGCACCCTGGCGCTTGAGCTCGCGCCCCTGAAGATCAACGTCAACAGCCTGGCGCCGGGCATGGTGCTGACCCCTTTCAACCAGCCAGCCATCGATGACCCCGCGCTTCTCGAGGCGCAGGTGCAGAGCATCCCGTTCAAGCGCGCTGCTCAACCCGAGGAGATCGCCGGCCTGGCCGTCTTCCTCGCCTCCAGCGATTCCGACTACTGCACGGGGTCGACGTTCACGATGGACGGCGGACTGGCCATGAACATCGGCCAAGGTGCCTAAGTGCCGCCCAGGCACGGCGCGGTCATCCACGCGCGGCATGGGAGCGCTTGGCTCACGGCATCCAGATCCAGGGCTGGTGACCATCGGCACCCAGCATGAGCGCTCCGTTTTGTTACCGTTTCGGTACGCCCAGCGAACGGAATGGGAACTCTTTCGAAAGCGTCGTTGCCGGTCGCCCGCGAGGGCCCTGGGCAGGTAAGCTCACAGTGTGGAGCATCGCGAGACGCCATTGCCGTCAAGGACTAAATCGGAATCAATCGGAGTCGTGGGCCGGGTTCTCCTGGTTGACGATGAGCCGACCGTGCGTGAGGTGGTTGCACGATACCTCGAGCGTGACGGCCACACCGTCGACGTAGCAGCAGACGGCGCCGCAGCTCTGAAGGCTCTCGCACGCGACCCGGACATTGTCGTCCTCGACATCATGATGCCACACGTGGGGGGCCTCGACATACTGCGCGAGATGCGACGCACCTCCGACACGCCCGTGATCCTCCTGACGGCTCGATCCGACGAGACGGACCGTGTCGTCGGCCTGGAGCTGGGAGCCGACGACTATGTAGTCAAGCCCTTCTCACCTCGAGAGCTGGCGGCGCGGGTGCGGTCGGTGCTTCGGCGTGCCCGTTCGCGACCTTCGACAGCCATCGGCCGCCTCACCTTTGACGGCCTGGTCATCGACACGGGCGCACGCGAGGTTTCAGTCGCGGGCGACGTAGTTGAACTGCGGCCGCGAGAGTTCGACCTCCTGGCTTTCCTGGCAGCCTTCCCACGCCAAGTGTTCTCAAGGTCTCAAATCCTTGAGCAGGTATGGGGCTCACCGGCTGAGTTCCAGGATCTGTCCACGATCACGGTACATGTCCGCCGGCTGCGTCACAAGATCGAAGCCGACCCGTTGCATCCGCGCTGGATAAACACTGTATGGGGAGTCGGCTACCGCTTCGAGCCCTGATGCTGGCGGTGGCACCTGCCGGCGTCGGGCTCGCGGCGCTCCTTGCTCTCGATTCCTCTGGCGCGCCAGTCGAACGCAGCCTATACATCCCCGTCATCCTGGGTAGTGCAGCCGTCGCGTCGGTGGCTGGCGTGGCCGTGTCTCGGTTCAGCGCCCGGGCCGCCTCCCTGCGCGCATCGACTGCGCTCGCGACATTGACGGCGATGGGCATAACGGGCGCCGCGATCACACTCGCGATGGCAGTCATGCTGCTGCCCGCGCCGGACCTGCGTGTGCTAGTCATCATCTTTCTGTTCAGTGCCGGTCTGGGGGTGATCTTGGAATTGACCGTCGCTCGTGCTCTCAGCGAGGACATCGTCGTTCTGCGCAACACGGTGAAACGGGTGGCGGGAGGTGACTACGGCGCGCGCTCAAGACTCGACCGGCTGGACGAGGTCGGCGAGGCCGCGCGGATGATCGATCGGTTGGCCGAGCAGCTGGACGATGTCGAGCTCGAGCGCGCTCAGTCCCACTCGTCACGCCAAGCATTCCTCACCGCCGTCGGTCACGACCTGCGCACGCCGCTGGCCGCGCTACGCGCCAGCGTCGAGGCGCTGGAAGACGGTCTAGCGCCCGACACGCAGCGCTACTACACGGCTATGCACCATGACCTCGACGCTTTGGCCGGTCTGGTTGACGACCTGTTCCTGCTGGCCCGCCTGGAGAGCGGCCGACTCTCGTTCACCCGGGTGACCGTGGACCTGGCGGAGCTGACCGACGAGGCGGTGGAGGCGTTGACGCCGATGGCGCGACAGAGGAATGTCCGGATCCGGCTCGAGACGACTGGCCAGGTCTACACGGTGGGTGGCCCGGCCGAGCTGTCGCGCACAGTCCGCAACCTGCTGGACAACGCCATCCGTCACTCGCCACCGGGCACTGAAGTCGTGGTCCAGGTTACGGGATCAGACGACCCCCTCGTCCGCGTCATCGACCAGGGGCCCGGCTTCCCGGAGGAAGGGTCGGCGCGTTTGCTCGAGGGCTTCGCGCGTATGTCGGAGACGGATGGACGGACGGCGGGTGGTGCCGGACTCGGCCTTGACATCGCACGAAGGCTGGTCGAGGCACATCAGGGTCGCCTCTGGATCGAGTCCGGGCCAGGTGGCCGCATCTGCTTCAGCGTCCCCGGTCAGTCGGTTCTGGGATCACTCGATCCCTGAACGTTCCCCGGCCGTTCATGCATTGATTGGACTCCGTTCACTCGGGAGGTGGAGGCTTGGTCGGCGTCAGCCACAGCTCGCAGGTCGTGAGCTAGTCGCGGGGGCGCTCGATCTCTGGAGGTCAACATGCTCGCACGATGGCGCTTGCTCAAGCGCGGTGCAGTCCTGGCCATTGGTGTCGCTGCGATCGGGGGCGGCGTCATGCCCGCACTTGCGCAGGATCCTCTTCCGCCCCCTTCGTCAACGGGCACGAATATTCCGCTGACATACCAAGGCCCCCCTCCGTCCGAGGTGAACAAGAACTTGGTCGGGCCCGTCAAGCTGCTGCGTGCCGGCACGGTTGACGAAGAGGAATTCTCGGTGACGCTGCCGTTGTATCGCGGCGAGCTACCGAACGGCAAGAACGTCTGGTACATCTTGACGGACACGACTGATGAACGGAACGCTGAGGCACTGGGGATCAACTTTTCGGCGAAGCTCAACTACGCCGCAATCGGTATGGCAGTCCGAAATGGGCGGATCGTCGAAAATGGCATCTTGGAGTTTGATCGGGGATCGGTCGACTTCACGCCCGTTCGTGAAGTCGTACCGGGTGTTGGCCCGAATTTTTTCCCGCCCGCCTCGGCTCAGCCGGGTTCGATCGGCGGCGCGGAATACACGCCGCTGGTGAAGATCCACAACGCAGGCGAGCACGTCTACAACGCGCCAGTGGTGGCCTTCGATGTATCAGCGGCCCAAATTGACTTCTGCGACGGCGACGTTGATTACAGTCTGGTGCATGACCGTGTACTGCGCATCTGTCCCGATGGCCCCAAGGGTGGCACGGTCACACTGCAGATGACGCCCATCTTCAGCTTCGCCAAGTCCGCCGCGTATATCAGCACCGAGGCCTCGGATCCTGTCGTCGCGGCGCTCGACGCCGGCACATTCACGCCGGCGCTGGCCGACGTGCCGGTCGGTGCAGACGATGGGGCATTCAGCTCCGTCGAGCGTCTCTTCCCCATCGCGAACGGTCCGACGGGTGCGGAGAACCCGCAGCGGCAGGGCCTGAATAGCGCTCTGTCTGATGTAGACGCGGACGGCAAGCCGCTGCCCCCGATCCATGTCATTGGGGGTATCCCGACCGTTGCGCTCGACTACAGCCCGTTGTGGGACCTCAACCTCGGGGAGTGGACCCAGGAGGCGATCGACAAAGGGTATCGATCGCGCATGATCGACGAATTCCAACTCCTTGAGTTCGTGCGGCAAGGCTGGCTGACCGGGCCCGGTGGCGCCGATTTCGGCTCCACGGGAATCGTCGTGAACTGTCCCATCATCATGCGCTTCCTGTAAGCGCCGTCGTTGCAAGCATCGAGGACTCGTCCAGGACGGCCGGTTCAGATGCCTGCCCGGTCGGCGCCGCGGCAGACGTCGGCTTGCCGTTGGTGGGAGTCCACGTCGAAGGGGCGCTGATACCAGCCGGCGGCTACGGCCGTTCAGGCTAGTCGGTTCAGCCTGACCGGGACGGACCGCCTGGCGAGCCTCTTCGCCAGGCGGTCCCGCACCTGCGGCCACTCCTCCTCGATGATGCTGAAGTAGGTCGAGTGCCGCCGGCGCCCGCCCTGGCTGATCATGTGGTTTCGAAAGGTCCCCTCCTCCACGGCGCCGATGCCGGCGAGCGCGCGCCGAGACTGCTCGTTGAGCGAGTCGGTCTTGAACTCGACGCGAATGGCAGCGCGGTCCTCGAATGCGTGGCGAAGCATGAGCAGCTTGGCCTCGGTGTTGACGTGGCTGCGCTGCCACGGCGGGCCGAGCCAGGTGTAGCCGATCTCCAGCCGCCGATGCTGCGCCTCGATGGACAGGAAGCGAGTGCTGCCCACGACGCGCCCCGCCTCTCGGTCGACGGTCACGAAGGGCACCTCGGCGCCGGCCTTCGCCGCTGCCAGGGCGGCGCCGACGTACGCTGCCATGTCGGCCGGCGTCTCGATCAGCGACAGGGTCCAGCGCCACAGTGATGGGTCCAGCCCCACCTCCACCAGCGCTGGCAGATGATCTGCGGTCAGCGGTTCCAGCCGGACGCGCCGGCCGTCGAGCGTCACCGGCTGGATCCAGCGACCCACCAATGCCATCAATCTTCCGCGAAGGCCCGCACGCCGATCTGTCGCTCCAGCTCATCAGCCGCCTCGGCCAGCTGGCGCGACAGCGTGGGCAGTGATCCATCGAGGGAATCGAGCAGGCGCCGCGAGCGAGCAAGTACCTCCAGTTGAGCCCGGTAGGCCGGGTACAGCGCCGTCAGGTACGAGCGGGCGTAGGGATGATCCCGCGTGGCGAAGACCTCGCGAACACGCTCGAAGAACCGGGGCACGTACGGCTCGAGAAGCTCCGCCTGATGCGGCCAGAAGAAGCCCTGCATCGCCGCCCGGGTGAAGTGGAACGATCCGTAGCCGGTGCTGTGGATTCGCTGCCAGGCCTGCTCCTTGGCTCGGCCCAGCGGGCGCGAGGCTTGGGCCATGATGAGCGCGCGCCGCCCCCTGTCGGACGGGTCACGCGCCGATTCCACGGCCAGCCGCTGCTCGGCGGTGCGCAGCCCGTGGGCCACGGCCTTGGTCACGATGCCCCAGCGCATCTCCTGATCGAAGGTGAAGCCTGTGGCCATGGGCTGGCCGTCAAGCAGTTCGAGCAGGCGCTCGACGTCGTCCCCGCTGACGGCGGTGGCGATTGCCGAGCGCGCCCACAGGATCTGCGCGTCACCGTTGCGGGCAGTCTGTGAATCACCTTCGGCAGCGGCGAGATTGACCAGCGCGGCGCTGAAGGCCTCGTGAGCCGCATGCTGTCGCCGGGCCTCAGGTACGTAGCGGGCGATAGCCAGCGCCATTCGTCCGAGGCCGGCATCGAGCACGTCCATGTCCGGCTCGCGGTCGAGGGAGGCGCGGCAGATGGCCACGAAGTCGGTCGACTTCAACTGGCAGTCTCGGACCATCTCCCACAGTGACATCCAGAGCAGCTGCCGCAGCAATACATCCTCCACCTGATCGAGGTGGGCGCGGACGTACTCCAGCGAGACGTGATCCAGAGCGATCTTGGCGTACGCATGGTCGCCGTAATTGGCATAGACGAATACGGGCAAAGGCCGGCCGGCCGCGTCGCCGATGCCCGCCTCTGAACCCTCGATCGCCGCCGGCACGGTGTCCACGACAAGCCGGCCCCCTTCTTCGCGGCCCAGGGCGACCTCAAGGGCATGCGGTCTCAGGGTGTCGTGGGCGGCCGGCGCCGATTGCATCAGCGTCAGCTCGGCGAGACGATCACCCTCGCCCCGCCAATCGACGGTGATGGTGTTGAGAGATGCCGTCTCGAGCCACAGCCGTGCCCACTCTCCCAGCGGCCGGCCACCGGCCTCCTCGAGGCAGGCCAGGAAGTCGCGCAGCGTCGCGTTGCCCCACGCATGGCGCCGGAAGTAGAGCCGCATGCCATCGCGGAAGGCGTCGCGGCCGATGGTCTTGACGAGCTGCTTCAGGGCTGCCGCTCCCTTGCCGTAGGTGATGCCGTCGAAATTGAGGAAGGCAACCTCGGTGTCCTCGGCAGTGCCGGCGATGGGATGCGTCGTGATGAGCTGATCCTGCTGATACGCCCAGCGCTTCAGGTCGGTGTTGAACACCTTCCATGCGTTCGTGAAGCGCGTCGCCTCAGTAAGGCCGAGAAAGGCAATGTAGGTGGCAAAGCTCTCGTTGGGCCACAGGTCGTCCCACCAGCGCATCGTGACCAGGTTGCCGAACCACATGTGCGCCAGTTCGTGGAGCAGCACCTCACCGCGGTCGAGGCGTTGCTTGTCCGTCGGTGGCTCGCGGAAGAGGTATGACTCGTTGTATGTGACCGCGCCGACGTTCTCCATCGCGCCGGCGTTGTACTCCGGTACGAACAGCTGGTCGTACTTGGCGAACGGGTACGGCCGGTCGAACAGGTCGCCGAAGAAGTCCATTCCCTGGGCGGTGATCTCAAAGATCTCGGCCGCGTGCTCCTCGAGCTGTCGCTCCATCGAGCGGCGGGCGTATATGCCCAGCGGCACGCCCCGATGCTCCCTCGTGCGGCTGACGTACGGCCCGCAGGCCACCGCCGCGAGATAGGTGCTGAACGGCTCGGTCTGCTCAAAGAGACGGCGCAGCCGCCCATCGCCAGCTCGGTCGACGGACTCGATCGGCGAGTTGGCCACGACTGCCCACGCCGCGGGGGCCGTCACGTCGAAGGTGTAACGGCCCTTGATGTCCGGCTGGTCGAAGCAGGGGAAGAGACGGTGCGCCTCGAATGGCTCGAAGTTGGTGTAGACGTACTCCTCCCCGTCCTCAGGGTCCACGAAACGGTGAAAGCCGTCGCCCGTCGTGTCGAAGTCGTTCTCGTAGATCAGCCGGACCGTCATCGCCTCGGTCACGACTGCGCTCGGCAGGATGATGCGAAATCCCGTCCAGTCAGGCTCGAGGTCCGATCCGTTGACGGTCAGCCGCTCGATGTGGCGTCCGCGAAAGTCAATGAACAACGGCCCGCTGCCCGAGGTCTCGAATTGAAGGCTCGCCGCGCCGCGGTACGTTGCATCTCCGGCACGAAGGTCAAGCTCAATTCTGTAACGCGCCTCGCGTACGCGGCCGGCTCGAGCGACGGCCTCCGACTGGGACAGGACGTCGCGCGCGGGCGGAGCTTCAGGAAGGATCGTCGTCTTGGACACGCTGCCTCTACCTTGTCTGGGGGCGGGCGCAGGCGCGGCAGAGTGTACCGCGCGAGGCGCGGAGGTGCAGCCGATGCCAGCGGCGACTGGTCCACCCGGTGGGCCTGCCACGCCGGCGCTCAGTGCCTGCGCGGCCAATTCGCGTTAGGCTGGGCCAATGGAAACCCGCGTGAGCACCACCGACCGCCAGCAACTCCGCTTCGAGCACAAGCACGGCCTCGATGAGTGGTCGCCGATGATGCCCGAGCGGAGTGCCCAGGCGGTGATCATCGGAGACGAGCCGACGGAAGAGTTGTACCGCTGCCAGCGGATCGGCTGTACCGAGGTCATCAGGGTCAGCCAGGAGCAGTCGGTCGGCTGACCCCATTCGGCGCCGATGTCGCGGGGCCGTAACGCAACCGCGCACCACACCGCCGCGCAAGCCTCGCTCGCCGTGGTTGCATTGTCATCATGGCGCCAGCTGTCAGTCCCCTGGAGTTCGGGCGCGACGTGGCGCGGCAGTCACTTCACGACGACATCGTGGGCATGTCCGCCGAGCTGGCCTACCGCTTCTTCCTGGCCCTCTTCCCGTTCTTCATCTTCCTTGCCGCACTCGGCGGATTCGTGGCGACGCAATTCGAGGTCGAGAACCCGGCCGAGCAGGCAGTACGGCTCATCGGCGACGCCCTGCCCGAGGAGGGCGCTGCATTCGTCGAGGAGCAGCTGCGCAACATCATCGACAACCAGAGCCGGGGGCAGCTGTTCGGCGGCGCACTCCTGGCCATCATCTTTGCCACGGGCGGTACCAATGCAGTCATAAAGGCGCTCAACAGAGCGTATGGCGTGAAGGAGAAGCGGGCCTTCTGGCGGCGCTACCTGGTGGGGCTGGTGCTGACCGTCTCGGCGGGTGCGGGTAGCGTCCTCGCGTTCATGCTCTTCGTACCCTTTCGCATCCTGGCGCCCGCCCTGGCGGACGCGCTGGGTGTTGAAACTCTTCGCGGGCCGATGGTCAATGTGCTGGCGGTGGCGGCCTCGATCGTCATCGTCTTTGGGGCGGTGACGCTGCTGTTTCGCCTCGGGCCCAACATCCGGCTTCCGATCCGCGCCGTCGTGCCCGGCGCGGCACTGTTCGGTGTCGGCTGGCTGGTCGCCACGTTCCTTTTTGGGATTTATGTGTCCGAGTTCGGCGACTACGCCAGCACCTACGGCATCCTGGCCAATGTGGTCATCGTGATGATCTGGTTCTACGTTCTGGCCTTCGTACTGCTGGCCTCGGCCGAGGTCAACGTGGCGCTGCACGAGAGACGCGACCCGCGCGACATGGCTGCACGACGGCAGGAGGCGGAAGACGGCGATGAGTCAACGCTGGACAGCGTCCGCCAAGCCACTCGACGGCTGGCGGATCCTGACGAGGACGAGCAGGGATCGGGCGCCGGTCCGACCTAGCTGCTCGTGAACTGGGGCAGGATCTCACGCTCGCAGAAGCGCATGAAACCTTCCTGGTCGGGCCCCACCTGGTGGAGATAGACGTGACTGTAGCCGGCGTCGATGAACTCCTGGATGCTGTCCAGCATCGGCTGCGCGTCAGGCCCGCAGGGGATGGAGTCGGCGATCTGTTCCTCGGTCACCAGTTCCGCCGCCTGCTCGAAGTGCGCCGGCAGCGCGAGCTCCTGCGATAGCTGGCCAGGCAGTGCCGATGTCGGCCACCACTCGTGGGCGAGTCGGACCTGTTCGCGCTTGTCGCTGCCCCAGCAGAAGGTGGCCTGGCCGTAGCGTGGCTTGTCCCGGCCGCCCCCGTCCTCGAAGGCCTTGACGGTGTCGCTCGATGGCGAGGTCGCGATGAGGCCGTCGCCCACGCGGCCGGCCAGCTCGGCCGCCTGCTCGCCGCCCGCCGCCACGTAGATCTCGACAGCCTCGTCGGGCAACGTGTACAGCCGTGCGTTCTCCACGACGTAGTACTCGCCGTAGTGCGTTTGCAGGCCGCCCTGCCACAGGACGCGCATGACCTCGATCGACTCCTCCAGCATTTCCTGGCGCATGTCGACGGGCGGCCAGCGATCGCCGAGGATGTGCTCGTTGAGGTTCTCGCCGCTGCCCACTCCGAGGAAGAAGCGGCCAGGCATCATCGAGGCTGCCGTGGCCGCCGCCTGCGCGATGATTGCCGGATGCGTCCGGATCATGGGGCAGGTCACGCCCGTGCCCAGCCGCAGCCGGTCCGTCTGTTGGCTTATGCCGCCAATTACGCTCCATACGAACGGGCTGTGGCCCTGACGGTCGATCCAGGGATGAAAGTGGTCCGAGATCAGGGCGAAGGTGAAGCCCGTTTCCTCAGCCAGACGGGCATTGCGCACCAGGTCGCTGGGCGAATGCTCCTCGCTGGACAGGGCGTATCCGATCTCGGCCATGCTGGGCTCCTCGCTACATCCGCCCGGCGCTATGGGCGTGCCGGTCATGGTGATGGACGACCGATCCTTGAGCCGTTACAGGCAGCCGACGGGAATTACGGCCGGCTCGCAGCCCTCAGGCGTAGCGCAGGTTCGAGGCGTCCGTCTCGTCCACCGGGCCAGCGCAGGTCGGGCAATACCAGCGCGCCTCGAGGACGGATCCACAGTCCAGGTGGCGCAGCGCTTCGGTGCCGTCGCCGGCAGCCCAGCCGGCCAACAGGCGGAGAACGCCGGCAAGTTCGCCGCCATCTCGGGTCAAGTGGTAGGCCATCCGGGGTGGTCGATCGGAGTACGGTCGGGCAGTCAGGACTCGCTCCCGTTCGAGTGTCCGCAGCCGCTGGGTCAGGACGTTGGGCGCGATGCCGGGCAGCCGTTCGAGCAGCTCATTAAAGCGCAACGGCCCCTCGAGCAATGCCTCCACCACCAGGAACGACCACCTGTCACCGACACGCGCGAGGGCTCCATCGAGGGCGGTCGTCGGTTGCGCTGCCTGCCTGTCTCCCACGCTAGGCATGGTACGCGGCGACGGTTGCATCCATTGCGCAGGTATAGTAACTTGCAGAGTGCAAGTGACAAGTCACTATTGTGCAGGAGTGTCGGATGTCGTTTTCTGAAGATGTGCAGCTCACCTTGAGTGCCGTGTCCCAGCGGGTCGGACCCTCCGTCGTTCGCATCGGCGGCGGTTGGCGAGGCGGGGCGGGTTTCGTCCTGGAACCGGGCTACGTGGCCACCAACGCGCACAACGTCCGGCGCGACCGGCTGCGCATCCACTTCGCCGACGGGCGGCGCGCTGAGGGCCGGTTGGTCGGGATTGATGTCGATGGTGACCTGGCAGTCATCGCCGTCGACACCGGTGAAGCGCCGCCTCTCGATTGGGCCGACGGAACGGCCGCCGGCATCGGCGCGCTTGTCGTCGGCATCGCGCCCAACGGCTCCGGACCGCGAGTGACGATCGGATACGTCTCGAGCGTCGCCAGCGCCTTTCGCGGACCTCGCGGCCGGCGCATCTCGGGCAGCCTTGAGCACACGGCCCCACTGGCACCCGGCTCATCGGGCAGCCCGCTCGTAAACGCAGAGGGCGCACTGATCGGCATCAACACCAACCGGCTGGGCGGCGGGTTCTACCTGGCGTTGCCGGCCGATGACTCACTGCGCCAGCGCACTGCTGCGCTCCGCCGCGGGGAGAACCCCGAACGCCCGCGCCTGGGTGTGGGCTTGGCGCCCGGGTCTGCGGCGCGGCGTCTCCGGCGCGCGGTCGGGCTTCCCGATCTGGATGGCGTGCTCGTACGTGCCGTTGAAGACGACGGCCCGGCAGAGCGTGCCGGAATAGAAGAGGGAGACCTGATCGTAACGGCAGGCGACCGACCAGTGCGCACCGCAGACGATCTCTACGACGCCCTTGGCGAGGCATCGGCCGGTGGCTCGCTGCGGCTGGTGGTGGTGCGCGGCATAGAGCAGCGCACGGTCGATGTGAGCTTCGAAACGCCGACCGACGACCCGTCCGCCAATGCCGGACCGGTGCACTAGGACGGCTTTCGTCAGCGCAAACCTGCTAGGTCGCCTCGTCTGTTCCCTCCTCGCCCGGCGTCGTGCTGCCGAGCTTGCCGCGCCCCGGCACTTCGCCCGAGCCGGCCGGCCCACGTTGACCGGTCGGCTCGATGCGGTGCGGCGACTTGGCGTCTTCCTCCCTCGGCCGCTGCATGCTGGCCCCGATGTCGGAGCGCATGCCCTCCTGTGCGGCCGGGTTGATGCCTTCCTCCTCCGTCCAGTCGGGCGGGCTGTGTCGCGGCTCGTCGGTCATTCGGTCTCCTCACTGACTTGATTGCGCCTGATCGTAGATGCGGGCACGTGCCGAGCAGCACAACCGGCCGGTGCGTTTGTTGCGACGCCGTGCCAGCGGCTGTTGGTTCGAGGTCGACTACGGACCGAAACCGCCCAAGAGCTCGATGGCGCGGCGCAGCTGCGCATCCTCGATCGTGCCTACGGCGCCTGGATCGAGGGCTTCCACCTCGTCCGGCTCCAGGGCTCGCTCGTCGGCGCTCAGGATGACCTCCTCCGTCGGGCTGATGCCACGCTCGAAGATGAGCTCGCCGTCCGGTGTCAGCCAGCGCTCCACGGCCAGCCGGACTGCCGACCCATCGGAGAGCTCGTAGGTCAACAGGACGGTGCCCGTCCCGAACGTTGTCTCGCCTATGAGCGGACCGCGGCCGGCCGACTGCAGCGCACCCGACACGATCTCGGCCGAGCTTGCCGTCCCGAGGTCGATCAGCACCGCCATGGGCAGATCTGTCGGGTCGAACCCTTCCTCGGTCGTCACCGGGATGCGTTGCCCATCGGCCAGTTCCCGGATGTACACCGTCTCACCGGCCGGCAGGAAGAGGCTGGCGGTACGGACCGCCTCGTGCACGAATCCGCCGGGATTGCTGCGCATGTCCAGGACGAAGGCCTCGGCGCCGGCGGCAGTGGCTGCGTCGCGCGCGGCGCGAAGCTCCTCACCTGCTCCCTCCGAGAATTGGATCAGGCGCAGGATCGCGATGCGTGTACCGGGGATCATCGTCCAGTCGGCGGCGGGGAAGCGGATCTCCTCGCGCACGATGGAGAACTCGAGTGTTTCATTGGTCTGGGGCCGCAGGACCGTTATCACGACCGTCGAGCCGGCCTCACCGCGCACGCGTGACGCAATCTCCTCCGGCGGCAGGGTCTCGACGCTCTCGCCGTCGACGGTCTGGAGCAAGTCACCCGAACGGAGCCCGGCACGGGAGGCAGGACCGCCACTGATCACCGAAACGATGAGCGGGCGTCCATCACGTTCACCGAGCAGGGCACCGACCCCGACGATGGTGCCCTGGAGCGATTCGCGCTCGCGTTGCAGAGCCTCGGGGGTCAGGAAGATCGTGTGTCCGGTGTCGCCGAGCGATTCGACCAGGCCCCGGATGGCCCCGTGCGTGAGATCCCGATCGTCGAGCTGGTCACGGCCCACGAAGTTCTGGCGAATCACCTCGAACGCCTCCCAGAACAGGTCGAAATCGGCCGGTGCGCCGGGCGGCTGGGTGGCCGTCGGTCCAGGCGGCTGGGTCACCAGTGGTGGAGTGGTCGGCAGGGCATCGGGGCTGGCGTCAGGCGATCCAGCGGCTGTCGGTCCGGGGCTGGCTGCCGGGGCGGGGCTGGCTGCCGGGGCGGCAGGGCTGGCCACCGGCGAAGCCGGTGTCACCTGGGGCGTGGCGGCGGGAACTTGAGCAGTGCCGGGCCCGCCCAGGGCGCCCGACTGGCCGACGGCCAGGCCGGCAATGAAAACCACAGCCAGCAGGACGATGGCGGCAACCCACATCAGGGGTCGCGAATCGGGCGATCGAGGTTCGGCCGGCGGCGGCCCGGACGGCGGCGGCCCGGCCTGCCAGTACGGTTCGGTGGGCAGGCGTTGGTCAGTCATGCTCGACATCATCGGGCAGGCGCCGATTCCATGCGCCGGCTGTGGATGAAATCTTGGGACAGGTCGTGGATAACGCGGCCAAAGCGATCAAAGTCGTGGACAAAGGCTATTGCGGCCGGCACACCCACATGCATACAGTGTGGTTGTCCCGAAGGGGCCACGGAAACGGAACCGGGTTCGCTGGCTTGCCAGTGAAGTCGGCACCGAGCCGGACGGCTCCTTCGGGCGTTTTCTGTTGGGCCTAGTCGGCCGGCTGGATGTCCACCACGCCTGCGCCCCACGGGCAGAAACGGTCGCCCTCCAGAGTCCCGTCCTCCACGAAGCTGGGCAGGCCGTCGCACAGCTCGATGGTCATGTCGGCGAATTCGACCGACGCCGGGTCGATGTGCCAGCTGTAACCGGTGTTGACGCCCGGATCGCCGCGCACGATCAGCCCGTTCGGGATGCTCGGCGCCTCCTCGCCCGCCAGGAGGCGCTGCGCCACCGCGATGTCATCAGCGTCCGTGAGCAGGATGCGGTACTGCTCATCCCCCACCTGGAAGGTGACGACGACGGCGCCGGAGGGCGACGGCGAGACTGCGGCCGGGGTCGTGGGCGACGGCGAGACTGCGGGCGGGGCGGTGGGCGACGCGGGCGCGGCCGTGGGCGCCGCGGGGGCGGTGCCACAGGCGGCGAAGAGGGCAGTGGCGGCCAGAAGGGCGATCGACAATGGCAGGGACTGGAAGGACACGTTCGAATACTCCGGGCTAAGTGGGTATGGACGCAGGCCCGCGGTGGCAGCCGCCGGGCCATGCCCTCCCCGACGAGCCGGGCGGGCACTCGGTTCCGCGTCGCAACGTGGCTGCAATCGCCGGTGGCGGCGGCGGCGACCGCGCGCCACGCCCGACGCGCGATGGTTGCGTCATGGATCACGACTTGAAGCAGCCTGCGCAACCAGGTGCAACCGACAATCCAGAACAGGTGCTGAAGTCCACGGCCGAAGAGTGGCGCGAGTCGGCTCAGGGCACCGACGCCGAGAGCTCAGCCGAAGAGGTGGCCAGCGGCGCCGATCAGGCAGCTGAGCAACCGGGCTACGGGCGCGAGGGTTCCTGAGCCACTGGTGCCCGCGCTTCCGTGTGCCGGAACCACAGCCAGTACAGGCTTGTGGCCACGCTGTAGAGCACGATGATGGTGACGAAGTTGACGGTGTAGCCGCGCTCGAAGCCCAGCGCCCGCTGGACGAAGCTGTAGTAGATGCCGGCGATGACCCACCCGAGCGACCACAGCAGGCTCATGGCAGCAGCGATCGTGGCCCGCTCGGCCGGCTTTACCTGCTCCATCACGAACGCGTTGAGGATGGGATTGCCGGCGTTCATGAGTGAGTTGCGGACGGCCATGGCGAGTATCACCAGCCAGACCAGCGGTGCGAAGCCGAGGACGATGAGAAACGGGATGCTCGACGCCTGGACGATGACCACCGACGCGATCTTCCCGTAGCGCCGGGCCAGGGCCGGCTGGAGCAGGATGGCGACCATCGTCCCGAAGGCCGTCACGGCAAAGACCGCGTTGACCTCGCTCAGGTCCAGCCCGAAGCGGCCGACCACGTACAGGTTGAGAAACGGAATGACCTGACCGGCCCCCAGGGCGATGAGAAATCCGGGCAGCAGCAGGCGCGCCGTGAGGCCCGGGTTGCCCAGCCGGATGCCAAGCTGGTCAAGGCGGTGCAGCGTGCGATCCGAGCGTGACCCGCCGCTCGGCGGCGCGGGATCCAGTTGTGGCCGACCTTCGCGGGCTATCCAGGGACGGTCGTCGGACAGGCGGAGCAGGCTCAGCAGCGCAGCGACCATCAGCCCGAGCATCAGCGCCAGCAGCACCCGGTACGCCTCCGGGCTGCCTGCACCGTGACCGGTCGAGACAGCGACGGCCGCGGCCAGGGCGCCGCCGGCCAGGGCCGCCACGACCTGCGTGGCATTAGTCAGGGCGAACTGCAGCGCGAACAGCTCATTGCGCTGATCTGGCCGGCTGCGCTCGGTGAGGAACGGGATCGCCACCACGAACAGGGTCTGCTGCCCGGCACCGTACAGGACGGCCATCGCGAACAGGAACGGTTCGTCGGTGGCGACCATCAGGCCGGCGAGGGCGATGCTGGCCAGGGCCGCGCCGCCGATCATGGTCAGCCGTCGACCAATGCGGTCGGCCATGATGCTTGCCGGTAGCGCGGCGATGGTCGAGCTGAGCGAGCCGGTGGCCGCGATCAGGCCGATGGTCGATGGGCTTACGTCGAGGGCCGCCAGGTACAGATTGAAGTTGATCCAAAAGAGGCTGATCGCGCCGCTCGACAGGAGCGTCGTGACGAGGAAGACGCGGGCGTCACGATCGAAGCCCCTGAAGCCGGTCAGATAGTGGCGCAGCCGGCTCACGGCCGGACGCCGGCCGCTGTCGGCCTCAGTCGATGCGGATGTTCTCGCGCCCTGATTCCGGCTTCTCCGGCTCGTCGCGCAGGCGGCCGATCCAATGGTCGAGGAAGCTTCGGACGGCGAGGAGCTGCTCTCGGCCGGCCGTGCGCAGATGCTGCCGCGTCTCGGGCGGCACGAAGCTGGTCACCGCAGCGCGCGATCGCTCGGTGGTGGTGCGCCGCCCCTCCAGCTCGTCGATGCGGCGCTCCAGCTGCTCGATTCGGCTCTCATCCATGTCTCGACCCTCCGGCCAATGCTCGCTCTGGCTCTCCGAAGCGGACCTTCAGTACACGATCGTCCATACGTGCCCCTTTGGTGGGGGCATCGAGCAGCAGTCGCGGCAGCACGAGATTACGGCGCCACGCGCCAACCTGCAGCACGAGCTCGTCGGCGTTGCGCGACAGCGTGATCTCCTCACGTGACGTGAATGGCAACTCGAGCGCGAGGGTGTATCCGTCGTCCTCGCGCTGCACTGAGTACGGCCGGCCGCGGTACAGGAACTGGGCCGGATCGGCGTCGGCGAAGAGGGCGTGGCCCAGCTCGCGCAGCCGCTCCAGGCCGACCATCTCATGATCGAAGAACGGAATGGTTCGCACCGGCACCGGCGCGAACTGCTCCTCCACGATCGGCAGGTAGCGCGCCTGTGCCTCGCGCCAGGCCTCGAAGTACGAGCCGACAGCCGCCGGCAGGACGCGGTTGGCCACGATCAAGTCGGTCGGATAACCGTAGAGGTGGAAGTAGGTAAACGAGCGCTGGGCCTCCTGGATGGACACCTTTTCCAGGTTGAGCACGAGGCGCACCGACGATCGCTGCGGGTCGGCCAGGAGGTCATGCACGTAGCGCAGCCGCTGCAACAGGTGCTCGGCCGATTCGTAGACGTCGTCGCTGGGCATGGGCACACCAACGATGCGCCGCAGCACAGGCCCGCCGAGTCGTTGCACTCGCCGGCCGATGGGCGCGATCCGCTCGATCCACCAGCGGCTGGCCTCGGGCAATGACAGCAGGCGGACGGTTTCGCCGGTGGGCGCGGCATCGACCACGATCACGTCGTAGTCGCCCTTGTCGACGTGGTCGCCGATCCACAGCAGGTTGCCCAGTTCATCCATGCCCGGCAGGACCGTCATCTCCTCGGCCATCACCTCGTCCAGCCCGCCCCACGAGAAGAGGCTGGCGAAGTACGACTGGATGGTCCGCCAATAGCGCGAAAGGTTGAAGAACACGTCGGGCTCGTGGCCCCACAGGTTGGGCGCCAATTGCGTTGGCGTCGGGCCGATGGGCTGGTCGATCGCGTCGGACAGGCTGTGGGCGATGTCGGTCGACACGACCAGGGTGCGCAGGCCGCGATCGGCACATAGCGCCGCCGTGGCAGCCGCGACACTCGTCTTGCCGACGCCGCCCTTGCCGGTGTAGAGCAGGATGCGCGTCAAATTCCCTCCCGCAGCACAACGCACGACTTCGGGGCCGATGGTACAACGCCTAGACTGTCGGTCATGCCCGCCGCGCCGCTACTCAGCGAGGACGTGGTTCGGGGCGCCCTGCACGACTTGCCGGAGTGGCGGCTGGAAGACGGGCGCCTGGTGCGCCGTCTGAGCTTCGCTGACTTCGCCGGCGCACTTGCATTCGTGAACCGCGTCGGCATCGCGGCCGCAGAGATGAACCATCACCCCGACGTGGCCATTCATTGGGCTGAACTGACGCTGACTGTATGGACGCATGCGGTTGGCGGCCTGACCCAGCGCGACTTGCGCCTGGCCCGCGCTATCGAGGACCTGGCGTTATCTCGATGAGCGCGGCGCCGGTGACGTTGACGAGGGTTGTCCGCTGCCATGTCTCGCGCCAGTGCGTTGTCGCCGCCAGCGTTGTGTGGCCGTGTACCCACAGGGTGGGGCGGAGGTTCCGACACAGCCAGCGGTAGGCGGCAAAGCCGGCGTGGTATGGATCGGTCGGCGTGTCGCCCATGCCCTTCGGCGGCACGTGGCTGAGGATAATCCCGGGTGCAGGCCCGCGCAGGCGGGCCTGGCGGAACAGGCCGACGGCCTGACGCCAGGCGGCGAGGTCATCGCGCCGCGCCTGTCCATCCAGCTCTGACGGCCAGGACATGCCGCGGACCGTGATGCCACCCACCTTCTCCCACTGACCGTCGAGCGGACGAGGCAGCAGGTGGTGCCTCTCTGCCCATCCACCGCCGCGGTCGTGGTTGCCTCGTACGTAAAGCAGCGGCACGCGGAATGCATCGGCCAGGAACGACAGGTAGTCCGGCTCCAGGTCGCCGGCGCCCAGGACCGCGTCGAGCGGCTCGAGCGCCCGGCGGTTGACATCGAGCTCCAGGGATCGTTCAGTCTCATCCGAGACGGCGAGGAGGCGCAGTGGTCGGCCGCTCGGCGCAGCGTTAGGCAGCCACGAGGGCCAGGTGAGCGCCAGCCGCCGCATCAGCCGGCGCGATCGGGCTCGGTCGATCCGCTGTCGTCAGTGTCGCCGAGCTCAGCCTCCAGCTCCACGGCCTCGACATCCGGCTGCGACCGGGGCGGCACCGGTTCGGTCGCACCGTGTTGATGACCGTGGCCATGATCCCGATTCAAGGGCGCCTTCGTCGGGCGGACTGAAACACGCGTGAGGCGGCCCGCCCCGGCCTGGCGCACGTCACTGCTCCCCTCCAGCACCGACGCGATGGCCGTCGGCGTGCGCTCGCGTGCGGTACCAGGCATGCGCAACTCCTCGACCGCCGCATCCACGGCCTGCTGGCCGGTATATAGCGCGGCCGCCACGCGGTTGTGGCCGTCCACGACCCAGTAGCGATCGCCGAACTTCAGCAGGTCCACCGGCGGCAGGTTGGCCAGGCCCTCGACGGCGTTCAGGATGCGCTGCCAGCGGGACCGCCAGTCGGCGCTGCGCCGATCGCGCAGAGGCAGGAAGTCGCCGCCCCGCTGGGCGGCGCCTTCGACCGCCGAGCCCGCGATCTCCTCCACCGGCACGGTCAACAGCCCGAGCTCGCGGATGGACGCCCGACGGGCGTCAGGATGAAGCTCCCATAGATTCGCCAGCGGCCGGCGGCCCATCTGCCGCACCCGACGGACACGTGCGCCACTTCGCTCATCGAGCCTGCGCCGCGCGCCGCCGGTCAGCTGGTCTACGGGTCGCCGCACGGCGGTGATGATCGGCCCAGCGGTATCGGCAAGGCTCGACGCCACGTCCTGCAGCCGCGAGAGAGGCCCGCTGCTGGCCTCCTCGGCCTCCGTCGTCGCTGGCTCGGGCGCTGGCGTGTTCTTCTGATCTGACCCTTCGTCTGACCGCGTCATTCATCGAGCGTAGCAGTTGGCGACCAGAAGGCCAGCCGGCGTGGGGCATTCGCACGGGCCGCCCGGGACAATCGTAGGGGCGACATGGACGCTTGGAACGGGGATGCTCAGAGCGACCCCGGCGAAAGGGATGCGCGCGCATTGCCCGTGACACGAGAGGTGGCACGGACGGCTGTCACGGTGACCACAGGAAAGCCGATTGAACGAGTCAAGCAGAGGAGAAGGTAAGTGGTTGAGGAGACCTGCCCGTGGTGCGAGGCGACACTCGCTGTCGCCAGTCAGCCGCTGGCGACAGAGGAGACGTGCCCCCAGTGTCTGACCACGTGGGCCTACGAATTGACCGAGGACCGAGAGGCTGCGATCGCCGCCTGACGGCCCGGCGGCGCCCTAGTCGCGCAGCGGCGCCGCCGCGTCGGCATAGGCCGACTCCGCCATCAGCCGAGCGTAACCCGGCTTGATCACGCCGTTGATCAGGCGGAGGCGCTCGTCGAACGGGTTGAACGCGCTCTTCATGGCATTGAGTGTCAGCCATTGCATCTCATCGAGCCCGAAGCCGAAGACGCGCGACAGCGTGGCGAACTCGTCGCTGAGTGTGACCCCGCTCATGAGACGGTTGTCGGTGTTGACCGTAACGCGGAAGCGGAGCCGCCGGAGGAGATCGATGGGATGGTCCTCGATTGTCGCGACCGCGCCGGTATGAACGTTGGACGTCGGACACATCTCGAGCGGCACACGCCGATCCCGCACGTAGCTGGCCAGGCGGCCCAGCT
>Ga0136624_1000163_pt1 | contig 22240 bp, 22 predicted proteins | sample AntDrymUQ4692206_2_FD_104802 | JGI IMG/M metagenome (GOLD analysis project Ga0136624, IMG submission 104802) | Polar desert sand microbial communities from Dry Valleys, Antarctica - metaG UQ469 (22.06) | ecosystem: Environmental > Terrestrial > Soil > Desert | place: Antarctica: Dry Valley... | reverse complement strand
GGGTGACTCGGTCACCACCTCGGTGAGCGACCGCACGCCGGACTCCGACCAGGTCAAGTACAAGGCCCGCCAGGCCAAGAGCGTGGCGCAGCAGAACCCGCTCGGCCTCGCGATCGGCTCGCTCGCGGTCGGCTTCGTCGCCGGCATGCTGATCCCGTCCACCCGCGTGGAGGACGAGAAGCTCGGGCAGCTGTCCGACGACGTGATCGAGAAGGTCAAGGAGACCGGCCAGGAGGCGCTCGACCACGGCAAGCAGGTGGCGCAGGACGCCGCCCAGGCGGCGCAGGAGACCGCCAAGGAGAGCGGGCAGGAGCACGCGCAGCAGGTCAAGGACAGCGCGCAGCAATCCGCTCAGGAGACGACGTCCTCCGCACGCCCTGAGATGTCGACCTACCAGACGCACTGATGCCCGCCGCCACGAGAACGGGCCGGACCGCCGCAAGGACCGGCCGCAGCACCGCCACGAGGACTGGCCGCGGCACCACTGCGAGCCAGGGCCGCTTCGCGCGTGCGAGCGGCATGTCGCGAACGCAGGGTCTGCGCCGTCGGCGCCAGCCCGAGCCGAGCGGCGTCAAGAAGGTGCTGAGCGCCGTCCTTCCGACGGCCGCCGCGAAGAAGGCGGCGCCAAGCTCGAAGAAGGGCAAGGCGGGTGCCGGCGGGATCGCGCTGGTCGCCGCCGCGGCGGGCATGGCCCTGAAGAACCGGGACAAGCTCAGCCAGATGCGGAACAAGGGAACGAACACGAGCACCGGCGTGACGCCGCTCGACACCGGCGCGAACAACGCGCCGATGCCGCCGAGCACTCCGGCAGCCTGAGCAGCGAGCGCGGACCGGGTGGCGCAGCCCGGTCCGCGCCACCTGTCAGTCTTCGAAGCCGTGATTGAGGACGACGGTCACGCCATCGGCTACAAGGTCCTCGCGCGCGGGACGCCCGTGCGCACGTCTGACGGAGTGCAGGTCGGGACCGTCCGCCGCGTGCAGGACAACGTGCGCGAGCACATCTTCGACAGTGTCGTGATCGACACACCCGAGGGCCGCCGCTTCGTCGACGCACCGGAGGTCGCACGGATCTTCGAGCGAGCCGTCGTGCTGACCATCACGGCAGAGGAGGCCGGCGCCCTGCCCGAACCGGACTCGGCGATGTCCGCCCGCCTGCGCGACGCCGGATCGGTGCGGCGCGCGAGACGGCTCGGGCGCTCGATGCGCGATCGCTGGGACCGACGCTGAGCGCGCAACGGACGGCCGGAAGCATGGCCTGGATCCAGTCCGTGACCCTCACCGGTGCTCACGTGGTCCTGGAGCCCGCCGGGGACCAGCACGTCGCCGACCTGCTCGCGGCGGCCCAGGACGACCTCGTATGGACCTGGCTGCCGTGGCCGCGCCCTGGCACCGAGGCCGACGTCGCTGCGATGCTCGCCGGCGAGCGACGCGTCGCCCATCCCTTCGCCCAGCTCGACGCCGCGAGCGGACGCGCCGTGGGCGTCACCACCTACCGCGACGTCGACGATCGTCACCGGACGCTCGAGGTCGGTGGCACGTGGATCGGTCGCCCGTGGTGGCGGACCGCCATCAACACGGAAGCCAAGCTGCTCTGCCTCGGCCACGCGTTCGAGACGCTCAGCGCGAACCGCGTGGCGATCAAGACCGACATCCGCAACGAGCGTTCCCAGGCCGCCATCGCCCGCCTCGGCGCCGTCCGCGAGGGCGTGCTGCGCCACCAGTACATCCGCCGCGACGGCACGCTGCGCGACTCCGTGATGTACAGCATCGTTCCCGACGAGTGGCCGCAGGTGCGGGCGAGCCTCCGGGCCCGGCTCGCCGCGCACGCCACATGAGCGCCCGGGTCACCGCTCTGTCGATCGCGCCGGTCAAGGGCATGCGCCTCGTGGGGGTCGACTCGCTCGAGCTCGACCCGATCGGAGCGCGCGGTGACCGCGCGTTCCTCGTGGTCGATCCGGACCACCATGAGCTCCTCCTGACGGCTCGCAACCCGCGCCTGGTGCAGATAGTCCCGCACTTCGACCCGAAGTCGCGGACGCTCGCGCTGCGCTTCCCGGACGGGAGCGAGGTCAGCGCGGTGGTCCAGCCGGGTGAGCCGGCCGTCACCGCCAACTACGAGGGCCGGCCGATTCGCGGGCGACTCGAGAACGGGCCACTGGCCGAGGCTGTGTCGGCGCACCTCGGCCGGCGGGTGGCACTGCTCGTGCGCGGGGAAGCCGAGCGCGGGGCCGACGACTCCCCGGTCACGCTGATGTCCGAGGCATCGCTCGCCGCGCTGGCGCCGGAGCTCGACGGCGCGGTCCCGGACGCGCGCCGCTTTCGCATGACGATCGCGATCGACGGCGTCGCCGCTTGGGAGGAGCACGGCTGGGGCGGGCGCGAGATCGCGGTCGGCGCGGCGCGCTTGCGTGGCGTCGACCCCGTCGCCCGCTGCGTCGTGACGACCCGCGACCCGGACGAGGGGCGGCGCGACGCACCGGTGCTCAAGGCCCTCGCCAGGCTGCACGGCAAGCGCAACGTCACGTTCGGGCTGTGGTGCGAGGTCGTCGAGCCCAGGCGCGTGCGGGTCGGCGACCCGGTTCGCTTGGACTGAGTCACGGTTTCGACCCCAGCCGTTGGCCCGCACGGCCGCCCGGGTAGCGCAACGGGAGCAGTCTTCCTTCCCGACCAAAGCGAGGCCCGCATGATCCAGCGCATCGACCGGCTCGGCGTCGAGTTGCCGCCCCCCTCAGATCCCGATCCGAACGGCGCCGCCGCCGTCCAGGAGCTGATGGGCGGCAAGTTCGGCGAGATGTCGACGTTCATGAACTACACGTTCCAGTCGTTCAACTTCCGCGGCCGCCAGCAGGCGCGGCCGTTCTACGACCTCGTCGCCAACATCGCGGCGGAGGAGTTCGGCCACATCGAGCTCGTCGCCGCGACGATCAACACGATGCTCACCGGCGCGTCGCCGAGCGACGACGGCAAGGCGCCCCAGGCGTCGCTCGCCGGCGTCAAGGACGCGCGCATGAGCCAGCATTACCTGCTCGGCGGGCAGGGTGCGCTGCCGTTCGACTCGCAGGGCAAGCCGTGGACGGGTGAGAACGTGTTCTCCTCCGGCGACCTGATCGAGGACCTGACGCACAACTACTTTCTCGAGACGGGCGCACGCAGCGGGAAGCTGCGGGTGTACGAGATGGTCGAGCACCCGGCGGCGCGCGCGCTGACCGGCTACCTGCTCGTCCGCGGCGGCGTCCATCAGGTCGCATACGCACGGGCGCTCGAGCGCCTCACCGGCGCCGACCTCACCAAGCTGTTCCCGTCGCCCAACATCCCGACGGCGAAGATTCCCGAGTGCCAGCCGCACATCGCCAAGCAGTTGCACCTCAAGCTCTACCGCTTCTCGCCCAGCGACTACCTCGAGCTGGCCGCGGTGTTCAACGGGCCCCACCCGGAGACCGGCGAGGAGCTGGTGGTGGAGGACCAGATGCCCGAGGGCTTCCCGCCGATGGACCTGCCGGCGCAGCCCGCGGTGTTCGCGCCGGACTACTCGCCCGAGGACGTCGCCGAGGTAGCGATGAAGCTGCGCGTGGCGGCAGGGCTGCCGAAGCAGCCGACCGGCGTCGTCGCCAACGACCCGAGCGGGGTCGTGGGCAAGGTGAAGTCGAAGCTCTCCTGACGCCGTCCGGCGGGGCGCCGTCGAGCGCCCCGCCGGGGTCGGCTCGGTCACGCGGTTCGTATCGTGCCCGGCGCGAATGCGCCGGTACCTGGAGATCCTCCGTACGCCGCACGTGAGCCGGCTGTTCGCGGCCTCCCTGCCGGCGCGGCTTCCCATGGGCATCAACGGGCTGGCGATCGTCCTGCTGCTGCGGGCCGAGACCGGCTCGTTCGGCGTGGCCGGTGCGACGGCGGGTGCGCTCGCGCTCGGCAGCGGGCTCGGCGCGCCGGTGACCGCGCGGATGATCGACTCGCTCGGGGTGCGCACGCTGCTCGTCCTGGCCGGCGTCAGTGCCGCCGGCCTCCTGGCCGTCGTCGCGCTGGCCCGCGGCGGGGCGCCGACGTTCGCGCTCCTCGCCGCGGCGCTGGTGGCCGGCGGCGCGTTCCCGCCGACGTCGTCGGTGCTGCGCGCCCAGTACCCGACGCTCTTCGCCGGCCGGCCGAGCCTGCTGCAGGGTGCGTTCGCGCTTGACTCCGTGCTCACCGAAGCGATCTTCACGGTCGGCCCGCTGTTGACCGCCGTCCTCGTCGTCTTCTTCTCGCCTGGGGCTGCGCTGCTCGTATCCGCCGCGGCCCTGGTGGGCGGCACCGCGGCGATGGTGGCCGCCCTTCCGCCCGCGCCGGCCCCCAGCCCCGCGGGGTCCGCCGCGTCGCCCGGCCGCCTCGGGGCGCTGGCGGTCCCGGGCATCCGCACGCTGGTCGCGGCGATGCTGCCGGTCGGCTTCGCCTTCGGGGCGCTCGAGGTGGCGCTGCCCGCCTTCGCCGATGCCGAGGGCCGGCCGGAGCTGGCGGGCGTGCTCGTCGCGCTGTGGGCGCTCGGCAGCGTCGCCGGAGGATTGGCATACGGTGCGCGGCCACGACGCGGCTCGCTCGCCAGCGTCCATCTCCGCTTCGCGCTGCTGCTGCCCGTGAGCTTCCTGCCGCTCGCCCTGGCGACCTCACCGGCCGCGATGGCGCTGCTCGTCATTCCCGCGGGCGTGCTGATCGCGCCGCTGATCGCCACGCGCAACGAGCTCGCCGGGCTCGTCGCGCCGAAGGGCGCGCGCACCGAGGCCTACACCTGGCCGCTCACCGCACTGGTCGCGGGCATCGCGGTGGGCGCGGGAACCGCGGGCGCGCTCGCCGACGCGACCGGCTGGCAGGCCGCGGTGCTCGCCGCCACGCTTGCCGCGGGTGTGGGAGCTGCCGTCTCCGCCGGGCGGCGGGCGACGCTGGCGCCGGCGGGTTCGCGGTGATGGGCTCGGGGCCTTGAAGGAGCCGGTCAGCGCGCGAGCCGGCGCACGAAGCGGTCGATCACGTCCAGTGCCACCGCCACGTCGGCCGCCTCGACCGACTCGTCCGGGTGGTGGCTCACCCCGCCGGCGCAGCGGACGAACAGCATCGCGACGCCGGTCAGGTCCGCCAGCGCCACGGCGTCGTGGCCGGCACCGCTCGAGAGCCTCACTTCGGGCAGGCCCAGCTCGGCCACGGCGCCAGCCAGCAGGTCGCTCAGTCGCGCGTCGACGGCGACGGCGGGTTGGTCGAGCCGAGCCTCCCAGGTCAGGCGGAGCCCGCGCGCCGCGGCGATCGCCCCGGCGCGGTCGCGCAGCGCGCCGACCGCGGTTGCGCGGACGTGGTCCTCGGCGTGGCGGACGTCGAGGGAGGCGACCGCCGCCCCCGGCACGACGTTGGGTGCGCCGGGCAGCGCGGCGAGACGCCCGACCGTGGCGACGAGCCCGGGCTCGGCGCGGGCGGTCGACTCCACCGCCAGGACGAACTCGGCCAGCGCGCAGGCCGCGTCGCGACGCAGGTCCATCGGCACGGTGCCCGCGTGCCCCGCCCGCCCCGTGAGGCGGACCTCCGCGCGCGTTGCACCCGCGATCGCCGAGACCACCCCCACCGCCGCGCCGCGCTGCTCGAGCACCGGACCCTGCTCGATGTGCACCTCGACGTAGCCGAGCAGGCGTGTCTCGCGCCGCGAGGCGCCGGCGATCGCGCTCGGCTCGGCTCCGAACGCCGCGAGCGCCTCGCCGATCGTCACGCCGTCGTCATCGGCCTGCTCCAGCAGCGCCGCGTCGAGCGTCCCGGCGATCGCCCGGCTCCCCAGGTAGGCGGTGCCGAAACGCAGGCCCTCCTCGTCGGAGAAGCCGAGCACGTCGAGAGCGAAGGGCAGGCCGACGTCCTCCGCGCGCAGGCGCTCCACGCACGCCACGGCGACCAGCACGCCGAGCGGCCCGTCGAACGGCCCCGCGTCGCGGACGCTGTCCAGGTGCGAGCCCATCAGCAACGTTCCCGCGTCCGGGTCCGTGCCGGGCAGGTGCCCGACAAGGTTGCCCGCCGCATCGACTCGCACCGCCATGCCCGCTTCGGTCATCCAGCGGCCGACCAGCGCGTTCGCGCGCGCCATCGCCCCGGAGGCGAACGGCCGCGTCACCCGTCCCGCCTCCTCGGAGATGCATGCGAGCTCCCGGCAGCGCCGGACGACGACGTCAGCCGGTGTGTCCACCGCGGCTAGCTCCCGCGATACGTGCTGTAGGCCCAGGGCGCGACGAGCAGCGGCACGTGATGGGACGTGCCCGGCTCGCTGATCGCGAAGCGCACGGGAATGACGTCGAGGAACGGCGGGTCGCCGACCGCATGTCCGCCCGCGGCGAAGTAGTCCGCGACCGCGAAGCGCAGCTCGTACGTCGCGATGTCGAGCGCGGCGAGCAGCGGCTCGTCGGTGCGGCCATCGGCGTTGGTGACCGCCGACGCCAGCGCTTGCTCCGCCTCGCCGGGCACCAGCCGCACGAGCGTCACGGCGACGCCCGCCGCGGGGCGCCCGCGAGCGATGTCGAGCACGTGCGTCGTCAACTGGCCGGCTGTGCCCACGGCCGGCATTCAACCGACGCTCCGTCGCGCCTGACGTGTGAGCACCAGGGTGATCAGGCCCCAGGCCGGGAACGCGGCGGTGTACGCCCTGCGGTCCGCGTGCGGGTCCGTTCCCGGCACCGGATCGTGCGTGTGGTTCTCGCTCGTGAACGCCACCTCGGAGAGCACGTCGAAGCGCTCGAGCAGCCGTTGCCCCATCTCGTGGACGAGGTGCTGGATCGACTCCGACACGAACTCGTGGAAGACGGTCCGCACAACGTCGCGCACCTGGACCGGCGCGACGTAGCGCGCTGGATCACCGGCCAGCGCGTCAGGTGGGTCCGCGTAGCGCCAGTGCACGTCCAGATGGATGAACAGCGGGCGATCAGCGCGCTCGGGCAGCGTCGTGGCGTCGTCGCGGGCGAAGCGGGTGAAGGCCGAGCCGGTCGTCTTGAGCAGTCGGAGCCCGACCTGGCCACTGCGTTGAGCGACGAGCACCACGCGACCGCCCTCGCCTCGCGCGAGCTCGAGCTCGGCGACCGCGCGGTCACCGCCGGCGAGCGCGAACAGGCGGTCGCTCCGTTGCGCCGCCGCACCTACGCGCACGGGCGCGAACGGGATCTCGCGCGCCGTCAGCCGCAATCCCTCCATGTCGGGGTACGTGCCGAGGAACCGGTGGCCCAGCCCGTCGAGGAACCCTTCCAGCGCCGCCTCGCCGTGCTCGAGCGCGTGGCGCAGGATGACGTTCTTCATCGTGTCCGTCGCCACCACGCTCGTGTTGTCGCCCGCCGTGTACGCCGCGAGGAACTTCTGGCCGAGCACCTCCATGCTGACCTCGCACGCGAGCAGCCCGGAGTCGAGCGAGCGCGTCGGAGACTCGGGGATCGGCGGCAGGCCGTGCAGCGCTCTCACGCCGACGCAATGGACCGGCACCTCCAGCTTGCCGTAGCTGATGCGCGCGTGGGTCACGCCGGGCTCCGTTCCGGGTCGTCGACGAGGTCGGTCAGCCGCCGTCGGGCGATTCCGGCGATCTCGGCCAGCGCCGTGCGCTCCTCCACCGCCGGATCGGCGTCGAGGCGGTCGGTGGCGGCGGCGATGATCGAGTCGGCTGTGTGGTCACGGGCGCAGACGACGAACGGGAAGCCGAAGCGCTCGGCGTAGGCGGCGGTCAAACCGGTGATCCGTGCGTACTGCTCGGGCGTGAGGCGATTCAGTCCGGCGGCCGCCTGCTCGCGCGTGGACTCCGGCGACAGATCGCCGGCGATCGCCGCCTTGCCGGCCAGGTCAGGATGCGCCCGGATGAGCGCGATCCGCACCGGCGCGGGCGCGTGCTCGACGGCGCGCACCATCGCCGCATGCAGCGCGTCGACGCTGCCGAACGGACTGGCCTCCCATGCCGCGGCGGCGATCCACGGCGACGCCTCGAAGACCCCGCCGAAGCGCGCGACGAAGGCGTCGCGGTCGAGGCGGTCCGTCGCGGCGATGTCGAGGCGCTCCGGCGCGATCTGCGGAGGCTATAGATTCCCGCCGCGTGAGCCCGCCCGTGACCGTCATCGAGGGCTGCGCGATCGCCACCGTCGATGCCGACCGGCGCGAGATCGCCGACGGCCACATCGTCTGCGACGGGAGCCGGATCGCCGCCGTCGGGGCGGGCCCGGCGCCCGCCGCGCCGGCGGGGTCGGCCGCGCGGCGGATCGACGGCCACGGCAAGCTCGCCACGCCCGGGCTCGTCAACTGCCACCACCACCTCTACCAGCACTCCACGCGCGGCTACGCACAGCAGGCGGCCTTGTTCGAGTGGCTCGTCGCCTTGTATCCCGTGTGGTCGCAGATCGACGACGCGGTGGTCGCGGCCGCCGCCCGCGCTGGGCTGGCCGCCCTTGCGCGCTCGGGCTGCACCACCTCGACCGATCACCACTATGTCTTCCCCCGCCACGCAGGGGACCTGCTGGGCACCGAGATCGACGCGGCGCAGGCGATCGGCGTGCGCTTCCATCCCTGCCGCGGCGCGATGGACCTCGGGCAGAGCGCCGGCGGCCTGCCGCCCGACGAGCTGGTGGAGGACCGCGACGCGATCCTGACCGCCAGCGCCGACGCGATCGACCGCTTTCACGACCCGGCGCCGGGGGCCATGACCCGGATCGCCCTCGCCCCCACCTCCCCCTTCTCGGTCAGCGGCGATCTGATGGTCGAGACCGCCGAGCTCGCCCGCGCCCGCGGTGTGCGCCTGCACACGCACCTCGCCGAGACCGGCGACGAGGAGGCGTTCTGCCTGGAGCGCTTCGGCGTGCGCCCGCTGGAGTACGTCGAGGAGCTCGGCTGGCTGGGCGACGACGTGTGGCTCGCGCACTGCGTGCACCTCGAAGGCAACGAGGCCGCGCGACTGGGCGCGACGGGAACGGGCGTGGCGCACTGCCCGACGTCCAACGGGCGGCTCGGGGCGGGCATCGCCCCCGTGCCCGCGCTCCTGGCGGCCGGCGCGCCGGTGGGACTCGGCGTGGACGGCGCCGCGTCGAACGAGTGCGGCGAGCTCCTCGACGAGCTCCGGGCGGCGCTCGTGCTGGCTCGGGTCCAGGCCGGTCCGACCGCTCTGACCGCACGTCAGGCGCTCGAGATGGCGACCCGCCACGGCGCGCGCTGCCTCGGCCGCGACGACGAGCTGGGCCACCTCTCCGTCGGCGCGCTGGCCGACGTCGCGCTGTGGGACCTGCGCGAGGCGGGCTTCGCGGGCATCGCGGATCCGATCGCGGCGCTGGCGCTCGGCCCGACGCGGCCAGTCGACCTGTTGCTCGTCGACGGGAGGATCGTCGTGGAAGCCGGCGAGCTGCGGACGGCCGACCCGGCGACGCTGGCCGCCGACCTCGCGAGGGAGAGCGCGCGGATGGCGCGCGCGGTCGCATGAAGTGCTCGCGCGGCGCCCGCGGCGCCTCGTTCACGCTGGTGACCCCGGCCAACCACTACCCCAGCCGCCTGCCCGAGCTCGGCGACGCGCCGGTGGTCAAGCTCGTCACGCCGCGACTGGCGCCGGCCCGGATCGGCGAGTACCTGATCCTCCTGCCGGCCGGTGGTGGCACGCGGCGGTCGGTCGAGCCCGGCTTCGAGACGTTCCTCTACGGGCTGGAGGGCAAGGCGAGCGCTGCCGTCGACGGCGAGTCGGTGCCACTGGGCGCCGGCGCCTACGCATACCTGCCGGCCTCGGCGTCCTTCACGCTCTCTGCGGGGAACGCGCCCGCACGACTGCTCATGGTCAAGCGCCGCTACGAGCCGTGCCCGGACCGCCCGGCGCCGGGGCTGCTGACCGGGGGCCGGGACGACGAGCCGTTCTCCGACACCCCGGTCGCGGGCTTCCGCCGGCGTGAGCTGCTGCCCACCGACGACCCGGCGTTCGACTTCGCCATGAGCCTGCTGGCCTTCGACGCGGGCGTGGGATTGGACAACATCGAGGTCCATGACGAGGAGCACGGCCTGTACATGACGGCCGGGGCCGGCCTGTACTTCCTCGACGGGGAGCTGCTGGAGGTCGAGGCGGGCGACTTCATCTACATGGCGCCCTACTGCCCGCAGGGTTTCACCGCCACCGGGCGCGAGCCCGCCGAGTACCTGCTCTACAAGGACACCTGGCGCGACGGGTTCGACCCCGGCTACGCTGAGCCTCCGGATGTCGTCGCCGTCCCGCCTGGAGATCCTGCAGCCTGACACGCTGGCCGAGGCGCTGGAGCTCAGGACCGCGAACCCGGACGCCGTCGCGCTCGCGGGCGGCACCGATCTCATGGTCGCGCTGAACTTCGACCGGGCGCGACCGCCGTCGGTGCTGGACCTCACGCGCGTCGAGGGGCTTCGCGAGTGGGCGCCGGACGGCGACCGCGTCCGGGTCGGCGCCGGCGTGACGTACACCCGCCTCATCGAGGAGCTGGGAAACCGGCTGCCCGGCCTCGCGATCGCCAGTCGCAGCGTCGGCTCGCTCCAGATCCGCAATCGCGGGACGGTGGGCGGCAACCTCGGGACCGCCTCGCCGGCGGGTGACGGCCTGCCGCCGCTGTACACGTCGGACGCGGTGGTCGAGGTGGCTTCTCCGCGCGGCACGCGGCGCGTGCCGGTCGCCGAGTTCATCACCGGTCCCAGGCGCAACGCCCTGGCCCCGGACGAGCTGATCACGGCGTTCGAGCTGGCGCCGGCCTCCGGACCGCAGCAGTTCGCCAAGGTCGGAACCCGCAACGCGATGGTGATCGCGGTCTGCTCGCTCAGCCTGGCGCTGTGGCCCGAGGAGCGGCGGATCGCGACCTGCATCGGATCCGCAGGCCCGACCCCGCTGCCGGCCGCCGCCGCCGACGACTTCGTCGCCGGCGTGCTCGACGAGCACGACTACTGGACGACCCGCGCGCCGCTTCCCGACGTCGCGCTGCAGCGGTTCGGGGAGCTCGTAGGGCAAGCGGCCCGCCCGATCGACGACGTCCGGGGGACGGCGGATTACCGCCGCCACGCCATCGGCGTCCTCGCTCGCCGCACCCTCGGCTGGGCGTGGACGCGCTGGACCGAGCCGCCGTGGGACTGAAGCTGACGGTCAACGGCGAGCCCCGCGAGATCGAGGGCGCGTGGGGCGGCGAGAGCCTGCTCTACGCCCTGCGCGAGCGGCTCGGCCTGCCGGGCGCCAAGAACGCGTGCGAGCAGGGCGAGTGCGGCTCCTGCTCGGTCTATCTCGACGGCACGCTGGTTTGCGCGTGCCTCGTGCTGGCGGCCCAGGCCGCCGGCCGCGACGTCGTGACGGTCGAAGGGCTCGCGCCCGGCGAGGAGCTGCACGCGATCCAGCGTGCGTTCATCGACGCCGGGGCCGTGCAGTGCGGCTTCTGCACCCCTGGGCTGATCGTGGCGAGCCACGACCTCCTCCGGCGCGACCCGCGGCCCGCCGAGGCGGACGTCCGCGAGGCCCTCGCCGGCAACCTGTGTCGCTGCACGGGCTACGCGAAGATCCTCGACGCGGTGCGGCTCGCGGCTGAGCGCCTCGACGCGCCCGAGCCCGCATGACGGCTCCCGCGTCGCCGCCCGACGTCCGCCGTGACGGGGGCATCGGGTCGAGCCCCGCGCGGGCCGACGGCGTCCCGAAGGTGCGCGGCGAGTTCGAGTACTCGTCGGACATGCGCATGGACGGAATGCTCTGGGGCGCGACGCTCCGCAGCCCGCACCCGCGGGCGCGGATCGCCTCGCTGGACACGAGCCCGGCGCTGGCGGTTCCGGGCGTCCACGCGGTGCTCACCCACGCGGACGTGCCGGGGCGGAGAACCTACGGGCTCGAGCTCGCCGACCAGCCCGTGCTGGCCTGGAGCGACGTGCGCTTCAAGGGCGAGCCGGTCGCCATCGTGGCCGCCGATCACCCCGAGACCGCGCGCCGGGCGGCGGACGCGATCCTCGTCGCGTACGAGGCGCTCGAGCCATTGACGGATCCCGAGCGCGCCATGGCGCCGGACGCGCCCGCCCTGCATGAGGGCGGCAACCTCCTGCGCACCGTCGAGATCCATCACGGCGACGTCGAGACCGCGGCGGACGTCGTGGTGGACGGCACCTACGAGGTCGGGATGCAGGACCAGGCGTTCCTCGGTCCGGAGTCCGGCCTCGCGGTGCCCGACGGCGCGGGCGGGGTCGAGCTGCACATCGCCACGCAGTGGCTGCACGTCGACCGCGACCAGGTCGCCGCCAGCCTCGACCTGCCACCCGACCGCGTGCGCCTGGCGCTCGGCGGTGTGGGCGGCGCGTTCGGCGGCCGCGAGGACGTATCCATGCAGATCCACGCCTGCATGCTCGCCCTGCGCACCGGCCGGCCCGTCAAGATGGTCTACAGCCGCGAGGAGTCGTTCGTCGGCCACGTGCATCGCCATCCCTGCCGCATGGAGTACGAGCACGGAGCGATGCGCGACGGGCGGCTCGTGTTCGTGCGCGCCCGCATCGTCCTCGACGGAGGCGCGTACGCGTCCAGCTCGACCGCGGTGTGCTCGAATGCCGCCTGCTTCGCGGCCGGCCCCTACGCGGTCCCGAACGCCCGGCTGACCGCCCACGTGGTCTACACGAACAATCCGCCCTGCGGGGCGATGCGCGGGTTCGGAGCGGTTCAGGTGGCTTTCGCCCACGAGGCCCAGATGGACAAGCTCGCTGCCGCGCTGGAGATCGACCCCGTCGCGCTGCGCCTGCGCAACGCGATCGCGCCGGGCGATCGCCTGCCGACCGGACAGGTCGTTCCCGAGCCGGCGCCGGTGGCCGAGCTGCTCGAGCGCGTGCATGCCCTGCCCATGCCGCCCGCCGGGACGCTCGATGCGCGCGAGCTGCCCGGCGGCGTCGCGAACACCACCCACGGCGAGGGCGTCCGCCGCGGGGTCGGCTACGCCGTCGGCATCAAGAACGTCGGCTTCTCGGAGGGCTTCGACGACTACTCCACCGCGCGGGTCCGCATCTCGTCCGACGCGCTCGGCCCGCTGGTGGAGGTCCACACGGCGGCCGCCGAGGTCGGTCAGGGCCTCCAGACCGTGCAGGCGCAGATCGCGCGCACCGAGCTCGGCATCGACCGCGTGATCGTCCTGCCGGCCGACACGACCGTCGGATCCGCCGGGTCGACGTCGGCCTCCCGCCAGACCTACGTCACGGGCGGCGCCGTCAAGGCGGCGTGCGAGGCCGTCCGCGATCAGCTCCTCGCGCGGGCCGCCGAACGGTCGGGGCGGGCAGCCGCCGACGCGCTCGAGCTCGACCTCGCCGAGCTGCTTCCCGGCGAGCCGATCGAGGCGACCGTCGAATGGCACCACCACCCCACCCAGCCGCTGGACGAGCGCGGGCAGGGCGACGCGCATCTGCAGTTCGCGTTCTCGGCCCACCGCGCGGTCGTCGACGTCGACATCGAGCTCGGGCTGGTGCGGGTGGTCGAGCTCGCCACGGCGCAGGAGGTCGGCCGGGCGATGAACCCACAGGCGCTCGAAGGCCAGATCGAGGGCGGCTCGGCGCAAGGGCTCGGTCTCGCGCTCATGGAGGAGATCGTCGTGCGCGACGGCGAGATCCTCAACGCCTCCTTCACGGACTACCTGATTCCCACCACCCTGGACATGCCGCGCGTCCACATCGACGTGCTCGAGCACGCCGACCCCTCCGCCCCCTACGGGCTCAAGGGCGTCGGGGAGCCGCCGAACATCTCCACCCCGCCGGCGGTCGTAGCCGCGGTCCGCGCCGCCACCGGCCGCCCGCTGCCGCGCATGCCCGTGCGCCCGGAGCACATCGTGGTCCTCGGGTCCTGAGCGTCCCGGATGGCGGTTTCCTGCATCCTCGACTGCGATCCGGGTCACGACGACGCGATCGCGATCCTCCTTGCCGCGGCGCATCCGGGGATCGACCTGCGGGCGATCACGACCGTGGCCGGCAACGGCCCGCTCGACAAGGTCACCCTGAACGCGCGGCGCGTCTGCACGCTGGCCGGGGTGCTGCAGGTTCCGATCGCCGCCGGCGCGGACGGACCGCTCGACGGGAAGCTCGACGTGGCCGCCGACGTGCACGGGAAGAGCGCGCTGGACGGGCCGGACCTGCCGGAGCCGACGGTGGCGCTCGACCCGCGCCCCGCCGCCGAGCTGATCGCCGAAGAGCTGCGTTCCGCCACCGAGCCGCTGACCCTCGTCGCGACCGGGCCGCTGACCAACATCGCCCGGGTGCTGGTGGAGCTCGAGGACAAGGCCGCGGTCCGCGAGGTCGTCTGGATGGGCGGCTCGACCGGGCGCGGGAACCGCGCTCCGTACGCGGAGTTCAACGCGCACGCGGATCCGGCCGCCGCCGCCGCCGTCCTGGGCAGCGGCGTGCCGTTCACGATGCTCGGCCTCAATCTGACCCACCAGGCCCTGGCGACTCCCGACGTCGTCGGGCGTATCGGCGCGCTCGGCACGCCGCTCGCCGACACGGTGGCCGGGTGGCTCACCTTCTTCGGCGCGACGTACCGATCGTTGTTCGGCTTCACGGCGCCGCCGGTCCATGACCCGTGCGCGGTCGCGCTGATCGCCGAGCCGGCCGTGGTGCGCTGCGTCGACGCGTTCGTGGCGGTGGAGACCGAGGGCCGCTGGACGCGCGGCGCGACCGTGGCGGACCTGGACGGGCGGCTGGGCCGGGAGGCGAATGCGCGCGTGGCGGTCGAGCTCGACGTCGCACGCTTCTGGGAGCTCGTGATCGCGGCCATCGAGCGGCTCGGACGCCGCGCCGCATGAGCGTGATCGTGGTCGGCTCAGTCAACGTCGACCGACTGGTGCGCGTCTCCCACCTCCCGGCGCCTGGGGAGACGGTGATCAACGGCGTCCTCGAGCGCGCCGGTGGCGGGAAGGGAGCCAACGCGGCCGTGGCGGCGGCGATGCTCGGCGCGCCGGTGGCGCTGATCGCGGCGGTCGGCGACGACGCGGAGGGCCGGGAGTCGCTCGACGACCTGCGCGGCCACGGCGTCGACGTCAGCGCGGTGGCGGTGTGCGCGGAGCCGACCGGCGTCGCGCACATCACCATCGACGAGCAGGCGGAGAACACCATCGTCGTGGTCTCGGGCGCGAACGCGACCCTCGGCGCCGATGCGGTGCGCCGCGGGCTGGCGCGATTGGCCGGCCCTCGGTCCGTGGTGCTTGCCGGCCTCGAGGTGCCCGACGCCGCGGTGGTGGCCGCGGCCGGGTTCTGCCGGCGGCACGGCCTGCGCTTCCTGCTGGACCCGGCCCCGGCGCGGCCCCTGCCCGGCGAGGTGATCGCCGCCTGCGAGGCGCTCACCCCGAACTCCGCCGAGCTGCACGGCTTGGGCGTCGACGGCCCGGAGGCGCTGCTGGACGCCGGCGCCCGGTGGGTCGTCGTCACCCGGGGCGCGGATGGCGCCGAGCTGTTCGCGCCCGGCTGCGCGTCCGTCCGCGTGCCCGCGACTTCCGTCGACGCGGTCGACACCACCGGCGCCGGCGACGCCTTTGCCGCCGCGCTGGCCGTGGCGCTGCACGCGGACATGGCACGCGAGCACGCGGTTCGCGTCGCAGTGGCCGCCGGCGGGATCGCCTGCACTGCGGTGGGCGCGAGGGTGGCGCTGCCGGCGCTTGACTCGCTTCGTTGAAGGTCTACGTGAACGGCGCCAGGTAGGGAGGGAAGGGTTTCGGCGTGGCCGTCGCGAACGTCGCAATCGCTGCCGCACCGGCAAGCTCGATTACGACTTGGCGTCGGTATGCGACGCGAACTCGTAATCGGGTCCGCCATTCGGCCAAACCCTCCCCCCTCCCTGGCCGCCGTTGACCTCAACGCCTACATCACCAGTGGCACGACGCGAGCGCGCACCACGTCCACCAGCCCGCGATCGGTCAGCTTGAGGTGGGGAATCACCGACAGGGCAAGGAAGGAGAGCGTCATGAACGGCGCATCGCTCTCCACGCCCTGCTCGACCAGCAGCGCGACGAGCTCGTCGAGGCGCTCGACGACCGCCTCGGCGGGCGCCTCGGATAGCAGGCCCGCCACGGGCAGCGCCAGCTCACCGCGCAGCCTCCCGTCGTCGGCCACGGCGATCCCACCGCCGAGCGCCGCCAGGCGCTCCACGCAGGCAGCCATCGATGCGTCTTCGACGCCGACCACGATGATGTTGTGGGCGTCGTGGGCGACGGTCGACGCGAAGGCGCCGCGGCGCAGGCCGAAGCCCCGCACCAGTCCGACGCCGACGCGACCGGTGGCGTGGTGGCGCTCGATGACCGCCAGCTTGGCGAGGTCACGGGCGGGATCGGCGACGACGCGGCCCTCGCGAACTGTGGGCGACTCCGCCCCGGCGCCGGTGATCAACTGGCCGGGGATGATGTCGATCACGCGCACCCGCCCACCGGCAGGCCCCAGGTCGAACGAATCCGGCGCCGGGAGTGCGGTGTGCACGGTGTTGCGCAGCCAGTCCGGGACGGGCGGCGCCGCGAACGGCAGCGCCCGCCCGTCGCGTGCGGCGACGGCGCCCCCCGCGATGACGACCGAGGCACGGAAGGACTCGAGGTCGTCAAGCACGACGAGGTCGGCCCGGAAGCCGGGCGCGATCGCTCCGAGGTCGGCCAAACCATGGCAGCGCGCAGGATGCAGGGTGGCCATCACCAGCGCGTCCTCGGGCGCGATGCCCGCGGCCACCGCCTGCCGGCACATCGCGTCGATGTGCCCCTCTCGCACGAGCATGTCGGGCTCGCGGTCGTCGGTGCAGAAGGCGCAGCACTCGGGGCCGTGACGACGCACCAGCTCCAACAGCGCGGTCAGGTTGCGCGCGTTGGAGGCCTCGCGGAGCAGCACCCAGATGCCGCGGTGGCGCTTCTCGAGCGCCTCCTCCCATGTCGTCGACTCGTGGTCGGAGCGGATGCCGGCGGCCGCGTAGGCGTCGAGGGCGGCGCCCGTCACACCGGGCGCGTGCCCGTCGACGTGCGGGTGCAGCGCGATCTTGGCGAGCACGTCGGGGTCGCCCGCGATGACGGACGGGAAGTCCATCACCTCGGCGACCCCGATCGCCCGCCCGCGACGCAGCAGGCCGGTCATGTCGGCCAGCCCGAGCGGGCCGCGCGGCGACTCCAGGGCGCTGGCGGGAACGCAGGAGGGAGCCATCACGTAGACGCGCAGCGGCAGGCCGCTGCTCGTGTCGAGCATCCAGTGCGCGCCGTCGACGCCGAGCACGTTGGCGATCTCGTGCGGATCGCACACCACGGCGGTCGTGCCACGCGCGACCACCACGCGAGCGAACTCGGACGGAAGCAGCTTGGAGGACTCGAGGTGCACGTGTGCGTCGATCAGGCCGGGGACGAGGAAGCGCCCGGTGGCGTCGACGCGCTCACCGCCCTCGTATTGCCCGACTCCCGCGATCCATTCGTCGGCCACGGCGACGTCGCCTTCCAGCCATTCGCGCGTGAAGGCGCAGAACACCCGCGCGCCCTCGACGACCAGGTCGGGCTCGGCGTCACCGCGCGCCACGGCCAGCAGGTTCGTCCGGTCGGCGCTCATTCCGCGAGCCTTGCGAGCGTGCCGGCGAGCACGTGCGCCCCGCGCTCGAGGTTCTCGGGCTCCGTGTGCTCGTCCGGATGGTGGCTGATCCCGCCCGCGCTGGGAACGAAGATCATCCCGATCGGCACCCGCGAGCCCATCACCATCGCGTCGTGGTAGGCGCCGCTGGCCATGCGGCGACACGGCAGGTCGAGCGCCAGCGCGGCCGCTTCGACCGCCTCGACCACGCGAGGCTCGCAGGTCACCGGCGCATCCTCGACGATCGGCGTGGCTTCCAGCTCGAGCCCCCGGCGCGCGGCGAGCTCCTTCGCAGCGGTGAGCAGTGCCTTCACCACGCCGGCCCGAGCGGCGAGGTCTGAGTCGCGAATGTCGACGTCGAGCTCGACCTCCCCCGGCACCACGTTGATCGCCCCGGGCCGCACGCGCACGACGCCGACCGTTCCCACCGTCGTGCCGCTCGGCGACGCGCGCACCAGGCGCTCGAGCTCAATCATGGCCTCGGCCGCGCCGGCCAGTGCGTCCCGGCGCAGGTGCATCGGCGTCGCGCCCGCGTGCGTGGCGGCGCCGCGGAGCGTCAGGCGGAGGTCGTGCGGCGCGGCGATGGCCGTTACCACTCCGATCGACTGACCCCCGGACTCGAGCACCGCGCCCTGCTCGATGTGCAGCTCCACGAGCGCATGGACGGTGGCCGGATCGATCCGTGCGTCGGCCAGCCGGTCGGGATCCAGACCCGCGCCGCGCAGCGCGCCGGCCATGCTGATGCCGTCGCGGTCGCACAGCCGGTCGAGGTCGGCGCGCTCCAGGTGGCCGGCGGCCGCGCGGCTCCCGACGCAGCCGGTGCCGAAGCGCGGCTCCTCCCCCGCCCAGGCGACCAGCTCGAGCGAGCGTCGCGGCGACACGCCGTCGCTCCGCAGCATGTGCACGGCTTCGATGGCGCCGAGCACGCCGAGCACGCCGTCGTAGCGGCCGGCGTTGAGCGTCGTGTCGACGTGCGAGCCGGTGAGCACGAGCGGTGCGCCGGGGTCGGTTCCCGCCCAGCGGCCGAAGAGGTTGCCGACGGCATCCAGGCGGACGTCCAGCCCCGCCTCGCGCATCCAGACGGCGACCCGGTCGAGCGCCGCCCGGTAGGTCGGCGTGTAGACCTCGCGCGTGATCCCGCCGGCCGCTGGGTCGTCGTTGAAGCCGGCGAGCTCGGCGATCGCATCGTGCAGCCGGTTCGCGGTGCTCACGGCCCGCAAGCCTAATGCGGCTCGCCCGGCGTGGACGCCGACGCGCGGCTCAGCGGTGACGGCCGGGCTCAGATCGATGCGACGAGCGCGCCCGCGACCACCGCGTCCTCCCAGGCCATTCCGGTGCTCTTGAACAGGCGTGGACGGTCCGGCGCGGGCGTGACCCGGCCGGTGACCAGGTCGGCGAGGGTGACGAGGTCGGCAGTGGCCAGTGCGCCCGACGCGACGGCGGCGATCACGTCGCCGGCCTCGCGCAGCGCCGAAGCGCGCGATTCCACGACGACGGTCGCACGCCGCACCAGCGCGTCGTCGGTCTCCCGGGCCGTCGGCTCGTGCGAGCCGATCGCCACCACGGCGGCGTGCTCGCCGACGAGCGCCCCGTCGAACAGCGGCGCGCGAGCCGTCGTGCAGCAGCACACGATGTCCGCTTCGGCGACGAGCCGCTCGGTTCCGGCGTGATCGCGCCCCACCGTGTCGACCCGGTCGATCGGGCGGACCGCGCGAATCGCTTGTGCGTGCGCGCGCGCCTGCGGCCCGCGGCCGAACACCACCAGCCGCCGCGCGTCGGGCACCGCCAAGCGGCGGACGGCGAGCGCGGAGACCGCCGCCGTGCGCAGGTTCGTCAGCGCGATGCCGTCGACGAGCGCGATCGGGGCCAGCGAGGCGCCGTCGAACACCACGCAGACGCCCTGCACGCGCGGCTCGCCGCCGACGGTGACGAGCTTGACGGCGATGTGGGCGCCGACGGCCGCGGGCATGACGAGCAGCTCTCCGTGCTCGAGCGCGACGACGCTGCGGGGCGCGTCGTCCTCCGGGTCCACGCCGGCCAGCAGCGCCGCCTCCAGCGCGTCGGCCGCCGAAGCCGGGCCGCAGCTCCGCTCGACGTCGGCGGCGGAGAGGAAGGGCAGCGTCACCGGAGCACGAACCCGGTTCCGAGCGGGTCACGCGGGTCCTGCACGAAGCGGTGCTCGCCGGTCCGGTACGCCATTCCCTCGACCTCGGTCAGCAGCCCGTCCGGCGTTTCCCCGATCACGCGCGCGCAGAACGTGAGGTCGACGATCCCATCGTGGCGCAGCACCCCGCCGTCGCCGAGGACGCCGTCGGCGGCGAGCAGTGCGCAGCGCGCGGACGTTCCCGACCCGCACGGCGAGCGGTCGACCTCTCCGTCGGCGAAGATCGTCACGTTGCGCTGGTGCAGCGGCGTCAGCTCCTCGTAGAGAATCGTCCCGTAGATGCCCGACAGCCGGTCGTCTTCGGGATGCCGCGCGGCGTCGCTGCCCGCCAGCGCCCGCTTGACGGCGCGCCCCGCGGCGATCAGCCGCGGCAGGTCTTCGGGCACGACCCGCAATCCGAAGCGCGCCGCCGGCACCGAGGCGTAGATCGCACCGCCGTAGGCCACGTCGACCGCGACGCCGCCGGCCGCGACGTCCCGCGCGATGACGAACGACGGCACGTTGACGAAGGCGACCGAGACCACGGCGCCGGCTTCGCGACGTACGCGCGCGGCGACGCGGCCCGACGGGACGTCGATCGTCACCTCCACCACGCCGTTCTCGGGCGCCGGCACCCGACCCGACTCGACCGCCCATGCGCCGAGCGCGATCGTCCCGTGGCCGCACGCCGTCGAGTAGCCGTCCTTGTGGAAGAAAAGCGCACCGAGATCGGCTCCCTCGTCGTCCGGGGGCACGAGGAACCCGCCGTACATGTCGGCGTGGCCTCGCGGCTCGTGGCAGACCAGCCGGCGCACCGCGTCGACCGCCTCTGAGCCCTGTGCGTGCTCGCGCCGCTCACGCACCGTCGCGCCCGGGATCTCCGGGACGCCCGCGGTGACGATCCGGAACGGCTCCCCCGCCGTGTGGTAGTCCGTGGTGCGGATCTCCATGCGAGGAGTGTCGCGCAGGATCCGGGTCTAGTCTGCTCGCCCGCCTCAGCCAGAGCGAGACGTGCGCGGGCTGCACCGTCCCGCGGACCACTGCGCGGAGGTCGGCGCCCAGCACCTCGAGGTCGATCTCGTCGCGCAGCCGCGCGGTGAACGCCTCGAGCGTCCGTGCGGCGTCGTAGCGCCGGCGGTAGAAGCGCCGGTCGACCACCGCTTGAAAGCGCGCCCGCGCCGGCCTAATCAGCGCCGCGACCGCCAGCGTCGAGGCGGCGACGGCCGGCCCGGACTCCGAGGTCAGCGGGTTCAACACCAGCTGGAGCAGCAGCACGCTCCCCAGGTACGCCGCCGCCAGCGTCGCCGTCAGCCCGCCGTACACCAGCGTTCGGTTGATGACGACGTCGATGTCGTAGAGCCGGTGCCGGAGGATCGCGATCCCGGCGGCGATCGGGAAGAAGACGAATGCGAGGCCGACCAGCACCATCCTCAACTGGTTGATGCCCTCGACCGCTGCGAAGAAGCTGGCGACGTTCGCGATCATCACGACGCCGGCGACCGCTGCGGCCAGCGCGATCCACTTGAGCTGCTGGCGCTCGCGGCCCGAGGACCGGCGGAGCCGGCCCACCATGGCGATCGCGGCGAGCGCCACGCCGACCGCCATCAGCAGCCAGCCGAGACCCGAGAGGGCGTCCATCAGCCCGAAGGCGCCGTTGACACCGAGCGGGTTCGAGACCGTCTCGAACGGCTCGTCGAGGACGCCCGGCCGCAGCGCGTATCCGATGACGTTGGCGGCGATGCCGATCGTCGAGACGTAGAGCGCCGGGCGCCAGCGACGAGACGGCAGCCGGCCGTCCGGGAAGAGCAGCAGCGAGACGCCGAGGAGCCCGAACGCCGCCGGCACCCCGAACGGAATCCATGCCGCGAGCGCCCCTCCCGGAAGTGGAGGAGACGCGACGAACAGGGCATGGTCCGCGTACTGATACGCGAGGTTGCCGAAGCCGAGGACGAGCCCTGTGGCCCCGAGGATCCAGCCGATCGGGTTGCCGCGAACGCGCAGCGCGACGAGCGCGCCGACGGTGCCGAAGGCAGAAGCTTCGCATTGGGGCGTCCAGGCTCCGTTACGAGACCATCGGCGATTCAGCCCTGGAACCCGTTTCCCACGAAAGCTCATGGCGCGCCCGCGCAGCGGCGACCGTCTCGCCCGTCAGTCGAGGACGAGGTGACGCTGCGGGCGGTGGGTCACCTCGCCTGGGCCGTTCACGGCGCTGTGGGCGAGTCGGGCCAGGGCGTCGCGGACGATCCTGGACACGTGCACCTGCGAGCATCCGATGCGCCGGCTGATCTCGGCTTGGGTGAGGTCCTCGCGGAAGCGCAGGTGCAGCACGAGCCGGCTTCGTCCCGGCAGCGCGTCCAGCAGGTGGTCGACGGTGGCTGACGCTTCGGCGTCGGCGAAGCCCGGGTCCTCCGTTCCCAGCCGGGCGCCGAGGGTCTCGTCGTCTTCCTCGTTCGCGTGGAGCGGGCGGTCGAACGAGTCGCTCGTGCGGGCTCGCGCCGCTTGAGCAGCGTCGACCAGCTCTTCGACCGTGCAACCGATTCGCTCGGCCAGCTCGGCCGCCGTGGGATTGCGACCGAG
>Ga0136624_1000162_pt1 | contig 22242 bp, 25 predicted proteins | sample AntDrymUQ4692206_2_FD_104802 | JGI IMG/M metagenome (GOLD analysis project Ga0136624, IMG submission 104802) | Polar desert sand microbial communities from Dry Valleys, Antarctica - metaG UQ469 (22.06) | ecosystem: Environmental > Terrestrial > Soil > Desert | place: Antarctica: Dry Valley... | reverse complement strand
GGCGTCGTCGGTCGTGCCCAGCACCGACGCCATCACGATGCCGACCGTGCCGGCCACGCGGTAGCAGTACGCGTCCAGCTCGGCTTCGGAGGCGAACGCGCGACCTTCCAGGTCCCAGCGCATGCCCTCGCAGAAGTCCGCCAACGCGGCGCGCGGCAGCGGGTGGCGCTCGGCCAGCGCCTCGAGCACGCCGACCTCTCGGGTGCGCTGCCCGCCGCTCCCGTGCGCCCACGCGTCCACCGCCGCCAAGCGGGCGGCGGCCTCGGGCCGGCCCTCGTCGACGAGGTCGTCGAGCGTGCGGAACACGAGGTAGAGCAGGTAGACGTCCTGGCGCAGCACGCGCGGGAGGAGCCGGCAGGCGAGCGCGAAGGTGCGCGCGACGCGATGCGTGGTCGCGCGCGCCTCCGCCGCGAGCGGGCGCGACGGGGCGGCGACGCCTGGCGCGACGGCGGTCACGCGGCCACCCCCACCCGCCGCGGCGCCGGACGACGATCGGCCACCACGAGCCCCGCGGTCACCCCGGCGCCCATGAGCACGCCGGGCACGCCCGCGCCGGGGTGGGTTCCGCCGCCCACGAAGTAGAGTCCTTCCAGCCGGCGGTCGCGATTGGGCTGGCGGAAGTAGGCGGACTGGTGCAGCGTCGGCTCGACCGCGAACGCGTTGCCCCACACGGCGCCCAGGTCGCGCGCGAAGTCCAACGGCGTCATCCGGTGCTCCACGACGACCGAATCCGCGATGCCCGAGAGCCCGAAGCTCGTCTCGAAGTCCGCCAGCAACGCGTCGCGCAGCCGGTCGCCCTGGCGATCCCAGTCGATCCCGGCCCGCAGGTTGGGCACGGGCAGCAGCACGGCGAGCGAATCGCGGCCCGCGGGCGCCATCGCGGGCTCGGTGCGGGCCGGCGCGTGCACGTAGGTGGAGAAGGTCCGGGGCAGCTCCCGCCCGCGGGTGACGGCGCGGATGAACTCCCGGTAGCCGTCGCCGACCAGCAGCGTGTGGTGCAGCAGTCGCTCGAACCGGCGATCCGTGCCGAGGTAGAGCAGGAAGCACGACATCGTCTCGCGCAGCCGCCGCCGCGGGGGACGCCGGCCGACCAGCGCGTGCGTGCGCAGGACGTCCGCGTTGGAGACCACGACGTCCGCGGCCAGCCGATCGCCGCCTGCCAGCCGTACCCCGGTGACCTGTCCGGCGGCGTGCTCGATCCGCTCGACCGGCTCGCCGCAGCGCACGTCCAACGGCCGCGCCATCGCCTCCACCACCGAGTACATGCCCCCGTCGGTGTACCAGCCCCCGTCGATCACCTGGAGGTAGACGAGCGCGCCGTAGATCGCCGGCACCCGGTAGGGGTCGCCGCCGATGAAGAGGGAGTGGAACGAGAACGCCTCGCGGACCCGCGGGTGCTCGAACCAGCGCGATACGAAGGAGTGCAGCGGCCGCAGCGCGTCCATCCGCACCATGTCGGGCACCAGCCGCGCGAAGTCGGCAAGTGAGGTGAACGGGCGCCGTCCCGCGCCGAGGATGCCCGTTTCGTAGATCGGCGCCAGCGCCGCGAGGAACGGCGCGACGCGCGCGGCGTCGGCGGTCGAGAACTTCGCCACCTCGGCACGCAGCCGTGCCGGGTCGCCGGAGAAGTCGAAGTGCTCGTCGTGCCCGGCCCAGCGGATCCGGTAAAGCGGGTCGAGCCGGCTCAGCGTGAGCTCCGAGCGCAGGTCCAGGCCGCCCGCGCCGAACGTCTCCTCGAGCACCCACGGCATCGTCAGCAGCGAGGGCCCGGTGTCCCAGGTGAAGCCCTGGTCCTGCTTCTGGTATGCGCGGCCTCCGGGGCGCTCGCGCTGCTCCACGACCGTCACCTCCGCGCCCTGGCCCTGCAGGCGCAGCGCCGTGGCCAGCCCGCCCAGCCCGGCACCGATGACCACCACCTTCATCGCAGGTGCTCCGTCCCGAGCGCGGCACACGACGGGGCGCCGGCGGCCCAGGTCGCCACCCGCAGTTGCCCGACGACCGCCGCGACCGCGGCGCGGGCCCGGTCGGCACGCGCTGCGAGGAGGAAGGGCCGCGCCAGGCCGCCCGCCGCCGCGCCGAGCGCGAGGCACTTCACGACGTCGACACCGTCGCGCAGCCCGCCCGACGCGATCACGGGAAGTCCCGGGGCGATCGCCAGCGCCCCGGCGAGCGAGTCCGCGGTCGGCGTCCCCCAGTCGGCGAACGCGGCGGCGACCGCGCCCGCGCGGGTGTCGCGGCGGCCCTCGACGAGCGCCCAGTTGGTCCCGCCCGCGCCGGCCACGTCGACGGCGGCGACGCCGGCGGCCGCCAGCTCGCGGACGTCGTCGGGATCGAGGCCGAAGCCGACCTCCTTGACGACGACCGGCCGCGGCGCGAGCCGCGCGATGACCGCGGCGATGCCCTCCAGCACGCCGGAGAAATCGGACTGCCCCTCGGGCTGCACCGCCTCCTGCACCGGGTTCAGGTGAACCGACAGCCCGTCGGCGTCGAGCAGATCGACGAGGCGCTCCGCGCGCGCGGCGGCGCCGGGCCCGCGCATCTGCGCGGCGCCGAGGTTGGCGAGCAGCAACGGTGGGCGCGAGCCGCCGACGGGCCTGTAGGTCGGCAGCAACCCGGGGTCGTCGAGCAGCGGGCGGCCCGAGCCGAGCACCAGCGCTATCCGGTGCTCGGCGGCGGCGTCGGTGAGCCGGCGGTTGACCTCCTCGGCCTGCGGCGTCCCGCCGGTCATGGCCGAGATCAACAGCGGCGCGCCCAGCCGGGCGCCGAGCAGCGCGCAGCCGAGGTCGACTTCGGCGAGGTCGCGCCCGGGCAGGGCGCGGTGGCGCAGGCGCACGGCCTCCAGTCCGGAGCCGCCATGGTGCTCGATGCCCGGCTCGGCGGCGATGCGGAGGTGGTCGGCCTTGCGGGGCGCGGGGCTGGGGTCGTCGTGCGCCATGTCCACTCTTCTACGGAGGACCCGGCGTCACAGGTCAGTGGTCGTCCGGAGGTGTGCTGAGCGCGCCGATCACGCCGAAGCCGAGCATCCCGAGCACTACGAACGAGATCACCACCAGCAGGTCGGGCCCGCTGGAGAACAGCACGTACAGCGTGAGGAAGCCGAACACGCCGATGAACGCGAGCGCGACCCCGAGGATCACGGCCCGCACCAGGTCAGTGCCTCGCGCGCTCGAGTTGACTGCGCCGCTTGCGCTCGTCGGCGAACGCCTTGATCGCCAGCAGGCCGAACGCGAAGCCGCCGATGTGGGCGAAGTACGCCACGCCGCCCTCCGCGCCCGCCGAGCCGAGGTCGAAGTAGCCGAACAGAAGCTGCTGGAGGAACCAGAAGCCGAGGATCAGCAGCGCCGGCAGCTCGATGATCGTGAAGAAGAAGACGATGAAGATCACCGTGATGACCCGAGCCCGCGGGAACAGGATCAGGTAGCCGCCCAGCACCCCGGCGATCGCGCCCGAGGCGCCGACGTTCGGGATCATCGAGTCCGGACCCACGGCGATCTGCAGGCCGGTCGCGGCCAGTCCGCCCAGCAGGTAGAAGAGCAGGAACTTCACCGGCCCCATCGAGTCCTCGACGTTGTTGCCGAAGATCCACAGGAACAGCAGGTTGCCGCCCAGGTGCAGCAGCCCGCCGTGCATGAACATGGACGTGAAGACGGTCAGCCACGTCGGGGCGGTGGGCGCCGGGCAGCTCGGATCCCCGACCTGACCGCCGCCGGTGACCTCGGAGGGAACCACCGCGTAGTTGACGAGGTGGCACAGGTACTCGGGGCTCCCGGGCGAGCCGAGCGACAGGCCGCCCTTCTGCCAGAAGAAGTACGCGACCAGGTTGAGCACGATCAGCGTCACCGTGACCAGCGGGAAGTGCAGCGTCGGGATGTTGTCGCGGAGCGGGAACATCTCAGTCGACCGCCGCCTTCAGGCGCGTCCAGTCGCCCGGCGACATGACGTCATCCCCGGACGCGACTAGCAGTCCGGCGGGGAAGCCGAGGAGGATGCGGGTCACGCGGCGAGCGGACCGGTGCCCGGAAGCTCCTGCGGGACATGCTGGTCGGCGTGGTAGCTGGAGCGCACCAGCGGGCCGGCGGCGATGTGCTCGAAGCCGAGCTCGTAGGCGGCGTCCTCGAGCGCCTTGAACTCGTCGGGATGCCAGTAGCGCACGACCGGCAGATGCCGCTCGGTCGGACGCAGGTACTGTCCGACGGTGAGCACCTGCACGCCGTGCGCGCGCAACTGGCCGAACGCCTCGACCATCTCGTCGTGCGTCTCGCTCAGCCCCACCATCAGGCCCGACTTGGTGGTCACCTCGTCGCCGCCCATCGCCTTGGCGTTGGCGAGCACCCGCAGGGAGCGCTCCCAGCGCGAGCCGCGGCGGGCGACCGGGTACAGCCGCGGCACGACCTCGACGTTGTGGTTGAACACGTCAGGGCGCTCGGCGAGCACCTTCGCCAGCGGCATCTCCTCTCCGCGGAAGTCGGGCGTGAGGCACTCGACCTTGCACCACGGCGCCTGCATGCGGATCGAGCGGATCACGCCGCACCACACGCCCGCGCCGTAGTCGGGCAGGTCGTCGCGGTCGACGGAGGTGATGACCGCGTGGCGCAGCCCCATCTTCGCGACCGACCGCGCGACGCGCAGCGGCTCCAGGGGGTCGTTCCAGGTCGGCTTGCCGGTCTTGACGTTGCAGAAGCCGCAGCGACGGGTGCAGGTGTCGCCGAGGATCATGAAGGTGGCCGTGCCCCGCTCCCAGCACTCCCCGACGTTCGGGCAGGCGGCCTCCTGGCAGACGGTGTGCAGCGCCTCTGACCGGATCAGCTCGGTCAGCTCGCGATACTTCGCGCCGCCCGGCGGCGGGACCTTGAACCACGGGGGCTTGCGGCCGCGGAACGGCTCGGTGTCCGTTCCGAGCACCTTCGTCACGTCCATCCCGCCCGGGTTCGCGCGGGAGCGCGTGACGTGCATCCGGGCCGGTGCGGTGCTCACGGCATGGAGGGTATCGGGCGGCAGGAGTGGAGCAGGGAGACTCGCGCAGCCCGTAGCGCGTTCACGCGGCCACGGGCGCGCGGACGATGTCGAGCCGGGCGGGTGACACGATGCGCTGGCGCATCCCGTGCGCACTCGCGTAGGCGTGGGCCATGCGCTCGCGGAAGCACGCGAGCCCGCCGGTGCGGCCGGTCTCCAGCGCGAGCGACGTCATGCGGACGTCGGGCAGGCCGCACGCCGTGACCTGGTGGAAGGGCTCGACGTCGTTGTCGACGTTGACCGCGAAGCCGTGCGCGGTCACGCCCTTGGAGAGGTGGACGCCGATCGAGGCGATCTTGCGCTCCTGCACCCACACGCCCGTGTACGCCGGGCCCTCGTGGTCGCGGCCACGCGCCACGAGGCCCTCCTCGGCCAGTGCGGCGACGATCGCGCGCTCCATCGTGCGCAGGAACACGAGCACGTCGGCGGCGTGCATGATCGGGTAGCCCACGAGCTGCCCCGGCGCGTGGTAGGTGAGCTTGCCACCGCGCTGGGTCTGCACGACGTCGATGCCGCGGTCGCGCCAGAAGGCCTCGCCGAACGGGAGGTCCGCCGGCTCCGAGCGGCGCCCCAGCGTGTAGACCGCCGGGTGCTCGAGCAGCAGCAGGAGATCGGGCAGCTCGCCTGCGATCACGCGCGCGCGCAGGTGCTCCTGAAGCGCGACCGCCTCGCGGTACTCGACCGCTCCGAGGTGGCAGGTCCAGAGCTCGCGCATGACGCCTCCATGGTAGATCCAGATCCCAACCGGTCGTCGACGCGACCAGTACATCGGACAAAGTCGACAATGACCGGACGCATCGCAACCGATTGTCGACTTGCCCCTATGTATCGCGGTCAAGTCGACAATGACCGGACGCATCGCAACCGATTGTCGACTTAGCGGACCCGGCGACCCCGCGGCACGCCGACCCGCGCGCGGGCTCAGCCGAGCGGCCAGGCCTCCAGCCGATCGGCCAGACCGCGCAGGAACCGGGCCGCCAGGGCACCGTCGAGCGCCCGGTGGTCCCAGCTCATGCACAGGTAGGTCATCCGTCGGATCGCGATCGAGTCGTTGCCCAGCTCGTCGGTGATCACCACGGGGCGCTTGACCACCGCCTCCGTGTCGAGGATCGCCACCTGTGGCTGGTTGATCACCGGCGTCGCGATGATCGAGCCGTAGCCGCCCGGGTTGGTGATCGTGAACGAGCCGCCCCGCACCTCGTCCGGGCTGAGCGCGTTCTGGCGCGCGCGCTCGGCAAGGTCCTTTATGCGTGCCGCCAGGCCCTCGAGGGACAGCTCCTGGGCATCGCGGATGACCGGCACGATGAGGCCACCGTCGTCGCCGAGCGAGACGGCGACCCCGAGGTGGACCCCCTCGTAGGTGGTGAGCAGCTCTCCCTCGAGCGTCGCGTTGAGGGACGGGAACTCGCGCAGCGTATCGATCGTCGCGCGGGCGATGACCGGCAGGTAGGTGACGCCGAGCGCGCGGCGTGCCGCGTCGACGCGCGTCAGGTCCGCTTCGACGATCGTCGTGCACGTCGCCGCGGTTTGGAGCGACTCGACCATCGCCCGCCCGATCGACTGGCGCATGCGCGAGAGCGGCGCAGCGCCTAAGGCGGTTGCCTGGTCGGGCGCGGTGAACCGGGGCGTGCGCTTCCTCGGCGCCGGCGGCGCGTCGGGCTTGTAGGGCGACTCGATGTGCATCGGCGGCTCAGCCGTCTCGCTGCGCTCGCCCCTCGTGCCGTTACCAGTGCCCGCCGACGCCTGTGCCGGCCGACGAAGTCGGCTCGGTGGAGTCGGTTGGGTCTCCAGATGGGCCACCACGTCCTGCTTGCGCACCCGGCCGCCGCGACCGGTCCCCTCGATCTGCTCGAGGTCCACGTCATGCTCGGCCGCCATGCGCATGACGACCGGCGAATAGCGCTTGCCGCCGGGCCGCCGCCCCGCGCCCGCTTGCGCCGATGCGCCATGCTCGGCCGTCGCGTCGCCCTGAAGCTCGCCTGCCTTGCCGGGCGCCTCGAGCGCCACGTCGGCCTCGCTCGTGCCCTCGGACGAGTGTGCCTCTCCTGGCCTGGCATCCGTCGCGATCCGCGCCAGCACGGCCCCGACCTCGACCGTCTCGCCGACGTCCACGACGATCTCCTGCAGCCGGCCGGCGGCGGGCGCCTCGACGTCCGTGTCGATCTTGTCGGTCGAGATCGCGGCGATGACCTCGTCCGCCTCGACCCAGTCGCCGACTTGCTTCTTCCACTCGACGACGGTCCCTTCGGCGACGGAGACGCCCATCTGCGGCATCCGGATCTCGGTCATCTCAGTACTCGAGGAGCTCACGCACAGCCTCCCGCACGTCGTCGACCTGGGGCAGCACCGCCTGCTCGAGCGTGGGCGAGAACGGGATCGGCACGTCCGGCGTCGCCACCCGGACGACCGGTCCGTCGAGATCCTCCCACGCCCGCTCGGCGATCAGCGCCGCCACCTGGGCGCCCGCGGCGCACATCTGGTTGGCCTCATCGACGACGACGACCTTGGAGCACCTGCGCACGCTGGCCAGGATCGCCTCCTCGTCGAGCGGCACGAGCGAGCGCAGGTCGAGCACCTCGATCGACGCGCCGTCCAGGTCGGCGGTCGCCTCGAGCGCCGTGTGCACCATTGCGCCGTAGGCGATCACCACGAGATCGCTGCCCGCGCGCGCGACGCGGGCGGAGAAGTCCGTCTCGTAGCTGCCCTCCGGCACGTCGCCCTTGACGCGGCGGTAGAGATGCTTGTGCTCCATGAAGAGGACGGGGTTCGGATCGCGCACGGCCTTGATGAGCAGGCCCTTCGCGTCCTCGGCCGTCGACGGCGCGACGAGCTTCAGCCCGGGTGAGTGCATGAACCACGCCTCGGGGTTCTGGGAGTGGAAGGGACCCCCCGAGAAGCCGCCGCCCGAGGGCAGCCGGACGGTGATGTTCACGCTCAGGCCTTGACGGTAGAACATCTTGCCGGCGACGTTGACGAGCTGGTCGAAGCCGCACGCGACGAAGTCCGAGAACTGCATCTCGGCGATCGGGCGCAGCCCCTCGACGGCGGCGCCGATCGCCGTGCCGATGATCGCCGACTCGGCCAGCGGCGTGTCCATCACGCGCTCGGGGCCGAACTCGTCGATGAAGCCGTCGGTCACCTTGAAGGCGCCGCCGAACACGCCGACGTCCTCGCCCATCACGAAGACCCGCTCGTCGGCTCGCATCTCCTGCCGCATGCCGTCGGAGATCGCCTGCAGGTAGGTCATGGTCGGCATCGAGCTAGAACCCGCTCCAGCGCGACGCGCCGTCTTCGAGCAGCGCCGGCGCGTCGGCGAACACCCGCTCGGTCGCGGTCTTCCCGTCGGGCATCGGCATGGCCAGCGCCTCCTCGACGGCGGCGTCGACCTCCGCCTTGACCTCTCCGCGCAGCGCGCCGACGTCCACGCCGAGCGCCTCGAGGCGCCGCACCTGCCGGTCGATCGGGTCCTTGCGCCGCCACTCCTCGATCTGCTCGGCGGGGACGTACTTCATGTCGTCGTGTGCCGCATGGCCGTGCATGCGCATCGTCACGGCCTCGATCATCGTCGGGCCCTCGCCGGCGACGGCACGCTCGCGCGCCTGTCTCGTTGCCTCGAACATCGCCTCGACGTCGTTGCCGTCGACGCTCACGCCCGGGAAGCCGTAGGCGGCCGCGCGCTCCACCGGGTCGACCGCGAACTGCGACGCGGTCGGGGTCGAGTAGGCGTACTGGTTGTTCTCCAGGATGAAGATCACGGGCAGGCGCTGCAGGCCGGCCCAGTTCATCGCCTCGTGGAAGTCGCCGCGCGAGGTGGAGCCGTCGCCGAACCAGGTCAGCGCCGCCCGCTGCTCGCCGCGCAGCTTGAAGGCCATCGCCAGGCCGGCCGCGACGAGCATCATGTCGGGCAGCATCGAGACCATGCCGACGCAGCCGACCTTGCGCTCGCCGAAGTGGACGTTGCCGTCGCGACCGCCGGTGATCCCGCCCGCCCGACCCATGTACTGGGCGAAGATGCGCGCCGGCGCCACGCCGCGGATCACGTGCGCGGCGAGGTCGCGGTGCAGGATGCACAGCCGGTCGCGCCCGTGCATCGCCCAGGTGGGACCGGCCGAGACGGCCTCCTGACCGAAGCCGTCGTAGAACGAGCCGGGCACCTTCCCCTGGCGATAGAGCATCATCGCCCGCTCCTCGATGCTGCGCATGGAGAGCATGGCGCGCAGGAGGCCGGTCCGGTCCGTGAGCGTCAGGTGCTCGCCGGGGGGTGCGGGTACGTCGGGATCGGTACGGGCCGTCTCGGTCGCCATCTGGGCGCAATCACCTTTCCTCGTCGGGCGATCCGGGATCGCCGGCGTGCCCTTGGTGCCGGCCGCCCCGCGCGGGATCGCCGCTGCGAGCCGTGCCGTGTCCCGGCGAAGGTTACCCTCCGGGGCGTGGAGCACTCCGAGGGGGTGGACCGGCTCTGGCCCGCACGAATGCGCTGGCGGATGCGCGGCGCGTGGCTGTGGCCGGCGTTCTTCGGCTTCACGGCGCTCGACGGGATCCTCATCGCTGCGCTGCCGCCCTACGACGGGACGCCCCCGGGGATCGTCGGCGGCCTGCTGCTGGCGGGCATCGCCAATCTGCTGCTCGTCGCCGTCGTGGCGCCGCTCGCCGGACGCGCGCTGCGCCGCCGGCGTGCCGACCTGCCGCGGCCGATCGCCAACGACTATGCGGGCACGGCGCTGATCTGCGTGCTGGCGCTGGCGATCCTCGTCGGGGGCGTCGCGCACCGTCCGGCCGTGGCGGCCCAGCGCGACGACGAAGCCGCCGTGTTCGCCGCCCTGCGGGCCTACGTGAGCACGCACGCCGCCGAGTGGGAGCCCGGCCTGGACCGCGTCGACGCGCGGGCCTACGCGACGGAGGTCTATCGCGCGTGCGTGCCGGGCGACGACCCGCGGCGCTGGCTCTGCCTCATCGTCGACACCGACCGGCGGCCGGCGCGGGTCACGCGCGACCCGTCGATGCAACCCAACTAGCGACCTGCGCTACCTCCCTACAGCGCGAGGCTGAGCGGGTTCTCGAGGCGCTCGCGGATGCGCCCGAGGAACTGGGCCGCGTCCGCGCCGTAGAGGATCCGGTGGTCGCAGGTGAGCGTGAGCTCCATGATCGGCCGCACCACGGTCTCGCCGTCGCGCATCACGAGTCGCGGCGTCATCTCGCCGACGGCGAGGATGGCCGCCTGCGGCGGGTTGATCACGGCCGTGAAGCGCTTGATCCCGAACATGCCGAGATTCGAGACGCTGAACGTGCCCGACGACAACTCGGGCGGCGTGATCTTCCCGGCTCGCACCCGCTCGGCGACTGCGCGCGCGTCGCGGGAGATCTGCCCCAGCGACTTCGAGTCGGCGTCGAAGATCGTCGGGACGATCAGCGCGTCTTGACCCGCGACGGCGATGCCGACGTTCACGCGCGAGTAGAGCTCGAACTTGCCGTCGCGGTAGGCGCCGTTCGCCCGCGGGAACTCCGTCAGCGCCAGCGCCGAGGCCTTGACGACGAAGTCGTTGAACGACGGCGCCGGATCCTCCCCGGAGGCGGCCTTGAGCTGCTTGCGGAACTCGACCGCGCCCTCCATGTCGACCTCGCAGGTGAGCACGAACTCCGGCGCGGTCGCCTTGGACTCCGCCATCCGCCGCGCGATCGTCTGCTGCAGGCGCGTGAGCTCCTCGACCGCCGTCTCGCCGCGGCCCGTGCCGGCGTCTCCCGAGGCGGTCGGCTTCGGTGCGGCCTGCTTCTCCTCCGCCTGCTCCGGCGCAGCCAGATCCTCTTCTGCTGCCTCGCCGTCGCCGTCGCTCGCGCCGTTCTTCGCTGCCGCTTCGACGTCGGCCTTCACGATCCGCCCGCCGGGGCCCGAGCCCTCGAGGGTCGACAGCTCGACGCCGAGGTCCTTCGCCATGCGCCGGGCAATCGGCGAGGCCTTGACGCGGCCGTTGGCGTCGCTCTCGGGCTCCGGTTCCTCGTCCTCGGCGGTCGCGACCGGCTCAGGCTGCTTGACGCGCTCCACGTCGTCCTCCGGGGCGTCCGCGCTCTCGGCAGCGTCTTCGGCGCCGCGTCCCGGCTCGCGCTCGGACCCGCTCGCCTGCGGTTCCTCGTCCGGCTCATGTGCGGTCTCGCCTGCGTCGGAGCTCGAGGCGTCACCGATCTGCGCGATCGTGCCACCCACCGGCAGCGTGTCGCCCGCTTGCGCCACGATCGCCAGGACGCCGTCCTGGTCGGCCTCGTAGGTCATGTTGGCCTTGTCGGTCTCGATCTCGACGAGCTCTTCACCTCGCTTGACCTCGTCCCCGTCGGACTTGAGCCACTTGAGGATCGTGCCCTCCTCCATCGAGTCGGACAGGCGGGGCATCGCGACATCGGCCATGCCGGGAGGGTATACGAGGGTGTCAGTGCGGGGGGAGCCGCGCGACTTCGAGCCAGAAGCGGTTGATCTCCTGCACCAATCCGGTGAAGTCGTCGAGATCGAGCGGCTTGACGACGTAGCAATTCACACCGCGGTCGTAGCAGGCCGAGACGTCGCGCGCCGAAGACGACGTCGTGAGCATGAGCACCGGCGTGCGCCGCAGCTCGGGGTCGCCCTTGATCTCCTCGAGCACCTCGAGCCCGTTCTTCCTGGGCAGGTTGAGGTCGAGCAGGATCAGGTCGGGCCGGCGCGCGTCGTGGTGCGCGCCCTCCTTGCGCAGGAAGGCGAGCGCCTGCTCGCCGTCGGGCACGGCGACGAGCTGCACCGCGAGATCCGCCTCGCGCAGCGCCTCGCGCGTCAGGCGCACGTCGCCGGCGTTGTCCTCGACCAGCAGGATCCGGCGCTCGGTCATGCCGGCACCTGCGTGGCGGGCAGGGTGAAGTGGAAGCGGGTGCCGCCCTCGGGCCGCGGCTCGGCCCAGATCGTGCCGCCGTGCCGCTCCACGACCTTCTTGGCGATGGCCAGGCCGATGCCCGTCCCGGGGTACTGGTCGCGTGTGTGCAGACGCTGGAACATGCGGAAGATCCGATCGGCGTAGGCGGGGTCGAGCCCGATGCCGTTGTCGGCGACCGCGAAGGACCACACGTTGCCCACCCGTTCGCTGCTGACCTCGATCTCCGGCACCCGGTCGGTCGGCACGAACTTGACGGCGTTGCCGATCAGGTTCTGGAAGAGCTGGCCGAGGCCCTGCTCGTCGCCGAGGACGGTAGGAAGCGGGCCGACCGTCACGCGCGCCTCGGGGTGCTCCACGCGGGCGACCCCGTCGGCGATGCGCTCTGCCAAGGCGCGGGTGTCCACGGGCTCGAGTGCGTCGTCGCCGCGGCCGGCGCGCGAGTAGGTCAGGAGGTCGTCGATCAGGTCGCGCATCCGCGCGGCGCCGTCGACGGCGAAGTCGATGAACTCGTCCGCGTCGGCGTCGAGCTCGCCGTGGTAGCGGCGGCGCAGGAGCTGCAGATAGCTGGAGACCATCCGGAGCGGCTCTGACAGGTCGTGAGAGGCGACGTAGGCGAACTCCTCGAGCTCGGCGTTCGAGCGCTCGAGCTCGCGCGCGCGATCCTCCAGCGCGCGCTCGGCGTCGCGCCGCGCCGTGATGTCGCGGGAGAGCGCCATGCCGCCGATGATCCGGCCGCCGTCGTCGCGCAGTGGCGCGGTCTGCACCCAGTAGGTGGCGGTCCCGTCGCTCGAGTCGAGGTCGAAGGAACGCGACTCGCCGGCGAGCGCGGCGTGGTAGTGGCCGGCCATGCGCTCGAAGCTCTCGGGCGGGAGCACCTCTTCGAGCCGGCGACCCTCGAGCGCCTGCGCTTCGTCGCCGTGCGCCCGGAGGCGATCGCCCACGGAGACGAGCAGGCGCAGCTCGTCGTCGAACAGGTGCATCGTGGAGTCCGGCAGATGGGCCATGAGCCCCTCGTAGCGGGCCTCGGAGAGCGTGAGCGCCTCGACCATGCCGCGGCGCTCGGTGATGTCCTCTATCTGGCCCACGAAGTGCAGCGGCTCGCCGTCGGTGGAGCGGATCAGCGAGAGGTTGATGCGGACGACCTTGACGCCGTCGTCGGCGACGAGGAGCCGGCGCTCGATCGCCAGCCGCTGCGTCTGGCCGGCCAGCATCGCCCGCAGGGCGTCGTCGTCGACGCAGCGCTCGTCGGGATGCAGCAGCTCGTCGAGCGAGCGCCCGGTCAGTGCGTTCCCCGGCCGGCCGGTCAGCTCGCACAGGGCATGGTTCACGCGCAGCAGCGTGCCGTCGGGCGCCGCGAGCATCAGCCCGACGGCCGCGCCCTCGAAGGCCCCGGCGAAGCGCTCCTCGGCCTCCCGCAGTGCGCGCCGGTCGCTCACGCGGTTCGACACGTCACGGAGGGCACCGGTGAAGCGGAGCTCGCCGTTCTGGGTCCAGGAGCTCAGCGACAGCTCGAGCGGGAACTCGGACCCGTCGGCGCGCATGCCCTCGAGCTCGGCGGTCGAGCCCATCAGGCGGCCGTCGCCGGTGGCGAGGAAGCGAGCCACGCCCGCGCGGTGCGCGTCGCGATAGCGCTCGGGCATCAGGTCGGTGAGGGACATGCCCAGCGCCTCGGAGGCCGGGCGCCCGAAGACCTCCTCGGCGCGGGCGTTCCAGAAGATGATCTGCCCTCCGGCGTCGGCCGAGACGATGGCGTCGCGCGTGGAGCCGGTGACGGCGCGGAAGCGCTCCTCCGCGGCGAGCAGCTCCTGCTCGCTGCGCTTGCGAGCGGTGATGTCCTTGCCGGAGAGGAACACGAGGCCGTCGGCGGGCGAGTGGCTGACTCCGAACGAGAACCAGCGGAACGCGCCGTCGCGGCCGCGCAGGCGCAGCTCGATCTCCGGACGGTCGCCGGCGCGGCCATCGAGCACGTCGCGCTCGAACGCCTTCACCCGCTCGAGGTCGTCGGGATGCAGCAACTGGTGGTAGGAGGTCCCGCCCAAGTCGGCGGCGGTCCAGCCGAGCAGGGGTTGCCAGGCCGGGTTGGTCCACGTCAGCCGGCGGTCGGCGCCGGCCGCCGCCAGCAGGTCGTGGGTCTTGGTCGACAGGCGGGCGGCAAGCGTCTCGCCGCCGGCGAGGGAGACCGTGGGTGGGGACTTCGTGGCAGCGGAGGGAGGAGGCGTCATCGTCTGGGTCGCGGGCGGCCGGGCCGGGCCAGACCGCAACTGCTGGCATCGGCAGTCGCGGGAGGCGTCTTGAGCGCTTGAACGGTCGCTACCCGAACCGGCGCGTCCGTCACACGCGAGTTCAGCGTGTGGTGGGGGCGCCGGCCTAGGTGAGCCGGCGCCCCGACACGCACAGTGGCAGCGGTGCGGTGATGCGGCGGGGGATGCGCCGCTGCCTGAGGGCGAGGGGAGGGGGATGGTCTCGCCCACTCTGGTTGATCGGCTCGCCCGCCGCGCGCTTTAGGGCCCGTCCAAGAATTCCCGCACATCGGATTAGCCCTCCAGCGAGGGAGCTTCCCAGCGATGCCACCGGCGCAGGAACGCCCCGGCGTCCATCTGTGCGAGGTCGGCCTTGAGCGCGCGCGAGAGGCGGCCCGTCTGCGCCGGCGCCGTATCCCAGAACAGGACCACCTCGCCCGTGACGATCTCGACGATCTCCACCTGGTCGACGCGCTGGGGGTCGGCGAGTGCCGCGGGCCCCCGTCCGGCACGCCGGACGGTCAGCTCGTATGCGCGATTCGCCTTCATCGCCTGCGGAACGCCGCGGCCGCCTCGAGCTCGCGGTCGCCGTGGAAGACCCGGTCGCCGACGCGAACGGCCGGCACGTCGCGGACGCCCGCGGCAGCCGCCGCGGCTGTCGCCGCCTCGAGCCGCCGCCTCGTTCCGCCCAGTCCGGCGGACTTGATGACCGCGGCGGGATGCAGCTCCGCAGCGGCGGCGGCGATCAGCACCGACTCCTGCTCGGAGAGGTCGCGCCCGGCCGCGAACGCCTGCCGGAAGGCGGCCATGGAGTACGCGACGACGCGGCCGGTCTGCTTCGCGTACGTGGCGACCAGCATCGCCCACTCCGTATCGGTCGGGAGCTCCGCCGGCCACCGGATCGGCATCAACCCGTAGGCGGCTGCCCGGCGCTCCACGTCCGTCCGGTAGATCGTCTCCTCGGCGGCGCAGCGGAAGCCGCCGACGCCGCCGATCCGCACGGGCACGAACTCCGGGACCGTGCCGAGCACGTCCACCACGCGCTCGGCGGCGAGGTAGGCGTCGGGCGAGGCGACGTCGTAGTAGAAGACGACCTCAAGCCGCTCGGCGGCCGGCGCGGGCGGGCGCTGGGCGTCAGCCGTGGACGAGCCAGCCATCGGCGGCGCGAGCGGCCTCCATGACGCCCTCGGAGAACGTGGGGTGGCCGTGCACGATGCGCGCGACCTCCGCGTACCCGCCCTCGAGCGCCTTCGCGTTGACCAGTTCCTGGATCAGATCGACGGCCTTGGCGCCCACGATGTGGCCGCCGACCAACTCGCCGTACTGCTTGTCCCCGATGATCTTGATCACGCCCGAGCGGTCGCCGTAGACGGTGCCCGCCCCGACGGCGCCGTACTGCAGCTTGCCGACGACGATGTCGAGACCCTGCTCGCGCGCCTGCTCCTCCGTGAGGCCGAAGGAGGCGACGTTGGGCGCGCAGAACGTCGCACGCGGGATGTCGGCGTACTCCAGGGCGTGCGTCTCCATGCCCGCGGCATCCTCGACGGCGATGATGCCCTCGTCGGAGGACTTGTGCGCGAGCGCGGGGCCGCGGACGATGTCGCCGATCGCGTAGACGCTCTCCCTGGACGTCCGCTGGCGGCCGTCGACGGCGATCAGTCCACGGTCGTCGAGCTCCACGCCGGCCTCGGCGAGGTTGAGCGCCTCGACGTCGGGACCGCGGCCGGCGGCGATCACCAGCCAGTCGGCCTCCCCCTGCTCGTCGCCGTAGGAGTACGTGACCGAGGCCTCGCCCGACTGGACGCTCTCGACCAGCGTGCCGGTGTGGATCGTGATGTTCTGCTTGGCGAGCGTCCGGCCCGCGACCTTGGAGATGTCGGCGTCCTCGGTCGGGAGGACGCGGTCGAGGGCCTCGAAGAGCATCACCTGCGTGCCCATGCGCCCGTAGGCCGACGCGATCTCGGCGCCCGATGCGCCGGCGCCGAGCACGGCCAGCGTGGACGGAAGGTCCTCGAGCGCCCACGCCTCCTCCGTAGCGATGACGCGGCCCCCGAAGGTCGTGCCCGGCACGGGCTTGGGCACCGAGCCGGTGGCGAGGATCACCGTCTTGCCCTCGATCTCGCGGTCGCCGACGCGCACGTCGCCGCCCGACGTCAGCGAGGCGACGCCCTCGATCACGTCGATCTGGTTCTTCTTCATCAGGCCGGCGACGCCGCCGGTCAGCGTCTTGACGACCTTGCGGCGACGCTCGCCGACCGCCGCGAAGTCGATAGTGCGCTCCGGCACCGTGATGCCGAAGTCGGACGCCTCGTCGATCTCGGAGATGATGTCGGCGACGCGCAGCACCGCCTTGGCCGGGATGCAGGCGTAGTTGAGGCACCGACCGCCGATGACGTCCTTCTCGACGACGGCGGTCCTCATGCCGAGCTGGGCCGCGCGGATTGCCGCCACGTAGCCGCCCGGCCCGGAACCGATGACGATGCAGTCGTAAGCGCTCGCGGGCATGTGCGGCTGGAGGCTAGCCGACCGGCTCCTGCGGCCGCCGCGCGGGAAGCTGGATGCGGGCCATCGCGCGGATGAGGAACCAGAACAGCGGACTCGCGATCGCGATGATCCCGATGCACAACAGGACGGCCGCGAGGTTGGAGGCGACCATCAGGCTCAGCGCGGAGAAGACGATCGCGATGCCGAGCAGCGCCTGGAACCCGAGCACCGCCCAGTACCGGCACCGCCACAGGCCGAAGGCGGCCCCGGCCATGAGCGCGGCGAAGATCAGCACGCCGGCCGTCGACTGCCCGCTTTCGTTCACCTCGTAGCCGGCGGCGAGCAGCACGAGGTTGGAGAGCCCGAGCAGGGCCGCGAGGACTGCGGCGACGGTCACGGCGCGCGGGCGCTCCCCCGGCGCCAGCGGCACCAGCGCGGCGCGCGCCGCCTCGTCCCGCGCCCGGCCGCGGGCGTAGCCGCGTGCCATGCGCTGCTCGCGCTCGGGCCGCTTACGACTGCGCTGCCCCAAGGGGGGACTCCAGCCGCTCGCGCAGCGCGCGCGCCGCCGCCTCGGGATCGGTGGCCTCCGTGAGGGCGCGCACGACGACGATGCGCGTGGCGCCGTGCGCGGCCACTTCCCGGGCGTTCGCCGCGTGCAGCCCGCCGATCGCGAACCACGGCGTGGTGACGTTGGCGGCCGCCCAGGCGACGTACTCGAGCCCGGCGGCGGGGCGACCCGGTTTGGTCGGCGTGGCGTGCACCGGGCCGACGGCGAGGTAGTCCACGTCGGAGTCGGCGTCCGCGGCGGCGCCCTGCTCCGGCGCGTGGGTCGAACGGCCGACGATGCGGTCCGCTCCGACGACCGCGCGGGCTTCCCGCACCGTGCCGTCGTCCTGGCCGATGTGCACGCCGTCGGCACGGCACGCAGCGACCAGGTCGGGCCGGTCGTTGAGCACGAACAGCTTGTCCGCGGCCGCGGCCGCCGCCCGGAACTCCCTCGCCGCCTCGACCAGCTCGATCTCGCCGAGCGACTTGTCGCGCAACTGGACGACGTCGACCCCGCCGCGGAGAGCGGCGTCCAGGAAGGCGCGAGGGCGCACGTCGCACACCAGGTACAGGCGGGCGGAAGCGATGCGCTCGCGGGGGTTCATCGGTGTTCCAGTCAAGCAGGCCGCGCGCTACGCTTCCTGCCGCATACGGGAGCCCGCGATCGGGCTGAGAGGGCGCCGGCGGGGCGCCGACCGTCGAACCTGATCCGGGTCGTGCCGGCGTAGGGAAGGAGCAATCGCCAGTGTCCGTGGAGCAAGCCAAGCCGGACGTCGCCATCGTCGGCGGCGGCCCGATCGGCCTCGCCGCCGCGTGGCGCGCCGCACAGCGCGGGCTGCGCGTGTGCGTGCTCGACGCCGGCGATGGTTCGGGCGCCTGGCACGTGGCTGCCGGCATGCTGGCTCCCGTGGCCGAGGCGCAGTTCGGCGACTCCGAGCTGCTCGACCTCAGCCTGCGCGCGGCGGCCGGGTTTCCCGCGTTCTGCGCCGAGCTCGAGCAGGCGTCCGGGCGTGATCCGGGGCTCCGGCGGTCGGGCACGCTCGTGGTGGCCCGCGACCGTGACGAGGCGGACGAGCTGGACCGGTTGCTGGCCTTCCGGCGACGGCTCGGCCTGGACGTCGAGCGGCTGCTGCCGACCCGCGCCCGCCGTGCCGAGCCGGCGCTCGCGCCCACCGTTCGCCTCGCGCTCGACATGGCCGGCGACCATTCGGTCGACCCGCGCCGCCTCGTCGCCGCGCTGGCCGAGGCGGTCCGGCAGGCCGGCGGATCGCTGCGGCCGCACACGCGCGCGACAGGCCTCCGGGTCAGCGACGACCGCGTCGCCGGGGTGGAGCTCGCGGGCGGCAGCACGCTGCGAGCGGGGGCCGTCCTCCTCGCCGGCGGCGCGCAGCTCGCGCTGCTTCCGGGCCTCCCGGCCGGCGCCGGGGTGCCCGTGCGACCGGTCAAAGGCCAGGTCCTGCGCCTGCGCGACCCGCGCGGGCCGGGCCTGGTCCAGCGGACGATCCGCACCCGCGACGCCTACCTCGTGCCGCGCGCGGACGGCCGCTATGTCGTCGGTGCCACGATGGAGGAGCGGGGCTGGGACACGGCTCCCACGGCCGGCGGCGTGTTCGAGCTGCTGCGCGACGTCTCCGAGATCGTGCCCGGCGTCCTCGAGCTCGACCTCGAGGACGTGCTCGTGGGCTTGCGTCCGGCCACGCCCGACAACGTTCCCGCGATCGGCGCCGGCGCGCTGGAAGGGCTGGTGTGGGCGGCCGGTCATCACCGCAACGGCATCCTGCTCTCGGGCCTGACCGGTGAGCTTGCCGCGACCGTGTTGTGCGGGGAAGAGCTGCCCGGCTGGGCGGCGGCTGCGGATCCGCTGCGCTTCACCGGGACGGCGTCGCCGTCGGGCACTGGCTCGCGGGTGCCGGCATGACCATCCTGGTCAACGGCGAAGCGCGGGCGTTCGCGCCCGGCACCACGGTGGCGGAGCTGCTCGACGCGCTGGAAGTTCCCGGCGGGGCGCGCGGCGTCGCGATCGCCGTCGACGCCGCCGTGGTGCCGCGCGGCGAGTGGGAGACCACCGAGCTCGACCACGGCGCGCGGGTCGAGGTCCTGCGCGCGATCCAGGGAGGCTGACACCGAGATGAGCGTCACCGACGCGTCCACCGTCATCGATCCGCTGCGGATCGCCGGACGCGAGCTGCGCTCGCGGCTGCTGCTCGGCACGGGAGGCTTTCGCTCGCTGGAGGCGATCGCCACGGCGATCGAGGTGAGCGGCACGAAGCTCGTGACCGTCGCGCTGCGCCGGATCGACCCGGATGCGCGCGGCTCGATCGTCGACGTGCTGGAGCGCACCGGGGTGCAACTGCTCCCCAACACGGCCGGCTGCTTCACCGCGCGCGACGCCGTGCTCACCGCCCGGCTGGCGCGCGAGGCGTTCGGCACCGACTGGGTGAAGCTCGAGGTGATCGGCGACGACCGCACGCTGCTGCCCGACGCCGCCGCGCTGCTCGAGGCCGCCGAGGAGCTCGTCGACGACGGCTTCGTCGTCCTGCCCTACACGAACGACGACCCGATCCTCGCGCGCCGGCTGGAGGACGTCGGTTGCGCCGCGGTGATGCCGCTCGGGTCGCCGATCGGCTCCGGAATGGGCCTGCTCAACCCGTACAATCTGCGCCTGATCCGCGAGCGTGCCGGCGTGCCGGTGATCCTCGACGCGGGCGTGGGCACCGCGTCCGACGCGGCGCTGGCGATGGAGCTGGGCTGCGACGCCGTGCTGTGCGCGAGCGCCGTGTCGCGGGCGGAGGACCCGACGGCGATGGCGCGCGCGATCCGGCTCGGGGTCGAGGGCGGGCGGCTGGCCTACCGCGCGGGGCGCATACCGCGGCGCCTGTACGCGCAGGCGTCCACCCCCGAGGACGGGGTCGGGGAGTTCTGAGCCGGAATCCACGATGGACGACGGATCCGGGCTGAGCACCGCGGACAAGCTGTTCGACGGGTGGGAACGCGCGTGGTCGGGGCGCGATCCCGGAGCCTTCGCTCCGCTCTGCCACGACGAGGTCCACTACGAGGACCCGCTCGTGGACGAGCCGCTGCAGGGGGCGGACGCGATCGCGCGCCGCGCCGCCCGGCTGTGGGCCGCGTTTCCCGACGCGCGGCTGCACCCCACCGGCCCGCGGCTCACCGACGGCACGCACGTCAGCGCGCCCGCGAAGCTCCTCGGCACCCACCGCGAGCCGCTCGACGGGCTCTCGGCGACCAACCGCTCAGTCGTCGTCCACGTCGTCTTCTTCGCCGAGCTGCGCGAGCGTCGCCTCTACCGCGTGCGGGCCTTCCTCGACGTGTACGGCGCAGCGGTCCAGATGGGCGTGCTGCCGCGCCCGGGGACCTTCGGCGGCCGGGCGCTGCTGATGCTCCGCGGATTCGGCCTCCGGTCCGGGTGACCTGAGCCGGCGACCCAGCTCAGATCTCCACCCGCAGCGGCTTGTGATCCGACAACGGGCCGGCGTCGAGCACCTCCGCCGCTCCCGCAGCGGTTCGGCCCTCCGTGAACACGTGGTCGACGTGGTGGCCGGCGACGTGGCGCAGCCCGGGCATCGCCGGCCGCGTGGAGTTGAGGTCGCCGCCGAACACGAGCGGTGCCCCCCCCGCCCAGTCCAGCGCTGTCGCCGCGGCGCCGAGCACGTCGGCCCGGCGCTGCTCGGGGGGATGCGTGGAGGCGTGGACGTTGACGACCCACCCCGCTGATCCCAGCGCGAGACCGTGCACGACGCGGCGCTCCGGCCGCCGGGTCAGCTCGCGCTCCCGGTGCTCCGCGATCGCGAGGGCGCGCACGAGGATCGCGTTGCACCCGCCCCCGTTCGCGGTCAGCAGATCCGGGTTGCGCGCCGCGATCGTCCGGCGCACGCGCAGCCCGGCGTTCCGGCTGGTCAGCGCCGTCCGAACGCTCGCGCCGCACGCCGCGCCGAGCTGCGACGGCCACCACGGGGGGACCTCCTGCAGCAGCGCCACGTCCCAGGACCAGCCGGCGAGCGCGCGGCAGAACTCGATCGGCAGCGGGCGCCCCGCCGCCGGCTGCGCGCGGCCGTGGAAGAGGTTCCAGCTCAGGACCAGGATGGCGCGACGCTACCGGACCCGCCGTAGACTGCGGCGCTTGCCGCGCCACTTCCTCACCGGCTCCGAGCTGTCCGCGAGCCGGCTCTCGGCACTGCTCGACCGCGCGGTCGAGCTCAAAGCCGAGCCGGCGGCGTCGCGCGCGCTGGAGGGCCGCAGCGTCGCGCTCGTGTTCGAGCAGCCGTCGACGCGCACGCGCACCTCGTTCGAGGTGGGAATCGTCGAGCTCGGCGGCTACCCGATGGTGCTGCGCCCGGGCGAGCTGCAGCTCACGCGCGGCGAGTCGGTGCGCGACACCGCGATGGTGCTCTCCCGCCATGTCGCCGCGATCGGACTGCGCACGGGCTCGGAGGCGACGCTCGTCGAGCTGGCCGCCCACGCCGAGGTGCCCGTGATCAACATGCTCTCACCCGATCACCACCCGTGCCAGGCGCTCGCGGATCTCCTGACCATGCGCGAGGCGTTCGGGGAGATCCGCGGTCGCCGGCTCGCCTACGTCGGCGACGGCAACAACGTCGCTCGTTCGCTGGCCGTGGTCGGTGGCCTCGCCGGCGTGGAGGTCACGGTGGCCGCGCCGGATGGTCACCAGCTCGAGCGCGGCGCGGGCGCGCGCCTGACGAACGACCCGCGCAGCGCCGTCGCCGGTGCCGACGTGGTCTACACCGACGTGTGGGTCTCGATGGCCGACGACGCCGCGACCGCCGGCCGGCGCCGCAGCGCGCTGGCGGCGTACCGGGTCGACGATGCCCTGCTCGACCACGCGGCCGACGGCGCCTTCGCGCTGCACTGCCTGCCTGCGCACGCGGGTGAGGAGATCACCGCGGAGGTGCTCTACGGCCCGCGCCAGCGGATCTGGGACCAGGCCGAGAACCGCCGCCACGTCCAGAAGGCGCTGCTGGAGTGGCTGGTGGAGCCGCGAACCTGAAGGTGCCTGGCACCGTTCAGGTTCGCGCGGCTACCCTCGACGGGTG
>Ga0136624_1000160_pt1 | contig 22353 bp, 22 predicted proteins | sample AntDrymUQ4692206_2_FD_104802 | JGI IMG/M metagenome (GOLD analysis project Ga0136624, IMG submission 104802) | Polar desert sand microbial communities from Dry Valleys, Antarctica - metaG UQ469 (22.06) | ecosystem: Environmental > Terrestrial > Soil > Desert | place: Antarctica: Dry Valley... | reverse complement strand
GCGGCGCCGGTCTTCCTGCGCAGCAGGGCGTCCGCGCGCTCGCGGCGGCTCGAGCGGGCCGTCCGATCGGCCCGCCAGGCGACGACCAGGCTGCGCGAAGGGCTCGAGGTCTTCCGTCGCCCGCGGCTCGGGGCGCGCGCGGTCGCCTTGCAGCTCGCGGCGTGGGCAATCCAGTGGATCGCCTGCTATGCGCTGCTCGTCGCCTTCGGCCTCGAGGGGGCCGGGCTCGGCGCGGCGGCGGCGGTCCTGTTCGCGGTCAACGTGACCGCCGTGCTGCCGCTGACGCCGTCGAACATCGGCGTCTTCCAGGCCGCCTGCGTCGCGGTGCTGTCGGCCTACGGCGTGGCGCAGGGAGACGCGCTCGCCTACGGGATCATCCTGCAGGCGGTCGAGATCGCGACCGCCGTCATCCTGGGCATGCCCGCGCTCGTCGCGGAGGGCACGTCGTGGCGGGACATGCGCCTGCGCGCGATCCACGCCACGCCCGTCGAGCTGCCGCGGCGGCGGCGCGGACCCACGCCCGATCCCGGCATGCCCTCCGCGTAGCCCTCTCCCCGAGCTTCCGGGCGCTTGTACTAGGTTCGCCTCTCAACCAGACACCGCGCCGAACCAGAGAGAGGACCGAGACCCACATGCCGCTTTCCACGATCCACGGCTTTCCGCGCATCGGCGCCCGCCGGGAGCTTAAGTTCGCAACCGAGGCCTACTGGGCCGGCAGCGCCTCCGCCGAGGAGCTTGCAGAGACGGCGCAAGGCCTGCGGACCCAGAGCTGGCGCCTGCTCCAGGAAGCCGGCATCCACCTGATCCCGTCGAACGACTTCTCGCTCTACGACCAGACGCTCGACACGGCCGCCCTCGTGGGCGCCGTTCCCGCCCGCTACGAGCACCCCGGCGGCGACGTGGACCTCGACACCTACTTCGCAATGGCCCGCGGACGCCAGGCGGGCGGCGTCGACGTGACCGCGATGGAGATGACCAAGTGGTTCGACACCAACTACCACTACATCGTGCCGGAGCTGGGACCGGACACGGTGTTCTCGCTGTCGTCCAGCAAGCCCTTCGACGAGTTCGACGAGGCCAAGGCGCTCGGCATCGTCACGAAGCCGGTGCTGCTCGGGCCGGTCTCGTTCCTGCTGCTCGGCAAGTCGGCCGACGGCGAGCCCGAGGAGTTCGATCGCCTGACGCTGCTCGAGCCGCTGCTCGACGTATATGTGGAGGTGCTCGAGCGCCTGGGCCGCCAGGGCGCCGAGTGGGTCCAGCTCGACGAGCCGGCCTTCGTCATGGACCGCGGCGAGGCCGACGTCGAGGCGCTCCGGCGAGCCTACGAGCGCCTCGGCCAGATCGCGCGCCGCTCGCAGATCGTCGTCTCGACCTACTTCGAGCACGCGGGCGAGGCGCTGAGCGTGCTCAAGGGGACGACGATCGAGGGGATCGGGCTCGACCTGCACCGTGGGCGGCGCAACATCGAGCTCTTGAAGGACGAGGGCGGCATCGCCGACAAGACGCTGTTCGCCGGGGTGGTCGACGGGCGCAACGTGTGGATCAACGATCTCGATGCCTCGCTCGCGACGCTGCGCTCGTTGCGCGGCCTCGCCGCCGAGGTGGTCGTCTCCTCCTCCTGCTCGCTGCTGCACTCGCCCGTCGACCTCGACGCCGAGGCCGCCCTCGACGAGGAGCTGCGCTCGTGGATGGCCTTCGCGCGCCAGAAGGTGGATGAGGTGGTGACGCTTACCACGGGCCTCGGCGGGGGCGACGACGCGATCGCCGACACGCTCGAGCGCAACCGCGCCGCGCTCGAGCGCAGGCGCCGCTCCGAGCGCACCCGCAACATCGCCATCAGGGAGCGGCTGGGGGGGCTCTCAGACGCTGACTCCCGTCGCCAGAGCCCCTACGCGCAGCGCCGCGACGCTCAGCGCGAGCGGCTCGGGCTGCCGCTGTTCCCCACCACGACGATCGGCTCGTTCCCGCAGACGGCGGACGTCCGCCAGGCGCGTGCCGCGCGACGCGCCGGAGAGATCGACGCCGGCGAGTACGAGCGTCGCATGAAGGAGGAGATCGGACGAGTCGTGGAGCTCCAGGAGGAGCTCGGCCTCGACGTCCTCGTGCACGGCGAGCCGGAGCGCAACGACATGGTGCAGTACTTCGCCGAGCAGCTCGACGGCTACGCCTTCACCGACAACGGCTGGGTGCAGTCGTACGGGTCGCGCTACGTGCGCCCGCCGATCGTCTTCGGCGACGTCGCGCGTCCGAACGCCATGACCGTCGCCTGGACGACCTACGCCCAGTCGCTCACCGACCGCCCGATGAAGGGCATGCTGACGGGGCCGGTAACGATGCTCGAGTGGTCGTTCGTGCGCGACGACCAGCCCGAGTCCGAGACCTGCACGCAGCTGGCGCTCGCGATCCGCGACGAGGTGACCGACCTCGAGGCCGCCGGGATCGCGATCGTCCAGGTAGACGAGCCGGCAATCCGCGAGGGCCTGCCGCTGCGCAGCGAGCTGCGGGCGCAGTACCTCGAGTGGGCCGTGCGCGCCTTCCGCGTCGCCACCTCCGGCGTGCGCGACGAGACCCAGATCCACACCCACATGTGCTACTCGGAGTTCGGCGAGATCCTGCCGGCGATCGGCGAGCTCGATGCCGACGTCACCTCCGTCGAGGCGGCGCGCTCGCGCATGGAGCTGATGAGCGACCTCGAGCGCGAGGGCTATCAGCAGGAGGTGGGCCCCGGCGTCTACGACATCCACTCCCCGCGCGTGCCGTCGGCGGACGAGATGGCCCTGCTGCTGCGCGCGGCGGCGGGCGTGCTCGACCCCGAGCGGCTGTGGGTCAACCCGGACTGCGGCCTGAAGACGCGTGGCTACCTGGAGACCGAGGCGGCGCTGCGCAACATGGTCGCGGCGGCGAAGCAGCTGCGCGCGGAGCTGGCCCCGAGCCCGGCCGCGTAGGGCCGCCCGCGGTCCTTCAGTGGCGCCCGCGTGCGCCGATCCGTACGTGCAGGTGGTCGTCGTGGTGGACGCGCTCGCGCACGACGGCGGGCGGTCCCTTGAGGCCCGTGGCGGGGCCGATGTAGATCGTCGTCGCCCCGGCGCGCACGAACCGGTCGACGAGGTCTTGGGCGAGGCCGCGGTCGATCCCGGCCGCCGTCTGCGGCGGGCGCTCGCGCCGGTCGCGGCGCGGGTAGAGCACGTCGACGTCGAGCCCGTTCTGGTGCGAGACGTGTCCTCTGCCCCCGTAGCTCGGGCCGAAGGGGCCGCCGCGCGGCCGGCTGAGGTCCCCGATGCCGACGCGCGGGGAACGTGGGTGCGCGCGACGGTGAGCCCGCACGACGCGCAGCACCGTGCGCACGAGCCGCACGGTGCCGTGGCGGCGCCAGGCCGGGCTCGGCGTCCGCCCGCGCACGTGGTTCCAGGTGAAGAAGGCGGCTCCGCCCGCCGGGAGCGCGACGCCCCCCACGAGGCGACCGGCGTAGGGCCGGCCGAGCGCGCGCGAGCGGCGCAGCTCGCGCCGGCGCCTGCGCTCGATGCGCGTGCGCTCGCGGCCGCGGAGCGCCTGCGCTCGGGCCTCCCGGGCGACGGTCACGGCGACGGCGCTGGGCTCGCCCGCGGGAGGCACCGGGGCGCTCGCGCCGGTCGGCCCGCGCAGCGCGAGCGCACCGGTGGCGAGCGCGGCGCTCGCGACGACGAGACCCGGGGCGCGCAGGCGGCGCAGGAGCCGCCGCGCAGGGCTGGGTGACAGGGAGCGGCGCCCGCGCAAGGTGGGAGACGATAGAGGGGCGATACTGGCGCGATGGCAGCTCCAGAGCGCGGGCTATGCGACTCCTGCGCGCACCAGCGCTTGGTGAGCAACACGCGCGGCTCGGTCTTCTCGCTGTGCCGCCGCTCGGCCGAGGACCGCCGCTACCCGCGCTACCCGAGACTGCCGGTCACGCGCTGCGCGGGCCACGAGCGCCGCGCGCCCGGCGCGCCCGGCTCGTGATCCGCGAGCGGCTCAGCCCACCCCGGACTGCGCGAAGTCACGTCGCAGCTCGCCCGCGTCGCTGCCGCGAAGGCGCGTCGCGAGGCCGAGTCGCTGGCGCTCGGTGAGCGTGCCGAGCGGCTTGTTCTCCGGCAGCCCGAGCGCCACGACCATCCGCCGGCAACGCGCGCGCCCCCAGCGGCGCTGGCTCATCAGGAGCTCCGAGATCGACATGCTGTCGGCCTCCCACGGGCGAGAGAGCACCACCTCGGCGGCGCTGATCTCCTCCGCCGCGACCTGGCGTTTCAGCTCCGCTCGCGCGAGCCGGACCTGATTGGCCCGCTCGAGCGCCTGCAGATGCTGCGGCCCAGCAGTGAGCGTGGCCGACTTGCCCATGCGACTCCTCCCCAGGTTCCATTTACGTGATTGCTTCCCTCGACCACTGTGGCGCGCAATGCGAGCCACTCCCAGGCCGGTCGCAGATCCCGCGCGCCGACCGTCGAGCGAGCAGGAACTTAGGCCGCGACGGCCGCCGAGGTCAACGCCCTGCCGGACGGGCGACGCGCTAACAGCGGTCTTTTCCGGGTACGCCCGTCGCGGCGCTCGAGCGCCTGGGTCGAGGCCCTGCCCCGCGCGCCCATCCGTCACTATGCAGCGCGATGCGCTCGACCAAGATCGTGGCCACCATCGGACCGGCCTCGCGCGAGCCCGCCGTGCTCGAGCGGATGATCGACGCCGGCCTCGACATCGCGCGCCTCAACTTCGCTCACGGATCGAGCGAGGAGCACGCCGAGACCGTCAGCCGGATCCGGGCGGCATCCGCGCGCGTCGGCCGAGAAGTGGGCGTCTTGCAGGACGTTCCCGGGCCGAAGCTGCGCCTGGGGCCGGTCAGCGGAGGCCACGTGGAGCTCGCCGCGGACACCCCGGTCGTGCTCACCTCGCAGCGCCTAGAGGGCACGACCGAGCGGCTGCCGATCGCCTGGGAGGGCCTGTCGACGTTGATGCAGGCCGGCGACGTGATCTACCTGGCGGATGGAGCGATACGTCTGCGGGTGCGCGAGGTCTCGAACGGCGAGGTGCTCGCCGACGTCGAGGTGGGAGGCACCGTCGCCTCCCGGCAGGGGATGAACCTCCCGAACGTCAACATGACGCTGCCGGCCGTCTCCGAGGACGACCACCGCCTGATCGACGACGGCATCGCGATGGGCGTCGACATCGTCGCCCTGTCGTTCGTGCGCCGCCGCGAGGACCTCGATCCCGTCAGGGGGCAGCTACGGGCGAGCGGCCGCGGCGGCGTGCCGTTGATCGCGAAGATCGAGAAGCCGCAGGCAGCCCAGAACGCCGCCGAGATCGTCGACGCCGCCGACGGCATCATGGTCGCGCGCGGCGACCTCGGGATCGAGTTGCCGATCGAGGAGGTGCCGCTCGTGCAGAAGCGCCTGCTGCACCTCGCCGGAGAGCGCTCGAAGCCCGCGATCACCGCGACTCAGATGCTCGAGTCGATGGTCCACTCGACTCGCCCCACGCGCGCCGAGGTCACGGACGTGGCCAACGCGATCTTCGACGGCACGGACGCCGTGATGCTCTCGCAGGAGACGGCGATCGGCCAGGACCCGGTGGCTGTGATCGCGATGATGGCGGCGATCGCGGAGAGCACCGAGCGCGAGCTGCCCTACGGGCGCTGGCTCGTCGAGCGGGGCATCCGCAGCGACGACCCGGCCTCGGCGATCGCCTATGGAGCGGTCGGAGCGGTCTATCAGCTCGGCCTCAAGGCGATCGTGGCGCCGACCATCTCCGGCGGCACCGCGCGCCTGATCTCCGCCAACCGGCCGAACGTGCCGGTGCTGGCGCTGTCCCCCGATCGCGATGTCGTGCGCCGCTGCGGACTCTACTGGGGCGTACACCCGATGCTGCACGCGGACACCGAGCACACGACCGAGCTGATCGACGCGTGCGCCGCGGCGGCGATCGAGGCCGGAGTCGCGGGCCCTGGCGATCGGATCGGCATCACCGCCGGACTGCCCGCCGGGCACTCGGGCGGCACGAACATGTTCAAGGTCCACACGCTCGAGTAGCGGCCGAGGCGTGGCGCTCGAGGTGCGGCCGGTGCGCTCCCGGCGCGAGCTCCGGCGGTTCGTCGCGCTCCCGCGACGCCTTCATCGCGACGAGCCCTGCTGGATCCCTCCGCTCGCGTCGGAGCGGCGCAGGTTCCTCGACCGCGGGCGCAATCCCTTCTTCGAGCACGCCGAGGCCGAGTACCTGCTGGCGTGGCGCGCGGGTCGCGTCGTCGGGCGGATCTCCGCGCACGTCGACTTCCGCCTCAACCAGCTGCGCGGCAGCGCCTGGGGCCTGTTCGGCTTCTTCGAGTGCGAGCCCGACGCGCAGGCAGCGCGAGCGCTGCTCGCGGCGGCCGAGGATTGGCTTCGACGGCGAGCGTGCGAGCGAATGGTCGGGCCGATGGACTTCACGCTCAACCACGAGGCGGGACTGCTCGTGGAGGGCCACGATCGCCCCCCGCAGATCCTCGAGCCCTGGCATCCGCCGCACTACGCCGGACTGCTCGAGGGCCATGGCCTGAACAAGGCGATGGACCTGCTCAAGTGGGAGCTCGACGTCTCCGATCGCAGCCGCATCCAGCCGGCCATCATCGAGCTCGCCGAGCGGCTCGAGCCCGAGCACGGCATTCGCATCCGCCACTTCCGCCGGCGCGACCTGGCGGCTGAGACGAGGCGCTTCCTCGACGTCTACAACACGGCCTGGGAGCGCTCCTGGGGCTTCGTCCCGCTGACCGAGGCCGAGATCGAGGACTACGCGCACAGGCTTCGGCGCCTGCTCGACCCGAACTGGGTGATGGTGGCCGAGAACAGCGACGGCGAAACGGTCGGCGCCGCGCTGACCCTGCCCGACTACAACCAGGTGCTGCGCCGGGTCGGGGGGCGACTGCTCCCGCTCGGCTGGGCCCGTGCGCTCGTCGCGCGCCGGCGGATCGACGCGGTGCGGGTCTTCGCCCTCGGCGTGCGGCCGGAGTACCAGCACACTGGCGTCGCGGCGGCGCTCTACGTGGAGCACTTCGATATGGCGGCGCGGACGCGCCAGCGCGGCGGCGAGATGGGCTGGGTGCTCGAGACCAACACCGCGATGAACCGCGCCATGGAGGGGCTCGGGGGACGCCTCGTCAAGCGTCACCGCGTGTACGAGAAGCGGCTGTGAGCGGCAGTCCGACCATCTAGACTGCGCCGCTCGATGTCAGAGACACCGGCCCACAGCGAGACGCAGGCCGAGCCGGACGAGCGGCACCTGCCGGTGCTCGCCCCGCCCGAGGCACGGGTGCTCGAGCCACTGACCGCGCCGCCCTCCGCGCAGGTCGTCGTGGCCGCCACGGGCGGCTTCCTGGCGGCCTTCGGGGCGATGCTCGTGATGCGCCTACTGCGTGGCTCCCGGCGCGGCCCCGCGCTCGGCCGCCGGCTGGGAGCCCGCCGCCGGCGCGAGCTCGAGGTCACCGGAACACGCTCCTTCCTCGTCGACGTCCATCTGCTGCGTCGCTAGCTCTGCTGCCGCTCGGCGGCCACTTACGCTCTGCTCCAGTGAGCCTCGCGGTGATCGAGCAGGACGTCCGCCCGACCGGGCCCTACCGGCTGCCTTCGGCCGGGCGCGACGGAGTGCTCCGCCGCGACGGCGAGGCGCTCGCGCGCCTGCTCCACGACGGCGCGCAGCCGGTCGTCGTGCGCGCCTGGGCGGTGCCGGGTGCGGTGCGGCTGCGCGCCGAGGCGTCGAGCCGCGAGGCGGCAGCGAACGGGATCGCCCGCCTGCGCTTCGCGCTCTGCCTCGACCATGACCTGCGTCCCTTCCAGCGCGCGTTCCGCCGCGACGCGTTGATCGGGCCGGTGATCAGGCGCCGTCCCGCGCTCAGGCCTCGCCGCCTGGCCCAGCCCTTCGAGGCGCTCGCGTGGGCGATCACGGAGCAGCTAATCGAGACCGAGCGCGCGCACGCGATCCAGCGGCGCCTGGTCTGGCGCTTCGGTCGAGCGAGCCCGTGCGGCCGCCTACGCGACTCGCCCTCACCGGCAGTGCTGGCGGGGCGCTCGCCGGCCGAGCTCCAGGTGTGCGACCTCGCCGCCGGGCGCTCGATCGCGCTCGTGCGCGCGGCTCGCGAGGTTGCCCGCGGGCGGGTCGACCTCGCCGAGCACGAGCCGGCCTGGCGGCGCCTGCGGGCGATCCCGTCGATCGGCTCCTGGACGCTCGAGAAGCTTGCCCTCCACGGCCAGGGCCGCGACGACCAGCTCCCCGCCGGCGACCTCGCCTACGTGAAGCTCGTGGGGCGCCTGGCGTGCCTCGGGCGCCGGGCGAGCGAGCAGGAGGTGCGCGAGTTCTTCGCCCCCTACGCTCCGTTCTGCGGCCTCGCCGGGATCTACGCGCTCGCGGCCGCCGGGCGCGGAGGAATCGTGCGCTAGCTTGCTTACGCAAGGTAACCGGCGGCGAAGGGAGCAGTGAGCATGCGCCTCGAAGGGGTCCACCACGTAACCGCGATCACGGGCGATGCTCCCGGCAACGTCGACTTCTACGCGCGCGTGCTCGGCTTGCGGCTCGTCAAGAAGACCGTCAACCAGGACGACCCGACCGTCTACCACCTCTTCTACGCCGACGAGCGCGGCAGCGCCGGCTCCGACATCACATTCTTCGAGTACCCAGGCGCCCGCCCCGGCCGCGCCGGAGCGGGCATGGTCCACCGCGTTACGTGGCGGGTGGTCTCGGAGCAGTCGCTCGACTTCTGGCAGCGCCGCCTCGACGACGAGGGCGTGGACGTGGAGCGCTCGCAAGGCCGGCTGCGGTTCCACGACCCCGAGGGCCTGGGGCTTGAGCTGGCGGTCGTCGAGTCGGGCGACGAGCCGCTCGTCGCGCGCCACCCGGAGATCGCTCCCGAGCTCGCCCTCCAGGGCTTCCACGGCGTGCGCGCCTACGCCCACGACGCCGAGCGCAGCCGCACGCTGCTCGAGCAGGCTCTCGGCTTCGAGAGCACAGGCGACGGCTGGGAGGCGCGCGGCGACCAGCGCGGCGGGCTCTACGCCTACGACCCCCCACCGCGGGAGCGTGCGATCCCCGGCGGCGGCACCGTCCACCATGTGGCCTGGGCGACGCCGCTCGACGAGCACGCCGGCTGGGTCGATCGGGTCGCCGCCACCGGCGCCGGCCCGACGCCCGTGATCGACCGCTTCTACTTCCGCTCGATCTACTTCCGTGAGCCGAGCGGCGTGCTGTTCGAGATCGCCTCGCTCGGCCCGGGCTTCGCCGTCGACGAGCCACTCGAGCAGCTCGGCGAGCGCCTGTCGCTGCCGCCCGACTACGAGCCGCTGCGCGAACGGCTCGAGGGCGTGCTGACGCCCCTGCCCGACCCGCGTGCCGACTGGGCGCTCAGATGAGCCCCGCGGTGCTCTCCGAGGTCCCCGAGGAGACCGGCTCGAGCGGCGCCTTCGAGCGCCAGGTCAGCGCCTTTCGCGACCGCGTCAGCGCCGACGGCTCGACCGGCTTCCCGGCTGAGGCCGGCCGCTACCACCTCTAGCCCCACCGCTAGCTCGTCGGCGAGCGCCCCACTCTCGCCGACTGGCGCCTGTTCACGACGCTCGTGCGCTTCGACTCGGTCTACGCGGTCCACTTCAAGTGCAACAAGCGCGGATCGCCGACTATCCGGCCCTGTGGGGGTTCCTGCGCGAGCTCTGCCGCTCGGCCCCGCGCTCCACTTCGACGCGCCTCACGGGCGCGGCTAGCGAGCCCGCGGCAGGTACTCGTTCGTGAAGGCGCCGTCTCCCGCCGGCTTCTTCAGCAGGCGCTGCTCGCTCATCCACTCGCCAAAGGCCCTCCACTCCTCGGGGTCCTGGTAGCCGTAGGGCTTCCCCCGCGGCGCGACGAACAGCGGCAGGGTCACCTTCACGACCTCGCGTTGGAGCTTCGGATCGAGGTCGCGGTTGGCTTCGAGCAGGCCCTGGACCGCTGCATCCGGGTCACGCTCGAGGTCGGCGGTGCCGCGCGCGAGCCCGGCCAGCAGCGAGCGGATCGCCGGGCCCTGCTCGCGCAGCGAGTCAACGTTCGCGACCAGCACCAGCTCGTCGTAGGTCGGCACGCCGACGTCGTCCATGCGGATGATGCGCGGGTCCCTTCCCTGCAGCCGCAGCTCGGTGCCCTCGTAGTTCCAGTACGCGCCGAGCACGGCGTCGACCCGGCCTGTCAGCAGGGCGGGCGTCAACGAGAAGCCTACGTTGATCTCCCGCGCGCGCTCGCGGCCGCTGCGCTCGAGGATCGTCTGCAGATAGGCCGACTGGTAGTCGATGCCCGAGGTGCCGACACGCTTGCCGGCGAGATCCTCGGGGCCCTCGATGCCCGCCTCGGGCAGCGAGATGATCGACGTGAGCGGGCGCTGCACGAGCGCTCCGACTGCCACCACGGGGAGCCCCTGGTCGCGGGCGCGCAGGACCTCCGGCTCGTAGGAGATCGCCACGTCGACGCGCCCGGCGGCGACCTGCTTGAGCGGCGCGGCCGGGTCGGGCGGCTGGCGGACGGCCACCTCGACGCCCGCCCGCGCGAAGTGCCCGCCGGCCTCGGCGGCGTAGATGCCCGCGTGGTCGGCGTTCGGGAAGTAGTCGAGCATCAGCTCGAGCTTGCGCGGAGCGGTGCTCGCCTTGTCGTCGTCGTCTGCCCCGCCGCCACCGCAGCCCGCAAGCAGCGCCAGCGCGAGCAGGGCCGCCAGCCATCTGGTCATGTAGCTCCTCCATGTCGCTTCCACGGCACGGCCGCGCGCTCGGCCAGCGACACCGCCGCGAACAGCGCCAGCGCCATCACGGTCAGCAGCACCACGCCCGCGTACACGCGCGGCGTCTGCAGCTGGTTGTTGCCGAGCAGCACGAGGCGCCCGAGCCCAGCCTCAGCCCCCGCCCACTCGCCGAACACCGCCCCGATCACGGACACCGAGGCGGCCACGCGCAGCCCCGAGAAGAGCGACGGCAGCGAGGCCGGCAGCTCGACCTTGCGCAGCGTCATGAGGCGCGATGCTCCGAGCGAGCGCATCAGCTTGATCAGTTCCGGCTCGACCGAGCGCAGGCCGTCGAGCAGGTTGACGGTGATCGGGAAGAAGCAGATCAGCGCGACGATCGCGAGCTTCGGGCCGATGCCGTAGTCGAATGCGAGCACGAACAGCGGCGCGAGCACGACGAGCGGGATCGCCTGCGAGGCCACGAGCAGCGGGTAGGCGGCGTCCCGCAACGGGCGCACGAGGTGCATCGCGACGGCGGCCAGCGCCCCGCCGACGACCGCGATCGCGAGGCCGAGCAGCGTCTCCACGAGCGTGATCCAGGCGTTCTCCATCAGCAGCGTCCAGTCCGCGCGCAGGGCGCCGGCCGCCTCGAGCGGCGAGGCGAGCGTGAGGTCGTCGACGGCCGCGAGCGAGGCGACGCCCTGCCACGCGCCGAGCGCCGCGAGCAGCAGCGCGAGCGACGGCCCGAAGCGCCTCACCACGCGAGCGCCTCGAGCGCGCGCTGGCGGAGCGCGCTGAACGCGGGGTCGGTCACGACGTCGCGACGCGGTCGAGGTCGCCGGAGCTCGACCGCGATCTCGGCGACCACGCGACCGGGCCGTGCCGAGAGCACCACCACGCGGTCGCCCAGGTAGAGCGCCTCCTCGACGTCGTGGGTAACGAGCAGCACCGTCCGCGGCTCCTCGGCCAGGATCGCCGCCAGCCACTCCTGCAGGCCGGCACGGGTGATCGAGTCGAGCGAGGCGAACGGCTCGTCGAGCAGCAGCACCTCGCGGCCCGCCAGCAGCGTGCGCGCAAACGCCACCCGCTGGCGCATGCCGCCCGACAGCTCGCCGGGCAGGGCGCGCTCGAAGCGCTCGAGGCCGAGCCGTGCGAACAGAGGCCGGGCGCGCCGGCGCGCCTGTGCGCGGCCGACGCCGCCGCACTCGAGCGCGAGCGCCGCGTTGTCGAGCGCGCTGCGCCACGGCAGCAGCCCGTCGCGCTGGGGCATGTAGGCGGTGCGCTCGAGCCGCCCGGCGGGAGCGCCTGAGCCCGCCACGCGCACGGCGCCCGAGTCGGGCTCCTGGAGTCCGGCCGCGAGCTCGAGCAGCGTCGACTTGCCGCAGCCGGAGGGCCCGACCACCGACACGACCTCGTCATTGCCTATGCGCAGGTCGAGGTCCTCGAGCGCCGCCGTATCCCCGCGACGGGAGCTGTAGTGGCGGCCGACGCCCTCGAACGCCACGCCCTCCTGCGCCAGGGAAGGAGGCTCAGATCGCAGAGCCTCGAGCTTCGTCGTCACCGGCAACTCCCTTCGCGGGCATTACCCCACAGGTTCGAAGGGTCAGCGCCGGCCGACTCGGAGGTCGCGGGCGCTATCTCAGCCCGCCTCTACGCGAGCCCCCCTGTAAGTAGTCGCGGCGGAGACTAGCGCGCAGCGACGCGCGGGTCGGCGAGGGCGTTCACGAACAGCTCGAGCTGGCGCGTCGTCCAGCACTCGAACACGCCGTCACACCACGGGGCGTAGGCGTCGATCACCGAGTCGCCGTAGTTCCAGTAGAGCCGTGGCTCCGGGTTCATCCAGAACAGGCGCCCGGCGCGCTCCGAGATCGCGGCAAGCGCATCCGCGCGCGGCTCGCGCCCGTTGGTGCGCGCGTCGCCGAGCACGATCACGGTCGAGCGCGGGGCGAGGTCATCGGACACCTGCACGAGGAACTCCGTCCAGACGCGCCCGTAGTCGGTGTACCCCGAGACGTCGCTGACCCCCGCGTCGGCGGCGATCGCGCGCGAGACCGTGGCGAACGAGCGCTCGCGCTCAAAGAGCTCCGTCACCTCCGAGATCCGCTCCACGAACACGAAGGTGCGCAGCTTGCGAAACGAGTCGTGCAGCGCGTGCAGCACGGACAGGAAGAAGACGCTTGCGCTCGTCACGCTCGTCGAGACGTCGCAGAGCACGAACAGCTCGGGCCGTCGCGGGCGGTGCGGACGATGCTTGAGCCGAAGCGGCACGCCGCCGGTCTCGAGCGAGGCGCGCAGCGTGCGCCGCACGTCGACCACGCCTGAGCGACCGCGACCGCGCTGCTCGTGGCCCTGGCTCGCCAGCCGGCGCCTCAGCTGTGCGACGACGCGGTGGACGGCGGCGAGGTCCCCGAGCGGCGCGCTCGGGAGCGCGCGATCCCATTCGTGCAGGGAGCGTGCCGGCGGCAGCGCCCCGGTACGGTCGATCGCCCCGCGCTCGAGCTCGCGGCGAAGGTGGCGCTCGAACGGCTGGAGGCGCTCGGCCGAGGGCGCCCCCGGGTCGCCCGGCGCGGGCGCCCGGCCCTCCTCGCCGGTGCGCAGCTCGAGTGCCCTGCGGATGCGTTGCAGGTCGACGCCGACCGCCTTCGACCCTTCGCCGGAGCGCGACAGGGCGGCGATCGCGAGGCGGGCCAGATCGCGCAGGGTGCCCGTGTCGGCGCCGTCCCTGAGCGCCGCCCGGATCCGCTCGCGGAGCTCTGCGAGGTCGAGGCGCTCGCCGCCCTCGAGCGGTCCTTCACTCGCGTCCTGCTCGATCGCCGCGCGCTCCACCGCTCGGAACAGGAAGCGCTCGAACACGAGCTCGAACCGGCGCCGGTCCTCGGGCGACTTCGCGAGCGTCGCGGCGAGAGCTTCGCGAAACCGCAGCGGATCGGTCCAGCTGACGGCGCCGAGCGCGTGCACGGCGTCGAGCAGCTCCGACGTACCGAGCGCGACACCCTCCCGGCGCAACTCGTCCGCGAGCTCGAGCAGTCGCTCTGTCAGGCCGGACTGCTTCGGCACGGGTCGCACGCTAGAGCTAGGCCTCCGCCTGGCGGCGACGGTACGCCTCGGCCTTCGCGCGGTTGCCGCAGACGGCCATCTCGCACCACACGCCGGAGTGGTTCTTCGTGTGGTCGTAGAACGCCCACGCGCAGGTCTCGCGCCGACAGGCCTTGAGGCGCGCCCAAGAGCCATCGGACATCGCCTCGGCGACTCGCGCAAGGATCTGTCCGATCGCGCCGTCGACTCCCGCGGCGGCGGGTTCGAGCCGCGACGTGCCTCCAGGCGCGAACCGAAGCGCGAGGCCGGCGCGGCGGGCAGCCTGGTCGAGAGTCACCGGCGCGCGGGGGTCGAGCGCACCCCCGGCGTTCGCGACCAGCAGCGCGCGCAGCGCCTCACGCACGTCGATCGCCCGCCTCAAGTCGGGCTCGACGACATCGGCTCCCCGGCCGAGCAGGCCCACCTCGAGCAGCCAGGCCTTGAAGGCGGCCGGCGAGTCGAGCTCCTCCTCGTCGTCCTCGAGGTCGGCGGTGTTGACGAACGCCCGCACGAGCTCGAGCTCGTCGGGTGCCGTCTCTTTCTTCAAAGTCGCCATGTCACCACCGTATGCCATTGACAGGTTATGCATAACCGTCTAAAGTAGTTTGAAAGTTATAGCGGACGACAGGAGAGGTCATGCTTCCAACGACGTTCAGTGAGCTTGTGGCCGCGGAGCATCAGCGCACGTTGCGCGAGCAGGCCGCTGCGACGCGCCGGTCGCGGGCCGCGGCTCGGGCGCAGGAGGGCGTGCTCCAAGGCCTGCTTGGACGTCTGACGAGGCGGCACGCGGGGGCCGGGGCCTCTTCGCACGCGAGCGTGACCATCCATCTCGCCCGTCCCGGGGATCTGCCGCTGCTCAGGCGCCTCGCCGAGCTCGACTCGCGGCCGCTGCCCGAGGCGCCGCTGCTCGTCGGTGAGGTGGAGGGGATCCCCCGCGCCGCCCTCGGCCTTCGCTCGCGTGCAAGCGTCGCGAATCCGTTCGAGCCCTCGGCATGGCTCGTGTCGCTGCTCGAGGTGCGCGCGTCGCAGCTCTGGCCCCAGCCGCCGGCGGGCGATGGCGGGACCGGCCTCGCGACCCGGACGGCGGCCCGCCGGCGAGAGCTGCGGGTGGCCTCGTGACCGGTCGCTCGGACGGCACGCCCGAGCAGCGGCTCTTCGGCGTCGCGAGGTTGGACGAGATCGCGACCGTGCCCGACGGCGACCCCGTCGAGTGGAAGCCGGTGCGCCACCACTTCGGCATCGAGGCGTTCGGGGTCAACACCTTCGTCGCGCCGACCGAGGGCGAGCTGGTGATAGAGGACCATGACGAGGTCGGTCCGGACCACGAGGAGCTCTACTTCGTCGCGTCCGGCGGCGCCACGTTCCGGATCGGGGGCGAGGAGGTCGACGCGCCCGCAGGCACGTTCGTGTTCGTGCGCGACCCGTCGCTCGCGCGCCGCGCAGTGGCCCGCGCCGCAGGGACCACCGTGCTGGCGATCGGCGGCAAGCGGGGAGCTGCGTTCGTTCGCTCGCCCTGGGAGCGTCGCGAGCTCGGCGAGCTGTGAGCGAGCCGGCGCTCCCCGCGCCGGCTCGTCAGCTCCAGATCTCCGGTGGCTGTGCGCCCTCGGCGCGCCACGCCTCCCACAGCCTCCTCATGCGGCGGGGATAGGCGCGCGGGCGGTCGGCGTAGAGGCGCATGCCGAGAAAGCGGGCGCGGGCCTGGAGCTCCAGGCGGCGACGATCGATCAGCTCGCGCAGCGGGCGCAGGTCGGCCACGACGCGCCGGGCGAGAGTTGGCTCGGCGAGCTTCTGGTCGAGGACGGCGAGGTCGTGGTCCTCGCCGAGCAGGTCGGCGAGCTCTGACGCCTGCTTGACCTGGCCGCCGAGCACCGCCGGCCACATCGGCTTGACGATCCTCAGGTGGTACCAGAGGTCCTTGACTCGCTTGCGCCATTCGTGCAGGTTCTCGACGCTCGGCTTGCGCAGGACCTGCTCGAAGCGCTCGGCGCCGAGCGCGTAGGCACGGGCGAGGCCGCCGTCGATGACCGCGAACTCGTCGCCGGCGACCGGCCAGTCCTCGATCCGGGCACGTGCGCCGCGCAGCTCGGCGACGACCCCTTCGACCGCTCCATGGTCGGCGGCGGCAGCGGCGCGGGCGCGCAACTGGTCGCCGACCAGCACCGTCCGCACCTGGGCGAACGTCGAGGCCGGCAGCCGGGCGGCGCAGCGTTCGGCGAGGCCGTCGATCGCCTCGACCAGCACGTCGGCGTCGCGTGGCCCCGACAGACGCCGGCCGGCGTCGCGCAGTGCGCGGTTCTCGCGGCGGTAGACGGCAGGCGCGAACGAGTCGCTGACCAGCCGCAGCAGCGCCCGTTCCTTCTTGAGGCTCTTGCGCGCCTCGTGCACGGCGCTGACGGGGTCGTCGTCGGTCGCCTCGGTGAGCTGTTCGATCGCGTCGTCGAGCTGTTCGCGCGCGGCGCGGCGCACGGCCGCCGCCAGGTGCTCGTTGTCGTGAAGGTGGTAGCCCCTCACGCGCGGCGCATCGGTTTGCGCGGGCTGGGCCCGGGCGGCCTGCGCCTGGGGCGGCTCAGGACCGGAGCCGTTCGTGGCGGTCCCGCGCGTGAGCAGCCGCCGCACGGCGTCGGCACGTGCCTGCCCGCGCAGTTGCCTGAGGTGGCCGAGCGCGCCGCCACGGCGGTTTCGAAGGAAGCGAGCGACCGGAGCCGGCTGATGCATCGTTCGCTCTCTACCTCGTCCGGCGCGGGGCCATGCGGCCCGTCATTCGAGCACCAGTGTGCGCAGTCCCACGTGGCCGTCGTTGTCGATCACAAAGTGTGCGTGTCCATCGGCTGCAAGCGCCACGCCCTCGACCCGGCGGACGTCACCGAAGTCGTGGACGCGCTCGCTGCTCACAGAGCCTCCGCCCGCGACCAGCGGCAGCGTGAAGCGTACGTGCTCGGAACGCGCAAGGCCGCCCTCGGGGTGGTCCTCGAGGATGAGGGCGCCCTTGCCGGCGGCGTCGAGGTCGCCGACCACGGCGTCGAAGCGGTCGATGCCCTCGGCGTGGAGCGCTCGGACGCCGGCCGGCTCCTGCGCGCTGCCCACGTCCTCGAGCACCCACACGTTCGTGACGCGCGGCACGGCGTCGGGGTCTTCGAAGAGCGCGTGCACGTCGTCGAGCTCTACGAGAAGGGGGTGTCCCTCGGCGCTGACGGGATAGCGCAGCCCCAGTAGCAGCCGGCCGTCGGCGCGGAAGTCGGCGCCCTCGACGTTTATCGGCTGGTCGGCCGAGGTCACCCGGCCCGACCAGCGCTTGGCCTCGCTCGCCCCACGCACGATCGTGGCGTCGATATAGGCTCGGCGAGCCAGCGGGCCGAGCTCGATCAACTCGACGCCGCCCGCCGCCAGCGCGTCGTTGACCGCGCGATGCAGGCCGAAGCGCAGCCGTGCGATCTCGACCTTGGCGCGGCCGCCGTCGAGCGCCTCGACGAGCGACTCCTCGCGCACGCGCGCCACCCAGGAGCGCCGTGGGTCGAGTGGCCCCGACTTGTCGCCGAACTGCGAGCCGAGCACGACGATCCAGCCCCGCCGCCGTGCGCACGCCTCGGCGTCCCCTGTCCGGCCCGCGGCCTTAGTGGCCCGCGCGGCGATCCGCAGCGCGTCCCAGCCCTCGCCCAGGTCGGCGCCCGCCTCGTGCGCGAGCACGGCGATCGCCTCCTCCACGGGCGCCTGGTCGAGCACGGTCACGAAGGCACGGTCCCAGCCTCGTCTGGCCAGCAGGTCGGCGTCGAACACCGGGCACAGGTCGGAGGCCTCGTTGGGCTCGAGGTGGAGGTCGGTCTGATGCATGCCCTGCAGGATGACCGAAAGCGGCGCACGCCGCTCAGGTCGCTCGATTCAGGCTGTGGTGGTGCCGGCGGCGAGCAACCGGTCCCCAAGGCTCACGCCAAGTCGCGCGGCGACCACGTCGAGATCCGTGCGGTGCTTCACGATGATGCTCATCGTCTGGCGCATGACGGCCTCGTCGAGGTCCTGCGCTCCGAGCAGCAGCAGCGCCCGCGCCCAGTCGATCGACTCCGCGATCGAGGGCGGCTTCTTGAGGTCGAGCTCGCGCACGCGATGCACCACCTCCACGAGCCGGCGCGCGATCGTCTCCGACAGCTCGGGCGCGTGCAGTCGCACGATCTCGAGCTCGCGTGCGGCGTCGGGGTAGTCGAGCCACAGGTACAGGCAGCGGCGCTTGAGCGCCTCGGTCAGCTCGCGCGAGTTGTTGGAAGTGAGCAGCGCCAGCGGGCGCGACCGGGCCTCGATGACCCCGAGCTCCGGGATCGAGACCTGGAAGTCGGACAGGACCTCGAGCAGCATCGCCTCGAACTCCTGGTCGGCCTTGTCGATCTCGTCGATCAGCAGCACGACCGGCTCGTCGGCGGCAATCGCCTCGAGCAGCGGGCGGGTCAGTAAGAACTCCTCGCCGAAGATGTCGTCCTGCACGCGGTCCCAGGCCGTGCCGTCGGCCTCGGCCTGGATGCGCAGGAGCTGCTTGCGGTAGTTCCACTCGTAGAGCGCCTTCGCCTCGTCGAGGCCCTCGTAGCACTGCAGGCGGATCAACCGGCGCCCGGTGGCGCGGGCGAGCGCCTTGGCGAGCTCGGTCTTGCCGACCCCGGCCGGCCCTTCCACCAGCACGGGCTTCCCAAGCTGCGCGGCGAGGTAGGACACGAGCGCCGCCGACTCTCCGGCCAGGTAGCCGGCCGACTCGAGTCCGCGCGCCATCGCGTCGATCGAGTCGAGCGGTGTCGCCACGCGCCAAGGATGACAGCGAGGGCGCCGCCGGGCCGCCGGCGCCTATGAGAGCCCTTGGCGAACGTACCGTACGACCATGGCCCAAGACCCGACCCTGCGCGTGCTCGCCCGCCAGCCGGGCTGGCCGGCGCTCGTCACCGGTGGCACGGTGGCTCGGCTCGCCGACGAGATGTTCTCGGTGGCGGTCGTGCTGCTCGTGCTGGAGCGCACGGGCTCCGCGGCCCTTGCGGGGGCGACCGTAGCGGCGGTCACCCTCCCGAGCCTCGTCTCGGGCCCGCTGCTCGGCGCCTACATCGACCTCACCGGCCGCCGACGCTGGCTGCTCGTGCTCGACCGGCTGGTGATCGCAGGAGGGCTGGTCGCGCTGCTGGCGCTCGCGGGGAGTGTCCCCGGCTGGGTGTTGCCGCTGCTCGTGCTCGCCGCCGGGCTGACCTTCCCGCTCTCGTTCGGCGGCCTCGCGAGCATGATCCCGGTGCTCGTGCCCGAGGAGCTGCTTGCGCCCGCCAACGCAGCCGAGGCGACGAGCCTCAACACAGCGCTCGTGATCGGGCCGGCGCTCGCCGGCGTGCTCGCCGGCTTCCTGGGCGCGGAGGCCGCCGTCGCGACCGAGGCCGCGCTGACGCTCGCCGCGATCCCGATGATCCTGCGCATCCCGTCGCTCGACGGCGAGCGCGGCGGCCAGGGGGGGACGCTGCTCGCGACGGCGCTCGCCGGCATGCGCCAGCTCGCCACCGAGTCGGTCCTGCGCAGCGTGACGGCCACCGGCGTCACGAGCATGGTCGGCTTCGGCCTGCTGACGGTCGCCTTTCCGCTCTTCGCCGCGCGCTCGCTCGGCGTCGACGAGAGCGCGGCTGGCTACCTGTGGGCCGCCTTCGCCGCGGGCTCGATCGGAGGCGCGCTGGCACTGGTTCGACTGCAGGCGCGCTGGCGCTCGGAGGCGATCGTGCTCGCCGGCGTGAGCGGGCTGGGGGCGCTGATGCTGCTGTGGCCGCTGGCGGGCTCGCTCGCGGCGGCGCTCGCGCTCGTCGCGCTGGCGGGCCTGACCGACGGGCCCGCGTTGGCCGCGACCTACGCGGTACGCCAGCAGCGCACCCCGCGCGCGCTCTACGGCCAGGTTTTCACGACCGCCGCGTCGCTCAAGATCGGCGCCTTTGCGGTTGGTGCGGCGCTGTCAGGCCCGGCGGTCGGGGCGCTCGGAGCCGGCGGCACGATCATCGTCGCGGCCCTGCTCCAGCTCGTCGCCGTGGCGGTCGGGCTGCTGCTCGCCCGGACGGGGTCGGGGAGGAGCGCCGCGCTCGACTAGACGGTTTCAGGCATCCAGTGCGAGCAGAGCGTCGTCGGCGGTCATGCCCGCGTGCACTACGGCCATCAGCGCCTGCGTCGTGGCCGCGCTCTTCGTCAAGTCGCTCGCGTCCACGATCCCGGCCGCGCCCTGGCGCATCAGCTCCTCGACGCGCCGCAGGAGCTCTTCTTCGCTCTGCGGGCCCTCGACGCGCGCCAGCACGGGACGATCACTCGCCATCTCGACCACGCGGCGGTACTCGCCGACGTCACCCGTCGCCGCGACGGCGACGATGTCGGCGCCGAGCTCCACTGCCTGCCGAACCAGCCGAGCGGTGTCCTCTAGCGCGTTGCCCGGCGCCGTCACGAGCGAAGCGACCATCAGCGGCATGCCGGCGGGCTCGCAGTCCGCCTTGAGCCGGCTCACGTTGCGCAGGCACGCCTGCTCCAGCCGCGGCTCGTCGGGCGCTCGGATCAGGTCGGCTACCACGCAGGCGGCATCCATGCGCACGGCCCGGCCGACCGCGTCGTCGACGAGCTCCGAGTAGAGGAAGCCCGGCGCCCGAGCTGAGTGGGCATTCGTGACGTCGGCGCGCATGACGAGCGCCGGCTTGTCCGGGCCGGGATGGAGCTGCAGCAGCGGCGCCTGCCCGGGCGACAGCTGGACCGCGTCCGGCCCGGCGTCGACAAGCGCGCCGATGACCTTGCGCACGCTCTCGCTCGCGGCCGCCGGGACGACCGCGCCCGCGAGCCCGTGGTCGACCGCGACATCGACGCAGTGCCCGTCGGAGGCGAACAGCCGGTTGTAGCGGGCAAGCACCGCTGGCACTCTACGCCCGTGTGGAGGCGAGGCACGGTCCAAAATGCAGGGAATCGGCATTTCGGATACCTTGCGCGCTCGATGTCGACGGGGGAGATGGGGAGATGAAGCAGGCGTCCGTGGCGACCGCGGAGGAGCTGATCCCCGAGCGGCTCAACGGCTCGCTGGTCCTGCCCGCGCTCGCGCCCGAGGCGAGCGTCGCCCAGCTCACCTACACGGCGCTTCGCAACGCCTTCCTGTCGATGGACGTCTACCACTCGGACGCCGACCTGCGCCTCGACGAGAAGCGCCTGGCCGCCGACCTGGGCGTGAGCCGCACCCCTGTGCGCGAGGCGTTCGCCCGACTCGAGCACGAGGGGCTGGTCCGGATCGTGCCCCGCCGGGGCGCATACCTCGTGCGCAAGAGCAAGGCCGAGATCATCGAGATGATCACGGTCTGGGCTGCGCTCGAGAGCATGGCCGCCCGGCTCGTATGCGAGCGAGCGAGCGACGCCGAGATCGGCGCCCTGCGCGCGCCATTCGCGATCTTCGAGGGCGGTGGAGTTCGTGCCCGCCTGAACGAGTACTCGGCGGCCAACCTGCGCTTCCACCAGCGGATCATCGAGCTTGCGCACTCCCCGCTGATCGACTCGATGGCCAAGAGCCTGCTCGTGCACGTGCGCGCCATCCGCGGGCGCACGATCGCCGAGGACGACCGCGCCGAGCGGTCGATCGTCGATCACATGCACATCATCGAGGCGCTCGAGGCCCGGCACGCGGAGCTCTCCGAAGGCCTGGTGCGAGACCACGCGCTGCAGCTCGCAAAGCACGTCGAGCGGACCGTCGAGCTCTGATGTCAGATCAGCGTATGATCGCCCGCCCGCACCTAATGCCAGTCGTCACCTCGCTGCAATCGAGCACTGAGGCAGAGGAAGGAGCCCAGCGTTGACCATCAAGACCCCTGTACTGGAAGAAGAGGCACCGCCCGCACCCGACACGTCTGAGCGCACGACGATCTCGGGCGGCCACCTGGTCGCGAAGGCCCTCAAGGCCGAGGGGATCGACGCGATCTTCACGCTCTGCGGCGGCCACATCATCGACATCTACGACGGCTGCATCGACGAGGGCATCAAGATCATCGACGTCCGTCACGAGCAGGTCGCGGCGCACGCCGCCGACGGCTACGCGCGCGTCACCGGTCGGCCGGGCTGCGCCGTCGTGACCGCCGGCCCGGGCACGACCGACGCCGTCACGGGCGTCGCGAACGCCCTGCGCGCCGAGAGCCCGATGCTCTTGATCGGGGGGCAGGGCGCGCTCAACCAGCATCGGATGGGCTCGCTGCAGGACCTCCCGCACGTGACCATCATGGAGCCGATCACGAAGTTCTCCTCGAGCGTGGTCACCACCGAGCGCGTGGCTGACATGGTCTCCATGGCCTTCCGCGAGGCGATGGGCGGCGCACCCGGACCGGCGTACCTCGAGATCGGGCGCGACATCCTCGACGCCGAGGTCGAGATCTCCGATGCGGTCATCCCCGAGCCCGGGCACTACCGCGCGTCGACCAAGAGCACGGGCGATCCGAACGACATCGACCGGCTCGCCGACATCCTCCTCAACGCCGAGACCCCGTGCGTGCTGCTCGGCAACCAGGTCTGGACCTCGCGCGGGTCCGAGGCCGCGATCGAGTTCGTCAGGACGCTGAACATCCCGGCGTTCATGAACG
>Ga0136624_1000159_pt1 | contig 22439 bp, 21 predicted proteins | sample AntDrymUQ4692206_2_FD_104802 | JGI IMG/M metagenome (GOLD analysis project Ga0136624, IMG submission 104802) | Polar desert sand microbial communities from Dry Valleys, Antarctica - metaG UQ469 (22.06) | ecosystem: Environmental > Terrestrial > Soil > Desert | place: Antarctica: Dry Valley... | reverse complement strand
CGGGAAGGCGTGGCACGGAGCCCGGAGCCAGGAGACCTACCTCCGGCCGGATCAACGAACCCTCGGAGAAAGGGCGATCCATGCAGACTCGATCCACGCGTTCAGCGCTCGTCGCTTGCGCTCTCGGTGCCTCGCTTCTCGGCGCCACCACGGCAGTTGCGTCCCCAGCCAGCGTCGATCTCCGCATCGAAGGGCGGAACGGAACGATCTTTGAAGGGCCGGTCACGACCGATGCCAAGACGGTGACGCCGTCCTCCGGCGACAACCGGCGATGCGACGGCACCAACGGGGGTGGCAACCCGCCGGGCAGCCCGGGGCCGACGCCAACGACTGCCCTCGACGACGGAGCCCGGGTCGGCAACTTCACCTGGGACGGCACCTACGACTCCGGCTTCAACGACTACCTCGTGAACCGCATCGGACCCGAGTCCTCCGGCAGCTCGGACTACTGGGGGCTGTTCGTGAACTACGAGAGCTCGAGCGTCGGCGGCTGCCAGCGTGTCGTGATCCCGAGGGACGAGGTCCTCTGGTCTCGGATCGGGTTCTCGACGAGCACTGCGCTCAAGCTCACCGGCCCCGCCTCCGGCACCACGGGCCGCCCGGTCACGGTCCGCGTGACCGACGGCGCCAACGGGCAGCCGCTCAGCGGCGCCACCGTGGGCGGCGCCGCAACCGGCGCCGACGGCAACGCGCAGCTCAGCTACTCCGAGCCTGGGATCTACAGGCTCAAGGCCGAGCGCCCGGAGTCCGTGCGTTCAAACGGTCTCTCCGTGTGTGTCGACCCGCCCGGCGCCGACCCGTGCACGTCGACCGACAAGGCCGGTCCCGGCGTGAACGTGCGGCTGCCCGGCAAGCTCGCCAGTGCGCGCGGGAGGTCGCGCACCGTCCTCGTGGACTGGCTGGGCAACGACGGCGAGGGCGGCAGTGGCGTGACCGGGTATAAGCTCGAGGTGAGCGAGGTGTCCGACGGTTTCGCCGGCGCGGCGCAGAGTGGCTTCCGGACGCTGGTGGAGCGCACGCCGCTCACGCGATTCCACTTCCGCGGAGACGCTGGGAGCACCTATCGTTTCCGCGTGACCGCCATCGACCGGGCCACCAACCGCGGGGCGGCCGAGAGCGGGTTGCTGTCGATCCCGATCGACGACCGGCGGCTGCGTCTCTCCCGGGGCTGGAAGCGGGTGAAGATTGCTCGCGCGTGGGGGCAGCGTTCGGTGCGCTCCGCTCGCAAGGGCGCGACCGCGCGGCTCGGCTTCAGAGGGCAGCGGGTTTCGCTGATCGGGCGCAAGCTGGCACGCGGCGGGCGGGCCCGGGTGACGGTGGACGGTCGCAGCAAGATCGTAGGCCTGCGCGGGAAGGGCAGGCTCCGCAGCGTGCTGTTCACCTCGCGCCGTCTGCCGCCGGGCCGTCACGTTGTGACCGTCCGCTCCCTGGGCAAGGCGCCCATCGAGCTCGACGCGGTGGCGCCCCAGCCATGAGGCGCGGGCTGCACACCGCAGCGGCCGCCGTGCTCGTGTCGGCGGCGGCCATCGCCGTGGCCCAGCCGGCCGCGGGCGGCCCCACCGGGCCGCTTGAGGCCGCGTCCGCGCCCGCCGTGCGCCAGCTCGTGGTGTTCCGCTCGGGCGGGGCCGTGCAGGAGACGGTCCGCGCACGGGCGGCCACTGTCACGGTGTCCGGACGCCGCTGCGCGCTCGCGTCCGGGACTCCGCTCGCGGCCCTGGTGCGCTCGCGGCCGGGCCGTATCGGGCTGCGTGACTTCGGCTCCTGCTCCCGCCGCGCCCGCGACAGCGGCCAGTTGTTCGTTCGCTCCATCCGGCGCGATCGCAACCGCGGACAGGACGGCTGGATCTACAAGGTAGGGCGGCGCCTGCCCGACGCCGGCGCCGGCGACCCCGCCGGGCCCTTCGGCCGCGGGAGGCTGCGTCCGGGCCAGCGAGTGACGTGGTTCTACGGCCGCAAGGAGGGCGCGAGCTTCCAGCGCACGCTGGAGCTGAAGGCCACGGTGTCGGGCCGCACCGTCTCGGTGACCGTGCGGGGCTATGACGACAACGGCCGAGGGGTGGCGGTGGCCGGCGCGGCCGTGTCCTCCGGTGCGGGCAGCACCCAGACCACAGCGAACGGCCGCGCAACGCTCGAGTTGCCGCCGGGGCGCCACCTCTTCCACGCCTCCAAGCCGGGTCTCATCCGCTCCTTCGGCGAGCGGGTGGTCGTGCGCTGATGGGTTGCCGCATCGCCGTTACCGCTTCGTTGGCCGCGCTCGCGGTGGCGGCGGCCGGCTGCGGCGTGGGTCCGGGGGCCGAACGCGAGGGCAGCGGGGCCACCGTAAGGGTCACGCGCGACTTCGGCGCGCAGGTGCTCTCGACCAACCGGATCGAAAAGGTGCGCGAGGACCAGACCGTGATGCGCCTCTTGCGCGCCGACAACGACGTCAAGACGCGCTACGGCGGCAACTTCGTGCAGTCGATCGACGGGCTCGCCGGCGGTGGCCAGAGCGGCTCCGCCGACTGGTTCTACTTCGTGAACGGCATCGAGGCGGGCAAGGGCGCCGCCGAGTACGAGCTCAACCCGGGTGACGTCGTGCAGTGGGATTACCGCAACTGGCGCGCCTCCATGGTGCGCGCCACGGTGGGCGCATTTCCCGAGCCCTTCCTGCACGGCACGGAGGGACGCCGGTTCCCGACCCGGGTGGAGTGCGAGGACGCCGCATCTGCCGCGTGCAAGGACGTAAAGGGCAAGCTGGAGCGGGCCGGTGTGCCGGCCACGGGCGCCTCGCTGGGCGCTACCGGCAACCAGCAGGTGGCTCGCGTGGTCGTGGCCACCTGGGCCAGGGCGCGCGAGCTGCCGACGGTGCGCGCGCTCGAGGGCGACCCCGGTGAGAGTGGGGTGTTCGCGCGCTTCCGCGACGGCGGGCGCCGGGTGGAGCTCCTCGACGAGCGCGGCGAAGTGGCCGCCACCGGCGGCCCGGACACCGGCATCGTGGCCGCGCGGCGGCCGTCGGACACCGAGATCGTGTGGGTGATCACCGGCGGCGACCAGCGCGGCCTGGACGCCGCGGTGGAGGCGTTCGACGCCGCCACGCTGCGCGACGCCTTCGCGGTGGCCGCCACGCCCGATGGGCCGAAGCACCTCCCGCTGGAGGACGGCCCGTGAGCCTCGTACCCGTCTACCGCCGCCGGCCGAGCCCGCTGCACGCCGCGAGCGCCGGGGCCACCACCGCCCTGTGCGTGAGCCTGGCCCTGGTGTGCGCGCTGTATGACCACCCTGTGGTGGTTGCGGCAGTGATCGTCGCGGTGATCGGCGCGGCGCTGGCCGCCGGAGTGGGCTCAGAGATCGCTCGCGCGGCCCGTCTCTCGGTGCCGCTGGCGCTGCTGGTGACCCTGATCAACCCACTCGTCTACGCCGAAGGGAACACGTTGCTGATCCGCGGCGGGAGCGTGCTCGGCCATCGCTTCGACATCACGCTCGAGGCGCTCGCCGCCGGCGGGCTGGCGGGCCTGCGCGTGGCGGCCTTTGTGATGCCGTTCGCTCTCTTCGCGGCCTGCGTGGACCCGGACGATCTGCTGCGCAGCCTGCGGCGCGTGTCCTACCGCTCGGCGCTCACGGCCGCGCTGGCCACCCGCCTGGTGCCGGTGCTCGCGCGGGACGCCACGCGCATGGGCGACGCCGCCCGCTGCCGCCCCCACCCGCCCGGCCGGCTGGCCGTGGCACGGGCCGCACTGTCGGGTGCACTCGAGCGGGCGGTTGACGTGGCCGCGGCGCTGGAGGTGCGCGGTTACTCGGCCGGTCGCCGGTCCGCCCGCGCGCGCCGCTCCCTTTCACGACACGACGCTCGCGTGCTGGCCGCCGCGGGGGCGGTGGCCCTGACCGCCGTGTTCGGGAAGCTGGCCGGAGCCGGATCGGTGCAGTCCTACCCGCGGCTGGAGATCACGCTCGGCCCCGCGGAGCTCGCCCTCTCGGCGCTGTTCCTGGTGGCCGCCGCCCTGCCGTTCGCCGGCCGCTCGGCGCGCTTGGGGGTGGCCCATGCCTGAGCACGTGGTCAGCGCGACGGCCTTCAACTACCGCTACCCCGAAGCGCAGGCACCCGCCCTACGCGGTCTCGATCTCGAGTTGGAGGAAGGCAGCTTCACGGTGCTGGCCGGAAGCTCTGGCTCGGGGAAGTCGACTCTGCTGCGGGCCCTCTGCGGCCTCGTGCCCCACTTCCACGGCGGCGACGCCTCGGGGGAGCTGACCGTGGGCGGTCTCAGCGTGCGCGAGCACGGCCCGGCCGAGCTGGCCGCGGTCTGCGGCACCGTCTTCCAGGACCCCGAGTCCCAGGTGGTGATGGGCGGCGTGCGCTCCGAGCTGGCGCTCGCGCTTGAGCACCGCGGGGAGCCCGCGGCCGCCGTGGCGCGCGCGGTGGAGGAGGTGGCGCTGGCGATGGGTGTGGCGCACCTGCTGGACCGGCGCACCGAGACCCTCTCGGGCGGCGAGCTGCAGCGGGTGGCGATCGCCGCCGCGCTCGCGGGCCGGCCGGCGCTGCTACTGCTCGACGAGCCCACGTCGCAGCTCGATCCCGTGGCGGGGGACGAGCTGATCTGGCTGCTGCGCCGGCTCAACGAGGAGTGGGGGACCGCCGTGGTCCTCGCTGAGCACCGGCTGGAGCGCTGCCTCCCCGCCGCCGACCGGGTGGTGGCGATCGAGCGGGGCACCGTGGCCTGCGACTCGTCGCCGGCGGACTTTCTCGCCTGGGCCACCGCGGAGGGCGGCGCGCTCGCAACTCCCGTGGCGCGGATGTTCTCCCTCGCCGGGCTGGGCCCCGTGCCGGCCACCGTCAAGCAGGCGCGCGAGAGCCTGCGCGCCACCGGGTTGGCCGCGGTGGGTGCACCCGCGGTCGAGGCATTGCCGGAAGTGGGCGCCCGGCTCCCGTGGCGGCGCGAACGCCGCCCTACGGCTGCACTGCGGGCGCGCGACCTGTGGCTGGAGATCGAGGACGGCCCGCAGGTGCTGGCCGGCGTGGACCTGCGCGTCGAGCCCGGCGAGAGGGTGGCGCTGATGGGTCGCAACGGCGCCGGGAAATCGACCCTGCTTCGTCTCTTCAAGGGACTTCAAGAACCCACGCGCGGGCGGCTGGAGTGCGCGGGCGAGGTGGCGCTGCTGCTGCAGAACCCGGGCGACTACCTGGTGCACGATCACGCGGCCGAGGAGGCCGGTGAGGCGGCACTCGCGGCGGCGGGGCTGGCCGGCCGCGGCGAGGCCCACCCACGCGACCTCTCCGGCGGCGAGCGCCAGCGGCTGGCTCTGGAGGTGGTGCTGTCCGGTGGCCCGTGTGCGGCCGTGCTGCTCGACGAGCCCACGCGCGGCATGGACCGCCCGCACAAGGACGCCCTGGCGCAGCGCATCGGCGAACTGGCCGCGGGCGGAGCAGCGGTGATCGTGGCCACCCACGACACGGAGTTCGCGGCCACGTTCGCCGACCGCGTGGTGCTGATGGGGCCCGGCACGGTGATCGCCGACGGCCCGCCCGCCGAGGTGCTGGCCGGCGGGTGGCATTTCTCCACCGACGTTGCGCGCACGCTCGGCGGCGCCGGCGGTGCGCTCACCCCAGAGCAGGGCGCGCGGCTGCTTGCGCGGGAGCTGGTGGGATGACCTGGCAGGCCAGCTCACTCGCCGTGCTCGCCCTCGTGCTCGCGGGTGGCTTTGCCTGGTATGAGCGACGCCGGCCGCCCGCGGAGGTGGTGGCGCTGGTGGCCACGCTCGCCGCGCTCGCTGTCGTCGGCCGGTTGGCGTTCGCGGCCATCCCAAACGTGAAGCCCACCACCGACATCGTGCTCTTCGCCGGCTATGCGCTCGGGCCGATACCGGGGTTTGTAGTGGGCGCGGTCACGGCGCTGGCATCGAACGTGTTCCTGGGCCAGGGCCCCTGGACGGCGTGGCAGATGGTGGGATGGGGCGCCGTGGGCGTGGGCGGCGGCCTGCTCGCGCTGGCAACGCGGGGGCGCGACCTGTCTCGGATCTCGCTCGCCCTGGTGTGCGGGCTGGCCGGCCTGGGCTTCGGGATGTTCATGGACGTCTACCAATGGACCCTGTCGGTCCGGCAGGGCCTCGACGGCTACCTCGCGATCTCCGCCAGCTCCGCTCCGTACAATCTGGCTCACGCGTTCGGCAACGTGGCCTTCTGCCTGCTGATCGGGCCCGTGTTCATCCGTGCCCTGCGCCGCTACCGGCGACGTTTCGAGGTGCGCTGGGAGCGGCCGGCGGTGCCGGCGGCCGGCACGGCCGCCGCTGCTCTTGTGGTGGCGCTCGCCGTGGCGGTGGGGCTGCAGGTGGCTAGCGCGCCCCCCGCGGGCGCCGCCGGCCCGCCGGCGAACGCAGCCGCCTCCTCGCCGAGCTCCAAGGCGGTGACCTACCTGCGGCGAGCCCAGAACCGCGATGGCGGCTTCGGCGCGATGAGCGGCACCTCCTCTAGCCAGCTGTTCACCGGCTGGTCGGCGCTCGGGTTCGGGGCCGCGGGGGTCAACCCGCGCGACGTGGCCCGGGCCGGCGGCCGCTCGGTCACCACCTACCTCCGCCGGGCAGGCTCGATCGGCGATACGGGCGAGTTGGAGCGCACGATCCTCGTACTCGAGGCGTCCGGCCTGTCGGGACGGCGCTTCGACGGGCGCGACCTGGTTGCAGAACTTCTGCGGCGCCAGCGGGCCGACGGCTCGTGGCGGCGAAACGTCGGTCACACGGCGTTCGGCGTGCTGGCGCTGCGCTCGGCCGGGCTCAGGGCCGGCTCGGGTCCAGTGCGCCGTGGGGCTGGCTGGCTGGCCGGCGCGCGCAATGCCGACGGCGGCTTTGGCTTCGTGCCGCGCGCGGAGAGCGACGTGGACGACACCGGCGCCGCGCTCCAGGCGCTGGCCGCCGCGGGCCGGCGCGGCCCCGCCGCCTCCGAAGCGGTGGCCTATCTGCGCCGGATGCAGAACCGCGACGGCGGCTTCGGCCAGTCCGAGGGCCGCAGCTCCAACGCGCAGTCCACCGCGTGGGCCGTGCAGGGGCTGGTGGCGGTCGGCGCCGGCGGCTTGGAGCGCGCGGCTATTCGGTACCTCCGCGGCCTCCAGCGTCGCGACGGTCACATCGCCTATTCGCGCACCAGTGACCAGACGCCCGTGTGGGTTACCGCGCAGGCGCTCACGGCGCTCAGGCGCAAGCCGTTCCCGCTGGCGGCGGTGCCGCGCAAGCGGCGGCGGGCTGGGGGCTCGGCGGCGGCGGCGGGTTCGGGGGGTTCGGCTGCGGCTGACTCCGGCGGCGGTGGCTCCCGTGGGGCAAAGAAGGCAGGTAAGGAGAAGGCCGATGTCGGCGCTCCCGCGCCGTCGCTCTCGGCTCGGGGCCGGAGGGAGGAGCTTCAGCCGGTGGACTCCGAGCCCGCGAGCTCGGGCAAGGGGCCGAGCGGCGACGAGGAGCGGGTGGCCGCCCCGGCGCTCGCCGCCGGGGGCGCCGGCGCGCTCGTGGTGGTCCTGTTGCTCCGGCGCCGCCTGCGTGCGCGCCGCCCGGCCTAGGGAACCGATTGGGCCATGTGAGGGCGGCATGTGAGCCCAAATGCGGCCCATCGGTCGGTCCGAGCCTTTCGCGCAGACAATTGTTCGGAACACCCGTACAATTGCGCCGATGGCGCAAACGGTCCAGCGGGCGCTCGTGTCCGACCAGGTCTTCCGGCTGCTCAGCGAGCAGATCATGTCGGGGCGGTACGAGCCCGGAGAGAAGCTGCCCACGCAGCGCGCGCTCGCCGCCGATCTCGGCGTGAACATGGCCTCGGTGCGCGAGGCCGTGAAGCGGCTCGAGCAGCTGCGGCTGGTGGAGGTCCGCCACGGCGACGCCATGCGCGTACGCGACTGGCGCTCCGACGGCGGCCTCGACGTGGTGGCACAGCTGATCTTCGCCGCCGGCGGCGTCGACCGCCCGACCCTCGCCGCGGTGCTCGAAGCGCGGCGGCTGATGCTCACCGAGGCCGCCCGCCTGGCCGCTCAGCGACGCACCGCCGAGCAGGCGCAGCGGCTGGCGCATCTCGCGCTGCAGATGGGCGATGCGCCCGATGCCAAGGCCGCTCAGCTCCTGGACCTGGCGTTCATGGCCGAGCTGGTGGACGCCTCGGGCAACCTGGTGTTCGTCCTCGTGCTGAACACGGTGCGGCGGCTGTACCTCGACCACGCCGAGTTGCTCCAGGCGGTGGTCGCCGACCACGACCTGCTGGCGCCGCTCTACGCCCGCGCCGCACGAGCGGTGGCCGACCACGCCGACGGCCGCGCGGCAGGCGCGATAGCACGGCTCGCGGCCGAGCAGGAGCGCCGGATCCTGGAGTCGCTGGGTTGAGCGGCCTGCGAGCACTGACTCCCCGCGAGGCATCGATCTTCGCGTGCGTGACCGACACGATCGTGGCACCGGAGCCCGTGCTTCCGGCGGTATCGCGTACGGACGCGGTGATGTCCTTCGACCGCTGGCTGAGCCTCTCCCCGCGGCTCAATCGGTTCGGCTTGCGCGCCCTGCTGTACGCGGTGGAGATCGCTCCGCGGCTGCTCGGCTCACCGTCCCGCCTGCGCCGTCTGAGCGGGTCGCAGCGCGGGGAGGCGCTGGAACGCGCCCAGCGCTCGGGCTCGGTCGGTGCGGGCCTGACCAAGCTCCTGGAGGGGCTGGCCTTCCTCTCCTACTACGGCGATGAGGACGTGATGAAGCGCCTGGGGTATGACGCCGACTCCAACGTGGCGCGCGCCCGGGAGCTGCGGTCGCGAGAGGGACGGCCGTGAGGCCCACCGGACCCGACGCCTACCGCGACGGGACGGACATGTTCGTCCCGCGCGAGGAGCGGGTGGAGAGCGGCAGCGCGATCCGCGGCGAGCGCGTGGTGCGCGTGGACGTGTGCGTGATCGGCACCGGCGCCGGCGGCGCGCCCGTGGCGAAGGAGCTGGCCGAGGGCGGCATGAGCGTGGCCATGCTCGAGGAGGGGGAGCACTTCACCACCGACGACATGACCGCGCGCCCGCGGGACATGATGCCGCGGCTCTACCGCGACGCCGCCCAGACCGTGACGGTGGGCAACGTGCCCGTGGTGCTGCCGCTGGGGCGCAGCGTGGGCGGCACGACGCTGGTGAACTCCGGCACCTGCTTTCGCACGCCCGATCCCGTGCTCGCCAGGTGGAGCGAGGACTTCGGGCTCACCTCGCTCACCCCCGAGGCGCTCGACCCGTTCTTCCGCCGCGTGGAGCGTGAGCTGTCGGTCACCCAGGTGCCGGCCGAGCTGGCCGGCAACAACGCCCTTGTGGTCAAGCGCGCCGCGGACGCCCTCGGGTGGTCCGGGGACTTCATCCACCGCAACGCACGCGGCTGCGTGGGCTCGGGCGTGTGCGTGTTCGGCTGCCCCACCAGCGCCAAGCAGCACATGGGGATCACCTACGTGCCGAAGGCCTGGGACGCGGGTGCCACCACCCATGCGGGCGTGCGCGCACGGGAGATCGTCATGCGCAAGGGGCGCGCCGAGCGGGTAGTCGCCTCCACGTCCGGCGGTGGCACGCTGCGGGTGGAGTGCGAGACGGTCGTGGTGGCCTGCGGCGCCATCCACACGCCGCTGCTGCTGGCGCGCAACGGGCTGGGGGGCGGGTCGGGCGAGCTCGGCGAGAACCTCGCGGTCCACCCCTGCAGCGCGGTCAGGGCGCTGTTCGAGGAAGAGATCGACATGGCTCGCGGGGTGCCCCAGTCCTACTACGTGGACGAGTTCGCAGGCGAGGGAATCATGTTCGAGGGGGCCGCGGGCCCGCCGGACTACCTCGCATCGACCCTGCCCTTCAACCGCGAGCGCCATCGCGAGCTGATGCTCGACTTCAAGCATCTCGCCCAGTTCGGCGTGATGGTGTCCGATCGCTCGCGCGGCCGGGTGCGCGAGCGTCTGGGCCGCACGACCATCGAGTACAACCTCCTGCCGGAGGACGCTGAGGCCTTCCGGCGCGGCATCGAGCTGCTGGCCGACCTCTACTGGGAGGCCGGCGCCAAGCGCGTGTTCCTGCCCGTGTCGGGCGTGAAGGAGATGCACGGCCGCGACTCGCGTCCGCTCCAGGGACGGACCCTTCGCGCACGCGACCTCACCCTGATGGCCTTCCACCCGCTGGGCACCGCGCGCGCCGACGCTCGCCCCGACCACGGGGTCGTGGACGAGGGCCTGCGCGTGCACGGCACCGACAACGTCTACGTGGCCGACGCGAGCGCGATCCCGAGCTCGCTGGGCGTGAATCCCCAGATCACGATTGCCACCCTGGCCACCCGGCTCGCGTTCCAGCTACTTGGGCGCGACGCCCCGAACGACGAGCCCGAGTCCGAGACGGTGCCGCGTGCGCGTCAGCTGCCGTGGCCTCCCCGCTCGATGCCCCGGTGACTATCGCGATGCCCGTTGCCATCGCAGTGAACCTATCCGCTAGCGTCGCCGCCGTGGAGCTCGAGGAGGCCATCCGCGGACGGCGGACGCACAAGGCCTACGGGCCCGACCCCGTGTCACGGGAGACGCTGGACGAGCTGTTCGACCTCGCCCGCTGGGCCCCGAACCATCACCTCACAAACCCGTGGCGCTTCCGCGTGCTCGGGGAGCGGTCCCTGGCGAAGCTCAAGGAGGTGGCCGGACCGGAGAACGCCCGCAAGCTCGACCGCGCGCCGACGCTGGTGTGCGCATCGGTGGCTCTGGGTGGCGAGGCGATGCAGGATGAGGAGGATCTCTGCGCCGCTGCGTGCGCGGTGTACATCGTGCTCGTGGCCGCCCACGCCCGCGGGCTGGCGGGCTACTGGCGCACGCCTGGCGTACTGCGCACCCGCGAGGGCGCCGAGGCCGTGGGATTGGGCGAGGGGGAGCTGTTCGTGGCCCTCATCCATCTCGGCCACGCGCGCGATGAGAAACGCCCGCCCGACCGCGAGCCTCCAGACGACTTCGTAACGTACCTCGAGTGATTCCACGCGCTGCCGCCCTCGCTTCGATGGAGCGCGACGAGTTCGACGTCGTGGTCATCGGCGGGGGCATCACGGGCGCGGGGGTGGCGCTGGACGCCGCGTCGCGCGGCTTCAGCGTGGCTCTGGTGGACAAGGCCGACTACGCGTCGGGCACTTCGAGCCGCTCCTCCAAGCTCGTCCACGGCGGTCTTCGCTACCTGCAGAGCTTCGACCTGGGTCTGGTCCGGGAGGCGCTGCTCGAGCGCCAGCTGATGGTCAAGCTCGCGCCGCATCTGGTCAAGCCGCTGCCGATGCTGATCCCCGCGTTCGAGGGCAAGCGCCCGGACCGCATCACCGGGGCCGGGCTGAACATGTACGACGTTCTCACGCGTGAGGGGCTGCGCCGCCGGCGCGGTGGGGAGGAGGAGTGGAGCCCCGAGCGTCACCGCACGATAGGCGCCGAGGAGACGGCCGAGCTGCTGCCCGCCCTGGCCGCGCGCGAGCCCAGCTCGGCGCACCTCTTCTACGACTGCCAGACCGACGACGTTCGGCTCGTGCTCACGGCCCTGGGGGAGGCCGAGCGCTTCGGCGCGGTGTGCTGCAACGGGGTGGAGGTGACCGGCTTGGTGGAGCGCGACGGCCACGCCGCGGGCGTGCTCTGCCGCGACGCCGTGGGCGGCGGAGAGTTTGAACTGTGCGCCGACAACGTGGTGAATGCCACCGGAGTCTGGGCCGACCGCATCCGTCCCGACGAGCTGCACAACGAGGCCGAGGTGCCCACGATTCGGCCAAGTCGCGGCACCCACGTGACCGTCTCCGGCGAGCAGCTGCCCGTGTTGGCCGGCGCCATCGTGCCCGCCGGCAAGGGGCGCTCGATCTTCGTGCTGCCGTGGCTCGGGCGCACGCTCATCGGCACGACCGACAACGACTACGAGGGCGGTCTGGACCACATCCCGCCGGGTGACGAGGACATCGCCTACCTCCTGAGCGCCGTGAACGACTTCTTCGGCACCTCGCTCGGCGCGGAGGACCTGACGGGCGCCTACGCCGGCGTGCGCCCGTTGATCGCCACCGGTGATCCCAAGAAGTCGGTGGACATCTCGCGCAAGGCGGAGCTGTATGAGACCAGCTCGGGCCTGGTCACGATCACCGGCGGCAAGCTCACAACCTGGCGGCGGATGGCAAAGCTCGCCGTGGACCGGATCGTGGAGCGAGAGGGGCGCGAGGCGCCCTGCCGTACCGCCGAGATCCCGCTGGGCATGCCGGTGGCGCCGGGCGAGCTGCCCGAGGTGGAGGGGGTGGACCAGGAGTCGCGCGATGCGCTGGCCGGCCGCTACGGCCACGCTGCAGTGGACGTGCTGGCGCTCGCCGCGGAGGCGCCCGAGCTGGCCGCGCGCGTGAGCCCCGACCTGCCCGACCTGGTGGCCGAGGCGCCGTTTGCCGCCCGCCGCGAGCAGACGCGCTCGCTGGCCGACGTGATGATGCGCCGCACCCGCCTCGGCATCCTCGACGCCCGCGCGCTCACCGCCCCCGATTCCCCGGGGGCGACGGCGATGGCCCGGGCGATGGCGCCCGAGCTGGGCTGGGGCGAGGCGGAGATCACCGAGCAGCTGGAGATCTGGCGCCGTGTGGCCGAGGTGGAGGGCCTCGTTCCCGGCGCCGGGATCTCCGAGGCGGAACGCGTGTGAGGCTGCGGATGCGACAGCACGAGCTGGCCTTCGAGCGTGGCCGGCCGGTGCTGATGGGGATCGTGAACGCCGGTCCCGACTCCTTCTCCGATCCCGGCCCCCGCGACCTCGACGGGCTGCTCCGCAAGGCTCATGAGCTGACCGCGGCGGGTGCGTCGCTCATCGACGTGGGCGGGGAGTCCGGCCGCAGCGACCGCGAGGCCGTGTCAGAGGACGAGGAGGCATCGCGCATCGTCCCGCTTGTGAAACGGCTGGCGGGGGAGGGGGTGGCCGTATCGGTGGACACCTGGCGCGCCGGCCCGGCGCGCGCTGCGCTCGAGGCCGGCGCGGCCATGCTCAACGATGTGAGCGCGATGTCCGATCCCGCACTCGCCGGTCTGTGTGGCGAGGCCGGTGCCGGCCTGGTGATCACTCATACCCGGGCCGCACCGAAGACCAAGGAGATGCCCGGCCACGACGACGTGGTGGCCGACGCCAAGGAGTTGCTCGCCGAGCTGATGGCCAGGGCGGCCGAGCGTGGAGTGGCAAAGGACGCTGTGCTCCTCGACCCCGGCCTTGACCTGGGTAAGACACCCGCCGAGTCGGTGGAGGTGCTGCGGCGGATCGGCGAGCTCGACGCACTTGGGCGACCGCTGCTGCTCGCGGTTTCGCGCAAGGACTTTCTCGGCGCCATAACGGGACGCGCTCCCGCCGCTCGCGACGCCGCCACGCTGGCTGCGATCGAACCCGCGCTGGACCTCGCCGGCGCCGTGCTGCGCGTTCACGACGTGGGGGCCGCCGCCGACTTCCTGAAGGTTCGCGAGGCGCTGCGCGGCGACCGTGAGGTGCCCGACCTCCCATTGGAGCCCGCCCTGCGAACCGAGGCGATCGCATGACCACGATCGCCCAGATCTCCGACCTCCACTGTGGCTCCCAGCACTTCGTGCCCAGCCTGCTGGATCGCGCGCTGGTGGAGATCAACGAGCTGGCTCCCGACGCGGTGATCGTCTCGGGTGACCTCACCGGCGACGGGCTGCGCGCCGAGTACGAGGAGGCGCGCTCATACCTCGACCGCATTCAGTGCGAGCGGATGATCGTGATACCCGGCAACCACGACTCGCGCAACGTGGGCTACGTGCATTTCGAGGAGCTGTTCGGCCAGCGCCGCTCGGAGCTCCACGGCGAGGGTGTGTCCATCGTGGCGGTGGACTCCACCGAGCCCGACCTCGATCACGGCGTGATCGGCCGCGGTCGCTACGAGTGGATCGAGGAGCGCTTCGGGTCAACCGTGGCATACCTGCGGATCTTTGTCCTGCACCACCACCTACTGCCGGTGCCGGGCACCGGCCGCGAGCGCAACGTGGTCCACGACGCCGGCGACACGCTGGAGTGCCTCCAGCGCTCCGGGGTGCACCTCGTGCTGTCCGGCCACAAGCACGTGCCCTACGCCTGGCGCCTGGAAGACCTGTTCGTCGTGAACGCCGGGACGGTCTCCACCACGCGCCTGAGAGGCAAGACGAAGCCCTGTTACAACGTGATCGAGATCTCGGCCGACCGCGTGACCATCTACCGCAAGTACCCGTTCGGCGAGCGCGAACAGCTGTTGACCTTCCACCCGCGCACCTTCGAGTACGAGAAGGACCACGCGCTGCTGGGCGAGACCCAGCACGGCTGAGGCTGCCGCGCTCCCTTAATCTGCGGCACCTCTGGACCGCCTGCACCTCCTGATCTGGGCATCGGCCGCGATCGATGCGGCCGCCGTCGTGTGGGCCGTCGTGTGGGTCTCCCGGGGTCGCGCTCGGCGCGCGGTCGTGGCGATCGCGCTGCTCGTGGCGCTGGGCGCGGTCAAGGGGCTGGTGGGCGCACAGGTAGTGGGACTGTTCGGCGTGGCGCACGTGCTCTACCTCGACATCGTGGTGGTGTTGCCGGTGGCGGGGCTGGCCTTGCTTGTCGCGGCGCGCGGACGGCTCGTCGTCCGGATTGCGGGCGCAGCGCTGCTGCTCTTCGCGCCGCTCGGCGCCTATGGCAGTTTCGTGGAGCCCGGGCGGCTGGTGGTGGAGCGGGCACGAGTCGAGGTTCCTGAGCTTCGCGCCGGGAACGGCCGGATCGAGGTGGCCGTGCTATCCGACCTGCAGTTCCGCGAGGTCGGGAAGGTGCAGCGCGAGGCAGTGGACCAGGCCACCCGCGCCAAGCCCGACGTGATCCTTCTGCCCGGCGACATCCACCAGGGCGATGAGTCGTCGCTGCGCCGCGAGCTGCCGGAGATCCGCACGCTGCTGACCGGGCTGAGCGCACCTGGAGGCGTCTACTTTGTTGTGGGGGACGTCGAGGGGGTGGGCGAGGCGCGACGCGTGCTGTCGGGCACAGGCGTTCGCCTGCTCCACGACGAGGTGGCGCGCGTGGTCGTGGGCGATCGGCAGCTGACGATCGGAGGCATTCAGCGCGACTGGCAGGCTCCCGGCGCGCGCCGGACCATCCGCCGGCTCGAGAGCGGCCGGTCCCGCCGCGACCTGCGAATCCTGTTGAGCCACAGGCCCGACGCGGCACTCACCCTCCGGCGCAACACCCGCGTGGACCTGGTGGTGTCCGGGCACACCCATGGCGGGCAGATTCAGATCCCGTTCTTCGGACCGCCGTTCGACGCGTCGGGCGTGCCGAGGAAAGTGGGTGGCGGCGGACTTCACAGCCTCGGAGGCCGGCGGCGGGTCTATGTGAGCCGCGGGATCGGGCTGGAGCGAGGTGAGGCGCCGCGGGTGCGTTTACTGGCGCGGCCCGAGCTGTCCCTGCTCACTCTCGAATGAAAAGCTGGGGCGTTGCGGGCCCCCAACCTCCGGGGCTGAACCGTCTCAGCGGCCTCAGCGCCCGGCGAACTCGAGTGACCGAGCCATCGCCCGGAATGCGTCGATCTGGTCGGGGTACTTGGCCGAATCGAAGTTGCCCGCCGCGATGAGGTAACCCTCCTTGGTGAACAGGATGGCCGCGTAGTAGCTTCGATCGCGACCATTCCGGCGCCGTCTCCGGTGAACTGCCAGCCCGGAAGCCCGGCGATCCTCACGGGGTCCTCGGAGTCGGGCCCCGGTTCGCCCGGCAGGCTGCGAAACCGTGTGCGGGCAAAGTCCTGTTGCCCGTACGCTGGCGTAAAGCACAAGAGCGAGACCGCCCCGGCCCGTCGGTCTCGGACGCATCGGCGCAGTCTCGCATTGGGTTGACGCCGCGCGTGCCGGCGGGAGAATGCCCATCGTGCCCGCGGGACCCGCGATAGCGCTGATCGACGGCGAACACCATCCGCCGGCGGTCCGGAATGCCTTGGAACGCCTCGGGGAGGAGCGCGACGTGGTGGCTGTCGTGCTCGTGGCTCGGGGCGAGAAGCTGCCCCCCGGCCCGCTCAACGACCTCTACGGGCGCCCCGTCCGCGACGACCCCGAGGACGCGCTCCGCGATCTGGCAGCGAGTGCGGAGGTCGTCGTGGATCTGGCCGACGAGCCCTCTCTGGCCGCCACGGCGCGGCTGCGACTTGCCTCGCTCGCCCTGCACCTGGGCCTCACGTACGAGGCGCCGGGCATGCGCTTGGACCCGCCGGCCTACGCGCCACTCGAGTTCCCGGGGCCGAGCCTGGCGGTCATCGGCACCGCCAAGCGCACGGGCAAGACTGCGGTGGCCGGCCACTGGGCCGGATTGCTGCGCGACGCCGGTCTGGACCCGGTGATGGTCTGCATGGGCCGCGGCGGCCCTGCCGAGCCGAGGGTGGCCCAGGCGGCCACCGCCCTCGGCGACCTCCTGGCGATCGTGGAGGCGGGCGGGCACGGAGCGTCGGACTACCTCGAGGACGCGGTGCTCGCGGGCGTGCGCACCGTGGGCTGCCGGCGGGTGGGAGGCGGCCCCACGGGTGCGCCCGCCGAGTCGAACGTCACGGCCGGCGCCGAGCTGGCGGCCTCCCTTGCGCCGGGCGCTCTGCTGTTCGAGGGCAGCGGCGCGTGCGTGCCCCCCGTCGAAGTTGATCGCACCGTATGTGTGGCCGGCGCGGGCGCCACCGAGCCGTTCGCGGAGTACCGGCTGCTGCGCGCCGACCTCGTGCTCGCCGCGCCGGGCGCCGCGGTGGAGGGCTTTCGCTTCGAGCTGCGCCCCGAGCCCACCGAGGCGCTGCCACCCGGTGCACGGGTCGCGCTGTTCACCACGCGCGCCGAGCGTTGCGAGGGGGTGGAGCCGGTCGTGAGCAGTACGAACCTCGCCCGCCGCGAGGCCCTGGCCGCCGACCTGGACCGGGCCGCTGCCGAGCGTTGTGACATCTACCTCACCGAGCTGAAGGCGGCCGCCGTGGACACAGTGGCCGTCAGGGCGCGGGCCGAGGGCGCGCGGGTGGCGTTCGTGCGCAACCGGCCGGTGGGCCTGGATGGAGACCTCGATGCCGAGCTGATGGGGCTGGTGGCCGGGTGACCGAGCCGATCGTCTCCCATGGCGGGCACGGCCTGCCCTTCTCCAAGGGACTCACGGCGCAGTCGCTGTCGGCGTCGGGTCTGTCGCCGCCGCGCGCGTTCGAGCTGGCCCGCGAGGTGGAGCGGCGGCTGCTGGCCGACGGCACATCGGAGATCGACCTCGCCGGCCTGCGCGAGCTCACCGGTGAGGTCCTGCTGGCGGCAGAGGGCGAGGGGGCGCTGCGGCGCTGGCGCGGGTGGAGCGCGCTCGATCGCCTCGACCCGCCGCTGATCGTCCTGATCGGCGGAGCGGCGGGCGTGGGGAAGTCCACGCTGGCCTCGATGCTGGCCGCGCGGCTGGGCATCACGCGTGTGATCGCCACAGATGTCATACGCCAGGTGCTGCGCTCGTTCTTCACCGCCGAGGCCGTGCCGGCCGTGCACGCCTCGGCGTTCGAGCTGGATCTGGAGGGGTTCGCCGAGCAGACCGAGCTCGTGGGCACCGGCACCTCCGCCATCGTGGAGCGCGCCTGCCAGGAGCGCACGCCGATGGTGGTGGAGGGGGTGCACGCCGTGCCGGGCACGCTCGACCCGGAGCTGCTGAACCGCTGCGTGGCCGTGGAGGCGATGCTCGTGGTGTCCGACGAGGACCTCCACCGGGGGCATTTCACGCTTCGGGGGGCCGCCCGCCCCGCGCAGCGCTACCTCACGCACTTCGCCGAGATCCGCGCGCTACAGGACCACCTGACCGAGTGCGCGCACGCCAAGGGCGTCGCGGTGATCGAGAATCGCGGGGCCGACGACGCGCTGCAGCGGCTGATGGAGCTGGTGCTCGACACCGCCGGGGAGCGCCAAGACACCAGCGGATAGCCTTCGCGCCTTCCCGTCTTCGCGAAGCAGCCGGCTCGGCTGGCTGCGCACGATCCCCTTACGACCAAGGAGCCAGTCCACGTGTCAGTCCTGCAACGCTCAGAGCTCGAAGAGAGCCCGCTAGCCGATCTCCACGCGATCGCGTCGGAGCTCGGCATCGAGGGCTACCGGGCCATGCGCCGGGACGACCTCGTGGGCGCGGTGATCGAGGCGCAGGGGGGCGACGCCGGGTCCGAGCCCGCCGGCGACCCCGAGCCCGACCCCGAGCGCGAGGGTGCCGACGAGGTGGTCCCACGTCCCAGGCGGCGCGGCCGCAGGCGCTCGAAGAAGGACGAGCCGGGCGAGAAGTCCGAGCCGACCTCCAAGAACGAGCCGACCGAAAAGCCCGACCGCGACGAAGATGACCAGCACGAGGGCAACGAGTCCGAGCCCGTGGACGATGAGTCCGACGGCAACGCCGAGGAGGAGTTGGCCACCGGCGTGCTCGACGTCCTGCCCAACGGCAGTGGCTTCGTGCGCGTGGGCGCTGACAGCCAGTCCGGCGGCGACGCGTACATCTCGCCGGCCCAGATCCGCCGCTGTGAGCTTCGCGCCGGCGACGAGGTGTCGGGCCCCGTACGCCCGCCCCGGCGCAATGAGCGCCATCCGTCGATGGTGCGGGTGGGCACCGTCAACGGCCGCGATGCCGAGCCGCCCGAGGAGCGCCTGCTGTTCGACGACCTCACCGCCGTGCATCCCACGCAGGCGCTGAAGGGACCCAAGGCGCTTTCGAAGGTGCCCTTCGGCCGCGGATCGCGCGTGGCGATCGCCGGTGGGCCCGGAGCCGGTGCCACCCGGCTGTTGCGTGAGATCGTCTCGACCCTCTCCGGCGAGAAGGACCTGGCCGTGACGGTGGCGCTCGTGGGTGCACGCCCCGAGGAGGTCACCGAGTGGCAGCGCGACAGCGGTGTGCCGGTCACCGGCGGGGCATTCGACAACTCCCTGGAGGCCCAGACCCAGGCGGCCGAGCTGGCAGTCGAGCGGGCCAAGCGCACCGCGGAGCGCGGCGGGCACGCCGTTGTGGTGCTCGATTCGCTCGAGTCGCTGCCCTCCGGCGCAGCCCGGCGCATCTTCGGGGCCGCCCGCGCCACCGAGGACGGCGGCTCGCTCACGGTGATCGCCGCCACCGGCCACGCCTGGGAGCCTCAGCGCCAGGCGAGCACACGCGTGGCGCTCGAGGCGCCGGACGCCAAGGGCGAGCTCCAGCTGTCGGAGTCGCGCTCGGGCACGCTGCGCGCCGACCTGCTCGCTTGACCGAGGCCCAGCAGCCTCAGCAGCCGCGGGAGCCCACCAGCCCCGACGAGGAGCTGCTCGAGGCCGAGACGCTGGCCATCGCGAGCCAGCTCTCGGATGACGCGAGGGTCGATCGGGTGGCCGACGAGCTGCGCATCGGCTTCGACGCTCTCGCGGCGGTTGGCCGGGCGGTGTCGATCTTCGGGTCGGCCCGCACGCCTCCCGACCACCCCCACTACGCGCAGGCCCGCGACCTGGCGCGCCGGCTGGGGGAGGAGGGCTTCGCGATCCTGACCGGCGGCGGCCCGGGGATCATGGAGGCCGCCAACCGAGGAGCGCGGGACGCGGGCGCGGCCTCGATCGGGCTCGGGATCGACCTGCCCGAGGAACAGGGCATGAACGAGTGGGTGGGCCTGCCGCTCACCTTCCACTACTTCTTCACCCGCAAGGTCATGTTCGTCCGCTACGCCAGCGCGTTCGTGGTCTGCCCGGGCGGGTTCGGCACCCTGGACGAGATGTTCGAGGCGGCCACGTTGCGCCAGACCGAGAAGATCCGCCATTTCCCGATCGTGCTCTACGGCAGCGACTACTGGCGCGGTCTCACGGACTGGCTGCGGGATCCGATGCAGGCCGAGGGCATGGTGTCGCCCGGCGACGTGGACCTGCTCGAGCTCACCGACGATCCCGACAGGGTGCTGGAGCTGGTGCGAGACGTCGAGCACCGCAGGCCGCGACGCCAAGACCCCGCGAACGGCTAGCGCCTGTAGGCCACGCGCTCCCAGGACGGCTCGGGCGAGAGCTCGATCGGCTCGTAGCCGCGGTCCGGCTGGGCGTATCCGAAGGTGTGATTCTCGCCGTCGAAGACGATCTCCAGCTCGCCTTCCATCACCCGCTGGTCCAGCCACGCGCCGCGAAACACCAGCCGCCGCAGCCAGTGCACCAGTGAGCGGTCCGAGGGGCCGTGCAGGTCGCGCCAGCACTCCACGATGTGCTCGCCGAGCGTGGAGTGGGCGTCGGTCACCTCGCCGTTCACGGCCAGGTTCACGAGGTCCTCGCGCTCGTCGCCACCCAGCTCGCCGCCCACGAAGCCCAGCTTGACCGCGGCCTGCTCCACACGCTCGGTGAAGTCCCGCTCGTTGAACGTGAAGCGCAACTCGCCGTACTCCAGCACGTAGTCCGCGCCGGACTCGTAGTTTCCTCGTCGGGTGGTGGGGTCCATGGTCAGGGGACTGGAGGCCGGAGAGGCGCCTTCCAGAGCGTCGGCATCCTAGCCCCGATCCCTTCACCCGCGGACGGAATGCAACGGGACTTGCACCGTCTGAACGTGATAGCGGCGGAGGGGGGCGAAAACCCTATCGCTCGGGACAGTACGTGCATGAAGCAGTCGCTGCTGATCGTGGAGGACGACGCCGCAACTTGCGCCTTCCTCGCAGACAACCTCACGGCCGACGGGTTCAAGGTCGTTTGCGCCTCAGCGGTCGGCGAGGGACTGCGCGCGATCGAGACGCGCCACCCGTCGCTGGTGCTGCTCGACCTCGCGCTTGAGGGGGACGGTGGTGGGCTCGATTTGCTCGACCGTGTGCGCGGGGCGGACGGGATCGGGTCGCGGATCGACCCCGACCTACCGGTGATCGTGCTCACCGGGCGGGCCAGCGAGGCCGACCGCGTGCGCGGCTTCGCGCGCGGGGCCGACGACTACCTGGTCAAGCCCTTCCACTACGGCGAGCTGCTCGCGCGCGTGGGCGCGGTACTCCGGCGTGCGCAGGGGCGTCCGCAGCGCGGCGTGATGCGGGTGGGCGACCTCACCCTTGACCCCACCACCCGCGCTGTGCGGATGGCCGGGAAGCCCCTGCACCTCTCGGCCAAGGAGTTCGCCCTGCTCCAGGCCCTTGCTGAGGATCCCACCCGCGTGAAGACCAAGACCGAGCTGCTGCGTGACGTGTGGGGCTACGTGGCGATCGGGCGCACCCGCACGGTGGACGCGCATGCCTGCCGGCTGCGGCGCAAGCTCGGCGAGTCGGGCCGTGCCTGGGTGCTCAACGTGCGCGGCGTGGGCTACCGGTTGACGGAGGCGCCGTGAAGGCTGAGCTCCTGAGGGACGTTTTGCCCGCGCTGGGCTGGGCCCTGACCGGCGTGTTCGCTGTCATCCACTGGCGGCTGCGGCGGCGTCTGGGGCTGGTGGCGCGCGCGGCGCACGAGGTGCGCGGGGCGGCGGCGGCCCTGAGCCTGGGCGCCGCGGCCCTGCAGCGTGCACCCGGGGGGCTGCGGTGGGCGCGGGCGTTCGAGTCGCAGTTCGACCGCCTAGCGGCCGGCCTCGCCGACCTGGAGGCCGCGCGATCGGGACGGCGGGCGCCTCCGAGAACCGCGGCGATACCCCTCGAGCGGGTGTTGCGCAGCGCCGCGGTCGGCTGGCGCCCAGCGGCGCGCTCTGCGGGCCGGCGTCTTCGTTTTCGATGGGAGGGCGAGCCCGCGGTGGTGTCCGCCGATCGCAGGCGCCTCGCTCAGGTGCTCGGAAATCTCGTCTCGAACGCCATCGAGCACGGCACGGGGCCGGTCGAGGTGACCGGGAGGCGTGCCGGCCGGCGGGCGGTGGTGGAGGTGCGCGATTGCGGGCCGGCGAGCTCGGCGAGCTCGGCGAAGGATCTGCCTGGCGCCGGCCGTGGCCATGGCCATGGCCTGAGCATCGCCGGCGAGGCCGTGGAGGAGGCGGGGGGCAGGCTCACCGTGGCGCGAACTCCCGACGGCACACTGGCAGCCGTCGAGCTGCCACTCGCCGAGCCGTGAGCGGCGGCCGCGCCCGCCGGCGCAGAGCGTTGCTGTTGCTCTCGCTTGCCCTGGCGTGCGGCGGTTTGGCGGCGTCGGAGGTGGGCAGCCGCGTACGAGAGGTCGAGGCGGCGGTGGGCGCCCCCGTGCCGGTGCTGGTTGCGGCCCGCGACGTGGCGCCGGGCGCCGAGATCAAGCCGGCCGACCTTGCCGTGCGCGAGGTGCCCGCGCGGTTCGCACCCCCCGACGGGCTTTCTGCGCCCGAAGAGGCCGTCGGGGCGCCGCTGGGAACTGCGCTGGTAAAGGGCAGCTACCTCACCGTGAGCTCGCTTGGAGCAGGCGAGGGCCAGGGGCGCGGGCGGGGACCCGGGCCGCTGCGCCGTGGCCAGCGAGCGCTGGAGGTTGCGGTGGCGGGCGGCGAGTCGCTGGCCGGAGTCGCGGGGCCCGGTAGCCGGGTGGACGTGCTGGTCTCCACCGATCCGGGCGAGGGGCCGGCCCGCACGCAGCTCGCACTTGAAAGCGTGGAGCTCCTGGACCT
>Ga0136624_1000157_pt1 | contig 22459 bp, 21 predicted proteins | sample AntDrymUQ4692206_2_FD_104802 | JGI IMG/M metagenome (GOLD analysis project Ga0136624, IMG submission 104802) | Polar desert sand microbial communities from Dry Valleys, Antarctica - metaG UQ469 (22.06) | ecosystem: Environmental > Terrestrial > Soil > Desert | place: Antarctica: Dry Valley... | reverse complement strand
GCTTGGCGAAAACCGCCGGGATGTGCAGCGCCTCCTCGGAGTCCGGTGGGCCGGCCTCGACCAGCACGACGCTCACGGTCGGGTCCTCGGTGAGCCGCGCGGCGAGCGCACAGCCCGCCGAACCCGCCCCGACGATCAGGTAGTCGTGCATTGATCGGACCCTGCTCCCGCCCTCAGCGCGGCCCCCGCCGTCCGCAACCGGCCGCCCGGCCCGCGCTCGCCCAGCCCGAACTGCGCGGGTAGCTCCTCGGTACCCGCCAGCGCCGCCGCCATGCGCTCGGCCATCGCCGGCCCGTGCTTGAAGCCGTGCCCCGACCCGCCGCCCAACAGCCATACGGACGGATGCTCGGGATGCGGCGCCGCGACGAAGTGCGCGTCGGGGGAGAGCTCGTAGCGGCAGGTCTTCGAGCTCGTGAGCGGCGCGCGCGCCAACCCCGGGAAGCGCTCGGTCAGGAACGCGCGCGCCAGCGCCTCGCCCCGCGGCGAGGCGGCGGGCAGCGCGGCGTCGGGATCGAGCGGCGGCCCGTCGAAGTCCGGCGCCGCCTTCACTCCGAGCTCGTCGATGTCGCGCGTCCCGTAGACGGCGCGGTCGAAGTCGACGAAAGCCGGCACGCCGTCCGCTCGCCATGCCGGGCCGCCGTCGAAGAAGAACAGCTCCTGGCAAGTGGTGCGGATCGCGACGTGCTCGCCGAACAGCCGTCCGAGCCAGGCCCCGCACGCCCACACGACGACATCGGCCTCGAGCACGCGGCCGTCGGCGAGCCGCGCGGCGGCGCCTTCGGGAACGGCGCGGCCGCGGACGACGGCGGCCCCGTGGGCGGCGGCCTGCCGCGCGAGCGCCCGCACCGCGCGCTGGGCGCGCAGCACCCCGGCCTCGGGCTCGTGCAGCAGGAACGCCAGGTCGCCGGGAACGAAGCTCGGGAACAGGCGCGTGCCCGCGTCCGGATCCAGCCGGGCGTGCGGGATGCCCTGCGCCGCCAGGGTGGCGATCGTCTCCGCCTCCCAGCCGTCCTCGCGGTGCGCGAACCACGTCAGCCCGCACTCGACCATCAGGTTTTCGCCGCATTCGGCCTCCAGCTCGCGCCACAGCGTCCGCGCGCGACGCGCCGAGGCGGTGTAGCCGGCGTCCGGGCCGTGGCCGCAGCGGATGAGCCGCGACTCGCCGCCCGAGGTGGTGCGCGGGTCGCCCGGCTCGAACTGGTCGACGAGCGTCACATCCGCGCCGGCGCGCGCCAGCCACCAGGCGAGCGAGGCGCCGAACGCCCCCGCCCCGACGATGACCGCGCTTTGCATCGGGTGGACGCTATCTCCTCGGCTGCGAAGCTTCCCCGATGCCCGAGCGACCCGCACCCGTCACCGACCTGGCGTGGGGTCCGGACGCCGCCGCGGACCTCGGCGCGCGCGTCGTGAGCCTGTGGACCGAGCTGATCGCGCGCCTCCCGTCGCTGCCCGTCGCGCGCGAGTGCACGCCGGCCGCGGTGGCGTCCGCGGTGGCCCTGGACGTGCCCGAGGAGCCGATGACGACGGACGACCTCGTCGCGCACCTGCGCGAGCTGACCTTCGAGCAGTCGGTCTACCTCGGCCACCCCGCGTTCTTCGCCTACATCTGCGGCGCCGGCACGGTGCCCGGCGCGGCGGCCGAGCTGCTCGCGGCCGGCCTCAATCCATGCCTCGGCGGCTACCGGCTCGGGCCAGGCGCGGCCGAGATCGAGCTGCACCTCACGCGCTGGCTCGCCACGCGGTTCGGGCTGCCAGACGGCGCCGGCGGGATGATGATGACCGGCGGCGCGATGGCCAACTTCGTCGGCTTGAAGTGCGCGCGCGACGAGCGGCTCGGGCCCGGGGTGCGCGAGGCGGGGGTGCGCGCACACGGTCCGGTCGCGCTGTACGCCTCCAAAGAGGCGCACGTCGTCATCCGCCGCGCCGCGGACATGCTCGGTCTGGGGGCCGGGGCGGTGCGCGCCGTCGCCGTCGACGGCAGGCAGCGCATGCGGCCCGACGCGCTCGCGGCCGCGATCGAGCAGGACCTCGCCTCCGGCGTGCGGCCGCTCGCAGTCTGCGCCACGGCAGGCACCACGACGACCGGCTCGATCGACCCGCTGCCGGAGGTCGCCGACGTCGCCGCGCGCCACGGGCTGTGGCTCCACGTCGACGCGGCCTACGGCGGCGCCGCGGTGCTCTCGGACGAGCTGCGCGGGCTGCTCGACGGCATCGAGCGCGCCGACTCGCTGGCGGTCGACCCGCACAAGTGGCTCTACACCGCGCAATCGGCGGGTTGCGTGCTGCTGCGCGACTTCGGCGCCCTGTCGCGCTCCTTCCACTCCGACGCGACCTACATCTGGCTCGACGAGGCGGCCCGCCAGGGCGTCGATTTCGCCATGCACGGCCCGCAGTTCTCACGCGGGTTCTCGGCGTTGAAGGTCTGGGTCTCGCTGCTCGCCCACGGTCGTGCGGCGTACGGCCGGCGGATCGCCCACGACGTCGCGCTCTCGCGCTACCTGGGCGAGCTGGTCTCGGCTCACCCGGACTTCGAGCTGATGTGCGAGCCACGCCTCTCGATCTGCTGCTTCCGCTACCGCCCCGCCGGTTGGCAGGGCGACGAGGAGTCGCTCGATCGCCTCAACGAGCGGCTGATGACGGCCATCCACGCGGACGGCCGCGTCTACTGCTCCAACGCGGTGATCGACGGTCGCTTCGGTCTGCGCGCCTGCATCGTGAACTTCCGCACGGAGGCCGACGACGTCGAGCGCCTGCTCGAGGTGGCCGACGAGTTAGGCCAGCTCGAGCAGGAGCGGCGCGTGGTCTGACGGCTTCGGGCCCTTGCGGTAGGCGCGATCGATTCCGCACGCCGTGATGCGCCCGGCGAGCCCCGGCGCGACGACGAACGCGTCGATGCGGAGGCCCAGCTTGCGGTGGAAGTGGCCCTGGCGGTAGTCCCACCAGGTGAACCCGACTTCACCGGGGTGCAGGTGGCGGTAGGCGTCGACGGCGCCGCCGGCCAGCAACGCCGAGAAGCGCGCCCGCTCCTCCGGCGTGACATGCGTGGAGCCGGTGAACGCCGCCGGGTCGTAGACGTCGAGGTCGGCGGGGCAGACGTTGAAGTCGCCCGCGAGCACGTCGAGCGTCCCGATCCGCTCGCGCGCGGCGTCGAGGAAGGCGAGCTTCTTGGCGAACTCGGGGTGGTCGACGGCGCGGCCGTTGGGGACGTAGACCGACGCGAGGCGCAGCCCGCCGGCGGTGGCCTCGACCCAGCGCGCCTCGTCGACGGCAGGCTCGCCCGCCAGGCCCGCGCAGACGTCGGCGAGCGGCTCGCGCGCGAGCAGCGCGACGCCCGCCCAGCGCCCGGCCGAGTGGTGCGCGGCCCGGTAGCCGGCCGCGAGCAGCTCGGCCTCGGGGAACGCGTCCGGCTCGGTCTTGGTCTCCTGCAGCAGCACCGCGTCGGGCCGGTGCTCGGCCAGCAGCTCCAGCACGCGCGGAAGGCGCACCTTCAGCGAGTTCACGTTCCAGGAGACGAGCTTCACGAGGCCGTGCGACCGGGCACCGAGACACCGGACTCGTACGCCAGCACCACCGCCTGGACGCGATCGCGCAGCCCGAGCTTCATCAGCACCCGGGCGACATGGGTCTTGACCGTCGTCTCGCTCACGATCAGCTCGGCGGCGATCTCGGCGTTGGAGAGGCCGCGCGCCACCAATCTGAACACCTCCAGCTCGCGTGCGGTGAGCTCGTCGAGCCCCTTCGGCGGCTTCGCCGTGGCGGGTGCGGCGGAGGCGAACTCCTCGATGAGGCGCTTGGTGATCGACGGCGCGAGCAGCGTCTCGCCCTGCGCGACCACGCGGATGCCCGCGGCGAGCTGCTCGGGCGGGACGTCCTTGAGCAGGAAGCCGCTCGCCCCGGCCCGCAGCGCCTCGTAGACGTACTCGTCGAGGTCGAACGTGGTGAGCATCAGGACGCGAACTGGCGGCTGCACGTCGAGCGCCACGACCCGCCGGGTCGCCTCGATGCCGTCGAGCTTGGGCATGCGGATGTCCATCAGCACCACGTCGGGCTTCAAGCGCCGCGCGGTCTCGACCGCCTCGGCGCCATCAGCGGCCTCGCCGACGACGTCGAGGTCGTCCTCGGCGTCGAGGATCATCTTGAAGCCCGCCCGGACGAGCGCCTGGTCGTCGGCGATCAGGACGCGAACGATGCCTGTGCTTGCCGACGCAGCCGGCTGAGTGCCTGTGCCGGCGGACGGAGTCGGCTCAGTGGTCATTCGCGCGCTCCCGCGGTCAGAGCCGCCTCGTCCTCGGCCAGCAGCGGCAGCCGCGCGTGCACCTCGAAGCCGCCGCCGCGGTGCGGGCCGGCGTGCAGCTCGCCGCCGTAGACGCGCACACGCTCGCGCATCCCGGCCAGCCCCCGGCCGCTGCCGCCGAGCCGCATGTCCATGACTCCCTTGCCCGAGTCGGTCACGATCACCTCCACCGCGTCGTTGGCATAGCGCACCCGCACCTCCGTCGCCGCGCCGCCGCCGTGCTTGACGGCGTTCGTGAGCGCCTCCTGGATCACGCGGAAGGCGGCCAGGTCAAGTCCCGCCGGCAGCTCAGGCCGGTCGCCCTCGACCGACAGGGTGACCGGCAGCCCGGCGCCACGCACCCGGTCGACGAGCGCGTCGACCTCCAGCAGGGTCGGCTGCGGCGCGTAGTCGGCTCGGTGGTCCTCGGCGTGCAGCAGGCCGAGCAGGTGGCGCATCTCCCGCAACGCCTCGCGGCCGGTGCGCTCGATCAGCTCCGCGGCGGCGGCCGCGCGGGCCGGGTCGCGCTCGAGGATCCGTCGCGCGCCGCCCGCCTGGATGACCATCATGGAAACGGAGTGCGCGACGATGTCGTGCATCTCGCGAGCGATCCGGCGGCGTTCGTCGGCGCTCGCGCGCAGCGCCTCGGCGTCGCGCTTCTCGTCGGCCCGCAGCGCGGCCTCGTGCAGCTCGGCGGTGAGCCGGGCGCGGTTGCGCACCGCGCGGCCGGCGATCAGGAACATCGTCCCGAACGTGGACGGGAAGAAGATGTCGCCCCAGACGAACGTCTCGTTGGCGAGCGTCATCACGGTCAGCGAGAGCCAGATCGCGGGAACGGCGATCAGCACCCGCTTGCCCTCGGCGTAAGCGCCGACGGCATATGGATAGACGAACAGGCCGATGAACGCCGACGTCAGGCCATAGGGGTTGGTCAGCAGCGCGGCCATCACGATGAGCACCGCCGCCCAGAGGAGGATCGCCCCCACGGGGACGCGGCGCCGCAGGAGCGGAAGCGCCACCAGTACGCCGAGGGCGATCAGGTTGGCCGCGAGCGCGCCTTCCCACTCGACGTCCGAGAGCAGGTCCACGACCACCAGCGCGAGGAACGCCGCGGCGAGGACCCGGTCCATGGTGCGCGGCGCCATCCGACGCAGCCGCTTGCTCATAGGACAACCTCTGCGGGCAACCGGGCGCTGACCCGCCAGCCGCCGCCGGCCAGGGGGACGGTGGTCAGCTCGCCGCCGTAGATCGCGACGCGCTCGCGCATGCCGAGCGGGCGCCGACCGTGGGGGCTTCCATCGTCGGCGACGTCGACCCGGACGTCCTCCGCGCCGTAGGCGATGGAGACCTCGGCCCGCCCGGCGCGCCCGACGTCGCGCGCTCCGCCCAGCGCCTCCTGCACGAGCCGGTAGGCCGTGAGGTCGACGCCCGCGGGCAGCCCGCGCACCTCGCCGGTCACGCTGAGCGCCACCGGCAGGCCGGCGGCTTCCGCCCGGCGGGCGAGGGCGCCGACGTGGGCGAGGCTCGGCTGGGGGGCCAGGGCAAGCTCCTCGTCCTCCTTGCGCAGCACGCCGAGCAGGCGCCGCAGCTCGGTGAGCGCCTCGCGGCCGGTGTGCTCCACGGTGGCGAACGCGTCGCGCGCCCGATCCGGATCGCGCTCGGCGAGCCGCCGGGCGCCGCTCGCCTGGACGGTCATCGCGGTCAGCGCGTGTGCGACCACGTCGTGCAGCTCTCCCGCGATCCGCGTGCGCTCCTCGAGCGCGGCGGAGCGCGCCCGCTCCACGCGCTCGGCCTCGGCGCGACCGGCCTTCTCCTTCAACGCGCGGTTCAGCCGGGCGCGGTTGACCATGAGCTGCCCGAAGAGCATCGGGGCGCCCACCGCGAAGGTGGTGGAGAAGATCAGGTTCGGGATCCCCGCGTCGGCGGGCGTGCGCACGAGCAGGAGCGAGGCCAGCAGCAATGCGGCGCCGAGCACGAACGCCGCGGCGAGCCGGCGGCCCTCGAGCCGCGTGCCTGCCGTGTAGGTGACCAGCAGCACCGAGAAGAACGGGCCGGCCGTGTGCTCGGTGAAGCCCGTGCCGAGCAGGTCGCCCAGGACGAGCCCGCCGAGCGACAGCGTGATGGCCGCGAACGGCGCAACACGGCGCAGCAGGCAGCCGACCGCCATGAGCGTGACGAAGGCGAGCCCGAGCGCCAGGTCCGCGCCCGCCAGCGGGCTCCAGACCAGCACCTCCAGCCACGCCTCGCCCGCCACGACCAGCGCGATCAGCGCGTCGAGCCGGCGCGGCGGCAGGGCGCGCAGGCGGGCGAGCGGGGATCGGGACGCCGAGTCCATGCCGGAGGCATTGTGCCGCGGTCCGGTCGGGCCATCGTCCTCCGGCCTGAGGATCGCGGCGTCATCCCAGCGGAGGACCCCGGCTCATGCCTGCGCACGAGCAGGATCGGCGTTCCGGCGGACGACAGCCGAGGCTCGGGCGGCGATCGTTCCGGCCATGAAGACCTGGACGCCCGACGATCGTCACGACACGAAAGAGGACTCATGACCGTTGCTCTCGCCCACGACCCCGTCCCGGCCACCTCGGCCGCGGTCGCCGCTCGCGCGCTGACGCGCCGCTACGGCGACGGCGAGTCCGCCGTGGACGCGCTGCGCGGCGTCTCGCTCGAGGTCCCCGCCGGGCAGTTCACCGCCGTCATGGGCCCCTCGGGCTCCGGCAAGTCGACCCTCATGCACCTCCTGGCGGGGCTGGACCGCCCGAGCGCGGGCTCGGTGCACGTGGGCGGTCAGGAGATCTCCACGATGGGTGAGCGCCAGCTCACCAAGCTGCGCCGCAAGCACATCGGGTTCGTCTTCCAGTCGTTCAACCTGCTCCCGACGCTCACCGCCGAGGAGAACGTCACGCTTCCGCTCACCATCGCCCGCGTCAAGCGGCCGGCGGGGGAGCTCGACTCCCTGCTCGACCGCGTCGGCCTGACCGATCGCCGCGATCACAAGCCGTCCGAGCTGTCGGGCGGCCAGCAGCAGCGCGTGGCCATCGCCCGCGCGCTGGTGGCGAAGCCGACGGTGCTGTTCGCCGACGAGCCGACGGGCAACCTGGACTCCGCCGCCGGCGCCGCCGTGCTCGCGCTGCTGCGCGACGCCGTGACGCTCGACGGCCAGACGACCGTCATGGTCACCCACGACCCGCGCGCCGCCGCGGCCGCCGACCGCGTGCTGTTTCTCGCGGACGGCCGCATCGTCGGCGACCTGGCCGCGCCCACCGAGGACGAGATCATCGCGGCGATGCGAGAGGCGAGCGCCCGATGACCCGGATCGCCCTCAAGAGCCTGGCCGCCCGCCGCCTGCGCACCGCGCTGACGGCGCTGGCGATCGTGCTCGGCGTCGCCATGGTGAGCGGCGCGTTCACGATCACCGACACGATGCGCGGCGCCGCCGACTCCCTGTCGAGCGCTGCCTACGACGGGACGGACGCCGTCGTGACCGCCCGGACCGCGTTCGCGGTCGACGCCAACGACTGGACGGCCAAGCGGCCGACGGTGGACGGTGGCCTGCTGGAGCAGGTCCGCTCCCTGCCCGGCGTGGCGGTGGCCGCCGCCGACATCACCGACGAGGCCAAGATCATCAAGCGGGACGGCAAGCCCGCCGGCGACGGCCCCTACTTCGGCGTCGGGTTCGACGCCACGACGCCCGGAGCCGAGCGGCTCACGCCGTTCCGCCTCGACACGGGCCGCTGGGCGGCGGGCCCGGGCGAGGTCGTCATCGACGCCGCCTCCGCGGAGGACCAGGACTACGGCGTCGGCAGCGACATCCAGGTCACCGCGCGCGGCGAGGCGCACGATTTCCGGGTCGTCGGCACCGCGAAGTTCGGCAGCGTCAAGTCGATGGGCGTCACGACGTCGGCCGTCTTCGACCTGGCCGCGGCGCAGCAGCTGTTCGGACGCGGGAACGAGGTCGACGGCATCCTCGTGGCCGGTCGCGAGGGCGTGCCCGCGGCGGAGCTTCGCACCCGACTGGCCGAGGCCCTGCCGCAGGCCCAGGTCGTGAGTGCCGCCGAGCAGGACCGCTTCACGCTTGAAGGGCTCGAGCAGTTCATCTCGATCATCCGGATCGCGCTGCTCGTGTTCGGCGGCGTGGCCGTGCTGGTCGGGGCGTTCACGATCTTCAACACGCTCTCGATCACCGTCGCGCAGCGCACGCGTGAGCTGGGCCTGCTGCGGATGGTCGGCGCCGCCCGCCGGCAGGTGCTCGGCTCGGTCCTGGTCGAGGCGCTCGCCGTCGGCGTGCTCGCCTCGGTCGTCGGGCTCGTGGCCGGGCTCGGCCTCGCGAAGGCCCTCGACGCGCTGTTCGACGCGATGAAGATCTCGCTGCCAGACGCGGGCACCGTGTTCGCCACGCGCACGATCGTCGTCTCGCTGCTGGTCGGCACCGGCGTCACGCTCGTCGCCGGCCTGTTGCCGGCGTGGCGGGCGACCCGCGTCTCGCCCGTCGCGGCGCTGCGCGACGCCACGCCGGGCGCCGGCCGGGTCCGGCTCCCCTCGCGGGCGGCGCGGGCGATGGCGTCGCTGCTGGGGCGCCCCGCGCAGGCGATCGGCGGCGCGTCGGGCGGGCTGGCACGGCGCAACGCCATGCGCCAGCCCGGCCGGACGATGACGACGGCCGTCGCGCTGACCATCGGCGTCGCCCTGGTGACGCTCGTCACGGTCGTCGCCGCTGGCCTCAAGGACACGACGCGCGGCTCGCTCGAGCAGCGCATCGCCGCGAGCCACGTCGTCACGGGCGCCGACGGCTGGTCGCCGACCGGTCCCCAGGTCGCGAAGACGCTCGCGGACGCCGGCCTGGCGGTCACCACGATCCACCAGGACCGCGCGCTCGCGTTCGGCGACAAGGAGACCGTCAACACGTTCCGCGGGGACGGCTGGCGCTTCGAGTGGGTCCGGGGCGACGACGCGGTGGCGGGCCGGCTCGGCGTCGACGGCGCTGTGGTCGACGAGGGCTGGGCGACGGAGCACGGCCTCGCGGTCGGCGACGGATTCCAGCTGACCTCGGCCACCGGCACGCAGCTCGACCTGATCGTGCGCGGGATCGAGCATTCGCCGGTCATCGACGTCACGGGCCTCGGTCCGGTGACCGTCGGTCCCGCGGCCTACGACCGGGCGTTCGAGAACGAGGTCAGCTTCTACACCCTGGCCTCGGGCGGCGACGCGGCCCGCGCCCTGGCCGCGTTCCCGGACACCAAGAGCCGCACGACCGGGGCGTTCGTGGACGAGAACATGCAGATCCTGGACCAGCTTCTGGCCATCTTCTACGTGCTGCTCGCCCTGGCCGTGATCGTGTCGCTGTTCGGCATCGTCAACACGCTGGTGCTGGCGACGTTCGAGCGGACGCGGGAGCTCGGCACGCTCCGCGCGGTCGGCATGTCCCGCCGCCAGGTGCGGCGCATGGTCCGTCACGAGAGCATCATCACCGCGCTCATCGGCGCCGTCTCGGGCATGGCGCTCGGGCTCGTGCTGGCGGCGGGAGTCACCTCGGCGTTCTCCGACGAGGGCCTCTCGTTCGCGATCCCCGCCGGCTCGCTGATCGCCTTCGCGGCGGTCGCCGTCGTGGCCGGCGTACTCGCCGCGGTGCTGCCCGCGCGGCGCGCGGCGAAGATGAACGTGCTGGTCGCCCTGGCGTACGAGTGAAGCCGGTGCTCGGCGTCCGGCTCACGGTGTCGAGCACCGTGGCCGGGCGCCCGGCAGCCTCCCGGGGCTAGATCGCCGGCGCCTCCGGCAACCCGGCCAACGCCGCCTCGAGGTCGGCCTCGGAGAGCTCCGGGTCCTCGAGGCGGCCGCCGAAGTAGGCGTCGTAGGCCGCGAGATCGAAGTTCCCGTGACCGCAGAGGCCGAACAGGATCGTCTTCTCCTCGCCGTCGGACGCCTCCTCGATCACCGCGCGGATGGCGTGCGCCGGCTCGGGCGCCGGGATGATCCCCTCGCTGCGGGCGAATCGGACCGCGGCCTCGAACGTCTCGTTCTGCCGGTACGCCCGGGCCTCGACCATCCCGGCCTTGACTAGCGCGCACACCATCGGCGCGTCGCCGTGGTAGCGCAGGCCACCCGCGTGCACCGGGGGCGGGACGAAGTCGTGTCCGAGGGTGTACATCGGCATCAGCGGCGTCATCCCGACGGTGTCGCCGTAGTCGTAGGAGTACACGCCGCGCGTGAGCGTCGGGCACGCGGCCGGCTCCGCCGCGATGATCTTCATCTCGGCGCCCGTTCGCAGGAACGGGAACACGAGCCCGCCGAAGTTCGAGCCGCCGCCGACGCAGCCGACGATCACGTCGGGCGTGCCGGCGCCGGCGAGCTCGAGCTGCGCGATCGCCTCCTGCCCGATCACCGTCTGGTGCAGCAGGACGTGGTTGAGCACCGAGCCCAGCGCGTAGTTGCAGTCGGGGTCGCCGGCCGCCACCTCGACCGCCTCGGAGATCGCGATCCCCAGCGAGCCGGTCGGGTGCGCGGCCTGCGCGCGGCCCGCCTCCGTGCGGTCCGACGGCGAGCGGTGCACGCTCGCGCCCCAGGTCTCCATCATCGAGCGCCGATAGGGCTTCTGGTCATAGCTCGAGCCCACCATGAACACCTCGCACTCGAGGCCGAACAGCGAGCAGGCGAACGCCAGCGCGGAGCCCCACTGGCCGGCGCCGGTCTCCGTGGCGAGCTTGGAGATCCCGGCCTTCGCGTTCTCGTAGGCCTGCGGCACCGCGGTGTTGGGCTTGTGCGAGCCCGCGGGGGAGACGCCCTCGTACTTGTAGAAGATCCGCGCCTTCGTGCCCAGCGCCCGCTCGAGCCGGAGCGCCCGGTGAAGCGGCGTCGGCCGCCACAGCTCGTAGGCCTCCCGCACGGGATCGGGGATCGCGATCTCCCGCTCGCTCGACACCTCCTGGGCGATGAGGCCCATGGGGAAGATCGGCGACAGGTCATCCGGTCCGGCCGGCTGCCCCGTGCGCGGGCTCAGCGGCGGAAGCGGCTCGCCCGGCAGGTCGGGCAGGTAGTTCACCCAGTGCGTGGGGATGGCGTCCTCGGGCAGGAGGAACTTCGTCGGCTCGCTCATGTGCGCGATCCTACGGTGCTGTGTCCGCGCCTACGCGGGCGCCGGTTACGACTTCACGTCGGCTGGCGACGCAAACTCGCAATCCACCCGCGAGACGGCATCGGGGGCAACTCCGACCGCGTTGGTAGGCTTTAGCGCCGATGATCTTCACCACCAGGGCGGAGTACGGGGTCCGGCTGCTCGTGCAGCTCGGCCTGCAGGGCGGTAGGCAGCCTGTGTCGCTCAAGACCGTCGCGGCCGTGGAATCCCTTCCCCTGGCCTACCTCGAGCGGATCGCCGCGCTGCTGAAGAAGGCCGGCCTCGTGGAAGCCACCCGCGGCACTCACGGCGGCTACCTGCTCGCGCACCCCGCCGGGGAGATCACGATGGACCAGGTGGTCCTCGCCCTCGAGGGCCACATCGCCCCGATGGACTGCTTCTTCGACGACCGCGACGGACGCGTGCTCTGCTCGCATCACGATGATGCGCAGCTCTGCGCCACCAAGCTGCTGTGGACGCGCGTGCAGATGGGCGTGATCAAGTCGCTGCAGCGCACCACCCTCGCGGAGCTCGTTGACTTCTCCGCGGGCAAGACCTCGCTACCCACTGACATCACTGGAGCCGACGATGGCCGATCTCGAGATCAAGAACCTGCACGTCTCAGCCGGTGACAAGCAGATCCTGAAGGGCGTCGACCTGCACGTCCGCTCAGGTGAGTTCCATGCCCTGATGGGCCCGAACGGCTCGGGCAAGTCGACCCTGGCCAACGCGCTGATGGGTCACCCGAACTTCGAGGTGACCGAGGGCCAGATCCTCTTCGACGGGGAGGACATCACGGAGGCCGAGCCCGACGAGCGCGCGCGCTCGGGTCTCTTCATGGCCTTCCAGTACCCGGTCGCGGTTCCCGGCGTGACCGTGACCAAGTACCTGCGCATGGTGATGAACGCCCATCGCGAGGCGCGCGGCGAGGAGGTCATCTCGCTCAAGGACTTCCGCAAGACGGTCGAGGCCGCGATGGCGCTGACCAAGGTGCCGAAGGAGTTCTCCTCCCGCTACCTCAACGAGGGCTTCTCCGGCGGCGAGAAGAAGCGCATGGAGATCCTCCAGCTCGCGCTGCTCGCGCCCAGGCTCGCGGTGCTCGACGAGACCGACTCGGGCCTGGACATCGACGCGCTCAACACGGTCGCCGAGGGCGTCAACGCCGTCTCGGCGGAGACCGGCATGGGCACGCTGATCATCACCCACTACCAGCGCATCCTGCACATCGTGAAGCCCGACTTCGTGCACATCATGTTCGAGGGCCGGATCGTCAAGCAGGGCGGCCCCGAGCTGGTCACCGAGCTCGAGGAGCGCGGCTACGGCTGGATCCGCGAAGAGGTGGCGGCTGCGGCATGAGGCTCCTGGCCCCCTCCTCGGCCGACTTCCCGACCCTCCCGCACACCGGTGTCGCATACCTCGACTCGGGTGCGACGTCGCAGACGCCGCTCCCGGTCATCGAGGCGATGGACGCCTACTACCGCGAGTACCGCGCGAGCGTCCACCGCGGTGTCTATCCCATCGCGGCGCTGGCGACGGAGGCCTACGAGGGCGCGCGCGAGAAGGTCGCCGCGTTCGCCGGCTCCACCCCGGGCGAGACGATCTTCACGCGCAACGCCACCGAGGCGATCAACCTCGTCGCCTACTCCTGGGGCACCGCCAACGTGCATCCCGGCGATCTCGTCGTCGTGACGGAGATGGAGCACCACTCCAACCTCGTGCCGTGGCAGATGCTGTGCGAGCGCACCGGCGCGAAGCTGGCGTACGTGCCGATCGACGACGAGGGGCGGCTGATCGAAGCGGAGCTCGACGCGCTGCTGGCCCGTGAGCCCAAGCTCGTCGCCGTCGCGCACGTCTCCAACGTGCTCGGCACGGTCAACCCGGTGGCCGACATCGTCGCCCGCGGACACGCCGCCGGCGCCGTCGTGCTGGTCGACGGCGCACAGGCCGCGCCGCACCTCCCGCTCGACGTGGCAGCGCTGGACGCCGACTTCTACGCCTGGACGGCGCACAAGGCCTACGGGCCGACGGGCATCGGCGTCCTGCACGGTCGCCGCGAGCTGCTCGAGGCGATGCCGCCGTTCCTCGGCGGCGGGCACATGATCGCCAAGGTGGAGAAGTTCGCGAGCCGCTACGCGGAGCCGCCGACGAAGTTCGAGGCGGGCACCTCGCCGATCGCGGAGGCGGTCGGGCTGGGTGCGGCGGTCGACTACCTCGACTCCTTCGGCATGGCGGCGGTCTGGGAGCACTCCCGCGAGGTCGTCGGGTACGCCGTCGAGCAGCTTCATGCGGTCGACGGCCTGGAGATCCACGGACCGTCGGACCTGGCGCACCGCGGCAGCGTCGTCTCGTTCGCGCTCGAGGGCATCCACCCGCATGACATCGCCGAGATCCTCGGCCGCGAGGGCGTCTGCGTCCGCGCCGGGCACCACTGCGCGCAGGTGCTCATGAAGCGCCTCGGCCTGGCGGCCACCACGCGCGCGTCGTTCGCCGTGCACTCGACCCACGACGACGTGGACCGACTCGTCGCCGGGCTTGGCCGGGTGCAGGAGATCTTCGCCTAGCCACGCAATGGACGACCTCTACCGCGAGAACATCCTCGAGCACTACAAGCAGCCGCGCAACTTCGGCGAGCTGCCCGATCCCGACCTCGAGTTCGAGGACAACAACCCGCTCTGCGGCGACGAGCTCAAGGTGCAGCTCAACGTGGGGGAGGACGGTCGCGTGAGCGCGGTGCGCTTCTCCGGCCACGGTTGCGCGATCTCCCAGGCGTCGGCGTCCATGGCCTCCGAGGAGGTGGTGGGGATGCCGGTGGGGGACCTCATCCGGCTCGACCGCGACTTCGTGCTCGAGCTCCTCGGCATCGACATCTCCGCGACGCGCATGAAGTGCGCCCTGCTGACGCTCAAGGTGCTCAAGTCCGCCGGGCTCGGGCACGCGGTCGCGTGGGAGTCCGACACGCCGCCCAGCGCGGCGGAGGTCAGCCGCGAGGGCTGAGCTGGGCGCGCCCGGCGTGCGGTCGGTAGCGTCCCGTCCTTCGACCGAGTGGAGGGAGCGCGCGATGTGCCTGCCGGGAACCGTGGGAACTGTTCGGGAAGCGAGCGAGCGCGCCGAGCTGCCCGCGATCAGCCGGCGCGCGGCGCTGGCCGGCGGGAGGGGCTGCGGCACTGGCGGCGCTGCTTCCGAGCGTCGCGGAGTCCCACGGGGCGGGCGGCGCCATCATCACGGCAGGCGGGTGGCCGACCTCACGCACGTCTTCCGCGCCGGCTTCCCGGTGTACACGGGCGCCGCGCCCGCACGGCGCGACCTCAAGACCCACGCCGAGGACGGCTTCTACTCGCAGGAGTGGACCTTCGGCGAGCACTCGGGCACGCACATGGACGCCCCGGGCCACTTCGTCGAGGGACGGCGGCTCGTTCCGCAGCTTCGCCCGGAGGAGTTGTTCGCCCCCATCGCGGTGATCGACATCTCCCGGCGCGCCGCCCGCAACCCCGACGCCGAGGTCACCCCGGCCGACCTGAGGCGCTACGAGCGGCGCCACGGCCGGATCCCGAGGGGAGCGGCGGTGCTGATGGACTCCGGCTGGGACGCCAGGGCAGGCGACGCCGAGCGGTTCAAGAACGTCGACGCCGGCGGCACGTACCATTTCCCCGGCTTCGGCGCCGACGCGGTGACGTGGCTGCTCGAGCGCCGCAGGGCGGCGGTGATCGGCGTCGACACGATGAGCCTGGATCCCGGCAACTCGACCACCTTCCCGGTGCACGTCAACTGGCTCGGCACGGACCGCTACGGCCTGGAGGGCGTCGCCAACCTCGGCGCGATCCCGCCTCGCGGCGCGACCCTGATCGTCGGCGTGATCCCGTGGGAGGAGGGCTCCGGCGGGCCTTGCCGTCTACTGGCGACTCACTGATCCTCGAGTGACGGTTACGTTCGGGCGGTTCTTGATGTCAACGGGCGAATCCGCCAGGATCTCTCTGAGCGATTGCCGGCTTGACCCCAATTATTGGGGTCAAGCCGGCAATCGCACGCAAACGAGCCTGGCGGAACCTCACCCCTCCGTACCTGGCGCCGTTGACGTCGGTGCCCCCGAGCGCTTCCGCGCTCCTTCGGACCGCTAGACTTCCAAGTCCGACCTGTGCGGTCGGAGATATGGCCGAGATCATCGACATCTGCTTCCTGGACGACCTGCCGCCCGGTGGGATGCGCCTGGTCACCTGGGAGGACCTCGAGATCGGCGTGTTCAACTGCGCCGGCGAGCTGCTCGCGATCGAGGATCGCTGCTCGCACGACGAGGGTGAGCTCCTCGACGGAGAGCTCGACGAAGCGGGATGCACCATCGAATGCCCCCGGCACGGGTCGAGATTCGACCTGCGGACCGGAAAGCCCCTGAACCTGCCTGCCTACGTGCCCGTGGACACCTTCCCGGTCTCCGTGCGCGACGGCGTGATCAAGATCGAGGTTGACTGACATGGCGACACCCGAGGTCCTCGCCGAGCAGCAGGCGCTGATCGGCATCAACGCGGATTACAAGGAGAAGTTCGGCTTCCACGACTCGGAGACGGGCTACGCGTTCAAGGCGCCCAAGGGCCTCTCGCGCGAGCTCGTGCTGCAGATCTCCGAGTTCAAGGACGAGCCGGAGTGGATGCGCGAGTTCCGCCTTAAGGCGCTCGACCACTTCCTCAGCCGCCCGCAGCCCACCTGGGGCTCGCCGATGCTGGCCGACGTCGACTACGACAACATCCACTACTTCGTGCGCGCGTCGGAGAAGTCCTCGCGCACGTGGGACGACGTGCCGGACGACATCAAGCGGACGTTCGACAAGCTGGGCATCCCCGAGGCCGAGCGCAAGTTCCTCGCCGGCGTCGGCGCGCAGTACGAGTCCGAGGTCGTCTACCACCAGGTGCGCGAGGACCTCGAGCGCCAGGGCGTCGTGTTCATGGACATGGACTCGGGCCTGCGCGAGCACGAGGAGCTCGTGCGCGAGTACTTCGCCACGATCATCCCGGCCAACGACAACAAGCTCGCCGCGCTCAACAGCGCCGTGTGGTCGGGCGGCTCGTTCGTCTACGTGCCCCCTGGCGTGCAGGTCGAGATGCCGCTGCAGGCCTACTTCCGGATCAACACCGAGAACATGGGCCAGTTCGAGCGGACGCTGATCATCGCCGACGAGGGCTCCTACGTGCACTACGTCGAGGGCTGCACCGCCCCGGTGTGGAGCTCGGACTCCCTGCACTCGGCGGTGGTGGAGCTGATCGCCAAGCCGGGCGCCCGGATCCGCTACACGACGGTGCAGAACTGGTCTCAGAACGTCTACAACCTCGTGACCAAGCGCGCCATCGCCGAGCGCGACGCGACCGTGGAGTGGGTCGACTGCAACCTCGGCTCCAAGCTGACCATGAAGTACCCGAGCGTGTACCTGACGGGAGAGCGCGCGCACGGCGAGGTGCTCTCGATCGCGTTCGCGGGCAACGGCCAGCATCAGGACGCGGGCGCGAAGATCGTCCATGCGGCGCCGAACACGACGTCGAACATCTTCGCCAAGTCGATCTCCAAGGACGGCGGGCGCTCGTCGTACCGCGGCCTGCTCGAGATCGCCAAGGGCGCGCACGGCTCGAAGTCCACGGTCGTGTGCGACGCGCTGCTGCTCGACGAGAGCAGCCGCTCGGACACGTACCCGACGATCCGCATCGGCGACGACGACGTGGACGTGGGCCACGAGGCGTCGGTCTCGAAGATCGGCGAGGAGCAGCTCTTCTACCTGATGAGCCGCGGGCTGCCCGAGGAGGAGGCCGCGAAGCTGATCGTCAACGGCTTCATCGAGCCGATCGTCAAGGAGCTGCCGATGGAGTACGCGGTCGAGATGAACCGGCTGATCGAGTTGCAGATGGAGGGCTCCATTGGCTGAGACCGCGACTCTGGAGCTTCCGACGCACAAGGGCCGAGCGGGCTGGGAGTTCACCGAGCTGGGCGACTTCTCGCTGGAGGTGTGGGAGCCGGCTCCCGCCGGCGGGACCGACTTCACGGCCGCGCACCTGCTCGAGCCGCCCGCGGGCGCGATCGAGCTGGTGCAGGTCGACGGCGCGCTCGGCCAGAGTCACGACGCCCCGGGCGGCGCGCTCGTGCTGCCGCTCTCCGTGGCCCGCGAGCGCCATCCCGAGCTGGTCGAGCCGCACCTCGGCACGATCGTGTCCGACATCGACGCCTTCACGTCGAGCAACTCGCGCGAGTGGGAGGGCGGCGCCTTCGTGTGGGTGCCCAAGGGCGTCCGCGTCGAGGCCCCGATCCTGCTCACCGCCGTCTCCTCCGCGGCCGGCACGATCCTGCACCGCCGTGTCCTGATCGTCCTGGAGGAGGGCGCGCAGGCCGAGGTGTGGGAGCAGTACGTCTCCGGCGGCGACGAGCCGACCGTCCTCAACACGGTCGTCGAGCTGAGCATCGGCCAGAACGCCAATCTGCGCTACGTCTGCGGGCAGGAGCTCAACGAGCGCTCCTGGATCTTCGGCGCGCAACGCGCCGAGGTCGCGCGCGACGGCGCCCTGGACTGGGTGGCGCTCGGCTTCGGCTCGGGCAAGGGCAGGATGCGGATGGAGACGCTGCTGGCCGGTCCCGGCGCCGACGCCAAGGTCACCGGCGCCTACGCGCCGCACGGGCGCCAGCACGTCGACTTCGACACCACGCAGGAGCACGGGGCGCCCAACACGACCTCCGACCTGGCGTTCCGCGGAGTCCTCGCCGACCGCTCAAGCGCCGTATGGCGGGGGATGATCAAGGTCGATCCGGCGGCCCAGCAGACCGACGCCTTCCAGGTGTGCCGAAACCTGCTGCTCTCCAAGAAGGCCCACGCCGATGCGATCCCGGGTCTCGAGATCCTCGCCAACGACGTCCGCTGCACCCACGCGGCGGCGGTTGCGCAGATCGACCGGGAGCAGCTCTTCTACCTGCGCTCGCGTGGGCTCGACAAGCCCAGCGCGCAGCGCCTCGTGATCGAGGGGTTCATGGCGGAGCTGATCGAGCGCTTCGAGGCAGGGCCGATGCGCGAGGCCCTCGCCACGGCGCTCGAGCGGCGCCTGAACACGCTCCTGGACTGACGGGAACGGACCGGCCCTCGCGCCCGGCCGGCTGCGCGCGCGTCAGCGGACGCGGACGAGCGTGAGGCCGTCGGCGCTGATCGTCATCGCCATGTCGACGCGCTCGTCGGCATGGATCTTGCGATTCAGTGCGTCCACCACGCGTGCGTTCTCGGTGTCGGGCGCGACGACGCAGCCGCCCTGCAGCATGTTGTCGAGCAGCACCAGACCGCCTGGTCGCATGCGCGCCAGCACGAGCTCGTAGTACGCCGGGTAGCCGGGCTTGTCCGCGTCGATGAACGCGAAGTCGAACGCCGGCGTCGCCGCGATCGCCTCGAGCGACTCGTCGGCGGGCCCGACCCGGATCTCCACCCGATCGGCGACGCCCGCCGCGTCGATGTGGCGCTGCGCGATCGCGGCGTAGTCCGCGCTGATCTCCAGGCACGTCAGACGGCCGCCTTCCGCGAGCCCCCGGGCGATGCAGATCGCGCTGTACCCGGTGAACGTCCCGACCTCGAGCGCGTCCCTCACATCGATCAGCCGCACGAGGAGCTCGAGCAGCGCGCCCTGGTCCGGGGCGACCTGCATGACCGCCGACGGCATCGTCGCCGTCTCGGCCCGCACCCGCTCGAGCACCTCGTCGGTTCGCGCGCCGAACCGGCCCAGGTAGCTCAGCAGATCGTCGGTGATCTCGATCCCGCCGCGTGCCATGGCGGCGGATCGTACCGGGGGCCTGCCGCGCGGGAGGCCGGGTCAGTCGCGGTCGCCGTCGGAGGCGATCAGGAGTTGGCCCGCCAGCGCCCGCGAGCGCTCGCCATGGAGCTCGCGGACCGTGGCGCGACAGGCGGGGCAGTTGCGGATGTGCGGCCGCAGCTCGAGGATCGACTCGGCGCTCGCGGTCCCGCCGGCCAGTCCGGCGACGGTCGGTGCGAAGCGATCGCACTCCTCGCCGGCCTCGATGCCGGCGAACACCTCCAGGAAGTGCGCGCGGCCTTCGGTGATGCACCGGTTGACCTTCGAGTAGGTCCAACCGAGCGAGCTGCCGATCTCCTGATACGACAGCCCCTGTGCCTTGAGGATGAGCGCCTTCGCCTCGTCGGGCTTGAGCCGGCGCAGGGCTTCCGCGGACCGCTCGACCCGCTCCTGGCCGGCCAGCAGCTCGTCGACGGGTCGCTGCTCCTCGTCCACGCGGCCGTCGAAGTCGAACCCGTCGACGGGAACCGCCTCTGCGCGCTGGCGGCGGACGGCCAGCGCCTCGTGCTTGACGACGACCTTGAGCCAGTGGATCTCCGTGCGCTGGTCCACCGTGCCGACGCGACGCACGTAGATCTCCAGCGTGCGCTGATAGGCGTCCAGCGCATCGTCGGCGCAGAAGGACCACTGCTGGGCGATGCGCATGAGCGAGTGCCCGTGGCGGGCGACGACCCGCGAGACGCGCGCGTCGACACTCGGATCGGTCTGCTCTCCTCGCCGGGGCACATCGGCATCTGCGGCCGGAGCACGGGCGCGTCCCGCCCGATGCCGGACGTCTGCGGCGCCTAGACTCGTAGCCATGCCGTCGACGCCCACGACCGACCGTCAGGCCGACATCAAGGACTCGATCCTCGACACGATCGGCGACACGCCGCTGGTCCGCCTCGGCCGGATCGGCGCCGGCGTGAAACCCCAGCTCGTGGCCAAGATGGAGCTGTTCAACCCGGGCGGCTCGATCAAGGACCGCATCGCGCTGCGCCTGATCGAGGCGGCCGAGCGCGACGGGAGCCTGCGTCCCGGCGGCACCATCGTCGAGCCGACCTCCGGCAACACGGGCACCGGCCTCGCGATCGCCGCGCGCCTGAAGGGCTATCGCGTGATCGCCGTGATGCCGGACAAGATGTCGCGCGAGAAGATCGATCTCCTGCGCGCCTACGGCGCCGAGGTGGTGATCGCGCCGACCGACGTAGCGCCGGAGTCGCCACAGTCCTACTACCGCGTCGCCGACCGTCTCACGGAAGAGATTCCCGGCGCTTTCCAGCCCAACCAGTACCACAACCCGGCCAACCCGCAGACGCACTACGACACGACCGGGCCGGAGTTGTGGCGGCAGACCGGCGGGCGCCTCACCCACCTCGTGGCGGGCGTCGGCACGGGCGGCACGATCACAGGGATGGCGCGCTACCTGAAGGAGCAGAATCCCGACGTCACCGTCGTGGGCGCCGATCCCGTTGGCTCGATCTACTCAGGCGACGAAGTCCACCCGTACCTCGTCGAGGGCGTGGGTGAGGACTTCTGGCCGACGACGTACGACCCCGGCCTCGTCGACCGCTACGTCCGGGTCTCGGATCGCGACTCCTTCCTCACCACGCGCCGGCTCGCCGAGACCGAGGGCATGCTGGTCGGCGGATCGTGCGGGCTCGCGGTCCACGCCGCGCTCGTGGTGGCGGCGGAGATCGACGATCCCGACGCGCTCGTGGTGGTGGTCCTCCCGGACGGCGGGCGCGCCTATCTGTCCAAGATCTTCAACGACACGTGGATGGCCTCGCACGGGATGCTCGAGCGCTCGAGCGACCGCAGCGTCGGGGACGTGCTACACGCCAAGCAGGCCGCGGGGGAGATCCCGCCGCTCGTCGTCGTGGAGACCAAGCAGAAGGTCCGCGACGCGATCGCGCTGCTGCACGAGCACCGCGTCTCCCAGCTCCCGGTCGTCTCCCATGCCGATCCCAGCACGGTCGTCGGCTCGATCGGCGAGCGCGGTCTCCTCAAGCACGCCGCCGACAACCCGGGGATCATGAGCACGAGCATCGTCGAGGTAATGGAGGCGCCGTTCCCGGCGGTGGCCGCTGCCGACCCGGTGCGCGAGGCGGTCGAGTTGCTGTCCGGCGACCGCCAGGCGCTGTTGGTCACCGAGCATGGGCGCCCGACGGGCATCGTCACCCGCGCCGATCTGCTCGAAGCGCTCGTCTCGTGACCGAGTTCGGCACCCGCGCAGTCCACGCCGGGCTGGATCCCGATCCCAGCTACGGCTCGGTCGTTCCCGCGATCCACCAGAGCTCCACCTACGTGCAGCCGGCCCCGGGCCGGTTCGTGGAGGACTACGACTACTCGCGCGCTGCCAACCCGACGCGGCGCGCGCTGGAGAACGCGCTCGGCGACCTGGAGGGTGGGCACGCCACGGCGTTCGCCTCCGGGATGGCGGCGACGCACGCGCTGTTCACCGCGGTCTGCTCCGCCGGCGATCACGTCGTCATCCCCGACGACCTCTACGGCGGCACCTATCGCCTGATGGACAAGATCCTCGCGCGCTTCGGCGTCGTGTACGACATGGTCGACCAGAGCGACATCGCGGCCGTGCGCGGGGCGCTGCGCCCGCAGACGCGGCTCGTGTGGGTGGAGACGCCGACCAACCCCACGCTCAAGATCGTCGATCTGGAGGCGGTCGTCGAGGCGGTCGGCCCGGACGTGCTCGTGGCGGTGGACAACACGTTCGCCACGCCGGTGAACCAGCGCCCGCTCGAGGGCGGTGCCGGGGCCGTGGTGCACTCCACCACGAAGTACCTCGGCGGGCACTCCGACACCGTCGGCGGCGCGGTCGTCGTGTCCGACCCCGAGCGCCACGAGGCGATCCGCTTCGTGCAGCTCTCGATCGGCGCCGTCCCCGGTCCGCTGGACTGCTTCCTCGTGCATCGCGGGCTGCGGACGCTGCACCTGCGGATGGCTGCGCATGCCGAGAACGGCCGCGCGGTGAGCGCGTTCCTGCGCGAGCAGCCCGAAGTGAGCGACGTGCGCTGGCCAGGCTTCTCCGGCATGGTCTGCTTCCGCCACCCCGAGGCGGTGCGGATCGTCGCAGCCACGGAGCTGTTCGCGCTGGCCGAGTCGCTGGGCGGCGTCGAGTCGCTGATCGAGGTGCCGCAGGCGATGACCCACCAGTCCGTGGAGGGCTCCCGGGCGGCGGTGCCGGCCGACCTCGTGCGGCTGAGCTGCGGGATCGAGGCGGCCACGGACCTGGTGGAGGATCTGCGCCGGGCGATCGCGGCCGTCTAG
>Ga0136624_1000156_pt1 | contig 22460 bp, 11 predicted proteins | sample AntDrymUQ4692206_2_FD_104802 | JGI IMG/M metagenome (GOLD analysis project Ga0136624, IMG submission 104802) | Polar desert sand microbial communities from Dry Valleys, Antarctica - metaG UQ469 (22.06) | ecosystem: Environmental > Terrestrial > Soil > Desert | place: Antarctica: Dry Valley... | reverse complement strand
CCAAGATCCAACACCAGGCGACACGCCGAAAACAGCAGCTCAGCCCGCTGGCGCCGGCCCCCTCACAGGCTCAAGATCGAACTAGCCGGGAAAGTGGGGCTAGAGTCTTAGAGAGGAGCACCAGTGTTCGCCGTGCCTCCCGACGTCTCTCAGGGAGCCTTGACCAGATCGTCGGCAGGACAAGGAGTGCTATCAAGATCGCGACTACCAGGACGACACCAGCCGTCAGCAAGATCAGATTCTGACAGGACGCCAGCACTGTTGCCCCGGCTACTACGACTGAAGCTGCTTGCTTGACAGACATGCGAGGACCCGACCTTGGCGGAGGGCGGACTCCTGGTAGCTGTGCTCGGCCAGCCCGATCCAAGCCCGATCCACTCGAGCAACTCCGAACAGCGTTGCCACTGCGGCAGGGCGTTCCAGTACGACAGCAGCCGCGGGGGGGGTTCCTCCCCCCCGCGGGCGTCTCCAGGCGCGTGCTGCGGTTCGCGGCGAACGCCGGATCGTCCCGGTCCTGGTCGGTGAAAGACTGATTGTCGGTCATCTCGTCTCCTTATTCTCTCCGCAGCGCCCCGGTGATCCGCTGGCACGCCACCAGGTTGAGGGGATACAGGAGAGGCGAGGTGTCACGCCAGGGCGGACAACTCCTTCGCGGCGGTCGCGACCCGGTCGCGGTCGGAGAGCAACGCGGCGGCGGATCGCTCCGAGAGCAGACCACGGGTGACTAGGTCAAGGACACCGGCCCGCAGAGCGGTGATCGGCTCGTCGGGCCGGAGCCGGAAGGCGTCGAGGAGCACGACGATCATCACATCGTCGCCGGAAGGGTCACTTGCGTCGACGACTCGGTCCAAATCGCGCGCCGCACGCGGGCAGGCAAGGCCGAGGCTGTTGCGGCCGTTCGCATCGGATGCGATGGGGAGCGCCACATCGGTGCGTCGCGATCGCCGGCCCAGTGGGCGTTGGATGTAACGTTCCCACCACGTCACGTAGTCTGGCTCCGCCGCTGTGCCCGCGTTGACCCTCGGCCCGGACCGGCAGTGGCGCTCGACGACGCGGATGCCGTCGGTGACGCGCGCCATGTACTGCTCCGGTGCGCCGCCGAATTCCGCCACGCAGCGGGCGACGAGTCGATACAGCAGCGCGTCATGACCCTCCAGCGGGGCCATCGACCCCGCCTCGTCCACGAGGTACTCCAGGAGCGCCCGGTGGAAGTCGCTGGGCAACGCGCGGCCCCGCGCACCGGCCCGGATCCGGTCGATCCGAGCCTGGGCGCCCATCTCAGTGCGCCGATGCCTGAACCAGTCACCCGCTGCCCGGATACGTACGTGCGCGCGGGCCGCTCCGGGTGGATTGCGCAGCTCGCCCGCCCCCCGGTCGGCCAGCACCCGGCAGCCCTCTGCGATCATGTCAACGAGGAAGTCGCGGCACGCACAGTCGCCGTCGAGGTGGACAGTGCTGATCCCGTCGAGGTGGGTACCACCGATGCGGAACTGCAGGTCGCACCGTCTGTGGGGCAGCGATCGGTGGATCGCCGCCCGATGCGGGTGCGTCTCGTGCCAGATCGCGGTCAGCACAGCTCGAAGATCTACAGTGGTGACCTTCGCGGCGACTCGTGGGCCGTCAGTGCGGGTGGTCTGTGCGGCACTAGACATCATCCGAAATTTTACGGCAACATAAGAGGTCTGTCTACGGATTATTATGTAACGAGCGCATCCATCTGGGCGTAGTATCGTTGGACGTACCTCAGGCGAGGAGAGATATGGACCTGCTGCCCGCCGAGGTGCCGGATGTGCCGGAGGTTCGGTCCGAGATCGTCCCGGCGCGACTCGCTCGCAAGCTCGCTCCACTGTTCGGGGTGCCGTGGGAGCGGGGGCCGTTCGGGTCGCGCACCTGGGTCTGCGACTACAACAAGATCACCCTTTCTGAAATCGCGCGTGGGGCGCCGCTACCAACCCGCAGTCAGGCCCAGCAGGCGCGCGCCGTGGTGCACGGCGAGTGGGCGCTTGTCGACCGCTTCGCCGTCGCCGGACCGGGCGGCTCGCTACCAAACGAGATCGCCAACGCCACTCTCAACCGGTTCGGACCGGACACGAAGGCCGCGGTGGTGCTTACCGGGGCGAATCGCCTCCTCGACCCCGTCACCCGGGCGGTCGAGGTCGCCGTGGGGCGCCTCGAAGCGGCCGACGGGTCGGCGCTGCCTGCACGGTTGCGTCTCGCCGCATGGGCGGCGCTACTGCTCGAGGCGTTCCGGTCACAGCCCGCCCTCGTTGCCGCGGGGATCCGGGCCCGGGCCATCCAGCGCGAGCTGCTAGTCGAGTGGCACCTCCCGCTGGCGGCCCCAATCGCCGACCTGCCGCTCACCCGTTGCGAGGTGGGTGGCCCGCAGGGGGACGACGGGCGCGGCGCGGCGTCTCGACCCCACGAGCTCGAGCTGACCGACCGCACGCTTCACGGTCTCACCGCAGCTACGCACGACGAGTTGGTCGACCGGCTGCTGCGCCACCTGATGGCAATCGGGGCGCGGCAGAGCTCCAGCCACCTATGGCTGAGCGAGCGTGGACCGGGTCAGCTCGCCGTGGAGGCGCTCGTACCCCCCACCGAACTGGTGGGTCGCTACGTCAGGCAGGTGGTGCACCTCCTCGAGGAGGAACCCGCGGTATGCGGAGTGCTGCCGCGGGTACCGGCGGCGGGCGAGCTGGACGGGCTTTCGGTACTGGCCCGGCGGGCGTTGGTGATCGCCCTACTCACCGTCCTGCGGCAGGTGCAGTTCGATGCCGAACAGCGCGAGCGGACCAGGACGGCGATCGTGCCGATGCTCAGCGACGTCGCCGCGCTGGCGACGGAGAGTCTCGGCCCGGATGATCCGCTGACCGTGCTGAGCCGGTGCCGAGTGGCCGACATGACCGTGCACACGCTGCGCCACGACCGGCGTCTCGAGCTTGCCGGTCCTCTCGAGGAACTGATGACGCAGATCGAGCGGTGCATCGGGCTCTTCGACGCTGGAGTCGTCGACCGCGGAGCCGCGGCGGAGGCAATCTCGTCGGCGAATGTCGAGATCAACATCGTGCGGCGTACCAATGCCCGGTACCCGGAGGCGAAGCTGCCCCCGCCCGAAGAGCTCGACGCTTGGCTGCGCGGCACCTGGAGTGCCTTCGAGCGCGCCCTGGAGATCGACCGGCGCGGGCCGATCGACGACGGCCAGGACTCTCGGCTGTCGATCGGGCACCACCTGCACAACTACGCCTCCTATCTGACCACCCACCCCGACAGCGAGCCCGACCTGCTCGCCGCCGTCGTGCTCTTCGAGAACACCGTCATCCCGGCCCGGGAGCTGTACTGGAAGCGCACGCACAGCTTCCTCCCGCTGCGGCAGTCGCTGCAGATCGCGTCGCGGGCGACGACGACCCTGAGCCGGCGTGCCGCGGAGGCCGGACGACCCGCGGAGGCCCGTCGGTGGGCGGCGCAGGGACATGCCTGGATCTCGCGGGCGCTTGACGACCGGGAGACCGCCGAGCTGCTCACGCTGCCTAGCGAGACCGCCGCCCATTTCTGCCTGCTCGCCGTGCCGGCCCTGCTGGCGGCAGTCGAGATGGAGGTGCCGGGCACCGGACCGGCCGACGTGGACCAGGCCACGCAGCTGCTCGCCGTCGCCGAGGGCTGGGCGCGGCTGGTCACCGGCGACAGTGAGACGAGCTACAGCCACTACGATCGGCTGGTCGACCTGCGGCACCGCATTGAACTGGTCGGATAGCTCACGGCCACAGTAGTTCCGGCCACGGACCTTTGTAGCGCTCCAACTGCCGACGGGTTGCCTCCGCGGTGAACCCGGCCGCGTCGCCGAGCGTGCGATAGTTCTCGACCCACCCGATCTCGCCCCACGGCCGGTGCGGGCAGATTGCCCGCGCTGACACCGGCTCCCGAGGCCGGCCATTCACGGCTGAGCCACCACCGGTCCCTCCGTCCGGGCAGCACGGTACCGGCAGGGGACTGGTCGTGTGCTGCACGGCCTGCACCGGAGCACGCACGCCGTAGGTGGCTACCAGCAGAGCCTGGCGAGGTCCGATCCACGCCCGCAGGTGAGAGGCCAGTTGCGAGATGACCGGCTGACGCCGGGTCCATAGCGGCGGGAGTGCGTCAAGGGTGACGAGGCGGGCAACGGCACGTTCGCACCCATGGATCTGCTCGGGATCGATGGCGGCGATGAGGCGGGCCACCACCGCGTCCAGCTGCCCAGGGGCGACCCCATCCGGTCGCGGTGGCGGCGATGCTGGAGTCTGATCGAGCAGCCTGGTGGCGACGCGCAGTCTGCGTACCAGGAGCGGCATGTACGTCGGCTGGTCGGGCAGCGGCGTGCCGGTGAGCCACTCCATGAGACCATCCTTGGCATCCCTGCACGCTCCCTGGAAAAGCGCGGCGACCAGCCAACCAACCAGGTGCTCCACATCTGAGAGCCGGACAGCAAGTTCCGAACCGTCTAGGTGCGGAGTGGGCTTGTTGCCGATATCCTCGATAGGAGTGATATTGGGCGGCTCGTCCAGGTCCAGCTGGTAATTGAGCACTGAATGCACCCGGCGTACGGCTTGTCTTAGGGTGTCGTTTCGAGCAGTGGAACCGAGATAGCTCGCGTACTGGTTGATCGCCGTCGCCACATCGGGTTCATTGGGTCCGTGCCCGAATAGGCTGAGGGCAGGACGCCTCATCGCCTTGCTCAGGACGCTCGTCAGGTTGACTAGCTCCTGCTGCAGTACGTCCAGCGGCTCGGTTACGACCATGCCGAGTCGTTCCTGGATGGCTAGACAGTAGGCCGCGATCCGAACCAGGAAGTCGCTGTTGCCGGCGACCGGGAGATCGGTGCCCGCTACTGGCACGGGCCGGCGAGCCACCCGGTACGCGGCCGCGAGTCCTGCGCCGCGCTCAAGCACGTCGAGCGCGGCGCCGACGAGAGCAATGTCAGCAGCGGGGTCGGGTGACTGATCCGTCCCCGGCGCAAGCGCCGCGACGATCGCCGGGACGACCATGTTGAGGATCAGCTCGGGTTCTCCGACCGGTCGCGCATCGGTCACCCCCGAGCGGATGCGCAGACTGCGGGCTAGCAACCCGATGACCCGGTCGTCGTCAGGAACGATTCGATCGGTTCGGACCAGGATCCCGAATGGTAGTTTCGGGAAGCGGCGATAGCGCAGGAACTTCTTCGTGGCGTGAGTCGTCTTCTGCGCGACCCCGGCCTGGTTCCTGCCCCAGGTCAGGCAGGCAGCGATGAGCCGGCCGTACTCGTCGGACCTCACCCAGTCCGCGCCATTCGCGAGCCTGTCGATCACCTTCTCGGCGCGGTCGACAGCGGCGGCGCGCAGCTCAAGCCGCGAATTGTACCTGGCCACCAGTGCGGCGAGGTCCTCGGGGTAGAGGGCGTCGAACAGCTCGTCGGCGGCGGCCTCCAGCTCACGCCGGCGTCGCTCACGGTCATCGTCCGCGTTCATGCCGGACCCCGGCTCTCGGAGCGGAACCGCACGCTCACCGGATCGTCCGAGCTCACCAGCCGAGCGCGTAACCCACCGGTCGCGGCCATCTCGAACGGCACCCAACGTTGCGAACCGTCGTCCGGGCCCGCCTGGAGCACGGCTCCGGGAGGCTGCCCGGTGGGTACCGCCCACAGGTCGATCTCCACCATGTCTTGCGCCGCTGGGCGCAGTTCCCACGTCACCTTTGGATGCACCCCAACGGCGGCGGCGAGCTCCTCGGGTAACCGCCAGGTGCCCTTCAGCGCAGGTGAGCCCGGTTCGTCGTCGCGTGGGGACCGCCACGCACCGCGGTGCGCCGCCGGTGGCCCATCGAGGGCGCGGAGTGCATCGCGCCAGCTTGGGAGGCCGAGGCAGGTCCACAGATCGCTGGCCCAAGATCCCAGCGCGCCCCGGTTCGTCGGCACCGGCTGATCGGCCACCAGCGTGATGGCCCGGTACGGCGCCCACGCCGACGCCAGATTGTCGATCTCGACGAGGTCGAGCTGGAGCCACTGCCCGGACCGGCCCTCGACTAGCAGGTCGGTGGCGGCCGCCGACACCCGCGGCCCCAGCAGCGCCGCGACGTCATCCGGAAGCCGGCCATTCTGCAGGGCCACCGCGACGAAAGCTGGTGGCCCGTTCGGGTCTGCGGTGACGAACCCGGCGACGAGGCCGATGCGCAGCTGTGTCTCTGTGGCGGGCTCCACGGTCACAAGCGAGAGAGCGATCGTGTCGGCGTCAGGGAGATGGTCGATCCGTAGGTGACCGTCCCAGGTCGTGACGACCATGCGGTTCTCCAGGGTCAGTGCTCGGTGGGCGACAGGGTGTCACAGACCTCCGTGCTCCTTCGGACATTCGCAGCTCCCTGTGGCAGCCGTTCAGTCGTGCTCTGACGGACAGCCAGCGGACAGATGTCCGCCGCATCGTGACGGATCCCCATCCGGGTACCGGCTCCGGGCAGCCCAACGGCCGCCGCGGACCCCTGCCGGGCAACCCGTAAGGAGGAAACATGTGCGGTGGCTCTGACGACAATCCTTGATGGGACGGGCCCATCACCCGCTCGGAACAGTCCGGGTGGTCCGTCAAGGGAGAGATAGAGTTTCGAGGAAACCGACGAAGGGCAGCCATGGTGGTCGACCCAGCGCGTGTGCGGCGCGTCGTCGCAGTGTGGCTCGTCGTGCTCGCGCTGGTGGCGACTGGGGCCTGTTCCTGGCCAGGCTCCGACCAGAAGGACGCGCCGTACCTGGTGTCCTACTCAGGAGCCGCCGCGCGGCTCACGGCGCTCGACCAGCGCGAGGCCACCGAGCAGCTTCGTGACTGGGCCAGGCTCGGGTTGGCTTCGCAACTGCGGCTGGACCACGACCAGATCGTCGACGCCCTGTACGACACCACCCCGATCCGGGACCCTGCGTTTGCCGAGCTCGTCGAGCAGCCCACCGGACCAGGTCGGGGGCTGTTCGACGGGACTACGCTGCATGTCCTGGTTCCCCAGGACGACCCGCAGCGGTCCCGCACCATCGGCCTGCTGCTCGACCAGCACCGGACCGACGCCGGCGCCGACCCGGCCCGGGTGCAGGTGCACCGCTACCAGGTCCACCCGCAGCGCCAGCACATCGAGCTGTTCGCCCAGACGCCGGCCCCGACCGGCCGGATCCGGGCCGAGAACGGCTGGCGCGAGGCCCGGATCGACCAGCCACGGGGGCTGGCCGGTTTTCTCACCGACACCAGCCACCTGTCCCGGCTGGAGACCAGGGGAGCGCATACCTGGGCGGCCGGGTGGCACTGGCCGGCCACCCCCGGTGCCGAGGTCACAGCTGAGGACATCGCGGTGCTCCAGCGCGGGTACCAGCGGACGACCGGACCTTCGCTGCCCGGGTTCTCGCTGAATCCCCAGCAGGTGTCGAGCCTGGACGACCTACGAGCCACCATCCCTGGGCTCGCGCCCGCCCTCGCCGAGGCCATCACCTCCGGGAACTGGGCAGGCTCCGGCTTCGCCTCCCCGGCCGAGCTCGCCGGGCTGGTCAAGGACGCACTCTTCCAGCTACAGCCGCCACTCGACACGTTGCCGGCTCGCGGGCTCCCGGCGAACCGGACCCAGCTCTGGGCGTTACTGAACGTCCTGGAAGGCCAGCCGGTGTACAGCCAGGCGCGCTACGACGGCGGCCTGGCCGGCACCGAGGTCGGCATGACTCTGTTCTACACGGACCTGGTGGCCAAGTATTGGACTACCGGCGTCGGAGACGGGGTGCCGTCGAAGGCCGTCCCCGGCTTCGTGCCCGACACCCGGGCGGTCACTCCGGCCAGCATATGCCTCGGTGAACCGCGCGGGGAGTCCGGACGGCTCTGGTTCGGACAGAACGACACCGCGTTCACCTTCACGCCCACCAGCGTCGACATCGGCACCCAGGCGACTCGGCTGTTCTCCCGGTCGGACGGTCCCGGCGGCAGCGAGGTCGAGCCCAGCTACACCTTCGGTCGGGGGATGCGCTGGTTCGACGAGCACTACCAGCAGATCGCCGACTACGAACCGCAGTACCACCGGCTCGAGCAGCTCATGCGCTGGAGCGGCGCTCTCGAATGGCTCACCGCTGAAGGGGGCGGTGAACTGCCGGCACCCCCCGACAGCGAGATCAGCTCCGGCCTGAGCTTCGCCGACTGGTACGCCGGGCACCACGAGCTGCGCGAGCGAGCGCCACTGACGCTCGTCACACCGCCCTCCGCGACAAACGAGGCGGTGCTGCCCACTCCTTCGGATACCACGCCGAACTGCGGGCTGCTCAACATCGTCGGCGGTGTCTCGCTAGCGGACGGGCTCGCCCGCGGCCGCGACCTGTCATCGGGCCCTGCCGCGCTGCCGCCCGGGATGCGGCGGGCGGGACCCATGGACCCGGCCGCCACTCGCATCGACCCTGCCACCAGATCGGGCCGGATCGAGCGGATCACGCTGGGCAAACCCGGTCAGGTCACGGACCGGCTCATCCAGGACCTGCGGCGCGGGCCGGACGCCACGTCGATCGAGATCACCGGCAGCCCCCGCAACTCGATTCCGTTCGGTGATGCCCGGCTGAAGGGGCAAACCGAGCAACGCCGGGCCGAGATCGAAGTCCAGTCTACGGAGCGGGATGTCAGCTTCGATTCAGCGCTCGGTGGCACGGAGTTCCTTAGCGTAGACATGCACGTGCCCCGAAGCAGCGGTGTGCAGCAGACCGACATCACGGTGTGGCAACGCCCGCTCGCCTACCTTCAAGACGCCATCAAGCGGGTTCACCGTGACCCTGCCCACGGCCTGGACGACGCCCCCGGCTTCCGGTACCAGTACCCTGGGCCCGAAGGGCAGGTAATCAGCCGCTACGGCGGCATATGGATCGAGGTCGGCACCGGACCCACTTCGTCGCGGATCCTTGCCGTTGCCGACGTCGTGACGGCCGATGGCCGAGTCTTGGAAGTCCGTGTGGTCATACCGGCACAGCTTTCCAAGAAGGACCTCGACTCGCTCCAGGTCATCGAGGAAGGCACCGTCAAGGACACAGAACTAGCCAGCGTGGTCCCGCCCGAAGCCGACATCGCATCGTTCGTGGGCCCGGAGGCCGCCAGCGCACTACCGGAGCCGACCGAGGTCAACGCGAACGTGCACGTCCGGATCGCGACCACGACCCGCGATCCCAACTCGCCCGGACCGATCACTGGGACCTGGTCACTGGCCGACCGCGCGACCATTCCCGGCGGCTCCCCCGAAGGCGGGGGTCCGCCGGGCGGCGGGGGTCCGCCGGGCGGCGGGGATGGGGTTCCCAGCGCAGATGGGGAAGGCTTCGATAACATCCGGCGTGGCCCCGGCGGGGAGATTTTCCTGATCACCGTGTGCCCCTCCGACCCCGGCCAGCCGTCGCAACAGCCACAGCCGTCGCAACAGCCACAACAGACTGGGGGCTGCGCGTGATGGCCGCACCGGACGAGGAGTTCTGGGTCGATCAGGGGTCGCCGTTCGCTCTGGCCCTCACCGCGGCGCGGGCGGCCTTCGAACGCCGCGACCTGATGGGGATGGACACCCAGTACCGGCGTGCCGTCCAGCTTGCCCGCGGCGAGCCGGCGAAGCGCGCCGCGGTCGCCGCCGAGCACGTCAGCCGGCTCCGCCTGCTGAAAGACAGCACCCGGGCACTGGCCTGCTGCGAAGAATATCTCGCCGAGATCGGCGAGAACCTGCGGCTGTGGCTGATGTGCGCCGAGACGAAGCTGACCCGGGGCGACTGCTCCCGGATCGACGCCGATCTCGCCATGATCCACCGGATCACGGGCGGACGACCCGCACGCCGAGCCGACGACGCACTGCTGCACCGGCTCGAGGGGCTCGCTGCGAAGGGTCATGGCCAGTGGAAGCTCGCGAGACAGCACCTGCGCCAGGCTCAGGAACTTTGCCGCGCGCTCGGCGACACTGCCACGGTCTCCGTCATCGACAACGATCTCCGCGACCTCACCGCACGGGTGGGCACGACGGGCTCCAAGCGGCCAGCCAGGCAGTCGGCCGACGACCAGTCGGCGAGGAATCCGGAACGCTCGCCGCAGGCCCGGCTCACTCGCTCCGAGGAGCTGCGGCTGGCGAATCGCTATGAGGATGCCCTCACCGAGCTCGACCCGGCGCTGGATGGATCGCTCGACCCCGCGCTGCGCTTCTTCCTTCTCGAGGCGAAGGTCCGCCTGCTGCGCCTGCTGCGCCAGGATGACCAGGCCAACGAGCTGATGCCGGAGCTCTACAGGGCCGCCTACGCGTCCGCGCGGCCCACCGAGAACCTCGTCGCGGCGCAGCGCCTCGACTCCCGGGACGGTGGCCTTTGGTCGGATGATGATGCCGTGCCCAGCCAGTACCGGCTGCAGCATGTCCGCCGGCTCGTCCAGAAGGGCCAGCTAGGCCGCGCCGAAGAGCTCTTGCTGGCAGAGCCTGCACCGGCCGAGCCCGACGACCGCCACGGCGCCCAGTGGCAGCTCGCCGCAGCCGAGCTCACGATGGCGATCGCCCGCCGTGACGGCAGCTCACCGGTCGCTGAGCAGGCCGTCGCGCACTGCCAAGAGTGCATCCGACACGCCGACGCGGACTCGCTGGTTCCACTCCGTATCACCGCGTGGCGGCTTCGCGGGCACGCAAACGCCGCGCTCGGCCGCACGGCCGAGGCCGTCAACGCCTGGGCCGAGGCGCACCGGCTTGAGGAGTCCGCGGTGACCGCGCTCCAGCCGTCCGAACCGGTCCGGCTCCGAATGCTGCGAGGGGTACCAGACGAGTTCGACGAGCAGGTCAAGTTCGCGGCCGAGCAAGCGGACGAGTCCGACGACCAGCGCCCGAACGCCCTGGTGGTCGCCGCGATCGAGGCGGCCCGTGGCGCCGCGATCCTGCCAAAGATCCTGCCGGGCCGGGAACCGCTGCTACGGGAGCTTCCCGGTCCGAGCGACGTCACGGGGGCCCGCCGCTGGGTGCGCCGCGCCGTCCGAGGTATGCCCCACTCGCAGGCCGTCTGGATGCTGCACGCCACACAAGACAACGTGCACCACGTCGTCGTCACGCGACGGGCTCTGGGTCGGCTGCACATCCGTCATCAGTCGGTGCGCTGCTCGCGGCACGAGGTGATCGAGGCGATCGAGGCGCTGGCGACGTGCTGGAAAAGAGGTGGCGCACGGAAGTTGGCGGCGATGCGGCCTGGTGCGACGGTGTTCGACGGGCTGCTCCGCGCGGTCGCGCAGCATCTGGGGATTCCTGGGCTCCCGGAGTTGCCCCGGTACGTCGAGCGGATCGCCGTGGTGGCCGGTGGGGAACTTTCCGACGTCCCGTTCGCGCTGCTGCCGTGCCCCGGGCAGAACGACGAGCTGATCGGCCGCCGGTACGCGCTGTCCGACCTGCCGTGCCTGTCGGTCCGGCGTCCGTTGCACAGGCGCTCGCGCGGGCAGCGCGGGACGAGCGGTCGACGGATGCTGGTGCTGCATGGACCGGACGATCCGAGCGCGCCGGACTATCCGCTCACACCCGCGACGAAGGTGCCGGGCAGGAAACCCCTTGAGGAGGAACACGCTACTCCCGCCGAGCTGCGCGACGAGCTGACGGACGGGCAGTACCGGCAGGTCCGGATCGACTGCCACGGCTACTACGGAGACGACCCTGCACGGGCGGTCCTGAAGCTCGCCCCGTGGGGGCCGGCCGGAGAACTGAGCCCTCACGAGTTCCAGTGCATGCGGCTGGATGCGACCGGCACGCTGGTGCTGGGCGCCTGCGAGACCGGGATGGCCAAGCGCATCGGGCGCGATGAGCGCACCGGGTTCGTGCGAGCCGCACTGAGCTCCGGCGCGTCGGCGGTGCTCGCGGCGCGCTGGGAGGCGAAGGATGACGTGGCTGCGCGCATCCTGGACCAGTTCGAGCGGAACCTGCGTCGCTACCCCCGCGACGTCGCGTTGTTCCTCGCTCAGCGCGAGACCGACACCCGTGACGCTCACCCGGTCCGCTGGGCCGCGTGGATGCTCTACGGCGACACCGGATACCAGACTCGGCGAGGACCGCTTCTGCGGTGGCTGTTCCGGTTGTGTAACGCAGTTACGCCGACACCGATATCCGGGCCGACACCAGGGGAGCAGCAGTGAGCAAGGTTGGATTCACCCGGTGGGCGGCGCACGGTGCGGCGATCGCCCTGTCGCTGCTGGCCCTGGTGCCCGCAGCCGGCGCCGGAGCCGGCAACCCGTCTCCGACTCAGCAGCCGCCGCCGGAGCTTCAGCCGGTACAGATCGTGGTGCTCGTCGACGAGTCGGGGAGCCTGTCTCCCGAGGACGTCGCCCGGGAACGCGACGCGGTGCGCGTCATCGTGCAGGGTGAGCCGTCCCCTGAGTCGACCGTGTCGGTCGTGGGCTTCGCCAGCGCCGACGCGCCCGGCCAGTCGCCGGTCGACCCGGTCTGCCCTCCGACGACGCTGGACACGCCGCAGAAGCGACAGTTCCTTGCGGAGTGCGTCGGCGAGCTCCGTGGTCGCGCCAAGGCCGAGGGCGACGGCACCGACCACGTGAACGCGCTGCGCCAGGCGCTGAGCTACCTCAGCGCCCCGGACGCCTCCCGGCAATCAAAGATCATCTACTTGCTGACCGACGGCAAGCTCGACGTGAGCAACAGTCCGGCCTACGGGGAGGATCCCGGCAGCCGGAACGCCGCCGCCCGGCAGCAGATTCCGGGCCTGCTGGACGAGTTGAGCCGCGCCGGCGTGCAGGTGTGGCCGCTCGGGTTCGGAGCGGCGGACCAGGCGCAGCTCAATGGGTTCGCCACCGGCGCCGCGCAGGACCGCTGCGGCTTCAAGACGCCGCAGCCGACCGCAACGGTGATCACCGGGTCGGCCGATCTGTTGCGGGCCATCGGCGCCGCCACCAGCGCCGCGCGCTGCACCAGCGTCGGCGAGCCCGTGATCGACCAACTGCCCGCCGGTGGCTCGGTCGACCTCACCGTGGACGTCCCCGCGATCGCGAGCGAAGGCACGATCCTGGTGTTCAAGCGCGATCCGCGCGTCACGGTCGGCTACTTCGACCCGCAGGGCATCGCGGTGCCCACCAACGGCGAGCTCGGAATCTCCCGCTTCGAGCTCAGCGGCCAGGGCACCGAGGCCGAGGCACTGCGGATCGTCAACCCGATGCCCGGGCAGTGGACCGTGCGGCTGTCCGCTCCACCCGGCGTGCCCACCCAGGACGTCGGTGCCATCGCCATCTTCCAGGGTGCAATCCGCACCGCCATCACCGTCACCCCGACGTCCCCCCCGCCGGAGTCGAAGGTCGATGTCACGATGCAGGTGCAGGGGACCCGAGCCGCGATCACCGACCCGGCGCAGCTGCAGGGCCTGACGTTCGTGGCAGAGCTCAGGGGCGACGGATTCGCGCCTGTCCCTCCCGTTGAGCTGGCTGATGGGGACGGCGATGGCCAGTACCAGGGCACGCTCACTGTCCCGGACAGCGCAACCGGGCGTCTGGAGTTCGTCGGCAGCGTCACCGGGATCGGAGTGAGCGGCGACAGGCGCCCCTTCTTCACGCGGATTCCGCCCGGTGGCGGCGCCGACGTGGAGGGTGTGCTTTCCCTCGACGGCGTCAACACCGACATCGTTGTCGGGACCACGCTGAGCGGGACGGCGAACGTCACGAACTCGACTGGACAGCCACGCACCCTGCGGATCGAGGTGGCCGACCCAAGCCCGGGCACAGTGGTCGCGGTCGAGCCCGCACGGCTGACGGTGCCGGCGTCCGGTGGGGACGTGCTGCCCTTCACCGTCCGGTTCGACCCGGCCACCGCACTGGGCCCCAACCAGGCCCGGCTGCGGCTCGTGGACGAGTCCGACGGTACTCTGGTCGGCGAGTTGCTATTCGCTCGCAACGTCGTGCCAGAGCCGACCCTCTTCGAGCGCCTGTGGTGGCTGTGGCTGTTGCTCGCCGTCGCGCTGGTCGGGGGTATCGTCGCGGTGGTCTGGTGGTTACGGCGTCGGCCGCCACCCCCGAGCGACGTCCGGGGGGTTCGGGTCGAGCTGCGCCGCCACGGGCAGGTCGTCGAAACTCTCACTGCGCGCCACCACGGGGAGGAGTTCCGCTTCGGGGTTCACCGCGACGAAGGCGCCGTGCGGGCTGGCCTCACCACGGGCGCGAGCGGAGATCGCTACCGGGTGCGCCGAGGTCGAGGCGGGCCCAACCTGAGCGGGCCGTCCGGCGAACCCGTCAACCTAGCCCCGGGCGGGGCGCTCGACCTGGGTGACGGCCTGGAGCTGGCCGTCCACGACCGCCCACCCGCGGGTCGCCCGGCCGGGCCGGTTCGGAGACCGACGCCCGTTGGCGGCCGGAGCGACCGGCCGCGGCCGACGTACGACCCCTACACGGACAGTGACTCGGGCAACCGGTCGCGTCCGAAGGGCGATCCCTATGACCCCCATGACACCACTTCCTAGCAGGGGGACGACGAAGTGAGGACCTCACCATGAAGATCCATCAGCCGATGTTGTTCCTCGGTCTCGGGGGGACGGGATGCCGGGTCGGCCGGGAGCTGGAGCGGGTGCTGCGTGAAGCGCTCTGCGGCCCGGACGGCACCGAGCTCGTCGTGCGGATGCGCGGCCACGACTACCTGCCCTACCAGCTGCCGCCCTGCCTGCAGTTCGTGTACGCCGACCTCAGCATCAACGAGCTGAGCAAGGTGCTCCCGAACGTCGTTCCCAGCGCCGATCACCATGCGGCCGCCCAGCACACTACGCACCTCATCGCGAACCTCGTCCCGCCGAACCATCACGGCGGTGCGCAGCTCACGCAGGCGATGCGGATCGCCATGGACGACGAGTTGATTGGCTGGCTGCCCGGGCCCGAGACCGATCCGCGGGTCGCGCCGCTCACCGCGGGTGCCGGCCAGCTGCCGACCGTCGGGCGCGCGGTGCTGTTCGAGACGATGCGTCAGGGCCACGGCCCGAACGCCGTGCTGCACGGCGTGACCACGGCGATGCAGCAGATCAATGCCGCCGGCGCCGCGCTGCACGAACTCGGCGGCAAGCTGGACAACACCCTTGACGTGTTCGTCGCATTCTCGGTGGCCGGCGGTACCGGCAGCGGCATTTTCTACGACTACCTGCACATGATCGGCGAGCACGTGCGCCAGACCGGCGCCCAGGCCCGGATCTACCCGCTGGTGCTCATGCCCTCGGCGTTCGAGGAGGGGATGGGCGGTGGACGGGCCGCAGTACTCAACGCGGGCTCCGCGCTCGTCGACCTGTTCCGCCTCGTCGATGACCAGAACGCGCAGGGCACCGAGGACGAGGTGGGAGTGGGAGCGCAGGATCGGGGACCGCTGTCGGTCCGGTTCCCCGGCGAGCCGCGCCCGATCAGCCTCCAGCCTGCCACCGTGCAGACCGCGTTCCTCTTCGGCCGCCCGGACGATGGGGTCAGCGGCCAGGACCTGATCCGCTCGATGGTCTCATTGATCATCTCGCTGGTCGGTGCGGGCCCCGAAGGGGGAGTGTCGTTCGCCGAGCACTTCGTCAACACGGCGCCCAGCCGGTCGGCGCTGTCCGAAACCGGCATCGGGCGGCGCGGGGTGTCGACGGCCGCGGTCGCCTCGCTGACGATCCCGCTCGCCGTGCTGGCCGACATCGTGAGCTCGCGGCTGCTCGCCGACGCTGTGCGGTCCCTGCGGGTCACACCCACCGGCGCCGGAGTGCAGAACCGCGACCTCATCGAGCGCTTCGACATCGTCTCAGGGCTCGAGGGCTTCTTCTCGTGCGGGCCGCTGGATAGCTTCGCCGACCTCGAGGACCCACCGATCGGCTACGATGCGATCATCCAGGCGCTGGGCGCCCGGGCCAGGAGCATGCAAGACAGTCTCGAGCGCAACGAACGCTTGCTCGGCCCGCACATCGGCCGGTTGGCCAGGGACTTCAGCCCGGCCGGGGCGGCCGAGGAGCTACTGCGCAGGCTTGACCCGTTCCAGCTCCGGCGGGTGGTACTGGGCGACCCTGGCTACCCCGAACCGCTCGACCGCGGTGGATTCGAGAAGGTCCTCGCCGACCGCAAGATCCCCAGCCGGTCTCCGGCCGGCTTCGACTTCGGGCAGCACCCGCCGCAGCCCGAGGGCGTGCGCAGGCGAGCTGGGATCCGCAGGCTGCGCTGGACGGACCCGATCGTCCAGCAGGCCCTCGAGGATCAGGACGACTGGTACCAGTGGCGCATCCGGCGGCTGTGGCACGCGGCGTGGGGCGCGAACGCACGGATCTCGGAGCCGCGCTGGCGCTCGTTCTGCAACCAGCTCACCCAGATCACCGACGCGTTCGTGGAGCACGTCAGCTGGGACGACCGGCAGTTCAGCCAGCGAGCGGCCCAGCTCTACGCGTCCCGGCTCGGGGTGTCCTACCTGCTTCCCCCCGATGACGGCGGGATGGACAGCTTCTACTCCCGCGTGGTGACCAGCTTGACCAACCGTTACCGCGACCGGCTTGGTCCGAACCCCACCGCGGGCGACATCGTCGCGCTGATCCTCGGCGACGAAGGCTGGCTCGACGCCTACCGGGCCGGCCGGGAGGAGCCCGAGGCGGCAGTCGCTCGGGTGCGCCAGCGGATCCGTGGCGCAGTCTCGGAATGCTTCCGACCCGGTGGCAGCGAGCGGCCGCTCATCCCGTCGATGCAGGATCTGCTCGCGGCCGTCGTCGGCCGGTCCAACACGACCATCGATGACGCCGACATCGCGCACTTCCGTAACAAGCTCGCCGGCCTCGTCCCGGGCGGATACGCGCCAGCGGGCGAGGGTGACATGAAGGTGCTCATCTCCTACCCCGCGGGTGCGCGCGACGGTGAGGTGGAAGCGTTCCTGCAGCGCGCCGTGCTGCTGCCCGCGGACGCGCCGTCGATCGAGTTCCGGCCGAACCAGTCCGACTCGCTCGTCGTCGTGTTGTTCCGCACCTGCATGGGGGTGACCCAGGTTCCCGAGGTGCGCGGGGCCATCCAGCTGGGGGGCGAGGCGCTGCGGCACGAGCGGGCCAACGACCGCCTGCTGTGGCGGCAACGGCTCGGCACGGTCTCGGACTACCTGGTCGCTACCCGTACCGACCGCACCTTGATCCTGCAGAGTTTCCTCAACGCGATGTGGAACGGCTGGCTGGAGGTCGACCCACCCGGGCACGATCGCAGCCCGCACCGGATCCGGCTGCGCATCGGCCATACCGACGCCCCACCCTTGGCGCTGACGTTGAGCCCGTTCCGCGAGCTCTCCTCGTGGGCCAGCCTGCTGCAGTCCTATGAGGAGTGGGTGCTCAGCGACAGCAGCAGCGCGCGCCGCAGCCTGGCGGGAGAGCTGATCAGAGCGCTGCCGCGGAACGTGGATCGCAGCCCTGAGCCACCGTCGCCGCTGTTCACCACGCTCTGCCAGCTACCGGGCAAGGAAGTGCAGCTGATAGACGAGATGCGCAACCGTCCCGGAATCGGCACCGGGGAGCAGATCAGCCTGTTCGAGGAGTTCTGGGCTCGGACGATGCCCGCTGCGCTCGACCTGCCCTTCCGGGGCGTGAAGGCGCCCTTCGCCAACCTGCGGGGCCTGACAGAGTTCTTCGACCACGAGTTCCCGGAGGGTGTTCGATGACGGCCCGCCTCGACGAGCCCGACGTCGTCGTCCTCGACCTCCGCGACGGCGTTGGCGGCGTCGCGGAGGTCGAAGGATGGGTCGTGGTGCTGGACCACGCGGAGATGGCTGCCGACAACGAATACGTCTATCAGGCGCTGCTGGGCAGCCCGCAGGTCTCGGGGGTGATCTGCCTAGCCCTCGACGGCGGAAACCCCGACGGCGCGGTGAATGTCCGGCCGCCGCCGTCGCTGGCTCCCTCCGATCGCGCGGCCACCCTCTGGATCGGCCACCACCACGGGATCCGGTGGCGGCCGACGGAGACCCACGTGCGGAGCAACAAGCCCTCCAGACCCTCGGGACTGTGCCAGCTGATCGACGTGCTCGGCAGGCCCGCCGTCTTCGACGCCGTCGTGAAGTGCGTCAGCACGCTCCGCTACAGCACGGCGAGCGTGGGCATGGCCCTGGAGCGGGCTACCCTGCCCGGGGCGGAGCTGCGCCGGGTGGAAGGCGAGGCCGTTATCCAGGTCACCGACCCGGACGCGGGGCGGGAGGTGCCGAGGGACGAGTTCCGGGCCGCGGTCCGCGCCGTCGTCGAGATCGACCGGACCGAGGACGTCCTCGTCGCTGGTGCCGAGCTGGCTGCCGCCCGCGCCCGCGCCGTCACTGCGCTGGAGAGGGTGGACCACGAGATCACGCGGCTGGACGACCGGCTCGCCCCGTTCCCGAGGAACCGGCCGGGGACGCTGGTCGGGATGGCCGTCGAGGAGGCGCGTGCGGCCGCGAGAGACTTCCATGAGAAGGCAACCCGCCAGCTTCTGCGCATCGACGGGAACCTGAGGGGGGAGAAGGTCACCGGCGAGGTCGTAGCCCAGCTCGGGGTGCGCACCCCGGTGCCGGCCCGGGCCCGTCAGGTCCGGGATGACGTGCGCGGCCTCGTCGTCGAGTGGCTCGGGTGGTACCGCTCGGTTGGGCGCTTGTTGGCGGACGTCGACGTGGAACGGATCCCCCAGGAGCCACAGGGGTGCCGGGCTGCCCTTGCCGAGTTGGAGAGGCTGGCACCGCCCACCGGCCCCGCACCCGGATTCGCGACGTGGCCGACTCGTTCGCTCACCATATCGCTCGCCGCGCTGTCCGGCGTACTGGTGGCGCTCGGCGTGGCACCCGCGGTCCTCGTCCCGGGCCTGACCTTGGCCTGGTTCGCGGCCGGTCTGCTGCTGCACGCTCGGCAACCGACTGCGATGGGCGAGACGGGCTTCATCGCTGCTCTGCCGCTCGCCACACTGCGCTGGGCGCTGCCGGTGTTCGCCGGGGCGTCCTTGGTGGCGATCTCGGACATCCCGCTGGCGCCGCCCCCTTGGGGGGTCACGCTGACCCTGCTCGCACTGCTCACCCTCCTCGGGACGGTGTGGGTGAGCTGGCGCCGGGCAGTGTGGCGGTGGCGGCGCGCGCTCGGTCTCAACCACCTCCGTGCCCGCGTCGCCCGGACCGACCAGCTGCTCGACATGAGCGTCCGGAGGGAGTGGCGGCCGTCGGCTCGGCGGGCGCTGTTCGCCGAGGGGCTGCGCCAGGTCTCGATCGGGCTGAGCACGATCAGGGACGTGCTCGCCGGGAAGGCCGACAACGTGTTCGCCACGCCCGCGCAGCGTCGCGACAACAGCGCGACCGACGGCTGGGGTGAGGATCTAGAGGCCGATCTGGAGGCACAGCCCGACCAGGACATCGCCGAAGAGGTGCGTGAGGTTGTCGTCACCGACCTGGTCAACCTGACGATCGCCGCGCTGCGGCCATGCTGGGCCGGAATCGAGGCCGGTCGGCCTGCCGACCCCGCCGAGTACGCCCGGGAGACCGAGCGGCTGCTCACCGTCTACCGCGAGCACGTCGAGCGCCACGGGCTGCTTGCGCCGCCGCCGTTCACCCACAAGTGCACCCGGCGCGCCACGCTCGCCACCAAGCTGTGGGCCAGTTCCAAGGTCGCACACGCGCTCTCGCGCGATGTCGAGGACGAGATGACGCAGCTGTGCCATGCAGGGCAGCTCGGAGCCGTCAGCGCGATGGCCGGGGGCGCCCAGCTCGTGCGGTTCGCCCCCGCCGCAGTCCGCGAGCTGGGCCAGGACACGACAGGCCCGGGCGTCACCTGGACCGAGGACGCCGAGGTCGCCGGGACGCTGCGCTTCGTTCCCCTCAGGCAGGGAGTGTTCCAGTGACCGACCCACCGTTCGACGACCCGTCAGCCGACCAGCCCGGCACGGTCCGCTGCCGGGACGTCCACGGCACGCTGCACACGATGCGGCTGACGGCAGTCGACGTGTTCTCCTCCCCCGGCGCCCGCCTGCCGACCCGCATGGTGTCGGCGGACGGCGGCCCGCCGCTACTGCAGAAATGGGTGGCGCGCACCTCGTCCGGCGAGCCGGGCCCGCTCGACCCGCTGGACCGAGAGGTCCGGGCCGTCATGCGCTTCGCACTGGTCTTCGCTAAGTCCTACCCAGCGGAGCTGCCCCGCCTGCGGTACTACGACGTGGACGGCGACGACCCCTTCGTCCTGCTCGAACCCTACCGCGGCATGCCCGTCGCCGAGGTGCGGCAGCAGCTCGCGGCCCGGGACCGCTACTGGTTCCAAGTGGGCCTGCTGAAGGCGCTGCACCTCGCAGGCGCGGCCGGGATCACTCACGGCGGGGTCGGCTTCGATACGCTGCGCTGGGACGCGGCGACCCGGACCGTCCAGCTCATCGACTTCGAGCAGGCCGTCCGCGTGGGCGACCCCCGATCCGGCACCAGCGACGGTGGGCCCGCTGACGTCCGCGACGACGTCTGGGACGCCGGCTTGACGATCTGGCGCTCCGCGCACCCGGACCACTCTGGACGCGAGGCACCGGACCTCTCGTCGGACGGCGGGGCGCTCCGCGCGCTGCTCGCCGGGGTGTTCGTCGACCCGCCGGCCGCGCGCCCGACGCCGGAGGACATGCTGGCGGGGCTGGGAGAACCGACGGCGCTGCAAGAACCGACGGCGCTGGAGATCGTCGACCCCGGGGCCCCGCTGCGGGAGGGCCTGCGGACGTTCGACGCCACAGTGGAGCGCACGCGCGCGCTGCGGGCAGAGGAGGCGCAGGTCAACCGACCGCAGCCCTGGGCTGCCCGGTTCTGGACCACCTTGACCGGCGCGGGGAAACGGCCCCAGCCCGCCGAGGCAGCGGAGCCTGCACTCGTACGCTGCCCGGTGTGCCTGGACTCCTACCCGTGGCCCGACGAGGAGCTGTGGCTCTATGACGACAAGCGAGGGCAGTACATCCGGGACACCTCGTCCGTGCGCGACCCGCTGCGGCAGGAGTTCCTTCGGCTCAACAGCTACCGGCGGTGTCCCAATCCGTCCGGTGACTTCACCGCGCACTACCTTCCCGCGACGTACCACGCGTTCCGGACACCGCTGGTCGTCGCGATGGTCGGCGGGCCAGCCGCTGGCAAGACGCACTTGCTCGCGGCCATAATCCGCGAGGTCGTCGAGCACGGCGCCCTCACACCGTACGGCCTTTCGGCGGGCCCGTTGGACCTGCATCGCCACGCCGAGTACTGGCGGACGGTCATCAAGCTCACCGAGCAGGGCGTGCAGCTACCGGGCACCCGTGAGCGCTTGACCGATCCGGTCTACATCCTGCTCGTCCGTGGGCCGAGCGGGACGTGGCCGGTGACATTCTTCGACGTCGCGGGCGAGGACCTGCAGGCGGTGGGTGAAGCCGACAAACTCGGCCGGTTCCTCATCGGCACGAACGCGGTGATCTTCGTGCACGGGCTGGAGCCCATCCCCGAGCGAAGCGGAAACCAGGCGTTCGAGATGTCGCTCGCCAAGCTGCGGATCGTGCAGGATCACGCGCGGCTACCCGCCGTGATCGTCGCGACGAAGTCGGACCGTCTGCGCTATCGGCCGCCGATCGACCGGTGGCTGCGAACCGAGCGTGACCCGCTGTCACCGGTCAACGCCGAGCTGCTGCATTCGGAGAGCCGGGACGTCTATGCCTTCCTGCACCACCGCCGGGAGCATGCCGCGCTCGCGCCGTTCAGTGTATTCGACCGCTGCACCCTGCACTTCGCCTCGGCCAGCGGCAGCGAGGCGGCCGCTCAAAAAGAGCTGTTCCCCCGCGGTTTCGAGCCGTCCCGAGTGCTGGAGCCACTCATCGCGATCCTGGCCATGGCCGGGATGATTGAAGGCGAGCAGGCACGCCGGGTCGGCACCTGATGGGACGTACTGCAGGCAGGGAGGACCGAGCAGGTGACCCGAGCCCTGGATGATGCGGCTAGGCGGTGGGCCCTGGCGACCGTGGCAAGCTGCTGCTGCATCTCCTTGAAGAGGGCGCCGAGCCGTTGTCGGGCAGCGGGAAAGCCTGGTGCGCGACCGCCGGGACGCAGTTGCTCACACCAGCGAGGCGCTCCCTGGGATGTACGGCGAGGGCTACCTCAGCGAGTTGCGCGAGGACTGGCCCGCGTGGCTCGCGGTGCTGCGCGCCGACACCAATCTGAAGCTGCCCGATTGCTGCGTGCTGCTGGCGGCCGAGCAGACCCACGGCGCGGTAGCCACCTTCGACGATCGTCTCGCCACCGCCGCCCGTGAGCGCGGGTTCGTCGTCCGAGACCGATAGCAGATCGCCGATGGCCGTCAGTCCAGGGTCAGGGTGGCGATCGGGCTGGGCTCGACCGACAGTGGGATCGAGTAGCGCTGCACGAGGTAGGACGCGATGTCGTGGAACAGCGGCGCCGCGCTGGTGTCACCCGGTGGGGCGTCGAGCACGATCCCCACCACGAAGCGGGGGTCGTCCGCGGGCAGGACGCCGGCAAAGGTGATCCAGTACTTCGAGTTGCTGTAGCACTCGCATTCGGGGTCGACCTGCTGT
>Ga0136624_1000155_pt1 | contig 22517 bp, 27 predicted proteins | sample AntDrymUQ4692206_2_FD_104802 | JGI IMG/M metagenome (GOLD analysis project Ga0136624, IMG submission 104802) | Polar desert sand microbial communities from Dry Valleys, Antarctica - metaG UQ469 (22.06) | ecosystem: Environmental > Terrestrial > Soil > Desert | place: Antarctica: Dry Valley... | reverse complement strand
AACTCTCGCGAGGATGAATCCGATGCAGACGTCGAGCCGCCTCCTGAAATTGCTCTCGCTCCTCCAGGCCCGGCGCGACTGGCCGGGCACCGAGTTGGCGAGCCGGCTGGACGTCTCGGGGCGCACGATCCGCCGCGACATCGAGCGGCTGCGCGAGCTTGGCTATCCCGTCGAGTCGTTGACGGGACCCGCCGGCGGGTACACCTTGCGCGCCGGCACCGCGATGCCGCCGCTGCTGCTGGACGACGACGAGGCGATCGCCATCGCCGTTGGACTCAGGACCGCCGCGCGCGCCTCGGTGGCCGGGATCGAAGAGGCCTCGATTCGGGCGCTGGTGAAGCTCGAGCAGGTGCTGCCCTCCCAGCTGCGCCGCCGCGTGGCGGCGCTGGGCTCGGCAACCGAGACCCTGCCCGGCGGTGGTCCCATGGTGGATCCGGAGCACCTCACCGTCATAGCCGCCACCTGCCGCGATGGCGAGCGGCTGCGCTTCGCCTATCGCGATCGCGTCGGCACCGAGACGCGCCGCGAGGTCGAGCCGTACGCGGTGGTGAACCTGGGCCGGCGATGGTACGTGGTGGCCTGGGACTGCGGGCGCGAGGACTGGCGGAGCTTCCGGATTGACCGGCTTGCGCGACCCGCTCCCACCGGAGCGCGGTTTTCTCCGCGCGAGCTTCCGGCCGAGGACGCGGCGACCTTCGTGACCCGCAGCATCTCGGCCCGTCCCCAGCGTCACGAAGTCCGCGTAAAGTTGCTCGTCTCGGCAGAGGAGGCCCGCAGGCGAGTGCCTCGCTGGTGGGGCACGATCGAGCCCCTCGACGAGCAGAGCTGCGAGTACCGCTCGGGCGACGATGACCTCTACTGGCTTGCCGTCCGCGTGGCGATGCTCGGCAGCTTCGACATGGAGGTCGACGGTCCGGAGGAGCTGCTCGAGATCCTGCGCGGAATGGGCAAGCGGATAGAGGCCGGGGTCAGGCCTCGAGCACGGACATGAGGCCCTGCGTGTCGCGGAGGTCGTCGAACGCCGCCTCAGCGCCCGCATCGAGCAGCTGCTGGCGGGTGAAGGAGGCGGCGCCCACGCCGATCGCCCGCGCCCCGGCGCCGCGTGCGGCCTCGATGTCCAGCGGGGTGTCGCCAATGAGGATCGTCTCGGCGGCGTCCACGCTCAATCCGCGTAGCCGCTGTGCCTTCTCGCGTGCCACCGCCACGAGATCCGATCGCGTGGCGTGCGGGTCCGAGCCGTAGCCACCGATCTCCAGGTCGAGGAAGCGATCCAGCCCGAACGCCCCGAGCTTGAGCTCGGCATTCGGCTCGATGTTGCCGGTGAGCAGCGACTGGGTGATCCCGGCCTGCCCCCGGACGGCCTCGAGCGTCTCCGCCGCGCCCGGCGTGACATGCCCCTCCTCGGCGATCCGTTCGCGTACGGCACCGAGCGCCCGTTCGAGCTCACCGAGCATCTGTGGGATGTGCGGCGCGCCGTCGGCCACGCCTGAGGTGGCGAGCACCTCGGTGGCGATGTCGTGGTCGGTGCGCCCGCCCATCGACACCGTGGTCAGGTCCGCCGGGCGGCCGAAGATCGCGGCGAACGCAGCGCTGAAGGCATCGCGGCCGTGGCCCGCGGTGTGCACGAGCGTGCCGTCGATGTCCCAGAGAACCAGCCGCACGACATGCCTAGCGAAGCTCCACGCCGAGCAGCTCCTCGAGGCGCGGCAGCGTGGTGTCGGACCCGCGATGCAGCACGGCGCTCATGCCCACGGCCTCGGCGCCCTCGCAGTTCTCGCGCAGGTCGTCCACGAACACGCACTCCGCCGGCGGCAGGTACGCACGCTCGCAGCCGAGCTCGAAGATCTCGGGCTCGGGCTTGTGCAGTCCCACATCGCCGGAGATCACCACGGCGTCGAACATCTCGGGGAACGCCTCGCGGTCGTAGCGACCGGCGCCCCAGGAGTTGGAGATCAGGCCGGTGGTCACGCCGTGCGCCTTTGCGTGCTTCACGGCGCCCACCATGGCGGCGTCAGGCTTCATGCCGGCGAACAGGCGGTCCACCAGCCCCTCGTTGTCGGTCACGCCGAGGAGCGGCCCGAAGCGTGCCTCGAACTCGGGCTCATCGATCTCCCCGCGCTCGAGCCGGCGCAGCTGCGTGCGCGCGTCGGCGTCCTCGCGAAACAGGCGCTTGGCCGAGCCGGGATCCAGGCCCTCGGCCTCGCAGAACCCGCGGAAGGAGTCCCACACATTGGTGGTGAGGACGCCGCCGTAGTCGACCAAGAGCCCCTTCACGCCTCTTCGCCCTGCGCTATCTCCCATGCTTTCTCCGCGAGGGCCGGGACGCCCTCGTCGAACATCGCCAGGTACTCGTCGTCGGAAGCGCCGGCCACGTAGCTCTTGTAGTTGCCCTCCATGAACACCGCCGCCTTCCAGAGCGCGAGGGTCTGGTACCAGTTCAGCGCCGTCATCGTGCGGCCGCTGTGCTCCTCGTAACGCGCCACGATCTCCTCGCGTGAGGGGAAGCCGGGCTCGCGGGTGACCGCGGAGAGCTTGCTGAACATCGTGTCCGCGGGATCGTTGCGGCCTACCCACGTGACGGTCAGATAGCCCAGGTCGGCGAGTGGGTCACCGATGGTGGCCAGCTCCCAGTCGAACACTGCCACCACGCGTCCCGGCGAGTCGGGGCCGGCCAGCACGTTGCCCAGCCGGTAGTCGCCGTGCACGATTGTGGCGTCGGGGGACTCCGGCAGGTTGGAGGCCAGCCAGTCGGCCACCTGGGCCACGATCGGTAGCTCCCTCGTCTTGTTGTGCTCCCACAGGCCGTTGAAGCGCCGCAACTGGCGCTCCAGATAGCCCGTGGGCTTGGCGAAGCCCTCCAATCCGGCCGCACGCCAGTCCACGGCATGAACCTCCACGAGTGCATCCACCAGGTCGTCGCCGATTCGGCCACGGTCCGCCTCGGAGTCCAGCGCCGGCGGCACCTCGCTGGTGATCACATGTCCGTGCTCCTCCTCCATCACGTAGAAGGGCACCCCCAGCACCGAGTCGTCTTCGCATGTGGCGAGGATCCGTGGCGTCCGCGCGTTGGTCTCCTCGAGTGCGGCCAGCAGTCGCGCCTCGCGCAGCACGTCGTGGGCGGAGGGGGGCAGGGGCGGGCGCGGCGGGCGGCGCAGCACGACGCGGGCGTCGCCACGGCGCAACAGGTAGGTCACGTTGGAGTGCCCCTCGCCGATCCGCTCGGCCTCGACGGGCCCCGAGCCGAGGCCGTGCGAGTCCAGAAAGCCCTCCAGCGGGCGGCGCACGATCAGGGGCGCGCGATCCTGCTGGGCGGCCTCCTCGGCTGTGTCCACGATCTCTGGGGAGGCCATCCGGGCGGCATCCTCTCAAACCCCGCTCGCGGCGGGCTCGACCGGCCAGCGTCCGCGGGCGTGGCTAGGCGGGTTGCGGTATCGCGCGCCCGTCGCGCCGTACGGCCGCGACGGCCGAAGCGATCGCCCCGATCCAGGTCGCCGCCAGCACGACGTAGGCCACCACCAGGTACTCGGTGGGGACCCCGATCGACTCGCCGAAGGTCTTGGTGTTGGTCACCAGGATCACGCCCCCCACCGCGGCCCGAGCACCCGGGCGGGCAGCTTCCTGACCAGCCAGGCCGCCAGCGGCGCGGCGATCAGGCCTCCCACGAGCAGGGCCAGGAGGTAACCGGTGTTGACCTCGGCGAAGCTCAGCGAGACGAGGAAGCCGGCGGAGGCCCCCAGGGTCACGAGGAACTCGGATGTGTCGATGGCCCCCACGCGTCGCGCATGCTCGCCCGCAAGGCGATCCATACCTGCCGCAGCTCCGCCGCCGCGCCCTCGTAGGCGAGATCCTCGGGCTTCTCGCCACGCACGCTGGCCAGCGGGCCGTCCGAAGCGCGAATCACGTCGGCCACCGTGACCTGCGCAGCCGGGCGGGCCAGCCAGTACCCGCCGTCGGGCCCGCGGCGGCTGTGCACGATCCCCGCCTGGCGGAGGTCAACCAGGATGTTCTCCAAGAATTTGGTCGGGATGGCCTGGGCGCTCGCCATTTGCTCGCCCTTCACGGGACGATCGGGGGCGGCCACCGCCAGCTCCAAGGCTGCCCGTACGGCGTAGTCAGCCTTGGCCGAGATCCGCATCGGCGCTTATTGTGCCCGACTCGAGCGGTCGTCCTAGTCGCGGGCGAGCGCGGTGGTCACGGAGGCCACGAACAACTTGCGCGCCCCGTCCAGCGCGGGCGTCTCACCACGGTCCAGCCGCTCGAGCATCAGCCCCTCGAGGCCGGCGATCATGAAAACCGCTCCCGCCTCGGCGCGACGCGGATGAGGGCCATCGGCAGCGGCCACCAGCCGCTGGGACAGCACGTTGCGCCACAGGTCCTTCATCTCGCGCATCACGGTCCGCACGTCGGGCTCCACCACCGAGACCGCGGCCAGGTCGAAGTAGAGGCGGGCCAGGCGCTTGTCGCGGTCCATCACCCGCCACAGCCCGGCGAGCACGTTGCTGGTCAGCTGCTCGACGGACTCGTCACCGCGGAGCCTCTCCAGCACCTCTGCGGTGATCGACTGCGCGACCTCGCGGCCCACCGCGGCCACGAGCCCCTGCTTGGACTCGAAGTGGTAGGAGATCAGCGCCTTGTTCTCGCCCGACCGCGCCGCCACCTTGGCCGTGGTGAGCCCCGCGTAGCCGTCGCCCTTGAGGACCTCGAGACCGGCCGCGAGCAGACGCTCGCGGGCGCCCGAGGAAGGGCGCCCCGGACCGGCCCGGGCGGCTGCGGGAGCGGCGGCCAAGGGCCTCAGGCCGCCGCGCCCAGCGGTTCCATGCCCATCGCAGCCAGCTTCTTTGACAGCGACTTCATCGCGTAGGCGTAGATCTCCTGGGAGCCGTACCCGAATGGCGTCTCGAAGTCATACGGGTCGTCCACCATCGGGGGCGCCAGCGCCAGCGTGCCCACCGGCAGCGTCTCCTGCAGGGTGTCTTGAACGACCTGCTTGTGCGCCGGGTCGGCCTTGATGGCGTCGGCGAGGAACTTCACGCCGAAGCCCACATGACGCGACTCGTCGCGGTTCACCGCGGTGAAGCCCTGGCGGAAGCCGGGCAGCAGGTCGAGCTCCTTGAGGGACCGGATCATGAACCGGGCGCCCGTGAGCGCCAGCGTGCCCTCGATCACCACCATGTAGACGGTCACGCCCCGCACCAGCGCCGCCATGTCGGTGGGGTCCTTGCGCAGCGTCTCGGCGGCCTCGTGCAGGATGCCGTCGAACAGCTGGCCGTACTCGGCGTTCATGTGTGCCCGCTGGTCGTCCACGTTCTCGGACAGCGTCTTGGCCGTCACGCCGAACACCTCGCGGTAGAAGCGGTCGAAGAACACCATGTGCTTGGCCTCGTCCGAGATCTGCGTGGCCAGAAACGCACGTGCTTCATGGGAGGGGGCGGCGATCGCGAACGGCAGCAGCTCGGTGGTCACGCGCTCCTCGCCGAGGAAGAACGAGGACATGCTCCACTGGATGAACTGACGCTGGTCGTCCGTGAACGACCCGGGGTCGGCCCACTGGCGGGCGTCCTCGGTGAAGTCGAACGACTCAGAGCTCCACTGCTGGTTCTCCCACCGGGAGAAGAGCCGCTCGTATGAAGGGGCAGCCTCCACGATGCGGTCCAAGCCCGCCATCACGCGGTCGATGTCGGCGTCCAGCAGCACCTGGAGCGCCGCGTCCTCGTTGGGGATCTCCTGCTCTGTCGTAGCCATGCGGGCAATTATTACCCGGTCGTTTAGTTAAGTCAAGAGATTCAGGAGATCTCATCGACGTGGCGGATGTTGGCCACGTCGTCGTGCTCGCCGCTGCGCTCGCCCTCGAACCATCCGTCGAGAATCTCGCTGAGCACGGGCTCGCTTGTGGTGCGCAGCGAGAGCGCCAACACGTTGGCGTCGTTCCAGCGCCGCGCACCGCGGGCGGTCTCGGCGTCCGCGCAAAGGGCCGCTCGCACCCCGGCGACCTTGTTCGCCGCGATCGAGGCGCCCGTGCCCGTCCAGCAGCAGACCACGCCCTGGTCCGCACGTCCTTCCGCCACGTCGCGGGCGGCTTGTTCGCTCGCCCACGCCCAATCGTCGCGCTCGGACTCCTCCAGCGCGCCGTGCAGCACGGGCTCATGGCCGCGGCGCCGCAGCTCCTCCACGAGGGCGTCGGCCACGCCCGTGCGCTCGTCGGCGGCTACGGAGATTTTCACCGGCGCGCCACGCGTACCCGCCTGGCACCGGCGATGACCCGGCCCTCGGCGGTGACGCCGGTGCCACGCAGCCGGTAACGCCCGGGCGCCAGGCGGCGGCCCACCCGCACGCGCACCTTGCGCGTCTTGCCGGCCCGAAGGTTCACCACCGCGCTGCGTCCCACCCGCTTGCCGCGGCGATTGCGCAGAACCAGGCGGACGCCGCGAAGCCCGGCGCCGCGGGCCCTCACACGCACCCCGAAGCGGCGGCCCTTGCGCGCGCGGCGCACCCCGCGGGTGGGGCCCACCGACAGCCGCTCGCGCCGCGAGGCGCCGAGGTCGGCCACGGGCAGGCGCAGGTCCACGCTGGAGAGCGCGAGCGCGCCGGTGCTGCGCTGCTCGGCGTAGAGCGTGGTGGCGGGCGCGAGCTGCAGGCGCAGGCGTGAGCCCGGGCCGGCGTGGTAGGCGATCGGCTCCAGCGGCCGCTCGATCGAGTGGGGCTTGCCGTCGAGCGTCACGGGAATCGGCGTGGCGAGGTTGCCGACCACGAGGTTGCGCACGGTATCCACGATCTGCCCGTACATATGCGTGCCCTCCGGCGCGCCGGTGCCGGTGTAGTCCACCTTCAGGCGGGGCGCCCCCACGAGGTCGGCCGCGCCGCCGGGGGCGGGGATGTCGAGGTTGTAGGCATCGGGCGACGGGGAGGCGGCGATCAACGTGCCGTTGCCCGCCCCGGGCGAGAGGGGCAGCGTGCCCGAGCCGCTGGCCCGCAGCTCGCCGCGCTGGACCGGCGGGAAGGTGGCTCCCCGGCGAAGCGCGCCCTCCTGGTCGATCATCGAGAAGGGCGGCGGAGTGCGCAACCTTGCGTCTCGGTTGAGGTAGCGCCGCAGCCAGGAGAGCACGGCGTCCTCGATCAGTCCGGGCTGCCCGGGGTCGGTGAGGCACGCGCCGTGCCCGCCGCAGAACCACAGCATCCGGGTGGGCACGCCATTGGCCTTGAGAATGGCGTGGTTGACCATCGACTCCTCAAGCGTGAAGAGCGTGTCCACCGTGCCCTGCACCAAGAGGGTGGGGATGCGGATCCGGTCCACGAGGGCGCCCGGTCCGCGGCTGCGGAAGAACTCAACCGACTCGGGCGAGAAGCGGCCCGTCGTGGCTCCCTCCGCAAACGCCTTCTGGATCGCCGGGTCGGTGCCGCCCGTCTGAGCGCCAGCTGGTCCGAACGCGCCCGCCGCCCCGCCCGCGAACGCGCTCCCGCCCGCGCCGAACAGGATCGAGCCCCAGCCCTGCTTCACCACGCCGTCCTTGTACAGGCTGGTGACCAGCGAGTTCCAGGAGATCGTGGGGGTGATGGCATCGACGCGACCGTCGATCGCCGCGGTCACGAGCTGGATGCCGCCGCCGTAGCTCGGGCCGTTCATCCCCAGGCGCGGATCGTTGCGCCCGTCGAGCAGGGCCTCGGGCTGTCGGGCCACATGGGTGATGAGAGCCTGCACGTCGCGCCCCTCGAAGTCGGGCGAGTCGGCCATCACCTGGCCGCCGGACTGGCCGAAGCCGCGCGCGTCCCAGGTGAGGACGTTGAAGCCCGCCTTGCGCACGGGACCGTTGCCCACCGATCCGAACAGCTCCTCGGAGGTGGACTCGGGGTCGGTGTCGCCGGTCATCCCGTAGCCATGGCCGATCAGCACCGTGGGTGCCTTCTGGCCGGGCTTCAGGCCCTCGGCGGGGAAGAAGTGGGTCACGATCTTGGTGCCGTCGAAGGAGGTGACCACGGCGTCGCGCGCGGACGCCGCGGGGGCGGAGAGGACAAGCACCGCGAGGGCGGCGAATAGGGCGCGGCCAGGCCGCAAGGCACGCATCGCGGCGCGATCCTACCGGGCGAAGGGCGGGCGACCGCGTAGGTTTGGCCATATGCCGGAACTGCCCGAGGTAGAGATCGCCGCGCGCCGGATAGGAGCGGCGGTGGCCGGGGCCCGCGTGGAGTCGTCACTTGCGCCCGGCATGGTCACCATGAAGACCTTCGCGCCTCCGCTGGACGCGCTCACCGCCACCACGATCGAGGGTGTGGCCCGCCGCGGCAAGATGTTCGTCGTGGGCTTCGGCGAACTGTCGCTGCTGATCCACCTGATGTCCGCAGGGCGGCTGCAGGTCTGGGACAAGCGCGCCTCGCTGCGCGACAAGGCATCGCGGCTGCTGGTGCGCCTGGAGGACGGCCGCGAGCTGCGCCTGCGCGAGTTCGGGACCCAGCAGCGGGCCTGGGCGAAGGTGCTCCCGAGCGGGGAGGTGGACGCCGACGAGGCCGTGGCCACACTCGGCCCCGAGGCGTGGCCGGCACCCCCGGCCGAGGAGCTGGCGACCGTGCTCGACCAGCCGCGCCACCTGCATCCGCTGCTGCGCGACCAGCGCACGATCGCGGGAATCGGGCGGTCGTGGGTGGACGAGGTCCTGTGGACAGCGCGGCTGTCGCCGTTCAAGAAGGGCTCGGAGCTCGAGAGCGACGAGGTGCAGCGCCTGCGGGAGGCGATCCAGGAACGCATGGGCGCGGCGCTCGAGCACTACGAGGAGGTCATCGGCGACACGGTGCCCGACAAGCTCCCGATGCCGCTGGCGGTGCACCGCCGGTCCGGCGAGCCCTGCCCGCGCTGCGCCACAAAGATCGAGGCGATCCACTTCAAGGACTACGTGCTCTGCTACTGCCCTCAGGAGCAGACCGGCGGGCGCGTGCTCAAGGACCGGCGGCTGTCGAGGCTGCTCAAGTGACCACCAAGGAGGACGTTCGATGGAGATCACCGGCGTGGATTTCGTCACGGTGCCGACCCGTGACTTCGAGAAGGCCAGCCACTTCTACGGCGATGTGCTCGGCCTCAGGTTCTCGAAGCGGTGGGGGGACATGCCCGCCGCCGAGTACGAGACCGGCAATCTGACCATCGCCGTGATGCAGTCCGACGCCTTCGGGATGGTGTTCAAGCCGCACTCCCTCCCGATCGCGCTTCACGTCGAGGACGTCGAGGCTGCGCGCGCCGAGCTCGAGTCGCAGGGCGTCACCTTCAAGGGCGAGACGATCGACTCAGGCGTCTGCCACCAGGCGATCTTCGAGGATCCGGACGGCAACACGCTCGATCTCCATCACCGCTACGCGCCGCAGCCGCCTGCCTGACGGCCGGCTCTCGGTGAATCGCGACGCCGGCCACAACGAGGGCCACGCCGGTCACCTCTACCCAGGACGGCACCTGGGCGAGGACGGCCACGCCGATGACCGTTGCCGTGGCCGGCAGTAGCGACACCATCAGGGAGTAGGTGGAGCGCGCCAGTCGCCGCATCGCGAGCTGATCGGACACATACGGGATCACCGACGAGCACACGCCCACGCCGAGGCCCGCGGCCAGCGCCACGGGGTCGCCGAACGCGGGAACCGCGGCCCAGCCGGCCATCGGCGTGACGATCACCGCGGCGATGACCATCGAGGCCGCCAGGCCGTCGATGCCGCTCAGGCCCTCCAGCCTCGACACGCGGTGTGCCAGGACTATGTAGAGCGCGAACAGCACGGCGTTCGCGAAGGCCAGCGCCACGCCGAGCGGCTCTCCTTCCAGGCGGACGTCGGTGAGCAGGTAGACCCCCGCCACGGCCACCAGGAGCGCTCCGGCGTTGCGGGGGGTGCGCGCGCCCAGTGCCGCGAGCGCCACGACCGGCAGGAACTCGATCGCGGCGACGGTGCCCAGCGGCAGCCGGTCGATGGCGACGTAGAAGGCGCAGTTCATCAGCGCCAGCACCGCGCCCCAGCCGGCGAGCAGGCGCCTTCCCCGGGAGTCGAGCGCCGCGAACGCCCGCCATGGCCGCCGCCACAGCGCGAACACCAGCGCCGCCGAGGCGATCCGCAGCCACGCCACTCCGAGCACCTCCACCCGCGCGAAGAGCAGGACCGCGAACGCCGGGCCGAGGTAGTGGAACACGGCGCTGACCACGAAGTAGACGTGGGGCGGGACGCGGTCGGCGGTGCGCGGCATGGCGTCCAGGATCGTTGCTCGCGAGGGTCGCTCACATGGCTGAGCGCAGGTAGAATCGCGATCATGGCGTTAAAACAAAGCTCAAGTGGCCGCTTCACCGATGAAATCGCGATCGACGCCACCGACCGTCGGTTGCTTGGCGAGCTGCAGGAGGACGGGCGGATGTCTCTGGCTGAGCTCGGTCGCCGGGTAGGCCTGTCCGCGCCGGCGGTAACGGAGCGCCTGCAGCGCCTCGAGGGGGCGGGCGCCATCCTCGGCTATCGCGCCCAGGTGGACCCGCGGGCGCTGGGCTTCTCACTGAGCGCGGTGATCCGCATCAGGCCCGCCCCGCGTGAGCTGGGCAAGGTGGCGGATCTCGCCAGGGACACGCCCGAGGTGGTGGAGTGCAATCGCATCACAGGCGACGACTGCTACCTGATGCGAGTCCACCTCCGCGACGTGGAGCATATGGAGGAGGTGATCGATCGCTTCGCCGTCTACGGCCAGACCACCACGTCGATCGTGCAGTCCTCACCGGTGGCCGCCCGCGCCGTGCCCGTGGAGTAGGCCCCGACTTCGTACCCTTGCCCCGTGCCGCCCGTTGCCGCCGTAGGCGAGTCCTTCCGCTCCTTCTTCGACGCCGTCGAGGACTTCTTCTCCGGCCTCGCCGAGGTGCAGCTGGGTTCGCTGTTGTTCGCGTTGTTGTGCTTCGGCATCTACCTCACACTGCGCGCGCGGGCGTCCTTTCACATCCTGCGGGCGGCCTACCCCACCGAGACCTTCGGCTTCAGGGACGTGTGGGGCGCCTACTTCGCCGGCTACGGCTTCAACTCGGTGATCCCGGCGCGTGGCGGCGACGTGGTGCGCCTATTTCTCACGAGGACCTCGGTGCCGCGGTCGAGCTACCCGGCGGTGGGCGCCACCTTCGTGGTGGAGGCGGGCTTCGACATCGCCATGGGGGTGCTCATCCTCACCTTCGCGTTCACGCAGGGCGTGTTCCCCAAGCCGCCCGACTTCGCCGACCTCAACGCGTTCGACCTGTCATATCTCGCCTCACACCCGCGCTTCGCGCTGTTCTTCTTCACCGTCCTGGGCGTGGCGTCGATGGTGGCCTTCGCGATGCTGTCGGTTCGGGTGAAGGCCTTCTGGGCGCGCGTGCGCCAGGGCCTCACGATCGCCTTCGACCGGCAGCGCTACTTCCGTGAGGTGTTCGCCGTGCAGTTCGTGGGCTGGCTGTTTCGCTTCACCGCTTTCTGGTTCCTGCTCGAGGCCTTCAACGTGGGCGGGTCGGTGAAGAACGTGCTGCTGGTGCTGGGAGTGAGCGCCGTGGCCGCCGCCGTGCCGTTCACGCCGCAGGGCGCGGGTGTGGCGCAAGCGCTGCTGGCGAAGGTGTTCGCGGACACGGCGCCCGGCGCCACCGTGGCCGCCTACTCGGTGGGCCAGCAGATCGCGATCGGGGCGTTCACGTTCGGCGTGGGCTTCCTGGCGCTGGTCTTCATCTTCCGCATGCGCAGCTTCAAGGAGATCGTCAGCCGCGGGCGCGAGGACCGCGAGGCCGAGAAGGCGGGGCGGGACGGGACGCCGGCTCAGGCCTGATTAAGAGGGTGGTCCGGTGCTCACCCGCCTGTCCTACCGGAGGTAGGGATCAACGATCGGGCTGCGCTCCTCCCCGGGGGAGGCGGCCTGGGCACTCGTCTGGCGGCCGCCCAGCAGGTTGCGCACCAGGAACCCCGTCTGATCGGACACGGTGCGCTCGAACTGGGGGTCGGTGTAGATCTCGAAGTGGCCGATGTCATAGCGCACCACCTCGGCGTTGGGCGAGCGCTCGGCAGCGCGGGCCGCGGGTCCGGGGGGCGTGGTGTGGTCGTGGTCGGCCAGAGCCACGTGCACGGGCATCCGCAGCCGCTTGAACTTCGCATAGGGGCGGTAGTAGCCCACCCTCAGCATCACGCGCGGCGCCACCTCGTTGCGCCACGTGCTGCCGGGCGGGTCGAGCGAGTGAAAGCCGGGATCGGCCTCGGCCGCGGTCATCACCGCCAGCGAATCCGGCGGGCCCACGGCGGGGATCAGCACGGGCCCGCGGCCCGCAAGGGCGGCCAACTGGTCGCGAATGCCCGCCAGCGAGAGCCGGGCCGCCTGCTTGGGCCCGCCCGCGCGGATGGCGGTGAGGCCGTCCGTGAACGGAGCCTGCGACACCACGGCGGCGATGCGCTCGTCGCCCGCGGCGATCTCCACCACGTGCCCACCGCTGAACGACGAGCCCCACAGCGCCACCCGGGCGGGATCGATGCCGTCCAGCGCGCGGGCGAACGCCACGGCGCCGCGCCAGTCATCGAGCTGCCTGGCGATGTCCAGCAGCTGCCGCGGCTCGCCGTCGCTGGCGCCGAAGTGGCGGTAGTCGAACACCAGCGCCGCGAGACCCGCCTCGGCGAAGCGCTCGGCGTAGGCGTCCAGGCGCTGCTCGCGCACGCCGGAGAAGCCGTGGGCCATGACCACGCAGGGGTGGGGACCGTCACCCTGCGGGCGGTAGAGCCAGGCCGCGCAGCGCACGCCTCCCGAGGAGAACGTGACGTCGCTGCGTGCGACCGCCATCAGGTCAGGTGCCGAAGCCCTCGCGGGCTTCGCGCACGAGGGCCACGGCCTCGGGGAACAGGCGGGTCATCGCTGCGCGAAGCTCCTCAGCCTGCTGCTCGGCGTTGCCCTGGAGGTTGAGCCGGTTCACGCCGGCCACGGTCATGTCCACGGCCAGCTTGATCGCGTTGTCGGCCCAGGCCACCTTCTGGGCTCCCTGCATTGATTCGGCCAGCTCCTCCATGCGACGCCGGAGCTCTTCCGGGTCGCCGAAGAGGCCGCCGAATGGGTCTTCTGAGGACATGGCTCTGAGTCTAGGGACTACGGAACACGCTCTTCGCGCGTGGGCATGCGGCGGCCGCTCTCAGGATCGAGCCACACCACTCTCAAGCGCCCGGGCTCCACGCGCGTGAGATCGGCGTCGAGGTATCCCCGCGCGCTGCGGATCTCCACCGCTCGCAGTTTGCGCCACGCGCCGCCGTCGGACGCGTGTTGAATTTCGGCGCGCACCGGCACCCGGGACACCAGGGCGCCCAGGATGCCGCTTCCGGCCGGCGTGCTGCGCAACGCACTGAAGACCGTCACCGTGTCTGGGTCGCTCGTCACGTGCAGAGGCAGCCGGTAGTCGCGCTCGAAGGGCTTGCGCCGGTTCTCGGAGTCGAATAGCCCGGACTGCCACGTGACCCAGCGGCGCGGATCGGCCCCGGCGAAGCCCTCGACCGGTTGGTCGTCCAACAGCAGGAACTGGGCGATCGACGCCACGCGCGGGTCGCGGTAGGCCAGCTCTTCGCCCCACGCATACAGCGCGCCGTGCCGGGCCGGCGGCACCCCGGCCACGGGGTCGGGGGGCGTCGTCTGGTAGCCGTACTCGGTGATCCAGATGCTCTTGCGCGTGCCGCCTCCCCAAGCGGCCGCGGAGCGGTCCAGCGTGCGGGTGAGGTGCGAAAGGTTGCCGATCGCCACGTTGTCGGCCAGCTCGTGCCGCCACGTGGGCAACCGCCAGAGCCCGCGGGCCAGGGAGTAGGGGTGGTGCGCCCACCCCTGGGAGCGGAACATCCCCGGATGCTCTGAGGGGAAGGCCGAACGCTGCTGCGCGGTCTCAGGGCACCCGCGCTCGCGCGCATCCCTGCCGGTCCAGGGCTTGAGATCGGGGTCCACGCAGTACAGCTCGCGCGCGAACTCGGCGGGCGTCATGGCGTTGCCCAGCTTGCGCGGGTTCTTGCCGCCGCGCGGCGCGGTCTCGCCGATGAGGATGCGGTCCTTCGCATGGCCGCTGGCGACCAGGCCCGACCACGCGGCGTCCACGAGCTCGCGATAGTGCCGCGGCGCCGCCGGCACCATCTCGTCCTCGGAGGCCGGACTGTTGTCCTCCCAGACGGGCTTGAGCGAGGAGGGGTAGTTGGGCTCGTTCCAGATCGACCACATGCTCACGCTCGGGTAGCGCTTGCCGGTGGCTTCGACGAAGCGCTCGAACTCGCGCGGGTCTGGGCGGAACACCCCCTCGCCGCAACCGCGCCCCGGGGAATCCTCGCAGCGCTCGCCCTCGGTGGCCCAGGCGGGTCCGGGGCCGGTGACCGAGAGCAGCAACGGCATCTTCGCGCGCCCGGCCGCGGCGATGATGCGGTCGTATCTGGCCCACGCCTCGGCGGGGTAGAGGGGGCCGGCGGGCCGCTGCTGCTCGGAGGATGCGGGGGCCACCAGGAACCAGAACACCGACACCCGCACCCGATCGACGCCGGCGGTGCGGAAGCGCGCGAATGCTTCGTCCACCTCGGCCGGAGTCTCGGCGTCGAGCAGCAGCGGGTCGTCCTGGATAATCGACTCCTGCGTTGGCGAGGCGGCAGCCGGGGCGCCGACGGCGAGTGCGGCCGTGGCGGCTGCCAGCGCGCAGCGGATCGTGGTTGCACCGCTCACGAGTCCGCCGGACCGTAGCGCCCGCCCGATAGGCTCGGCCGTGATGGCACCCCTGACGCCTGAGCAGCTGCGTCGCGTCGAGCGCGTGGAGAGCGTGATCCGCTTGGCGGCGCCGGCCCTGAATCTGGTGCTGGCGGTGGGGGAGCGGATCTCGAAGCTGGTGGAGCCGGAGGACCACGAGTACTACCCGCCGCGCGCCCGTGGCGAGGCGGGCGAGAAGCCGGCGCCCACCGCCGGCAGCGGCGCCGGACCGCGCGCTGAATAACATCCGCCCCGGTGGCGCCCGAGGCACAGCTGGAATGGGAGGCGCGGGCGGCCAGGCCGGCCGCTGCGGCCGCGTTCGGGTCTGCGCTCGTGACGTTCGCCAGCACCTTCATCGTGCGGCTGCTCATCTCCGAGCGGCCCGACAACGCCCGCGAGGTGACGGAGGCGATCGACCGGAACCCCGACGCGTTCTACGTCGCGGCGGGGATTCAAGGAGTTGGCACCCTCCTAACGGTCGGTGCGCTCTACTACCTGTTCCGCGTTGTGAAGTTCCGTCGCCCGGAGCTCCCGACTTTCGCGCTTCCGCTGCTCGTGGGTGGGGGCGTTCTCCTTGTGGTCACGGGTTTCCTGGCGGCTGCCGACCAGATAGACAACGCGCGAGAGTTCCTCGCGAGCGGCCGGAGGACGGAGTCGCGTGCGGAGGACCTACTGCGAGAGCGTTCGGAGGTCACGATCGGGTTGGGCTCGGGAGCCACCCTGGCTTCCGCGATCGCCTTGGTCTACCTCAGCCTGAACGCGCTGCGCGCCGGCGTTCTGAGCAGGTTCATGGGAATCCTGGGAATAGTGATCGGTGCGGTCTACGTCCTCGGGTCGCTGCTGCCCCTCGGCGGGCCCGGCATCATCCAGACATTCTGGCTTGGCGCCCTCGGTGTGCTGTTCCTCGGCCGCTGGCCCGGCGGCCGAGGCCCGGCGTGGGAGACCGGTGAGGCCATCGAGTGGCCCAGCGCCGCCCGGCGGCGTGAGGAGCATTCGCAGGAGATGGCCGGCTCGCTCTCCACCAGCGATCCGCGCGATCCAGAGCCCGCGGCCGAAGATGAGGCGGGCGGTGACGAGCAGCACCCGGTGTCGCGCAAGCGCAAGAAGCGCAAGCGCCGTTAGCGCTCGGGCACTAGCGGATCCCCAGTCGGCCCGAAAGCTCGACCTTCGTGCCGGTGATCTCGCAGCGGTCGATCTTGCCCAGCTCGATCGGGGAGGCAGGCTGGTGGATGTGCGGGGCCGGCGGGTCGCCGTCTTTCTCCAGCGGCCACGTATGGCGGGCGTCGAGCACCATGGCGCCCTTCCCGTCCCGGCACTTCAGGTCGACGGTGGAGCCGCGGGCGTTGGAGGCGACGTTCACGTTGTCGCTGACCGTGACCAGCAGCTCGGGCCTCCCGTCGGTGCCCGGTGCGCGCTCCAGCTGCAGCGGCGGGCCGGTGCTACCGCCGTCGGCGGAGAGGCCCACTAGCAGCGAGACGACGACCAGCCCGGCCGCCAGGACCCCGAACGTCAACCACTTCCGCTCCACGACCTAGCGCAGTTTGGCGCGCCGCAGGTAAGCGCGCAGAATCTTCGGCTTACCTGCCAGCTTGCGATCGGTGAGGGCCACGTAGCGCACACGGGTCTTGGTGATCTTGAAGACCACGCGGTTGCGCGCCTTGCGGCTGCCGCGCACGATGCGCAGTCCCGGACCGATCTTGCGCAGGCGCTTGCCGAACTTGCGCTGGAGCGCCTTACGGCTGGACCCGGCGCCAATCTTCTTGCGCTTGTGCCCGGCCGCGTTGGAGAGCACCACCCGGGTCTTGCGCTTGCCGTCGAACACCGCCGCGCCGCGCACCTTGCGGTTCGGGCCCTTGACGCAGTAGCGCAGCACGCGCTGCTTGCGGGTGATCCTGGCGCCGAGCGGCCGTGCGCGTCGCGCGGTCCGCGCGCGGGTCTGCCGGAGCTTCAGGCGCCCGATGTTGCGGTTGCCCACCCGCACGCGGCGAGCCAGGCAGCTGGAGGGCGCGAAGCCCGCGCCCGTGCCCGGCAGCCGACCGCGAGGGGCTGGGGGCGGCGGAAGCGTGACCTTGTAGACGTCGATCGCGCTGCGGCCGGCTCCGGCGCCCACGACGCCGTCTCCGGTGGCGCCGAAGTAGGTGAACGTGCCGTTGCTGTTTCGCTCGACCTTGAAGATCTGCGAGACCCACTCGTTCGCGTTCTCCGGAATGAAGTAGCCGGCCTCCTTGAACTCCAGGGTGCCGTCCTCGTTCTCGGTGAAGTCGATCACCTGGGTGCCCTGGGAGTACCAGCCCATGAAGATCCGGTTCTGGCCCGGGATCTGCTGGAAGACGTGAGCCGTGCAGAAGCTGCCCTGGGGCTGGGTGCGGATCCGCGCCCGGAATATGGCCTTCTCGCCCTTCGGCGTGCGCGCGTACGATTCGAATGCCCGCTCGGCGCTGCTTGGCGTCGTCTTCTTCAACCGATCCATCGAGTAGGCGTGCAGCCCGCCATTGCCCTGGGCGTTGTCACCGGCCGGACTGCACGTGGCGCCCGGAGGGACGATGCCGCCGCCGCGCTCATCAGTGGCGAACATGAAGCGACCCGAGTTCGACAACTCCAACTCGTGGTCGAAGTCGATGTCCTGGGTGGAGTTGAAAGGCGCCGTGGCGCCTCCTCCGGTCGCGGCTCGACCCATGTGGAAGGCGCTGCCGACGTGGTTCACGCCCGCTACGGATGGCGATCCGATCCTGATCCAGTTTGGGATCCGCAGATCGACGGGCGCGCCGTTGCTGGCGCCGGTGACGCAGTCGGTGACCTGGGCTTCGGTCCCGAAGGCGACCGAGCTCGACTTGCGCAGCGCGCAAGGCAGCGGCGCGCCACGCAGCTTGTCGTCGTTGAAGTTCATCGGCGTGCCGGCGTCGTCGAACATGCCCTTGATGTCGAACACGATGCCTGCGGCGCCGCTGCCGCAAGTGAGACGGTCATCGGGGTAGACCTCGAGCTCGTGACAGCCGAAGACCCCCTGACCGGCGACATTGAGGGTGTGCCCCTTGGCTATGGCCACGCTGGGATAGCGATAGCGGAAGACCTGCGGCTTGCAGAGACCGCGCTTGGCCTGCGGCGACGTACCAGGCGGGATCGTCCCGAGCGGAGCTTCGAGGCATGACTTCAGGTCGATCACCTCGAACCCGTCCAGGTTGTTCGGCTGGGCAGGATCGCGCGGATTCATCGGGTCAGGGTCGAGCTCGTTCTGGCGCTTCCCGTCGTTGTCCACGCCGATGGCATCCGAGGTGACGGAGTAGGCGATGTGCGGCCGCCGGGGATCGACGTTGACGGTGTGGGACTGGCCGATGTGGCTGGTGAGGCCGATTTCAACCGGATCTGCAGGGTCGGTCACGTCGATGATCTCAAGGCCTCCCTGGGGGGCCGTTCCCCTTGCCCCGAGGACGCCGTTGTCATGGCAGCGACCGGCGGCGTCACTGGCGTCGAGCAGCAACTGGGCGTCATCGCGGTTCGCCTGGAGCACGTCGGTGTTGAAGATCACGTTGCCCTTGGGCGTGGCCTCGACATCGTGCTGGAGGCCGGTCGCCGAGGCCGCCACGGCCGCGCAGGACGCGGACGGATGCTGTGCGATCACGGACGGCTTGATGGCGCCCTTGTCGGTGAGCTTCACGATCGACTGGCCGCCGCCGTTGGCGGATGTGCCAAGCAGGCCCACGGAGGCATACGTCTCGCCGCCCCGGGTGAAGTAGTCGAGGTCGCTGTGGGGGTTGCCCGTGACCAGGGTGGTGAGGAGGTCCCAGTCCGCGCCGGGCCCGCCGGCGTTGAAGTTCGCGCTCAGGGGCTGCCCGGGCGGGACGGCGCTGGGCGCCGGGTGGTCCAACTCGTGGGCGAAGGCGAGGGTGGGCAGGATGGCGAGCCCAACGACGGCTAGAACCAGTGCGACGGTGCGGTTCATGAACGCGTGCCTCCCGGCATAGAGTCCGTTGCTCAGGGGCCCCTGCCCCTGAGCAAAACTACCCCTTCCGCGGGGGCGCGTGCGCCGTCACCCCGTGGCAGCCTTCGTTACCGACGTGTAGGCGGCGCCGGGGTCGTCTGCCCCGAACACCGACGACCCCGCCACGAGCAGGCCCGCTCCGGCCTCCGCCGCGACGCCGGCGGTGTCCGGGCCGATCCCGCCGTCCACCTCGATCGGCACGCCCTCGGGCACCAGCCCGCGCAACGCGGCGATCCGCTCCTCCGAGCCCTCGATGTAGGACTGGCCGCCCCAGCCCGGGTTCACCGTCATGCACAGCAGCAGGTCGTAGTCCCCGGCGAGCGTGCCGGCGGCCTGCACCGGGGTGCCGGGGTTCAGGGCCAGTCCCGCGCGGCACCCCGCCTCGCGAATGGCCTTCAGTGCGTAGTGCACGTGGGGCGTGGCCTCGAAGTGCACCGAGATCGAGTCCGCGCCGGCGGCCGCGAACTCCTCCACGCTGCGCTCGGGGCGCTCGATCATCAGGTGCACGTCGAGCCACCCGTCCGCGTCGTGCACCTGGTCGCGCAACGCGTCCACGATCGTCGCTCCGATCGAGATCGAGGGCACGAAGTGGCCGTCCATCACGTCCACGTGGATCACCCGGGCGCCTGCCTGCATGACCTGCTCGACCTGTTCCCCCAGTCGAGCGAAGTCAGAGGCGAGGATCGACGGCGCCACGCGGGGCTGTGAGATGAGCTTGTTCCAGTCGGCGGGCATCGCGCGAAGCTAGCTCACCAGCGAGGTTCGTACTAGTGGCAGCTTTGCCAAGCGCTCGTCGGCAGTGACCAGCGTGAAGTCGTGGGCGAGCGCCGTGGCGGCGATCCAGAGGTCGTTGGACGGCAGCCGGCCGGTCGCCGCGCGCAGCTCGCCGAAGCGGGCGGCGACGGAGCGGTCTACCGGGAGGAGGGCGCTCTCGGCGAGAATGGAGCCCAGCCGGCGTAGGCGCACGGCTCTCTCGGAATCGCTCGGAGCGGACAGCACCCCGGCTTCTAGCTCTCCAATGCTCACCGCGCTCACCGCTATCTCTCCACGCCTACCGGCGGGAGGCTGGCCGAAGGAGATCAGGACGCTGGTGTCGAGCAGGTCGGTCAACGCTCGAGCTGCTCGCGAGCGGCCTCCTCGTCCTCCCGCCTCATCCTCTCCAGATCTTCACGCCAGCTCTCGTTCACGGGCGTTTCCCTGACGATCTCGGCGAAACGGTCCCAGGTCAGCGAACGGCCTGCGCCGGTTACCGGGCCCAGTTCGGCCACCGGCCGTCCACTCACCGTGACCGTGATCCGCTCGCCTCGCTCGGCGCGACGCAGGATCTCGCTGACGTTGTTGCGCAGCTCCCTCTGGGGGATCGTGCTCACGCCTCCAACGTAGCAGAACTTCTACGCTGGCGGCCGAAGAGAGGGGGCCCGGAAGGCCCCCTCTCGCGCTGCTGCGGATGAGCTGCAGGCTCGCGCCTAGCTGTTCTCCTTCTTGTCCTCTTCGGGAGACTGCGTCCTGTTCTCCTCGTTGTCGGACTCGGGCTGTGTGCGAGTCACGCGCTCGCACGAGCCGTTCGGGTTCTCGGGGGTGGCGTCGGTGATCACGTCGTAGATGTCCGCGATCACGCGATCTTTGCCCGCCTCGCAGGTGACCTTGTCGGCCTCGCCGTCGAACACGTGGAACGTGTCGTTGCCGTTGCCGCCGGTGAGCTCGTCGCCGTTGGGGTCGCCCTGAAACGCGACATCGCCGCGGTGCAGCGCCCACAGGTCGTCGTTGCCGTCGCCGCCGAACGACTTGTCGGCGCCGAGGTTGGCGTAGATGCGGTCCCTTCCGGCGCCGCCGGTCGAGATGTCATCGCCGATACCGCCGGAGATGAGGTCGCGACCGAGGTTGCCCGTGGTCGAGTCGTTGCCGGCGCCGCCGTGCAGGCGATCGCCGAAGAAGCGAGCCTTGCCGTTACGAGCACCCGGACCGCCGGTCACGGTGTCGTTGCCCAGACCGCCGAAGACGCGGTCGCGGCCACCACCACCGTTGAGGTTGTCGTCGCCGGCGTTGCCGGTCACAAAGTCGGCTCCGCGGCCACCGCGCACGGTGTCGTTGCCGTTGTTGCCGTGAATGCGATCGGCGCGCCGTCCGGGACGACCGCTGCCGCCCTGGAGCTGGTCGTCGCCCTGGCCGCCACGCAGCACGTCCGGGCCCTGCTCGCCGAACACGTTGTCGTTCCCGTTGCCGCCGAAGAGGCGGTCTCGGCCGAAGCTGCCGTTGAGCGTGTCGTTGCCGTCGCCGCCGTGCACGCGGTCGCGGCCGGAGCCGGCTCGCACCACGTCGTCGCCCGCCAGGGCACGCACGCGGTCGTTGCCCTTGAGAGCGCTGATCTGGTCGCTCTCGGGGGTGCCGGTCAGCTTGTCGTTGCCCGGTGTGCCGGTGATCGTGGCGGCCACGGCGAGCGCCGCGAAGGCCAGCGAGAGGGCCGAAACAACTGCCAGGGTGAAGCTGAGTCTGTTGCTACGCTGCCTCAAGGGGCATCCTCCTTGGTCGGTGGGTGCCCCGTAAACCGTTCTGGGGGAGGAGAGTTGCGGTTCGCCCCTATGCGCGGGCGGCCTGGCGGGCGTGGGTTCTGATCTCGCTCAGGATCCGCTCCAGGCGCGGCTCAACGTCGCGGTCCACGTGGGTCATGGCCGCGGCCACGGCCGGGTGAACCTCCGCGATCTGTGCGTGCAGCTCGTGTGCCACGGCGCGGTAGCCGGGGTGCCCCTCACGGCCTGAGCGCAACTCGATCAGCTGCATCGCCTCCCGTGCGTTCATGTCCAGCACGTAGCGGATCCGGTAGCCCAGGCAGAGCGCGTAGGGCGCAAGCTCGGGCGAGCCGGCGTCCACGATCCGGGCGTGCTCGGCGGCCGAGCGCTCCAGTGCCGAGCGGTAGTCGTCGGCCACGCCGGCCTCCTGGAGCTCCTGCGGCACGCCGGCTCCCAGGTCCGGCGACAGCGTCTGCCACTGGATCGTGAGCATCCGGTGGCGCTGGAGGTCGCGGAAGGCGCCGTAGTCGGACACCACCTCGAACCGGTAGCGCAGCGCCTCCAGGCCCCTGCCGGGGCGGTGGCGGCGGTTGCTCCGCTCGCCCACCAGCTCTGACAGCATCTGCCCCCGCTCGTCGGGCGGCAGCGCGTGTACAGCACGCTGCGCCTCCTGCTCGGACACGGCCGCCGCTTCGAACAGCAGCGCCGCGAGCAGGGCGTCCTCCGAGCCCTCGACCGACAGCAGCTTCACCGACGGCCCCGCGTCCGCCTCGGTTCCTCCGCGCGTGCGGTCAAGGCCCAGCCGCCCGGCCCAGCGCTCGGCCGCATCGGCGCGCTGCTGGAGGTAGGAGACCCACTCGCCGCCGCGCTCAGGGCGCTCGACGCGCGCGAGGAAGCTGGGCATCACCGACTGCAGCTCGGCGAGGATCATCCGGCCGTAGTCGCGCGCCTCGGGGAGCGGAGATGCGAGGCAGCGAAGGATCAGCTGCTCGTAGGCCTGCCCCGAGGCGAACACCCCCACGTGTGAGAGCGAGGCCGCGGGCAGCAAGCCGCGCATCAGGTCGAGGGCCTTCGCGTTGATCGAGCGCACGTGCGCTGACTCCGCCTCGCCATCGGATCGCGGAAAGCGCTCGGCCGCCCACTCGCGCACCCGCGGGAGGCTCTCCGAGTAGGTGACGAACAGTGAGTCCATCGCCGACTCGTAGGCCGGGCCAAGAGCGGGATCGCGCCAGTAGCGGTAGGCACCGGTGCCCTCGATCGGCGCGTCGTAGGAGATGTAGCGCGTGGACTGCTCCAGGTAGGCGGCCAGCCGCCCGCGCTGGAGCACCTTGGTCATCACGTT
>Ga0136624_1000154_pt1 | contig 22539 bp, 20 predicted proteins | sample AntDrymUQ4692206_2_FD_104802 | JGI IMG/M metagenome (GOLD analysis project Ga0136624, IMG submission 104802) | Polar desert sand microbial communities from Dry Valleys, Antarctica - metaG UQ469 (22.06) | ecosystem: Environmental > Terrestrial > Soil > Desert | place: Antarctica: Dry Valley... | reverse complement strand
GCTGGCCCTGCTCGCCGGTGCCCTCGTTCTCGCGCTCGTCCTCGGCCCACGCCGGACCGCTTCTTCTTCGTGCCGCTCGGCCTTGAATAGTCGTCCGCCGCCGACGGGTGGGGCGGGGCGCTGCCGGCTCGCCGGACCGTCGGCGCCTCAGCTCATCCTTCACGCGTACCTCGATGCGGTCGGTGAAGCGGCCCACACGCGAGCCGCTCGGCCGCAGGCCGCCTCTCGCCTCCGAGGAGACGCGCTCCATTCGCGCCGCCCATTCGAGCTGTCCGCTGCCTCGCTGCATCGCCACCTCCGCCAAGGGGCGGGATCCACGTTCGCGGCGCGGTGGCTTCCCCGCCATGGGTGCTGCGCCCCATCTCGCGGTGATCGTCTGCGGTCTGACGCATGCAGGTCTCATGCCCAGCGCGCCCGTCGGCGTCGCGAAGGAGCAGGCCGTTGCAGACGGGGGAACCACTGAGTCAGTGGAACACGCGAACCGAACGGAGGTCAGGACGGTCGCCGCAAGGGCGCCCTGATGACGGGCGGGCGCAGGGTGTGATCTCTGCGCGGGCGGGGTAGGCGAGCGCATGGCCGATCAGCAGGAGCACCCGCCGCACGCAGAGCCGACGCCGCCGTTTCCCGAGCAGGAACAACAGGAGCCGCCCGGGCGCGAAGGAGACATGCGGCCGCTCGCGGACCACGGTGAGGACAGCTACGTCGGCCATGGCCGGCTCAAGGACAAGGTCGCGCTCATCACGGGCGGCGACTCGGGCATCGGCCGGGCGGTGGCCATCGCCTTCGCGCGCGAGGGCGCGGACGTTTTGTGTGCGGCGAGGTCATCGGCGCCACCGGAGGAAAGCCGCTGCACTAGTGCTCCGTGAGCCGGCGTGGGGCGCCGACCGCCGCCGCGCCCATCACCTCTCCGCCTACTCGATCGCCCGCGTGCTCGCCGCCGCTCGGCGCGCCTCGATCTCGTGCTCGTTGTGGCGATAGCCCTGCCACGCGTAGGAGAGCCACATGCGGACGCGGCGGTGTTGGTCCTGCCAGACGTGGCAGAGCTCGTGCGTGATGAGGTCGTTGGACACCTCCTCCAGAGGCCGCTTGACGAGGATGAGCGGACCTGCCTCGTAGCCGGCGAAGCGCCGGAAGCCGGGTACGCGGAAGAGCCACGGCGTCTCGACGATCCGAACGCGGCGCATGTCCACCGGCCTGGGGTAGAGGCGCAGTGCGCGCAGCCGTCGGCGCGCGCGTGCGAGGTGCGCGCGCTCGAGCTCTCCCATCGGGCCGAGCAGGAGCGCCACGCTCAGCTCACCGCGCGCAGGTGTCGCGCGGGCTTGCCCCGCAGCGCCTTGACGACGCCGTCGACGACCGCCTCCTCGACCTGCGAGCGGCCATCCGTGACGGCGTCCACCACCTTGCGCTTGCGCTCGATCAGCTCGAGCATCGTCTCGTCGATCGTCTGCGCGGCGAGCAGGTACCAGGCCGTCACGGCGTCGTGCTGCCCGATGCGATGGCAGCGGTCCTCGGCTTGATCGTGCACGGCGGGGGTCCACTCGAGGTCGAGGAAGGCGACGTTCGAGGCGCGCGTGAGCGTGATGCCCTGACCGGCGACCCGCGTGGCGCACAGGAGCAACTGTGACTCCCCCGCCTGGAACCGCTGCACGGCAGCCTCGCGCGCGGTCATCGAGTCGCGGCCCAGCAAGTGCAGGGAGTCGGGGAAGCGCTCGACCAGCCGTTCCTGCGTCTCGCGATGTCCGGCGAACACCACCAGCGGCTCGTCGGAGGCGAGGAAGTCCTCGATCCACGCCATCGCCGCGTTGCCCTTGCCGCGCGACGCGAGCCGGCGCAGGGCGTTGAGCTGAGCGAGACGCTCGGCCCGCAGCGCGGCCGCCACCTTGCGATCGAGCTCACGCAGGTCGAGCGGTTGCTCGCGCAGCCAGGCGATCACGTCCTCCTCGGCAAGCCGGTAGTCGCGCTCGTTGTCGAGCGCCACGGGCACCGCGACCTGACGCTTGGAGGGGAGCTGCGGGAGCACCTCCGCCTTTGACCGGCGCACGAAGCAGCTCCGGCGCAGATGCCAGTGGATGCGCTCCTCCGCGCCGGCGCCCTGGAAGCGTCGCGTGAAGCGCGCCCCCGACCCGAACTCGTCGAGGCGGCCGATGATCCGGAGTTGCGCAATCAGCTCTTCCGCGTGGTTCATGACCGGAGTGCCGGTGAGGGCGAGCTTCAACGTTCCGGGCGGCATCGACTCCGCCAGCCGCCGCACCGCCTGCGTGCGCTTGGCGCGCGGGTTCTTGACGTAGTGCGACTCGTCGAGCACCAGGGCCTTGGGCTTGCGCAGCGACAGCCGGGCGCGGTGGGCGTGCACGATGTCGTAGTTGACGATCGTCAGGTCGGCGACGGACGCCACCGTGCCGGTCCCCGACACGACGGTCACGGACCGATGCGGCAGCCAGTGCTGCGCCTCGCGCTGCCAGTTGAGCTTGAGCGAGGCGGGACAGACGACGATGGCGGGGTAGGCGCCGTCGGCTTCCAGCGCGGCCAGCGCCTGGACGGTCTTGCCGAGTCCCTGCTCGTCGGCCAGGAAGGTCCGCCGCGCGCGCAGGACGTAGGCCACGCCGGCGCGCTGGAACGGGCGCAGCTCGCCGCCCAACATCGCCTCGGCCTCCAACAAGGGCGCGTCGTGCGCGCGGGAGCGGCGGACGTCCTCGATCGCCGCGTCGTGCTCGACCCGCAGGCGCTCCAGCACCTCGGCGGCATTGGCCGCGACCTCCACACCATACGTGCGCAGGTAGTGCTCGAGCGGCTCGACGAGGTAGCAGTCGACGGGCAGCGAACGGCCGTGCGCCTCGCACGCGGGAAGCGCCAGGAAGGCCGGAATGGTGTCCGGATCCCAGTTGACGTCGAGCGTGAAGCGGGGCTCGCCCACGCTGTCGACCAGCGCCAGGGTCGCGGGAGCCGGCGCCTGGGAGACCTGCAGCCGCATCGCACAGCGCAGCGCCCGCTTGTCGAGCCGCGCCCCGCGCAGCTCCAGCAGCGCCTCGGCGGTCGCCTGCGCGAACGGGAGCCACAGCCGGCCGCCGCGCGCCTCGGCGACCGCCGCCAGCTCATCGGGCAGCTCGCCGGAGATGGTCTCCAGCACGAACGCGCCGCGCCCGTGCAGCCGCGCGGCGCCGGCGCGTCCCACCCACCCGCTCGTGGCGTCCGTCAGCCACTCGGCAACCACCGGCGCCACGACGAGGGACGGATGGCGCTCGATCACGCCCTTGACGTAGGGCGCCGTCGAGTCCGCCTGCGGCGCCCACCACTCCTTCGCGTCCCAGTCGAAGCGGCGGCCGGGAATCGCGCGCACGGCGTCGACGATGTCGGCGCGATACGGGAAGGCGAACACGACGTGCGCGTGCCCGTGGTGGTCCGCGCGGAGCTCGACGTTGTGAGCAGGCTCCACGAGGCGCACGAGACCGTCCACGGTACAACCCGCCCGCCCGGATAAACTCGCTCACATGTGGCTCGCGAGCATCGACGGCGCCGTCGCGCCGGTCGGGGACACGCTGATCCCGGTGTCCGACGACGGATTCTTGCGCGGAGACGGAGGGTTCGAGGTGCTGCGCGTCTACGGCGGCCGGCCGTTCGCGATCGAGGACCACTTCGGCCGCCTTGCGCGTACTTGCGCCGGCCTGCGGTTGGAAGCCGATCTGGACGCGCTGCGCGCCGAGGCGCTCGCGCTCGTCGCCCAGGCGGGTGAGCCTGAGTCGCTGCTCCGCCTGGTCGTGACGCGCGGCGGGCGCCGGATCGCGATCGCCGAGCCGCTGCCGGCCCGGCCGCCCGTCGCGCGCGTCGTCACCGTGACGTATGTACCCACGCGCGTGCTCAACGGCCTCAAGACGCTCTCCTACGCCGCGAACATGCTCGCCGGGCGCCTGGCGAAGGAGCAGGGCGGCGACGAGGCGCTGTTCGTGAACCCGCACGGCCGTGTGCTCGAGGGCCCGACCTGGACGTTCTTCTGGGTGAGCGCCGGCAGGCTGCAGACCCCGCCGCTCTCCGACGGGATCCTCGACTCGATCACCCGCCGGCGGCTGGTGGAGGAGTGCGAGGTCACCGAGGCGGTGTGCACGCTGGACGATGTCCGGGCGGCCGAGGAGGCGTTCATCGCCTCGTCGGTGCGCGAGGTGATGCCGATCGCCGCGGTCGACGACATCGAACTGCCTGCGGCGCCCGGGCCGGTGACCGACGCGGCCCATGCCGCCTTCAAACAGCGCGTCGCACGCGAGCTGGCGACAGAAGCTGGGGACGTGACCGCTTCGCCGGCCCGCGCGACCACGGTCTGAAAGTCGAGGCACCGCGGATGGGCCCAGGCGGCGTCGTCCGCGTCCTGACCGTGATCGGCAACCGGCCGCAGTTCATCAAGGCGGCCGCCGTCTCCGGCCCGCTCCGTGACGTCGCGGACGAGATCCTGGTCCACACCGGCCAGCACTACGACGCGGCGCTCTCCGACGTGTTCTTCGACGAGCTCCGGCTGCCGCGGCCCGAGCACCGGCTGGAGCTCGGCGGCGGCAGCAACACGACGCAGACGGCACGCATGCTGGCGGGCCTGGAGCCGCTGCTGGCGCGCGAGCGGCCGGCGCTGGTGCTCGTCTACGGGGACACGAACTCCACGTTGGCCGGCGCGCTCGCGGCCGCTCAGGCGGGCATTCCGGTCGCGCACGTGGAAGCCGGCATGCGCTCGTATGACCGCGCGATGCCCGAGGAGCTCAACCGCGTCCTCACCGACCACGCGAGCGATCTGCTGCTGTGCTCCTCCGAGGCGCCCGCGGAGATCCTCCGAGGCGAGCGGGTCGCCGGCTCGATCGAGGTCGTGGGCGACGTGATGGTCGACATCGCCGCGCTGCTGGGCCCGCGCGCGGCGGCGCGCACCGAGGTGCTGGATCGCTTCGGCGTGGCGCCCGGGAGCTATGTGCTCGCTACGGCGCACCGGGCCGGCAACGTCGACGATCCCGCTCGGCTCGCCCGGTTGGTCGTACTGCTGGAGGCCGTCCCGCTACCGGTCGTCCTGCCGCTGCACCCGCGCACGGCGGCGCGCCTCGGTGCCGCCGGTCTGCGCGAGCGCCTGAGCGCGTCCGGCGTCGTGCTCGCGCCGCCGCTCGGGTATCTCGACTTCACGGCGCTGCTGTACAACGCGAGCGCGCTGCTCACCGACTCCGGCGGCGTCCAGAAGGAGGCTTACCTGGCCGGCGTCCCGTGCGTCACCCTGCGCGCGAGCACGGAGTGGAGGGAGACGGTGCAAGCGGGCTGGAACGTGCTGGTCGACCTCGACACGGAGGCGGCGCTGCGGGGGCTCGAACGCCGGCCGCCCAGCGAGCGGCCCGCGCTCTACGGCGACGGGCGGGCAGGGCAGCGGGTCGCGGCGGCGCTTGCCCGTAGGATGGCCGCGTGACCGCGATCACCGTGGGCGTCGCGGGGCTCGGCTACTGGGGGCCGAACCTCGCACGGAACTTCGCCGCCGTCCCAGGTTGCGAGCTGAGCTGGCTCTGCGACGCCGATCCGGCCGCCTTAGAACGCGTGGGCGCGGCGCTTCCAGCCGCTCGCCGCACACAGTTGCTCGAGGACCTGCTTGCCGACGAGACGCTGGACGCGATCGTCCTGGCGACGCCGGTGCCGACGCACGATGTCCTCGCCGGACGGGTGCTGCAGGCCGGGAAGCACTGCTTCGTGGAGAAGCCGCTGGCGCAGACGGTCGCCGGGGCCGAACGCGCCGTGGCGGCTGCGGACGAGGCGGGGCGCACGCTCATGGTCGGCCACCTGCTCGAGTACCACCCGGGCGTCACCGCACTCAAGGCGCTGGCCGACGGCGGCGAGCTCGGCGACATCCACTACATCTACTCGAATCGGCTCAACCTCGGGCAGCTCCGGGCGGATGAGAATGCGCTCTGGTCGCTCGGCGCGCACGACGTGTCCGTCCTGCTCCTCCTCGCCGGCGAGGAGCCCCACGAGGTCGAGGCGCGCGGTGAGTCCTACATGCGCCAGGGGATCGAGGACGTCGTCTTCGGCTTCCTGCGCTTCCCGTCCGGACTCGCCGCCCACCTTCACCTGTCCTGGCTGGATCCCCACAAGGAGCGGCGCTTCACCGTCGTCGGCTCGCGCAAGATGGCCACGTTCGACGACATGGAGCTCGAGCGCAAGGTGACGATCTACGACAAGGGCTTCGACCAGTCCGCGACCTCGTGGGGTGAGTACATCACCCGCTCGGGCGACACCTGGAGCCCGAGCATCGCCAACCGCGAGCCGCTGCGCCTGGAATGCGAGCACTTCGTGGAGTGCCTGCGCGACGACCGCAGCCCGGTCTCCGACGGCCGCTCCGGGCTGCGGGTGGTCCGGGTGCTCGCGGCCATGCAGGATCGGCTCGACGGCTCGCGCCGGGAGCAGCGTGCAGCCGTCTGACCTCGCGCCCGGCCTGCTCCTGGGAGACGGGGCGCAGATCGGCGAAGGGGTCTCCTTCGGCGCCTACGTCGTGGTGCATCCCGGGACGATCGTGGGCGACGGCTGCGAGATCCAGGACGGCGCGATCCTGGGCAAGCCGCCGAAGCTCGCCCGCCACTCGTCCGCCCGGCGCGAGGAGCCGTCGGCGCTGCGACTGGGCGCCGGAGCCGTCGTGTGCGCGCGCTCAGTGGTGTTCGCGGGAGCGGAGATCGGCGAGCGGGCCATCCTCGGCGACCAGTCCTACGTGCGTGAGCGCGCGCGCATCGGGCCCGGGACGCTGATCGGGCGGGGCTCCTGCGTCGACAACGACGTCGCCGTCGGCGCACGGGTGCGGGTGCAGACCGACGTGTACCTGACCGCGTTCTCGGAGGTGGAGGACGACGTCTTCGTCGGTCCGGGCGCGTGCACGACGAATGACGACACCATGTCGCGTCACGGCCCCGAGTACGCGCTCCGGGGCGCGCGTCTACGGCGCGCGTGCCGGGTGGGCGGGGGGGCCGTGCTGTGCCCCGGGGTCGAGGTCGGCGAGGAGGCCTTCGTGGCCGCGGGCGCGGTCGTGACCCGGGACGTCCCGGCGCGTGCGGTGGTCGTGGGCGTACCGGCGCGTGCGGTTCGCGAAGTGGCCGACGCCGACCTCCTCGAGCGCTGGCGCTAGCTTTCATGGCATGAGCGAGCGCCCGCAGGATCCTGGCATGACCTACGGTGACCCCCTGGCCCCTGAGGCGGAGCCGCCGCGCCCCGAGTCGGGGCTGCCCGGGCACGAGGCCGCGCCCGTCCCGGCTGCGCCCGACCGCCTTCCCGGCGGCTACACCAGTCCGCCGCCTCCCGGCGCGTTCGGCGCGCCGGCCGCGCCGGCCGCGCCGGTACCGCAGACGGGCCGCTACGCGCTCGCGAGCTGGTGGTCGCGCGTGGGCGCGACGCTCATCGATGGCCTGATCGTCGGCGTCGGCGCGCTGATCATCCTGATCCTCTTCGGTTCGGTGTTCTCCGTCGGTTTCTTCGCCTCGGACGAGACGGGGATCGCCTCCGTCGTCGTCGGGCTGGTGCTGGGCGCCGTGGCCGTCGCGATCGTCTCGCTGATCTACGCCCCGTTGATGATGGCCCGCACCAACGGCAAGACCCTCGGGCGCATGGCGATGGGCATCCGCGTGGTGCGCGCCGGCGGGCAGCCGATGACGTTCGGCTTCGCGATGCTGCGCGAGGTCGCCGTCAAGGTGCTGCTGTTCGGAATCGCCGGATCGTTCACCGCCGGGCTGGCGAACCTGGCCGACGTGCTGTGGCCGCTGTGGGACGATGAGAATCGCGCCCTGCACGACTTCGTCGTCGATACGCGGACCGTGAAGGAGTAGTAGCCGGAACCACTAGGCGAGCGCGGCGCGCAGGGCGGGCGCCGTCTGGCGCCCGACGTCGGTCCAGATGACCTGGTCGCGCCCGGGCCCGACGCTGATCAGCGCGATCGGAACGCCCACGAAATCCGATAGGTAGGCGAGGTAGTCGCGCGCCGCCGCCGGCAGCTCCTGCTCGGCGCGACACTCCGTGATGTCCTCGTCCCAGCCCGGCAGCTCCTCGTACTCGCCGCCCGCGTGGTGCAGCACGGACTGGTGGTAGGGGAAGTGGTCGAAGTACGCGCCGTTGGCGCTGCGGTAACGGGTGCACACACGCAGCCGGCCGAGTCCGCTGAGCACGTCGAGCTTGGTGACGGCCAGGTGGGTGAGCGTGTTGAGGCGCGCGGCGTAGCGCAAGGCGACGAGGTCGACCCAGCCCACGCGGCGCGCACGACCCGTCGTGGTGCCGTACTCGCCGCCGGCCTCTCGCATCGCCGCGCCCAGCTCGTCGTCGAGCTCGGTCGGGAAGGGACCGGAGCCCACGCGCGTGGCGTAGGCCTTGGTCACGCCCCAGATCTCGTCGAGGTCCTTGGGGCCGGCGCCCGTGCCGGTCGCGGCGCTGGCGGCCACCGGGTTGGAAGACGTGACGAAGGGATAGGTGCCGTGATCGATGTCGAGCAGCGTGCCCTGGGCGCCTTCGAAGATGACGTCGCCGCCCTCGTCCAGGTGCTTCCACGTCAGTCTCGCCGTGTCGGCGATGTAGCGCTCGATCCGGTGGCCGTAGGTCAGGTAGTCCTCGGTCATCGACTGCAGGTCGAGGTCGGGCGACTTGGCGTAGGGGCGCAGCGCAAGTCGCTTGGGGTCCATCGCCGCGACGATCTTCTTCTTGAGGATCTTCTCGTCGAGGAGATCCTGAACGCGAATCCCGAGGCGCGCCGCCTTGTCGGCATACGCCGGGCCTATTCCGCGCCGTGTGGTGCCGATCTGGAGCTTGCCCAGCTTGGCCTCGCCCGCACGGTCGAGCAGCATGTGATACGGCATGATCAGGTGGGCGTTGGCACTGATCTTCAGGCCCGAGAGGTCGACGCCCTTGGCCCGCAGGTCGTCGAGCTCGTCCGTCAGGACCTTCGGGTCGATCACCACGCCGTTGCCGATCGCGCAGGGCTTGCCCGGATAGAGGATCCCCGACGGGATCAAATGGAACTTCCACTTGACGTCGTCGCGGACGATGGTGTGGCCGGCGTTGTTGCCGCCCTGGAAGCGAATCACGAGATCCGCGTTCTCGGCCAGCAGGTCGGTGACCTTGCCCTTGCCCTCGTCGCCCCACTGGGCGCCGATGATCACGATCCCGGCCATTCCCGGTGCAGTCTACGAGGCGAAAGGAGACCGCTGCGGGCGCGGCTCGCCGTACGCCGGCTCGGAGTCCCACTCGCGAGCGGGGGCGGGCAGGGTGTACGTCGTCGCGTTTCGCTGGTCGTCGCCGAACATGGGTTTCGTCTCACCGCAGATCTCGTACAGGCGCGACACGGTCCGGTCGCCGATCTGCTCGCGCAGACCCTGGTCCCCCTCCTTCGTGACGAGGTTCGTCGTGAGCAGGATCGCCTTGCCGTCCTCGTAGCGGGTGTTGACGATCGTGTAGAGCTGCTCCAGCACCCAGGGCGACGTCTGCTCGGCGCCCACGTCGTCGACGTGCAGGAGGTCGACGGCGCTCAAGCGGTCGATCAGCTCGTTCAACGAGTAGCGGGCGTCGTCCTCGTAGGAGGCGCGCAACAGCCCGAGCAGGCGCGGCAGGGAGTAGATCGCCACCGTGCGGTCGGCTTCCATCGCGGCCTTGGAGATCAGCATGGCCAGCGTGGTCTTCCCGGTTCCCACGTCGCCGGTGAACCAGAGGCCGCGACCGGCGTCGAGCTGCTCCGCGACCGTACGCACGTACTGGCGCACCTCCCGCACGACGTGGGGATTCGCGCGCTCGATGGAGATCAACGGCTCGCGCTCCAGCGACACCTCGTGGTAGCGCTTCGGGATCCGGCCCTCCAGCGCGGCGGCGCGCTTGCGGGCGATCCGCGCGGGCCGGCACGAGCACGGCCGTGCCCGCCGGGCGATCTCGTCGAGCAGGAATCCGGAGCCGTCGCAGCGTCCGTCTGGGCAGGCGGCCATGACCTGATCAGTAGCGGTCGTCGCCGACGTAGGACATGAACCGCGGGTACTCCTTTTGGAACGTGAGCTCGACCGTACCGAGCCCGCCGTTGCGGTGCTTGGAGATGATCACGTCCGCGATCCCCTCCCGCTCGGACTCCCGGTCGTAGTACTCGTCGCGGTAGATGAACATGACGAGGTCCGCGTCTTGCTCTATCGAGTTGTGGACGACGATGTCCTCGGCGACGAAGTTGTGCAGCCGATCGACGGTGAGGTCATAGACCTCTTCCTCGCCGTCCGCTTCGATTGCGACGATCCGGTCCCAGTAGATGTCGCTGTCCGCCAGGCGACCGAGCTGGCCGGACCCGGCGATCTCCGCGAGGCGCGCGGCGCGCTCGCGTCCCAGGTTGCGCTTGTAGAGCGTGGAGCCGCAGTACGCGGTGGCGAGTTGGGCTTGGAGATCCCGGGCCGTGACTGCGGCTGGCGCCATCGTTGGAGTCGAAGGGCCCCTGAGACGGCGTGGGAGCGCGATGAACGTATTGGGCGCGAGCTCGTCAAGACGGCGCCACCCTGCGACCGTCAGGAACCGGTGGTTCGCCGTGGCGCGGAGGCGCTTGCCCAGCTTGGTTCGCAGCGCGAGGATGGGCTTGCGTCCGGTGCTGAACGCGTTCGTCACCCGGCACGGCTCGAGCTTCCAAGTCTCGCGATTGACGGCGAGGACGCGGAAGCCGCGCCGGCCGACGAGTTCGTCGATCCGCCGGTACACGCCGGCGTCCGGCAGGAACACGCGTGTTTCGCCCGCCAGGCAGCCTGACTCACGCAGATCGGAGAGGAGCGGTCGCTTGTCCGTGCGCTGCTCGACCCCGCGATTGAGCTGGGAGAGCGCGATGACCGGGCACTCGAGCTCGCGCGCGAGGGTCTTCAGCCCCCGGGAGATCTGGCCGATCTGCTCGACGCGGTTGTCCGTGCGGCCGTCGCCGCGCATGAGCTGCAGGTAGTCGATCAGGATCAGCCCGAGGCCGTCGGGGTGCTGCTGGAGCAGCCGGCGGGCCTTGGCGCGGACGTCAAGCACCGAGAGGTCGGACGAGTCGTCGATGAACAGCGGCGACTTGGCGAGGCGATTGGAGGCCTCCATGATCTTCCCCCACCGCGATCCGGGCACCCGGCCCTTGCGCAAATCGTCCCCCTTGATCGACGCCTGCGAGGCGATGAACCGCTGAGCCAACTCCGATTCCGACATCTCGAGCGAGAACAGGGCAACCGGCTTCGCGGTGCCGAGCGCGGCGTTCTCGGCGAAGTTGGCCATCAGGGCGGACTTTCCCATCGAGGGCCTTGCGGCCAGGACGATGAGGTTGCCGGGCTGGAAGCCGCCCGTGATGTTGTCGAGGTCGTCGAAGCCAGACGGCGTGCCGGTGATCGCCTTGCCTTCTCGCGAGAGCTCCTCGAGCTTGGTGATCTCGACGTCGAGGACGTCGTTGATCGCCCGGAAGTCCTTGCGGCTGTCCTCGTGGGCCACCTCGAGGATGGAGCGCTCGGCGATGTCGACGAGCTCGCGTGGCGGCGCCTCGTGAGCGAGCACGCGCGCCTGGATGTCGTACGCCGCCCGCAGGAGGCGGCGCAGCATTGCGTTCTCCTTGACGATGCGCGCGTACTGCCGCACGTGCCCGACGGCCGGGACGCTCGAGGCCAACAGGTCGACGGCCGCGCGGCCGCCGGCGGCTTCCAGCCGGCCGGCCTGCTTGAGGTGCTCGACGAGCGTCAGCGCGTCGATCGGCTCGCCGCCGTTGTGGAGGTCCAGCATCGAAGCGAAGACGATCCCGTGGTCTTCGCGGTAGAAGTCGTCGGGCTGCAGGCGCTCGTCGATGATGAGTGCGGGCAGAGCGGTGTCGGACAGCAGCACCGCGCCGAGCACCGACTGCTCGGCCTCGAGGTTCTGGGGCGGAGTGATCGGGCCGTCGGCAGCGCCCGCCGCGCCGTTGCCGTTGCCGTTGGTGAAGGGCCGATCGCTCACGGACAGATCAATCTAGAGTCGTGACAGGCGGCCGGCTGCTGACGCGCGTGAGTCGATCCGCTCTCACCGCGCGTTCTTGGCGGATCGCCGCAAACTCGACGCAAAGCCTCCTCGACCGCGAACGGCCGCTGCTGGGCGGCCGTTCAGGATTCCTCGCGTCACGCTGGGGGCGTGCTACTTCTGCTCCACCACCATCGTCTTGACGGCGGCGGTGACGCCGTTCTCGACCTCGACCACGACCATGCGCGTCCCCACGGTCTTGATCGGCTCCTCCAGGTGGACGTGGCGCTTGTCGATTGCGATGCCACGCGCTTCCTGGATGGCGTCGACGATGTCTTGCGAAGTCACCGAGCCGAACAGGCGGCCGTCGTCACCGGCCTGGTGGGCGATGGTGAGCACCGTCTTGTTGAGCAGCGTGGCGCTCTCCTCGGCGCGGGCCGTCGCGTGGGCGGTAGCGCGCTCGGCGGCCACGGCACGGCGTTCGGCGGCCGCGACCGCGCCGCGCGTGGCGGGCTCGGCCAGCTTGCGCGGAATCAGGTAGTTGCGCAGGTAGCCCTTGGACACGTCGATGACGGTGCCCTTGGCGCCGAGGCTCTCATGATCGGCGAGGAGGATGGCCTGGGGCATCTCGCTCCTAGCGATCGCGATCGCGATCGCGGTCGTTGTCGCGCCGTGGACGGCCACGCTCGTCGCGGTCCTCCCGGTTGTCGCCGACGTACGGGAGCAGCGCGATCTCTCGCGCGCGCTTGACGGCGGTGGCGACCTGGTTCTGGTGCCGCCGGCACGCGCCGGTGATGCGGCGGGAGCGGATCTTGCCGCGATCCGACACGTACTTCTTCAAGGTCGTGACGTCCTTGTAGTCGACCTGGTCGACCTTGTCCCGGCAATACCCGCAGGACTTGCGACGCCCGGACCCGGGCCCGCCCTTCTTGTTGTCTCGCCGGCGCGTCGGCCGGCTGCGCTGCTTCGCCACTGTTGAAGAGACCTCGCTGGAAGAAGACTGTCCGCACTCATCGCAGCGGAGTGCGCGCGCCTCAGGCGCGGGTCAAGCAGTGTAGGAGGTCGGCTCCGAGCGCGCCGGCGCCCCTGCGATCAGGGGCGCCGCATGTCGCCGCGGATCAGAACGGGATGTCGTCGTCGGCCGCGGCCGCGCCGTTGCCCGAGGGGGTGGCCGCCGGCTCGAAGTCGCGGTTGTCGACCGGCACGTCGGAACGCGGAGTGAAGCCTCCGCCTCCGCCTGCCCCGTCGTCGCGGCCGCCGAGGAACTGCACCGCGTCGGCGATGATCTCCGTCGACTGGCGCTTGTTGCCGTCCTGGCCCTCCCATTCGCGCCACTCGAGCCGGCCGTCGATCGCGACGGGACGGCCCTTCGAGAGGAAGCGGGCGCAGTTCTCGCCTTGGGCGCCCCAGACGGTGACGTCGAAGTAGTTCGGCTTGTCCTCCCACTCGCCGGTCGCATTGTTCTTGCGCCGGGTGTTGCAGGCGACGCGCAGCTTGCAGACGGACATGCCGCTCTGCAGCGAGCGCAGCTCCGGGTCGTGCGTCAGATTCCCGGTGAGGACGACGCGATTGATGTTGGTGGCCGCCAAGAGGGGCTCCTTTCCTTCCCTGACAAAGGTCGTTCGGGTGCCCGAGTCTAGGGGTGCGCCCGGCGCATCCTGCCCAACAGTCGCAACTTGGGCGGATTTCTTGACAGGGTCGTTGCAGAGCCGGGTGACTGCTTGGCAAAGCCGCCTCGAACGGGCGGAAGCCGGACGGCTAGCGCTCGATCTCGGCGGGCTGCTCGGTGGCGCCGGCGGTCGCCGCCGACATGCTGAGATCGGGTGGCTCGGGCGTGCCCTTGCGCAGCTTGATGATCCGGAAGCGGTTGACGCCGTCCGTGATCTTCAGCGCGTGATTGAGCTGCAGCAGCAACTCGGACGTGCCCTCGAACTGCAGCAAGTGGTAGTCGGCGTCGCCGCGCTTGCGCACCTCGTACGCCGTCGGACGCAGTCCCCAGTCGTGGCGCGAGACGATCGTCCCCTGGCGCTCGATGACCTGCTCGAGGCTCGCGAGGATGTTCGTGCGCCGCTCCTCTTCCGCCTCGGGGTCGAGGAGCAGGATGAGGTCGTAGATCGGCTGCTCGGTGGCCATGCGGGCGCGGATGGTAGCAACGGGGGGCGAGTCGCCTCGCCGCGTGGCCTATGGGAAGCATGAAGGTGCGCGTGCGCTGGGACAACGTCGGGCGGGCGGCCGCGGTGGCCGGCGTGGCCGCGCTCGTGGTGGCGTGGCCACGTCTGGGCAGCGCGCCCCCGCGGCTGCCGTCGGACGCGGCGGTCCCGTTGGTCGGGGCGGTCCCAGTCGAGAAGGTCGGCGCCACGCGTGGGCAACGACGCGAGCGGACGCGGCCGCGGCGCGAAGCGGCGCTCGGGGAAGACAAGCATGGCGAGCGGTCGCGGTCGCGGCGCGAAGCGGCGCTCGAGGAAGGCAAGCATCGCGAGCCTGCGCGGCCGCGGGCGCGCGCACGAGCCGAGCACATCGAAAGATGGAGCGGCGGGAGACGCAAGGCGCCGCACGAGCTGTCGCCGGCGCCGGCTGTCCCGGGATCGGAGGCACCGCGGGCGCCGGCTGCCCCGCCGACTCGGGCCACCGCGCCGCCGTCTGCCCCAGTGCCGCCGTCTGCCGGCGGGTCCCCCGCCCCCGAGCCGCTCCGCGCGCCCGCCGTCGATCCCGTCGAGCTCGAGTTCGGCTTCGAGCGTTGATTCTCGAGCCCCTCTTCGCCTCAGGCTCCCGCCGGCTCTCCACGTGCCTTCTTGCGGATGTCGGCGATCTGCTCGTCGATCCAGTCACCCGGGTCGCGCGAGGTCACGATCTCCTTCAATCCCTGCGCCCGCCGTGCCCGCTCCTCCGGCGTCATGGTCAGCGCCGCGTAGATCGAATCGGCGAGCTCTTGGACGTCGAACGGGTTCACCGACAGCGCAAAATCCCCCAGCTCCTCGTGCGCGCCGGTGTTCTCGCTCAGGATGGAGACGCCGTCGCGCTCGTTGACCAGCGGTCCCTCCTTGGCCACGAGGTTCATGCCGTCGAACATCGCGTTGACCATCATCACGTCGTAGTGCTTGTAGGAGGCCACAGCTTCGGCGAGGTCGTCGCGCAGCTTGAGGTTGATCGGCATCCAGTCCGGCGTCCCGTGACGGTGGTTGACGACCGCCACCAGCGCCTCGATGCGCTCGAGGTACTCGGCGTACTCCGGCACGTCGGTCCGCGATGGCATGAGCTGCGCGGTGAACGTGATGCGCTCGGAGAACTCCGGATGCTGCTCGAGGAAGATGTCGAAGCCGGTGAACCCGCGCAGGACGTTCTTGGAGAGATCCGCGCGGTCCACGCGCAGGATGGAGAACTCGCGCCGGCGCGCCAGCAGCCGCTCCTCGAACTCCTGCACCGCCGCGCGCCCGGCGATGGCCTGGGTCGCCCGCCAGTCGATCGGCAGCGGGTATGCGCGCACCCACACGTCGCGGTCGCCGCAGTGGACCACGCCGAGCTCGGAGTCCACCTCGAGGTCGAGCAGGTCGCGGCAGCACTGCAGGAAGTTGCGCTGGTAGGAGCGCGTGTGGAAGCCGATGATGTCGTTCGCCAGCAGCCCCGCGTAGATCTCGTCGCGGATCCTGGCCGGCAGGACCCGCCAGGCGTCCGACTGTGTCCAGGGAATGTGGACGAAGTGGTGCAGGAACGCGTCCGGCCGCGCCTTGCGCACCATCGCCGGCAACGTGTAGAGCTGGTAGTCGTGGACCATGACGACCGGCTCGTCGACGCCGTCGATCTCCTCGAGCACCGCCTCGGCGAGATCCTCGTTGACGACGTTGTAGCCGAACTCGAACGCCTCGATCTCGTGACGCCGGATGTCCGGCGCGTTGCTCTGATCCCACAGGTAGTGCTGGATGAACCACAGCATCGGGTTGGCGAAGACGTTGTAGAAGCGGTCGTAGGCCTCGGGATCGGAGGCGACGAAGCGGACGCGGAACTCACCCCCGTCGGGCACCTCGATCTCGAACGCCTTGCCGCCGTGCTCGTCGGCGACCTGCATGTCGCGGTCGGTCATCGCCGACGCGATCCAGACCGCGTCCCGGTGCGAAGCGAGCCCGATCAGCGCTGTCGCGAGACCGCCGCTGCCGCGCTTGACCGATCCGTCGTCCTGGTAGGTGACAGGCCCGCGGTTGGAGACGAGCACGAGGGGGGAACGGTCCGCCATGGGTCAGGACACCTCTCCGATGATCTTGAGGTAGTCGCGCAGGTAGCGCGGCATCAGGAAGTGCGTGCGCACGTGCTCCTTGCCCCGCCGCCCCAGCGCGCGGCCGAGCGGCGGGTCGTCGAGGATCTCCCGGGCGCGCGCGGCGCACTCCTGCACGGTCGAGACCAGGTAGCCCGACAGGCCGTCCTGCACCTGCAGCGGAATGCCGCCGACGTCGCCGCCGATGAACGGGCGGCCCTTCCACAGCGCCTCCGACACCGTGAGGCCGAATCCCTCGCGGGTCGACTTCTGGATCACGACGGCGGCCAGCGACTGGAACGCGTTGACCTCGATCGCCCCGACGTTGGAGAAGTTGTTGAGGATGTGGATGTCGGGATCGCCGTCGGCGTGCGCGAGCGTCGAGTTGTAGAAGTCCCAGCCCTCGGGATCGTCGGAGGCCATCGAGCCGACGAGCGCGAGCTGCACGTCCGGCCGGTGGGCCTTGACCAGCCGGTAGGCGTCGATCACCCCCATCGGGTCCTTCCACGGGTCGAATCGCGAGACCTGGCAGATCATCGGGCGGCTCGTATCGATGCCGAACTGCTTGCACACGAACTCGGCGTCGTCGAGCGAGAGCGCCATGTTCTTGGGCGCCAGCGGGTCGATCGCGGGCGGCACGATGTGCACGCCGGAGTCCATCCCGGCCGGCACGTACCCGGCGACGTGGAAGAGGGACGCAGGGAAGCCCTGCACGTAGGGCAGGAGGCGCTCCATCGTCGCCGGGTTGGGCGTCGAGATGTCGATGTGGCAGCGCCAGATCCAGCCCGTCGCCTTCTCCGGGACCAGCGTGTGCAGCGCCGCCGGCTGGGGGTCGTGCACGACACAGACGTCCCAGCCGCCCGACAGCTCGCGGGCGTTCATCTCGTTGTACCGCGTCCAGGTCGCCCACTGCTCCTCGGTGAGGTCCTGCGGATTGCCCTGCAGGGCGTTGTGCATCAGCTTGGTGGCGTTGAAGAACTCCTCGCGGCCGTAGATGACCTGCCACTCGACCTCGAGCCCCACGTCGCGCATCAGCGGGACGAGCGTGTAGAGGATCTCCGACACGCCGCCGCCGAACGCCGTCGCGGAGAGGTGCACCACGCGCCGCCCGCGCAGGGGCTCGGCGAGCTCGCGAATCTCCTCCACGAGCGGACGGCCCACGATGTGCGTGTAGTCGGCGAGGCTCTTGTGGGCGAGGGCGACGGGCTGGAGCACAGGCGGCCGGGAAGATACCGAGTGGGCGTGCGCCCGAGGCTCAGCCCGCGCCCTGCAGGCCGGAAAGCGGACGGTTGCCGAGCTCGACCTGCACGTTGCGCCGCTCGCCCTCGCGCCAGGTCTCCACGGTGACCGTCCTGCCCGGGTCCAGCAGGGCGACGACGCGCGAGAGGTCGTCCGGGTCTTCGACCGACCGACCGTCGATGCGGGTGATGACATCCCCTCCGGTGCGGTAGCTCCGCACCTGGAACGTCGTCTCCCCGTCACCGCCGCCGCGTAGCCCGGCCGCCTGCGCCGGGCCGTCCGCGGCGACGTCCTGCAGCCACGCGCCCTTGCCCACGGGCAGGTCGAAGCGCTCCCGGAGCTGTGGGTAGATCGGCACCGTCTCCACACCGAGGTAGGCGTAGGACACCTTGCCCTTGGTACGCAGTTGCTCGAGCGAGCGTCGCGCGACATCCACCGGCACGGCGAAGCCGACACCCTCGCCGCCGCCGGAGCTGGTCTTGATCTGCTGGTTGATGCCGATCACCTTGCCGTTCTCGTCGACCAGCGGGCCGCCCGAGTTGCCGGGGTTGATCGCCGCGTCCGTCTGGATCGCGCCGGCGATCTGGAAGGCGGTGAGGCCGGAGATGGAGCGGTCGACCGCCGAAACCACGCCGACGGAGAGCGATTGGCGCTCCGAGAACGGCGATCCGATCGCGGCGACGGGCGTGCCGACCGCGACCGTGGCCGAACGCCCGAGCGGGAGCGGGCGGAGAGTGAGGCCCTTCGGGTCGACCTTGAGCAGCGCCACGTCGGCTTCGGGGTCATAGCCTTGCACCGACGCCTCGACCTGGTTGCCGTCGGCGAACTCGACGTACACCTGGCGCGCCTCGCGGAGCTCCGGGACTTCGCCCGTGGTCACCACGTGGGCGTTGGTGGCGATCTCGCCCTCGCCGTTGATGACGAAGCCCGAGCCGACGCCGCCCTGGCCCTCCCCCAAGTCCGCGAGCGAGTCCGAGCCGAACAGCGAGACGACCGTGACCACCCCGGGCGCCTCCTCCTGGTAGATCGCCTGTGGGTCGAACCCGTCGCCCGTCGCGAGCCCGCGGATCAGCTCCACCCGCGTCGTGGTCGTGGGCGTGGTCGAATCGGCGCCCTCGTCCCGGCCGCCGCCGAAACCGCAACCGGTGCCCCCGAGCGCGGCGGCGAGAACCACCGGCAGGACGAGCGCGATGCGGCTCATGCCGGCAGTGTCAGCTTGAACGCCGTCTGCCCGGGAACGGAGCGCACGGTCAGCTCGCCTTGCATCCGCTCCGCCAGCTCGCGCGCGATGGCCAAGCCGAGCCCCGCGCCGCGAGCGCCGTCGGCGGAGGTGAAGAAGGGCTCGAAGATGTGCGGCATGGTCTGGTGGCGGATGCCGAGGCCCGAGTCCGCAACCTCCAGGGTGACATGCCCGTCCTCCCGCGCGGCCGAAACCACGATCGCGGTCCCGGCCGGAGTGTGCGCGAGCGCGTTGTCGAGCAGGATCCGCATCACCTGGGCCACGCGCTCGGGATCGCAATCGATCTCGATCGGGTCCGCAGCGGCGTGCACCCGCAGGTGGGCGTCGTGCGCACCGGCGGCGGGCGTGAACTCCCCGGCGACCTCGCGCGCGAGCTGGCCGATATCCGTCGGCTCGAGGCGGAGCTCGAGCGCGCCGGATTCCAGCCGCGAGAGGTCGAGCAGCTCCGTCGCGAGCTTGTGCATCCGGGCCACCTGGCCGCGCAGCTGGGAGAGGAACTGGGCCCTCGTCTCCTCGTCGAGCTCCTCGTCCTCGAGCAGCTCCAGGAAGCCGCCGAGCGAGAAGATCGGAGTACGCAGCTCGTGTGAGGCCGAGGCGATGAACTGCTTGCGCGCGGTGTCGAGCCGCGCGAGCTGACGCTGCATGTCGTCGAACGCCGTCGCGAGCTGACCCAGCTCGTCCTCGGAGTCGGCGTGGATGGGGTTCGAGAAGTCGCCGGCGGCCACCTTGCGCGCCGCCTGCTCGAGGCGCTTGACGCGGGCGGTGAGCATCCGCGCGACCAGGAAGCCGGCGACCGCGGCGAGGACGAGCGCGAGCGCACCCGCGGCGAGCATCCGCCGGCGGATCAGCTGGACGTTGGCCTGCACGTCCGTGAGCGCGTCGGCGTAGACCGCCACGCCGCGCACCCGCCCGCCCTTGGGCCGGATCAGCGGAGTGGCCGCCAGCGCCTGGCGGCCGACGTCGGTCTGCTCCGTCGAGGTCACGGTCTCGCGCGAGCCCACCGCCTGCTCGGCGACCGCCGCGATGTCGGCCAGCCCGGCCCCACCGGGGTTGGAGTCGGCCACCGGGAGGATCTGCCGCATCGCCCCGGAGCCCACCTGGAGCACGGTCACCTCGGCGCTCGATCGAGCGGCCGCCGTGACGGTGCGGCGCTGGACCTCTCCCTGTGGCGTCCGGGTGCCGACCACCTGCTGCAGCGGCGGCGACTCGCGCGCGGCCTCCACCGCCAGGCGCTCGAGCTTCTGCGCCACGAGCTGCTCTTCGAGCCGCGGGGTCACGTAGAAGTAGACGATCGCGATCGCCCCGGCCACGATCAGGGCGAAGATCAGCGTGAGTCGGTTGCGAAGCGACCGCAGTGGTCGCGGCATCCTCAGTCCTCGCCGGTGTCGCGGAACCGGTAGCCGACGCCCCGCACCGTGAAGATGTAGTCGGGCTCCTTGGCGTCGGCCTCGAGCTTCTCGCGCAGGTGGCGGATGTGCACGTCGACGGTGCGCGGGTCGCGATAGGCCGAGTCGCCCCACACGCGTGAGAGCAGCATGTCGCGGGTGTACACCCGTCCTGGGTTGGCCGCCAGGGCGGTGAGGATCTCGAACTCGACGAACGTGGTGGGAATCGGCTTGCCGCCGAGCGTGACCATTCGCTTGGCCGGGTCGATCCGCAGGGCGAGCACCTCGAGCGGCTGCTCGTCGCCCTCCTCCGGCCGCGCCATCCCCGCCCGCCGCAACGCCGCCTTGACGCGCGAGCGGAACTCGCGCATGGAGAACGGCTTGGTGATGTAGTCGTCGGCTCCGAGCTCGAGGCCCAGGACCTTGTCGATCTCCTCCGACTTGGCGGTCAGCATGATGATGGGCACCGACGAGCGTGCTCGCAGCCGGCGGCAGACCTCGAGGCCGTCCATCTTCGGCAGCATCACGTCGAGCACCACGAGATCGAAGGTCTGCTCGGCGAAGCGCGCGAGCGCCTCGCGGCCGTCGGAGGCCTGCACGACCTCGTACCCGTCGCGCTGCAGGGGGAACGACAGCAGCGTCTGGATCGGGTGCTCGTCGTCGACCAGGAGAATCCGTGCGGCGCGGTCCGGCATACCGATAGCGTAGATACCGTGCATGGGCGTGCTCGACGTCCGGGTCTACCGGGCGGCCTTCCTGCCCGCCCTCATCGCGCTCTTCGTGGTCGCCTTCTCGCTGGAGGGCCGTCCGTCCGCGCTTCGAACGCGCGCCGTGGCGGATGCCTTCGATCCCATCCGCGCGTACGGCAGCCCGCAGGTGCGCGACTCGCTCCTGCAGCTCGGCGCCGCGTTCCCTGAACGCCGCCCGGGCTCCGCCGGCGACGCTGCTCTGGCGGACCGTGTGGACGCCGTCTTCCGGACCGCCGGCTTCTCGGTCGCGCGCACGCGGATCTCGGGGCGCGCCGTCGACGGCGAGGCCGGGCTCGAGACCGTGGTGGGCGTCCGGCCCGGCCTGTCGAGTCGCCGGATCGTCGTCCTGGCGCACCGCGACTCGATCGACTCCCCTGGGCTTGCGGACCTCTCCGGGACGGCGGCCCTGTTGGAGCTCGCGCGGATCTTCCGCACGCGCGTCCCGTCCGCAGAGGCGCCCGCGGCGGACGGACGCCGGCAGCTCGTCGGGCGCGACCTGCGCAAGACGCTCGTGCTCGTCTCCACCTCCGGCGGGAGCGGGGGAGGCGCCGGCGCTCGGACGTGGGCGCGAGCGCAGGATGGCGCGACAGTCGACGGGGTGCTGGTGCTGGGCGACCTCGCGTCCGTCGTGTGGCACAAGCCATGGGTGGTGCCGTGGTCCAACGGAGGCAGCCAGCCGCCGCTGGGCTGGCAGCGCACGGTGGAGGCGGCCGCCCGGCAGGAGGTCGGCGTGGACGCCGGCGGAGCGCGGGCCAGCGCCCAGTGGGCGCGCCGGGCGCTGCCCTTCGCCGTCACGGAGCAGGCCGAGGTCAACCGCGCGGGCCTGCCGGCTGTGCTGCTGCAGATCAGCGGCGAGCGCGGACCGGCTGCGGGCGCACGCGTCTCGCGCGACCGCTTCACGGATTTGGGGCGAGCGTCGCTGCGCGCGGTGACGGCGCTCGACGAGGCCGGCCGGCTGGGCTCCGGGGGCGACACGTTGCCGCCGTTCGCCGGCGACCCGCAGGGAGTCGTCACGCTGCGCAACGTGCTGCCGGACTGGAGCGTGCGGCTGATCGTCCTGTGCCTGCTGGCACCGGCGTTGCTGGCGGCGCTCGACGCCTTGTTCCGCGCCCGCCGCCGCCGGCTGAGCGCGGGCGCGTGGGTCGCCTGGGCGCTGGCCGCCGGCGCCGCGGTTCCGCTCGCGTGGGCGTGGCTCCGCGTGCTCGGCATCACGGGTGCGCTTCCCGTCCCGCGGGCACCGGTCATGCCCGGCCGCCTGACGCTGGCTCCGGGCGAGGCGGCGGGCCTCGCATCGGCGGCGTTGGCGGTCGCCGGCGGGGCGCTGGCGGCGCGGATGATCGTCCGCCCGAGCCGCGCGGCACGCGGCAACCCGGCAGCGGGCGCAGCGGGCGCGGCCACGGGTGCGATCGTGTGCGCCGTCACGCTCGCGATCTGGGTGGCCAATCCCTTCGCGGCCGCTCTGCTGGTTCCCGCTGCTCACCTGTGGCTGTTCGTCGGCATGCCGAGGACCAGGCTCCACGGCCTGCTCGGCTGGGTCGCGCTGGGTGCGGGACTGCTCGCGCCGCTGCTGGTAGCGGTATCCGAGCTGCGCGCGTTGCGCGTCGGCCCGCTGGAGCTGGCGCGGATGTGGCTCGTCGCGACCGCGGGCGGGCACGTCTCGGCCTGGGCTGCGCTCGCGGTGGGGGCGTTGACCGGCTGCGTGCTCGCGCTCGCTCGCGTCCTCGTCGCCCGTCGCCGGCTCGAGGC
>Ga0136624_1000153_pt1 | contig 22592 bp, 18 predicted proteins | sample AntDrymUQ4692206_2_FD_104802 | JGI IMG/M metagenome (GOLD analysis project Ga0136624, IMG submission 104802) | Polar desert sand microbial communities from Dry Valleys, Antarctica - metaG UQ469 (22.06) | ecosystem: Environmental > Terrestrial > Soil > Desert | place: Antarctica: Dry Valley... | reverse complement strand
GATTAGCCTCCACCCTGCGCTCCAGCTTTTCATCGTTGAGGGTGAGCAGGCTCGCGTGCTGGGAGACAGCGTCCCAGGCGTCGGATTCGGGGTACATGGTGGCGCCTTCGACCCGTATCCCGGTCACGGGGAAGCTCAGGTATGTGACGACCACGACCGCGGCGGTCGTCACTACGGCGACGAGCAGGGAGAGGAGGATGGAGCGCAGGTGGGAGGTCACGGTCTCTATCTCGGGGCCTCCAGCAGTTCGAGGAGGTCGTCGCCCACGCCGGAGATGTCCCCGGCGCCGAGGGTGAGCACGAGGTCGCCGGGTTCGGAGACGTCGCGGAGGACACGAGGGATGGCGCTCTGTTGTGGCAGGTAGAAGACCTCGGGGTGCCCTCGGGTCTCGCAGATGGCGTCCACGATCAGCTTCCCGTTCACGCCGGGCTGGGGCATCTCCCCCGCCCCGTAGACCTCTGTTATGACGACGGCGTCCGCCGAGCCGAATGCGTCGCCGAACTCCTTGTAGAGGGCGCGGGTTCGCGAGTAGCGGTGGGGCTGGAAGACCGCGATCACACGCCCCCCCTCACCCACGGTCGAGCGCGCCGCATCGAGCGTGGCGGAGAGCTCGGTCGGATGGTGGGCGTAGTCGTCCACCACCCGGACCTCCCCCCGCTCCCCCTTGAGCTGGAACCTCCGCCGCACGCCGCCGAAGGTCCGCAGGGTCAACGCCGCCTCGTACGCGTCGTGCCCGAGCCAGCGGGCCGTCGCGACGGCGGCCAGCGAGTTGAGCACGTTGTGCCGCCCGTATACCCCGAGCTCGACCGTACCCCGCTCCTCGCCATCCTCGAAGAGCCTGTAGCTGTTCGGCCCGAGGACCTCGGCCCGGAGGTCGCCCCCCGAGATGCCGTAGGTCGTGACGGGACAGGGCGCCTCTGCCGAGAGCCGCAGGCACACGGGGTCGTCGGCACAGGTGACGAGGTGGCCGTCGGGGGGCAAGGCATCAAGGAACGTTCCGAACGTCTCGATCACGTCGTCCAGCGAATCGTAGAAGTCCGGGTGGTCGAACTCGACGTTCGTCACGATAGCAACCTGGGGGCGGAGGTACAGAAAGGAGCGGTCGCTCTCGTCTGCCTCGGCGACCACGAGGTCCTGGCGCCCGAAGGCGACGTTGCTCCCGATGTCGTTCAGCTCGCCGCCCACGAGCGCCGTCGGGTTCTCGCCGAGAGACCTCAGGACGTGGGCCGTCATGCTGGTTGTGGTGGTCTTGCCGTGGGTGCCGGCGACGGCGACACTGCGGCTGCCCTCGAGGATGGAGGCCAGGGCCGCGGCGCGGGGCAGGACCGGGATCGACCGCCGCCGGGCCTCGAGGAGCTCGGGGTTCGTCTTCGGGATGGCCGTGGAGATCACGACCTGCTCGGCGTCCCCCACCTGCCCCGTGTCGTGCCCGATGTACACGTTGATGCCGGCCTCACTGAGCCTTCTGGTGTAGGTGGACTCCTTGAGGTCCGAGCCGGACACCTCGTGCCCCCTGGTCTTGAGGACCTCGGCGATGCCGCTCATCCCCGCCCCGCCGATGCCTATCATGTGGATCTTCACCGCCTACTCCTCTCCGGCCGCCCGCAACAACCGACCGGCGACGGCGTCCGCCGCCCCCGGGGTCGCCAGCGCGGCCATACCGCGGGCAAGCGCCTCGCGTCTGTCGTCGTCGTTTAGCAGGATCTCGACCCTGCGCTTCAGGGACTCCGCCGTGACCTCGGCGTCCATCATCAGCTCGCCGGCCCCCTTTTCGGTGAAGTAGCGGGCGTTGTGCAACTGGTGGTCGCCCGTGGCGAACGGAAAGGGAATGAGCACCGCCGACCTGCCCGCCGCCGCAATGTCGAAGAGCGACCCGGCGCCAGCCCGGCTCACGACCAGGTCGGCCGCGGCCAGGTACCTCCAGAAGTCGTCGACGTATTCGAGGATCACGTGCCGCGGGTTCTCCGTCGAGAGCCGCCCGAAGTCCCGGCGCCCCGCAACCTGCACGACCGTGTAAGGCGTGCTCCCGCGAAAAGCCTCGACCGCGGCGAGGTTGAGCTTGAGCGCACCCCCGCTCCCGCCAAAGACCACCACCACCGGCGGCTCCAACCCGAGGTCCCGCAAGGCCTCCTCCCGCGAAGCCCCGAAAAACTCCCCCCGCGTCGGCATCCCGACCGTCTCCGCGCCCTTCAGGTAGTCGGCCGCGCGGGGAAAGGTCACCAGCGTCTCCTGCGTGATCCTGCCCGCCACCCGATTCACCCGACCCGGCACGCTGTTCTGCTCGTGCAGCAGCGTCGGCACACCGAGCGTCCTCGCCGCTACCACCGCCGGCGCACTAGCGTATCCCCCCACCCCCAAAACCGCCCCCGGCCCGATCTGGTGTATTATGCGTCTACAAATGTGGATGGCCTTGAAGAAGAGGGCGGCGGCGCGGGCGCGGGTCAGGGGGTTGCCGGCGAAGCCGGTGAGGTTCAGGGGGTGAAGCGGGAAGTTGGCGTTGGGGACGAGGGTTGCTTCGATGCCGGTTCGAGAGCCGACGAAGTGTACTTGTGCGCCCATGGAGCGCAAGCTAGAGGCCACGCACAGCGCGGGGATCGCGTGGCCGCCCGTTCCGCCCCCGGCTATCAGCACGCGCGGGGGTTCGGCGGGGTTTGATCTCTCTCGCTCTCTCACTGTCCTCCGATATCCTGTAGAGGAGCCCGACGGCGGCGAAGCATACCAGGAGGCTCGAACCCCCGTAGGAGACGAAGGGCAGCGTCATCCCGGCGAGCGGCAACACCACCATCGCGGCCCCCATGTTGAAGACGGCCTGCAGGACGAGCATCGTCGTCAGCCCGGCCGCCACGCAGCGGGCCATCACCGAGGGGGCTTCCAGCGCGATCTTCACCCCGGCCAACGCGATAAAGCAGAAGGCGGCGATCACCCCGATCATGCCCAGGAGGCCCAACTCCTCGCCGACGAGGGCGAAGATCATGTCCGTGCCTATCTCCGGCACGTTCGCCCCCTGCCCACCCGACCCCGCGCCGGAGCCGAAAATGCCGCCGGATTTTATCGCGATCATGGCCTGCACGTTCTGGTAACCAGAGGTGTCCGCGACGGCCCACGGGTCGAGGAAGGTCAGGAACCGCTCGCGCCGGTAGGGGGCGAGCAGCATGACCGCCGCCAGGGCTGCCACGGCCGCGAGGCCCGATAGCAGCAGGTCCTTCGTGCGGACCTCCGAGGCCCACAGCACCCCCGCCACGCCCGTCAGCAGGATGACCGAGGTACCGAAATCGGGTTCGACCAGGACGAGCCCGAAGAGCACGCCGATGGCGGCCAGGGGCTTCAACGGAAGACCGGAGCCCGGCTTCAGGCGTGCCAGAGCGCAGCTCAGGTAGACGACCGCCGCGATCTTCGCGAACTCCGACGGTTGGAGGCTCATGAAGCCGACGTCGAGCCACCGGCTGGAGCCGTTGACCCTCACGCCTATGCCCGGGATCAGGACGAGCACGAGCCCCACCAGCACGACCCCGTACAGGATGTTGGCGTACTTCCTCCACACCGTGTAACGGACCCGACTCACCACCAGGAACGCCCCGATCCCGATCCCCAAATGCGCGAGCCGCATGAACAGGATCTCCGTCCCGGAGAAACGCCATGTGGCCGAGTACACCATCACGACCCCGAGCAACGAGAGGCCGAGCGCCACGAAGAACAAATTGGTCCTGAGCGCCGTCACCGTCGGACAGCCCCCCGTTCCCCCGCGAGCCCGCGGACGAGGCGCGCGAACTCCTCCCCCCGCTCCGCGTACCCGGCGAACTGGTCGAAGCTCGCGCACCCCGGCGAGAGCAGGACCACGTCGCCGGCCCGCGCAACCTCGGCGGCCCGTCCCACGGCCGACCGGAGGTCCCCCAACCGCTCGACCAGGCCCGCGCGCCCCCCGTCTTCGAGAAACCCAGCGATGCGCGGCCCCGCCTCCCCCTGGCACAGGACGGCGCGGCATCCCCCGATGTAAGGCAGGACCTCCGCAAAGTCCGTGTGCTTCTCCGAGCCGCCGAGGATCAGGACGACCGGCCGTTCAAAACCACCGAGCGCGGCCGCGACCGCAGCCGGGTTGGTCGCCTTCGAGTCGTTCACGTAAGTCACGCCGCCGCTTTCAGCCACGACCTCCAGCCGGTGGGCCATGAGCCTGTAGTCCAGCAGCCCTTCCCGGATACCGTCCAGCGCCGCTCCCAGCCTCTCCGCCGTCGCCGCCGCGAACAGCGCGTTCACGTGGTTGTGGGTACCGCCGAACGAGAGCTCGTCGACGCGGGCAAGCTCGACGCCGGACAGGTAGAGGCGTCCGTCGCGGACCTCCGTATCGCCTTCGCCGACCATCAGGACCTCGCCCGGTAGATCCGGCGCCGCGTCAAGTCCGACGGGGTCGTCCGCCGCGACGAGGGCGAGGTCCGTGTCGTGCTGTCCTTCGAAGACGCGCAGCTTGTCCCGACGGTAGTCCGCGAAGGAGGCGTGCCAGTCCATGTGATCCGGGCGCGCGTTCAGCAGCGCCGCGACCTCGAAGCCCGGCTCTCTCATGTAGTGGAGTTGGAAAGAGGAGACCTCGAGGAGGAGAAGCCCGGCCGCGCGGGCTTCTTCGAGGCAGCCCGTCAGGGCCCGCCACGAGTTCCCCGCCACGGCGAGCGGCACGCCCGCGGCCTGCAGGACTCGGCCGAGCATGTCCACCACGGTTGTCTTGCCGTTGGTGCCGGTTACTGCCGCCACCCGCACCCCCGCGCCCAAAAGCTCCAGGCCAAGGGCCACCTCTGATAGCACCGGAACGCCGGCCCTCTCGGCAGCCCTGAGCACCGGGTCACTCGGCCTGACGCCGGGACTCACCACGACCCGGTCGACGCCGTCCAGGACCTCGGGGCCGGCGGCGAGGCGGACTTCCGCGCCCAGTGCCGCCGCGGTGTCCCGCAGGTGTTTGCCATCGTTGGAGTCCGCAGCGAGCACTTCAGTGCCCCGTTCCAAGAGCGCTCTCGTCGCGGCGACTCCCGACTCTCCCAGGCCGTAGACGAGGGTCTTCACGGGTTCAGCCCACCGAGTTGTAGAGGAACAGATAGTAGAGGAAGAAGCCGAACGCGGAGCACGCAGCCTGCAAGATCCAGAACCGCACCACGATCTTGTTCTCCTCCCAGCCCAGGAACTCGAAGTGGTGGTGGATCGGGGCCATCTTGAAGACCCGCTTTCCCGTGAGCTTGAATACGGCAACCTGGATCATGACGCTGAGCGCCTCCACCACGAAGAGCCCCCCGATGACGGGCAGCAGAAGCTCCGTCTTGGTCAGGACGGCCGCCGCGGCCAAGACGCCCCCGATGGCGAGCGAGCCCGTGTCGCCCATAAAGATGTCGGCCGGGTGGGAGTTGTACCAGAGGAACCCGATGATGGCCCCAACCATCGCGCCGCAGACGATGGCGACGTCGTACTGCCGCTCCAGAAACGCGATGGCCGTGTAGGAGAGCAATGCCAGGGCCCCGGCCCCCGCCGCCAGCCCGTCGAGGCCGTCCGTCAGGTTGACGGCGTTCGTCGTTCCGGCGATGACGAGGAGCAAGAAGCCGCTAAAGAGCGCAAGCCCCACGATCCCGGGCCCGAGCACGAGGCTCAGGTCGAAGTACGGCACGAGCACGGTCTGGGTCACGCCGACGTAGTAGATGGAGAGCACGTCCGCGAGCACGACCGCCAGCGTCAGGAGCCCGAACTTGTAGCGCGCGCTCAGGCCTTCGGGGCGCTTTTTGGAGATCTTCTGCCAGTCGTCGTAGAGCCCGATGCCCGCCACCACCGTCACGAGCAGCAGCGTGGCGAACGTCGCCGCGTTCGGCCGGGCCACCACCAGCAGCGCCGCCACGAGCCCCATCAGCATCACGACGCCGCCCATGGTGGGCGTGCCGGCCTTGATCAGGTGCGTCTGCGGACCCTCTTCCCGCACGAACTGCCCGAACTTCCGCGACTGGAGGAACTGTATGAACGGGGACCCGAGCGCGACGGTCACCACGAAGGCCACCGCCGCCGCGAGCACAACGCTAAACAAGAGCTAAACTTTCCTTTAGCTGACGGGTCAGGGTGTCCAGTCCGACCCCCCTGGAACCCTTGACGATCAGGTAATCTCCGGGCCTGAGATGTTCGCGGATCCCGGCCGCGCTCCGGGCGTCCGGGTAGTGTACGGTCCGGCCGGAGAAGGTCTCCGCGTACCAGCGGGCCTCGTCGCCGACGCAGGCGAGCAAGCCCACCCCGAGCCCGTCGGCGAGTTCCCCGATCTCGCGGTGGTAGGCCCGGGCGCCCGGTCCAAGCTCGAACATCCCCCCGAGCACGACCACGAGCCGGCGGTCCTGCCGCCCGGCGGCCTCCGCGGCGTAGCGGAGCACGGCGGCCATCGAGGGCGGGGAGGCCGCGTTGTAGGAGTCGTCGTAGACGAGGACGTCGTCGCGCAGGCGGTAGACGTCGCCGCGCATCCCGGACCGCTTGAGACGCGCGAGGCCCCGGGCCGCGTCCTCGAGGCCCATCCCGAGCGCCACGGCGCCGCCGGTCGCGGCGAGCAGCGGCTCGACGAGGTGCGTACCGAACACCGGGGCCCGCACCGCGGCCGAACTCCCCCCCATGTGGGCGGTGAAGCGGAGACCCTCCTCGTCCTCGTCGAAATCCGACGCCCAGAGGTCGGCCGTGGCGGCCTCCCTCGCGGAGAACACGATCCGGCGCGCAAGCTCCCCGTCGGGGACTACCGCGGCCTCGGGTACGCCCGCCGGCTGGACGAAGGTCCCGTCCGGCGGCAGGGAGGCGGCCAGCTCGCCCTTCGTCGCCGCGAGCGCGTCGAGGCTCCCGAAAGACTCCAGGTGGGCGGGGGCTATGGCCGTAAGAATTCCGTACCGGGGAGGGGCGATGCGGCAAAGCTCGGAGATGTTGCCGACGTGGGTCGCGCCCATCTCCAGAACCAGCACCTCGGTGTTGGCGGGGGCCGCGAGCACGGTGAGGGGGAGCCCGATCTCGTTGTTGAGGTTCCCGACGGTGGCGGAGACCCGCATCCCACCCGAGCGCAACACCGCAGAGAGAGCGTCCTTGGTCGTGGTCTTGCCGATGCTGCCCGTGATGCCGACGACCGTGGGCCCCTCCATCCCCGGACGCCGCAACGACCAGCGAGCCAGAGCCTGCAGGGCGGCCAGTGGGTCCTCGACGACGAGCGTGGGTCCGGCCAGCGGGCGCGAGGCGACCGTCGCCACCGCGCCCCTGCGCAGGGCCTCGTCCGCGTAGTCGGCGCCGTCGGCCCGCCCCCGCAGCGCGAAAAAAAGGGCGCCATCCCGCACGAGCCGCGAGTCCGTGGCAGCCCCGCGCACCTCCGCCGCATCCTTCGTGCCGTGGAGCCCGGCGCCCATGGCCCGCGCCACGTCCTGTAGAGAGGCCGGCCTCACGGGGCGCCCCTTCCAGAGTTATTGGCGGCGTCAGGGGGAACGTTATAGTAGCCGAGGGCGAAGCCCATCACGTCCTTGAAGGCGGGCGCCGAGGTCAGCTCGCCCCAGTAGGTGGTCTGCGGCTCATCTACGGCCACCAGCATGACGAACTCGGGGTCCGTGGCGGGGGCGAAGCCGACGAAGGAGGAGACGTACTCCGTAGTGTAGGTGCCGGTCTCGGGGTCGACTTTCTGGGAGGTCCCGGTCTTGCCGGCCACCGTGTAACCGGGAATCTGGGCCAGGTGGCCCGACCCTTCTGCGACGACGCCCTGCAACATCGTGCCTACTATATCCGAGGTCTCCTCGCTTATCACCCTGGGCCCGGGCTCCGACTCGCGCTCGGCGACGTGGGGCGTTACCCGCCGGCCACCGTTCGCAAGCGCGGCGTAGCCCGCCACGAGCTGCAGCGGGGTGACCGTGAGACCCTGACCGATGGGAATGTTCCCGATGGACGAGCCGCTCCAGTCCTCGTAGGCCGGCACCAGCCCGGGGTCCTCGCCCCAGAGGTCCACGCCGGTCCGCTCCCCGAAACCGAAGCGCCGGATCGCGTCATGCAGCCTCTCCCCGCCTAGCGCCTGGGCGAGCTGTATCGTCCCCACGTTGCTCGACTCCCGAATCACATCCGCCGGCGCCATGACCTTCGTCTCGTGCGGCCTGGAGTCGTGGATGACGCGGTCGGCGACCGCCATGTGGTCCGGCACGACGAAGGTGGACCCGGTCGTGACGGCCCCGGCCTCCAACGCCGCGGCAACGGTGAAGGCCTTGAAGGTGGACCCGGGCTCGTAGGGGTCCGTGAGCACCCGGTCCCGCTGCGACTCAGGGGTAGCATCTCCGAACTCGTTGTTGTCGTAGCCAGGCGAGTTTGCGAGCGCGACGATCGCCCCGTCCTCGACGCGCATCATCAGGCCGACCGCACTCTTGGCCCCGTGCTTCTCGACGGTCTGTTGGAGCGCGTCCTCCAACTCCTGCTGGACGGCGGTGTCGACGGTCAGGTGGACATCCTCTCCGGCCCCTAGTGCCTGATCTCGGCGGGCCTCTACGCCGCCGAACGTATCGCCGAACTCCCCCTGATAACCCGTCAACTGGCTCGCCAGAGCGCCTTCGGGATAGACTCTGCTGGTGCCGGGAGCGGTCGCGATGCCGGCCAGACCGAGGTCCTCTACCTTGCCGGCGGCCTCGGGCGGCACGTCTGAGGCGATCTCGCTGTAACCGGAAGGCTCTCCGGATGCGTCCTGGGTGGAGATCGAAGCCAGTATCTCCTGCTCTTTGAGCCCCACGGCCGCGCCGAGCACGCCTTCCAGTTCTCGGGCCGCACCCTCGGGGTCTTCGATGAGGTAAGGGGTGGCGACTATCCTGGCGGTCTCCAGGCTCTTGGCGAGTTCGCGCCCGTCCGCGCTGACGATGCTGCCGCGCGTGGACGCCGTCGTGGCCACGCGCTCGACCCCGAGCTCGGAAGCGTACGCGCCGTAGCTGTCGCCGTCGCTGATACCGATGTGGACCGCGCGTCCACCGAGGAGCAGGCCGATCACGAGGAACACTGCCGCCACGATCCGCAACCGTCCGTAGCCGACCGCGGGACCCGCCGTATCGCCGGAGCCCCGGGCCTGTCTTCGCCGGCCGTTGACTCGGGCCCGGGCGGCGCTATGGTCCGAGATGGAGACGACCCTGGGCCCCGCCCTCTTTCTCGATCTCCGGGGCGGGTTCTTCGGGGTGCCGGCCCTGGCACTAGCGTCGCGGCCGCGCGCCCGATCAGTGCTGCCCCCCTCCTCTCTCTGCTCCCGCATCTGTGGTCCCATCCTCCCCTTCTCCACCCTTGAAGACTTCCAGGTCCGCGCTGCCCGCGTCCCGCATGCCCAGCTTCTCGCGGGCCAACGGCCGAACTCTGTCCGCCGCGGATAACTTGGCGACCTCGACCTCGAGCCGCTCCCCTTGAGCCCTGACCGCGTCTAGTTCGCTTTGTAGTCCCTCCGTCCTCCCCTCCAGACCGGCGGAGACCGTGTGCAGGTATACGCTCCCGAGCATCAGCAGCACCGGAACGATCACGAGGACCGCGAACCGGCGATTCCGGCCTCGCGCCCTCCGCCGCCCGCTACCGGGCCGCCTCTTGGCGGGTGTCTGCTCCCACGCGGGCCACGCCGGCTCTGTGGGCAGCGTGGAGCGGTACCAGCGCTGAGGCGCGGCCATCAGGCGTCTCCAGCGGGTTCCGCGGTCCTGGTCGCCGAGCGCAACCTGGCGGAGGCGCTGCGCGGGTTCTCCCGGACCTCGTCCTCCGACGGCCGAAGCACCACGCCCCGACGGAAGATCGGGCTCGCCCCGCAGGCGCAGACGGGCAACTCCGGGGGGCAGACGCAACGCCCCTCCCGCTCGGCGATGAAGCGCTTGACCAGCCGGTCCTCGCCGGAGTGGAACGTGATGGCGACAAGACATCCGCCAGGCATCAGCAGGCGCTCCGTGGCCTCCAGCGCCCGCCGCACGCCGCCCAGCTCGTCGTTGACGCGGACCCGAACGGCCTGGAAGATCCTCTTAGCCGGGTTCCCGCCCCGCTCCTTCCACCCGACGGCCGCCCGCACGGCGTCATGCAGATCCGTCGTCGTAGAGAGCGGCCTGCGGCGCACGATCTCGCGCGCCACCCTGCGGGCCTCCCCCCGCGGCACGTCCCCGTACTGGACGAGCGTACCTATCAGGTCCGCCACCTCGACCCCGTTCAGGTACTCGGCCGCCGAGATCCCGTTGCCGGGGTCCATCCTCATGTCGAGCGGCCCTTCGGCCACGTAGGAGAAACCGCGACCGGGATCGTCGATCTGGAAGCTGGAGAGGCCGAGGTCGAAGAGCACGGCGTCGGCCCGCTCCCCCCTCTCGACCATCTCCCACAACACCTCGTCGAAGGGTCCGGCGACGAAGGAGAAGCGTCCGTCCGATCGCAGGTCCCCCGCCCGGGCGGCGGCCTCCGGGTCCCTGTCCACCCCGACCACGGCCCCACCGAGACCCAGCTCGGCCAACACGCGTCGCGCGTGGCCGCCGCCACCGAATGTGGCGTCCACGATGACCGCATCGTCCCGGACCTGCAGGACCGACACCGCTTCTTCCAGCAGCACTGGCTTGTGTCCGGTCGCCATCACCCGCCGAGATCCCTGCCGGCGAACTCCTCGACGATCTCGGAGAACGAATCGTCGGCGCCGGTGACGTAACGGTCCCACTCGGCGGTGTCCCAGATCTCCAGCCTGTCGTCCACCCCGGTAACGGTCACGTCGCGCTGGAGCCCGGCGTACCCGGCGAGCTTGGTCGGGATCAAGACCCGCCCCTGCCGGTCCAGCGTCGCCTCGAAGGCCATCGAGAAGAACATGCGGGAGAGTTGCCGGCCCCGCGACGAGAGGTCCGTGTTGGCCTTGATGTTCGCCTTGAACGTCGCCCACTCCTCGGGCGGGAACGCGAACAGACAGCGGTCCACCCCCTTGGTGACGACGATCCCACCCTCGAAGTACGGGCGGAGGCGAGACGGAAGGGTCAGACGCCCTTTCTCATCCAGCGTGTGCTCGTACTCCCCTAGAAGGGCCAGGGCCTGTCCTCCCACTACGCTCCACTTTGACCCACAACTGGCGAAATTCTTGCATATGGGCGGAAAATAAGCAACGTAGGCACTATCCAAGCACCCGAATCGGGCCCCGTGGACCCCCAGAATGGCTTATACCCCACCCCCCAAGGGATATGGACCCCCTACAAAACGTTCATAAATGGTGGCTTGGGCGGATAGGGACGTCGGTGGGCGCGGGATCTCGTGGGGTGATATGTGCGTACGGGTGGGCGAAAGCCCCCAACATGTTGGGGGTGAGGGAAACGGTGGTTGGAAGGGCGGGAGATCTGCGTAAGGCGGTTCCCTGTGGGCCCACCAGGACTCGAACCTGGGACCGTCCGATTATGAGTCGGATGCTCTAACCAACTGAGCTATGGGCCCGTGGCGGTGTGCCCTGGGGACACCGTCCGGCTCCCCTGGCTGGACTCGAACCAGCAACCCTTCGATTAACAGTCGAATGCTCTGCCAATTGAGCTACAGGGGAAAGGTTGCAGCAAGGGGCATTATACGGCGCGTCCGTGTCGCCTTCAAGGTCACGAAGAGACGGCGCGGCGCGCGTCTTTGAGAGTCTGTATCTCCTCCCGCAACTCTTCTTTTTTGTCGAAGTCCGGGGTGTCCCGCTTGGCACTCTCGCGGCTCAGGATGCCGAGCTTCAGCCATATCTCGCGCACGACGCTGCGAGAAGAGTGGAGGTCGTTCTGGCGCATCTCCTCCGCCTCAGCGCCGAGCGCGACCAGTTCGTCCATCCGCTCCCGCGCCCGGTCGTCCGCGAGCACGGCGTCGAGAGTCTCGCCCGGGTGGGCTTTGAGGATGTGGTAGAGACCTGCCTGGCCCTCGTCCGCGAAGTCGGCGTCGGTAAGGCGGAAGGGCTGCGGGAGGAACGGGACGCGCACGCCCTTCTCCGGGAGGTCTTTTGTTAGCTCCGGATGGGCGAGCATCAGGATGAGGACCTCCCTGCCGGCCTGTTCCAGCGGGCTCGCCGCCGGGGTTTTCTTCGGCGTCATTTCGCTTGTCTGCTGCCGGCGTCCGCTCTGCAGCTCCTGCGGGCTCACGCCGAGCGCCTCGGCGGCGACGCGCAGGGCGTCGCGGTAGAAGACGGGGTCGTCGATCCGGCCTATAACGTCCTGTATCTCGGACATCATGCGGGACCTCTCGGCGGCGCCGGCGCCCCTGGCGCGCTCCACCCGGCGGCGGAACAGGTACTCGAGCAGGGTCGTCGCGTTGGAGAGCAACGCGCGAAACTCGTCGGCAGAGTGTTCCAAGAGCCAGTCGGCGGGATCTTCCGGGAGGCGCAAGACCCGCAGGTCCAGCTTCAGCTTCGTGGCCGCCGAGACCGTGTTGCCGCCGCCGGAGCGCTCCACCTCGCGGACGGTCACGTCGGCCCGTTCCAGAGCCTTCTCGCCCGCCGCATCCGGGTCGAAGAGCATGTAGATCCTGTCCACGTAGCTGCTCAAGAGCCGGAGGTGCCCCGGCGTCGTGGCGGTCCCGAGGGTCGCGACGGCGTTTTTGATGCCGGACTGGTAAAGCATCAGGACGTCCGTGTAACCCTCGACGATGAGGGCCGCGCGCTCCCTGTTCACCGCCTGCGCGACCTGCGGGAAACCGTAGAGAAGGTCGCGCTTGTTGAAGATCTCGGTCTCCGGCGAGTTGAGATACTTCGGCTGGGCGTCCCCCAACGTGCGCGCCCCGAAACCCACGATCCGGCCCCGACGGTCCGAGATAGGGAACGTGATCCTGCCCGCAAACCGCTCCCCACCCCGCGACGAAAGCAAGCCCGCGGCATCCAGAACAGTACGCTCGATGCCAAGCCTTCTCGCCGGCTGCAGGAAACCCGATGCCCCTCTCGGCGCGTACCCTAAACGAAATTCTTCTATAGTAGAAAGCGATATCTTGCGGCCTTTGAGGTAGTCGCGGGCCTGCTCCGCTTCGGGGGTCTGGGACTTGAGGAGGTACTTGTGGTAGTAGACGGCGGCGGCTGCCAGGGCCTTGTGGATGCTCTTCCGGCGGCCGGCCTGCTTCTTCGCGGCGTCGGCGTCTCCCCCACCCTCATACTGAAGCTCCACCCCCGAGCGGTCGGCCAGGTAGGAGACGGCTTCGGCGAAGTCCAGCCCCTTCAGATCCATCAGCAATTTGATGGCGTCGCCGCCGCGTTGGCAGTTGTGGGTAACGCCCATCTTGGTCAAGAAAGAGTGCGAACCAGTAGTGGTTATGTCCACGACCGCTGTAGGCTCGTCCTGAGCCTCTCCGACCCATTGGACCACCGCGAGAAAGTAGTTCACTCCATCTATGTTGGCGAAGAAGCCTTTCAACGACTCTTTGCTAAGGACGTGAACGTAATAGCATTTTCTGCGATGCACGCCATCGTTACCCGTCCGGGCGGTCAGGCTGGAGGAGGAGCACACACGCCTCGCCTGGATGCAGAGAGCGAAGACACCGTACGCCAACTCTTCGGAGACCGAAGCAGCCGATGTGATGCCACCAGCGAAATATCCATCCCCTTCCAGGTATCCGTCTATCAAGGCGGCTTGGCACTCACGCGACCAGTGGAGCGCCTCGAACGGTATCCGCTTGTGTTCGCAACCGCTGCCGAACCAATGCCCGAAGAGCAGGGATAGATCTGTGCTTGAGCATGCCACCTCGCACAAGTTCCTCTCTGGACGAGAGAAGATCGTAGCTTGCCTGCCGAACTGCTCGTCGAGCACGCGAACCACCCTGCTTGCCAGGGTGTCTTCTTCGTGCGCGCCGAAACTCCATTTGACGCCGCCTCTGTAGAGGGACCCTTCGGCTAGCCAGATGCCGTAGAGCCAGGCCGCTCTGGGGTTCACGGGCAGATCGGAGATCCTTCGGGTGCAGGGACCCTTCGTGTAGGGCTTTATCACGTGTTCGCCGGATAGGGGTGGATTGTTGCGTTCTTCGTCAGGGATCACGGGGTACAGCCAGAAATCGCCCTCCCGGATATCCGACGCGGGACCGACGGTAATGCGAACGTTGGAATCTGTCCGGCGAAGCTTTTGGGAGAAACGCATCGCCTTCTCACCAGAATACCTGAGATGGACTCCTGGAATAGACTGCAGCGCCTCCTCCCGCGAGACGTAGAGGCAGGTGTGGTCCGGCGTAAGCTCGATGCCCTCCTTTGCCGCCCCGGTCGCGATCCTCACGGTGGGACCAGACTTGAACCACTTGTCGGTAATGGTCTCGCGGTGTCCGTCGAGCCCGATGACCTCGTCACCAGGTTCGGCAGCGGCAATGGGTATTAGACCTCTCGAAGTCCAGACGCGCTCGTTGGCCTCCAGGCAGCCGAAACAGTAGTAGAAGCCCTTGTCCGGGGTGACGCTAAAAGACGGGGTCTTCTCCTGGTGGTCGGGGTAGGGGCAGAGGCCGGAGAGGCGGGCGCCCTGGCGGCGCAAGGCGGTGAACTCGGAGGCAACCTCGACGATGTCCGCGGCCTCGCGCACGTCTTCTATGCTGCGCTGCGAGATCCTCAACCCCGCCCCCCCGTTGTACCGATGTACAAATATGCGCGTTTCGTCTCCGACCCCATCGGGGGTAATGTTACTCTACCGACCGTGAGTATCCGTCAGAGGAAGGAGCAGGCGCCGAGGGCGGGGTACGCGGACCTCCCTCCCGGGGTCGGTTTCGCGCCCAAAGACGAGCCGCTGAGGCGGGACATCAACCTGCTCGGGCGGGTACTTGGGCAGGTCTTGATCGAGCAGGAGGGCAGGCGCCTGTTCGACACGGAAGAGGAGATACGCCTGCTGTGCAAGCGGCTGCGCTTCGACTACGACCCCGGGCTCGACGGGAGGCTGCGGGACCTCATCGACGGCCTCGACCCGGACGACCTGAACCGTATCGTGCGCGCCTTCTCCGTGTATTTCCAGCTCGTCAACATCGCGGAACGCTACCACCGGGTGCGTCGCAGCCGCCAGTACGAGGCCTCGCCGGACAGCCCGCCGCAGCGGGCTTCGGTGGCGAGCGCGCTCTCGCGCCTCAAGGACGAGGGGATGGGCGCGCGAGACCTGCAGCGGGTGCTCGACGGCATGAACGTCGGGCTCGTTCTCACGGCCCACCCCACGGAGGCGATGCGCAGGAGCGTCAGGCGCAAGCACGAGCGTGTAGGCGAGATGCTGGCGGGCCTGGAGTCGCCGTCGCTCACCCGAAAGGAGAGGCGGCGGATAGAGGACGATCTCGCGGAGGAGATCACCGTGCTCTGGCAGACGGACGAGCTCAGGGTCAGGCGGCCGGAGGTGACCCAGGAGATAGAGCGGACCCTGCTCTTCTTCGAGCACCCCCTCATCTCCGCGACCCTCGAGGCGTACCGGGAGTTCGAGGACGAGCTGGCGACGCAGTTCCCGGAAGAGACCCCCCGGCTCGGGCGCGTGCTGGAGTTCGGCTCCTGGGTAGGCGGGGACCAGGACGGCAACCCCTTCGTCGAGCCGCCCATGATCAACACCGCCCTCGGTCTGCACCGGCGCTTGATCGTCGAGCGCCACCTCGGCTCAGTCTCCTGGTTGGTGCACCACATGAGCCAGTCGCGGAGGCTGACGGGCGTCTCGAAGGAGCTTCAGGAAACCATAGAAGATTACGAGGCGCGTATGCCCGAGCTGGCCGACCGCTACCGCGCCATCGACCCCAACGAGCTCTACCGCATGATGCTGCTCTTCGTAGCCGAGCGCCTGCGGCGCACGCTCGCGAACCCCGATTCCCCCGAGGCCTACGTCGGCGCCGCGGGGTTTCTCGACGACCTATCGGTCGTGCGGGAGAGCCTGCTGCGGCACGGGGGCGAGCGCACGGCGGAGGGCGGGCTGCGGGATCTGATCCGGCAGGTCGAGGTCTTCGGGTTTCACCTGGCGAAGCTGGACGTGCGTCAGGAGAGCGCGACGGTGGTCCGGGCGACAGCCGCCATAGTCGCCCACGCCACGGGGGAAGACCTTCTGGAGATGGACGAACGCGAACGTGCCTCGCTCCTGCGCCGCCTTCTCGCCGACCCCGACCCGCTCGACGGCACGCCGGACGACCTTTCGGAGGAGTCCGCGAAGGTGCTGGACACCTTCGGGCGAGTGCAGGCGGCCAGGGAAGAGTTCTCGGAGATGCCGGTCGAGACGTTCGTCCTGAGCATGGCCCACCACGCGAGCGACGTGCTCTGCGTGCAGTTGCTCGCGAAGCGGGCGGGCCTGCTGCGCGTCGATGACGGCGGTCGCTGCACGGCCAACCATCTCAGGGTCACGCCGCTCTTCGAGACGGTGGACGACCTCGGGCGGGCTCCCGAGGTCTTGAGACTCCTGCTGGAGGACCTCTTCTACAGATCGTCGCTGTCCCACGGTGGTGACCTACAGGAGATCATGCTCGGCTACAGCGACTCGGGCAAGGACGCCGGCTACGTCACGAGCAACTGGACCCTGTACGAAGTGCAGGGCAAACTCGCGTCCGTCGCCAGGGACCACGGCGTGCGCTTGAGGGTCTTCCACGGCCGCGGGGGCAGCGCCGGGCGGGGCGGGGGCCCGAGCTACCGGGCGATCATGGCCCAGCCGGCCGGCACCCTGGACGGCAGCATCAGGATCACCGAACAGGGAGAGGTGATCTCGTTCAAGTACAGCATGCGCGGCCTCGCCCGCCGCAACCTCGACACGGTGCTGGCCGCGGTCCTGGAAGCGACCGCCGACCGATCCCCTCCCGCCCCGAAACCCCGATGGACGGAGGCCATGGAAGAGCTCTCCACCATCTCCAGGGAGGCATACCGCTCGCTGGTCTACGAGGACGAGGATTTTCTGCGCTTCTTCTCCGAGGCCTCCCCCATCGGCGAGCTCGCGTCGCTTAACATGGGCAGCCGCCCCGCCCGCCGGTTGCAGAACCCGGAGGTGGAGAGCCTCCGCGCCATCCCCTGGGTCTTCGCCTGGACACAGAACCGCTTCCTCCTGCCCTCCTGGTACGGCTCCGGCTCGGCGCTGGGCTCGTTCGCGGGTGACGAGTCGAAGCTCGAAATTCTGCGCGAGATGTACCGTGGGTGGCCGTTTTTCCGGACGCTCGTGGACTTCATGCAGATGACCCTCGCCAAGAGCGACCTCCGGATAGCCTGGTCCTACACCTCCCTCGTCCGAGACGATGGCGTCAGAGACCGGATGTGGGCCAGGATCTCCGAGGAGCACGCCGCCTGCGTCGATGCCCTGCTCCTCGTGACGGGCTCGCAGAACCTGCTCGACGACACGCCGGTCCTCCAGCGCTCGATCCGCCTCAGGAACCCCTACGTGGACCCGCTCTCCTACGTCCAAGTCAGTCTCCTGCGCCGGCTGCGAGATCTCCCCGAGGACTCACCCGAACGCGAAGACGTCCTCAAGACCCTGCTGCTGACCGTCTCGGGAATCTCCTCCGGACTCCTCAACACGGGCTAATTATCGATCAGGTGTCAGCTTTCAGCTAGAGCATGGTAGCGAGGCGTTTGTGGTGCGGGCTCCCTTACCGCGAACTTCAACGGGTGCTAGGGACTTGCCCCTTGCACCCGGCGAGGAATAGTTTGTTCGGATCTTCAGGGATCACGAACGGGCTGATCCCGGCGTCGTTTACGCGAAGATCTCGCCCTGCGGCAGGAAGATCCTCCTGTAAGTCGCCAGGGCATAGCGGTCGGTCATGCCGGCCACGAAGTCCACCGTCTCTACGACGGGGTCCGGGTCACTTTTGGTCCGCTCTTCCTCGTGCCGTAAAAAGTGTTCGAAGAGCCCCCAGACGACCCCGGCGGCCTTCTCGTTCTCCCGCGAGCGCCCGCCACCGCGGTAGACGTTCTCGAAGAGCCAGCCCCTCAGACCCATGAGATCCGAGTAACCCTCATCCGAGAGTATTATCTCACCTTTTAGTTTAGATGTAGAGATCATGTCCCGGACTAAGGTGTCTATCCGCCGGCTCATCTTCTCGCCGAGGGCGGAGATCGGGCCGGTCGGCAGGTTCTCGAATAGGATGATTCCCGCCCTCAGAGCGTCGTCCACATCGTGGTTGACGTATGCGATGCGGTCGGCGATCCGCACGATCTCACCCTCTCTCGTAGATGGGTAACCCTGACCTGTATGGCTACGTATCCCATCTCTAACCTCTAAGGTAAGGTTTAGGCCATCGCCTTCTCTCTCCAGGTGATCTACGACGCGGAGGGAGTGTTCGTTGTGGCGGAAGGTTCGGCCGTGTTGGGCGAGGGCTGTTGAGAGTGCTTCTTCCCCGGTGTGGCCGAATGGGGTATGCCCGAGGTCGTGGCCGAGGGCTATGGCTTCGACGAGGTCCTCGTTGAGGTCGAGGGCGCGGGCGATGGTGCGCGAGACCTGCATCATCTCCAGCGTGTGGGTAAGGCGGGTGCGGAAATGGTCACCGTCTGGGGCTATGAAGACCTGGGTCTTGTGCATGAGCCGGCGGAAGGCCTTGGCGTGGATGATCCTGTCCCGGTCGCGCTGGAACTCGTTGCGCACGCCGTCGGGGGGCTCGGGCCGAACCCGCCCCGCGCTCTCCTCGCAGGCCCACGCCCACCGGGGAAGATCCGCCGTCTCCTTCGACGTCATGCTGGGCGGCGGGAGCGGGACGCGAGCCTCACGGCCGAGCGCGCGTTTCCGGGGGCGTGGGCCAGGACGTGGGCGCGGACGACGCGCAGCACGCTCTCGCGGAGGTCCTCGCCTCGCGGGGCGTCGCGAACGGGACGTTCTATGGTCTCGCGGAGTCGCTCCAGCGTGCCTGGGGCCATCGGGAAGGCGTCTGCCGTAGAGGAGCGGCATTCCGCGCAGAGCACGCCGCCGGGCTCGGGGGCGAAGTGCAGGGGTTCTGCGGCGTCGTCCAGGTCCGCGTCGCAGTTCAGGCAGCGGTCGAGCTGCGGGGCGTAGCCGGCGAGGATGGAGAGCTTGAGGCCGAGGGCCGCCTCGACCGACTCGAAGCCGGAGTCGCGCGACTCCAGGGCGTCGAGGGCGTTGTAGAGGAGGTTGAAGACCCGTCGGTCGGCCTCGTCGCCGCCGGAGAGGGCGCGCACGCTGCCGACCATGCCGGCGGCGGCCTCGAAGCGGGCCAGGTTCTCGCGGATGTCGTGGAAGCTGCGGAGCGTCTCGGCCTGTGTGATCGTGTCGAGGGTGCGTCCGCCGTAGGCGACGAAGTCCACGCAGGAGAGGGGCTCCAGGCGGGCGCCGAAGCGGGATTTCGTGCGCCGGATGCCCTTGGCGATGGCCGAGACGAGGCCAGCGTCGAGGGTGTAGAGGTCGAGGATGCGGTCCGCCTCGCCGTAGCGGATGGACCGCAGCACGATCCCCTTACTCTTGTAGACCGCCACCCTCGGCCTCCTCCATCACCGCCACGCTGGAACTCATGCCGAGCCTCGAGGCCCCGGCGTTGAGTATGTCCAAAGCATCCTCCAACGTCCGGATGCCACCCGAGGCTTTTACGGCCAGGCCCTCCGGCGCCTCTTCGCGGAGCAGGGCGACGTCCTCTATGGTGGCGCCGCCGGGGCCGAAGCCCGTCGAGGTCTTCACGAAGTCCGCGCCGCTTGAGGCCACGATCTGGGTGGCGAGCCGCTTCATCTTGTCCGAAAGGTAGGCCGTCTCGATGATGACCTTCATCACCACGTCGTTGAGGCCGTTGTTCATCGCGACGACGCTCACCTCCTGGGTGAGACTCGCGAGCTCATCGGCGACGTAGTCGAACTCGCCGGAGAGGAGCTTGGAGATGTTCAGCACGACGTCGAGCTCGGAGGCGCCGCGCGTGATCGCCTCCCGCACCGCCGCGGTCTTGACCGCCGTCGCGTCGTTGCCGAACGGGAAGGAGACCACCGTCGCCACCTTCACGTCCGTCCCGCGGAGCTCCTTCGAGGCGAGGCGCACGTAGCACGGCGGTATGCACACCGCCGCGAAGTGGTAGCGGGCCGCCTCCTCGCAGAGCGTGACTATCTGCTCCCCGGTGGCGTCCGGCTTCAAGAGGGTGTGGTCCACCGTCTTCGCGAACTCCCGCACCCTCATCGCCAATTCCGCTTCTCCTCACCCGACGCCACGACCGGGGATAATTATAAACCCAACCGCTCCAGGAACTTCTTGTCGCTGCGCCATCCCGGGCTAACCTTTACTTTCAGGTCGAGGTAAATCTTCGTCCCGAGCAGGCGTTCGACGTCGCGGCGGGCTTCGGTGCCGATCTTCTTGATCGTCTTGCCGCCCTTGCCGAGCACGATCATGCGCTGGGTACCCCGCTCGACGTGGATAATGGCGTAGACGACGGTGACGTTCTCCTTGCGCTCGACCTCGTCCACCTCGACCATGACCGCGTGCGGCACCTCATCGCGCAGCGCGTTCAGTGCCTTCTCCCGGATGTACTCGGCCAGGATCAACGACTCCGGATAGTCGGTTACGGTCCCTTCGGGGAAGTATTTCGGCCCTGGGGGCAGCATCCGGACGACGGCTTCCATCAGGGCGTCCACGTTCGTGCCCTCAGAGGCGCTGATCTGGAAGATTTCGCGCCAATCCCCGAGCTCGGAGATGCCCTGTATGGCGGGCAACGCCTGCGTCGGCTTCTCAAGGAGGTCAACCTTGTTGAGGCAGGCCATCGCCGGGGTGCCGCTGTTGGCTACCAGGCGGGAGACGTAGCGGTCGCCGGTGCCGATGCCGTCGGCGGCCTGGGGGGCATCCAGCAGAAACAATACGATGTCCGACCCGGAGAGGCTGTCTACTACCTGCTCCTGCATCCGGGCCCGGAGGGTGTCGCGGGGTTTCTGGGAGCCGGGGGTATCCACGAAGATGGCCTGGTAGTTCTTACCGTTGCGGACTCCCCGTATCGGGCTCCGCGTCGTCTGCGGCCTCGGGGAGGTGATGGAGACCTTCTCCCCCACCAGCCGGTTGACCAGGGTGCTCTTCCCGACGTTCGGCCGGCCCACTACAGCGATGAAGCCGCTCTTGTGCCCGTTGGATCCGTTGACGTCGGGGCCCCTCACAGGTCTTCCGGGCCGAAGGAGTTGGGCAGTATCTCCTCGAAGGGGTAGCGGCACAGTCCCAAGGCGTCCTCCACCACGACCTCCTCGCAGCCGAACTCTCGCAGGAACTGCCGGCAGGCCCCACATGGAAAGCACGGGGACGTGTTCGGGCTGAAGACCGCGACGGACTTTATACGCCGGTCGTCCGGGTCGGCCGAGACCATGCTGGTCGCGGCGTTGCGCTCGGCGCAGATGGAGAGACCGTAGGAGGCGTTCTCCACGTTGCAGCCGGCGTGAACGGTTCCGCCCTCCGTCAGGATGGCCGCGCCCACCAGGAAGCGGCTGTAGGGGGCGTAGGCCGTTTGGGCGGCCTCGCGGGCCGCGTTCATCAGAGAGTCCACGTCGGGGCTCCTATCCTTCATAAGAGTTGGAAGATCGCCACGGTGGTCAGGGAGCCTATCGCTGCCCCCACGACCACCTGGTAAGGGTTGTGGATGCCGCTCTCGACGCGGCTCTGGCAGACGAGAAGGGCCATGAGGAGCGAGATCAGGGAGACCAGCCCCGCGTAGCGCCCCTCGGCGGCGATAAAGCTGGCGGCGACCCACCCCGCGAAGGCGACGGCGGCGTGGCCTGAGGGCATCCCCCCGTAGAACGAGTTCGGCGAGCGCGTCAGCGCCTTGCCGAGCACCACCGCGAGGACGACGACGCCAAGGGCGACGAGGGTCAGATGTCCCGGCCAGCGACGGATGCTGTTCAGGGTCTCCATCGAGAGGGGGCCGAGGTCGTCCGCCAGAACGAGGTACCCGACGAGCACCGCCCCGACGCTGGAGACGAGCACCGCCCCGGCCGAGATGTCCTTCACCAGCTTGGCGAGCGGATGGTATTCGGTAGTCACCAGGTCGACGACGAACTCCATGGAAGTGTTGAGCATCTCCGTGACGAAGACCACGACTATGGTCAGGACGAGCACGGCCAGTTCCAGCTCGCTGACGCCGACGAGCAGGCTGACGACGAGCACGGCGACCGCCGCGAAGACGTGGAAGCGCATGTTGCGCTGGGTGCGGACGGCGGAGACCATCCCGCGGTAGGCGTGCTCGAAGCTGCGCCCGACCCCCTGCTGGCCCTTCGCCGACCCCTGGGCCTTCTTAACCATTCGCTTTTTCCATGACGGTTCGCTGCGCCCCGGCCATCTCGCTCGCCCCGAAGTCGTCCCCGTGGTCCATCCCGGCGAGGTGCAGCGCACCGTGCACCACGAGCTCCTCGACGTCCATCTCGGCGCAGTCCGGGCAGATCACGACCTCCCCGACCATCTCCCCGTAGGGCCCGTCCACCTCGAACGAGAGCACGTCGGTCTCCGCGTCCTTGTCCCGGAACTCCGAGTTGAGCCCTCTGATCGTCTCCGGTCCAACGAGGACCACGGAGACCTCGCCCACGCGGTCGAGGTCGAGGTTCATCTCTCGAAAGGCGGCCGCGAAGAGGTCGGTGGCGCGGTCCGCGGTGAGCCGGCCGTAGTCGGTCTCGTCGAGCAGTTCGACGACGAACGGCGTGGGGCGCGCGCTACTCAGGTCGTGCCGCCCGAGGCCCGTCGGGCGTCGTCTCTCCCGACGTCCTTGCGGGGTGCCGATTTGCCGCTGGGCTTGCCGTTGGGCTTGCCGTT
>Ga0136624_1000152_pt1 | contig 22601 bp, 20 predicted proteins | sample AntDrymUQ4692206_2_FD_104802 | JGI IMG/M metagenome (GOLD analysis project Ga0136624, IMG submission 104802) | Polar desert sand microbial communities from Dry Valleys, Antarctica - metaG UQ469 (22.06) | ecosystem: Environmental > Terrestrial > Soil > Desert | place: Antarctica: Dry Valley... | reverse complement strand
CTCCACCAGCTCGGCGCGCCGCTCCCGCGACAGCGCTGTGGTAGCCGGGTTGTCGGCTTCTGGATCCGTCAGCAGCGGCGCGGTCCGCTCCCACGCTGACTGCTCGCGGGCGGCTCGCCGTCCGGCGGCGCGGTGCAAGTTGCGGGCCTCGTTGGCGACGATCCGCAACAGCCATGGTCTGAACGCTGCTCCCTTTCGAAACCGGCTCAGTGCGCGGTGCGCCTTGACGAACGCCTCCTGCACGACGTCTTCCGCGTCCGGCCCCGCACCGAGCAGGTAAGCGGCGCGCAGCGCCACCGGGGCATGACGATTCACCAGCTCCGCGTACGCGTCTCGGTCGCCTCCGCGCACACGAGCCAGGGCTTCGGCATCCTCCCTGTCGGCGCTGATCCGCCTCTCCGTTGTCCGCTGCCTGTTTGCCTGTCTACACCGGAGCGGCTCAGCGGGTTCCAGGGAGAACGCTGAGCGCGGCTCGGCCGTCTGCTTGCCCTCGGTTTCGCAATGTGCTAACTCACCCAGAGTGCTGACCGCTGGCCGAGAGCTCAGTTCTCGTCGAGTTCCGGCAGTTCCGTCCAGCTGGTCGGTAGCTCGACCGCTTCGGTGGTCGGGGTGAAAGACGGGTCGAGGCGCAGCAGGTCCCACTCGTTGATCCAGGCACGGACGTACTGACGCATCCGGGTTGCTCCGAGCCGTTGCAGCCCGGTGACATCGGGCGGGTCCCACCCGAACGACTCGGCGTGCAGCGCCTTGAGCTGGCGGTAGGCACGAGCCAGCTCTGCGTCGTCGGGCGGGGTCAGCAATCGCATTTCCCGCTCGATGGCACGCATGCCTTCTGCCGCACCGGCGACCAGGGCGGCGTATTCCGGCGTCTGCTTCGCCCGCAGCTTCTCGGGTATGCGCGTCCGATCGTCCTTCTCGGTCAACACGGCAGCGTCGTAGTCGTCGGTCATGGCCAGCACGCTCACCAAGGGCGAGCCGGGATCGCCGGGATCGGCGCGCAGCCACCCGGCGAGTTCGGCGTAGGCGCGGCCGCGTTGCAGCGGGGAGTACCGACCGATCAGCTCCACCTCGTCGAAGAGCAGCACCCAGCCGGCTTCACCCGCCGCGACCAGCAATCGGGCCAGGAAGCGGATGCGCTGCCTGGCCAGCTCTCGGGCGGGCACCGGCCGCAGCTCAGGACGACCCAATCCGGCCTCTCGCGCCTGCCGCCGCAGAACAGCGACGCCGAGCGGGTCGCCCGACCAGAACCGCACGATCGCCTCGGCAAACTCCGCGTCGGCGGTCTGCACTCGCGGGAACAGGTTGAGGGTGAGCGGGAAGCGCTCGTCGACAGCGTCGCTGCCAACCGCCCATCGCAGCAGCTCGGCGTAGCCGGCCGCCCCCGGGTCGAGGGAGGCTGCGGCCTCGGCGACCGCGCCGCCGCTACCCCCGGCAGCAGCGCGGATTCGACCGCCGCGCGCAGTACTTTGGCCGGGTCGCGAGCAGCGAAAGGTGCTCCAATAGGTGGCTCTTGCCGGACCCGAAGCCGCCACCGAGTAGCAGCCCCCGCGGGCCGCGGCGGGTTTCCGCTCCGTCGAGCAGGGTGGCGAAACGATCCTCGATGTCCGGCTGGCCGCTGCCGAGAGTGGCAACGGCGTAGCGGCTGGGCACCCCCGAACGCAGCGCCTCGACCGAGCGGCGGGCCGCCAGCCGGTCACCCGAGGCAGTTATGGCCGCCGTCATCGGACGGCCTCCAAGCGGGTCTCCAGGCGGATCAACGCGGCGTAGGGGTTGGTGCGCCGGCGGTCTCGCACCTCGTCGACGACGCGCAGGTGCAGTGCGCCGTACGCCGGGAGGCCGCGGGCCTCGTCGCTGACCAGCTCCGGCGGTAGTGCGACGGCGACGAACGCCCCGCGGAGCACGTCGGTGGCGTCGATCAGCTGCCGCAGCACTTCATAGGCGTCGAGCATCGCAGCCTTGCTGTAGTAGACGCCGACCCGCTCCTCGACGGGGGGACGCCGCGACACCGACAACCGGGCGAGGTCCAGGTCGAGGACCAGCCCCGGCCCGCCGCCCCGACTCAACCACGCGGCGAGCGACACGAGCAGCTCGCGCGCGTTGTGCCGGCCAACCCGGGCATACAGCGAGGCGGAACGCAGGTCGCGCAAAGGCACCTTGTCTCCGACGAGCCAGCCGGTCACCGCCGAGCGCTCGGCCGCGGTGACCTCGCCGGTGCCGAGTTCCGCCTGGCACAACCGCAACAGCGCCAGGCGAAAGTCCCGGGCGAGTGACAGGTCGTGCAGCAGTGTGGACTCGAGCTGTCGCCGCACGCTGCGCGCCAGCTCCCGGGCATCGATGTCGTGCCGCTCGGCGACCGCGCTCACCGCCACGTCGGTGCCGTCAGCCGGGACGCCAAGTTGGTCGTAGGCCGCGGCGACCACGCGGAGCGCAAGCGAGCGCCAGTCGACCTGTCGAGCGACGGCAAACCACAGCTGATCGATCATGTGCACCCGCGTCTCGGCGGCGTCGACCGCGGCCAGCAGGTAACCCTCGGCCGTGCTACCTCCGCGAGCCGCGCATGCCAACGGCGGCCGACCTCGTCGCTGCCCACGACCACGAGGCGAACGGCTCCACCGCCGCTGCGGATGAAGTCGCCGAGGTATTCCTTGGCGAGGAAGTCGGCATAGGCCTCCACCCGCAACGGCGCCCCACCGAGCGGCACCGGCTCCACCGTCACGCCGTCGCCTCCTCGTCGTCGAAGGCGACACCCCAGTAGCGCTGCTGCTGACCACTGCGCGCCACCGTGGTGAGGACGCCGGCCTGCCGGGTGCCGGTGCTGCCGCTCAGCCGGAGCCGCCGCCCGCGAATGGCCCGCTCCCTGCTCTCGTCGAGAAGGTAGAGGTCGCGGGCGAACTCCTGCCGCGAGTAGTTGCGGGTCTGGCCGGGGAGCAGCGTCAGCACGCCGTAGACGTCGTGCAGCTTGACCACCGCACCGGACGACTTGTCCTGCCTGGCCAGCACCAGGTCGTAGGCGGCGAGCAGGCTGGCCAGGAACGGTTGCGGTCGGAACCGGGGGCCGGCCTGCTGCGCTCGCTGCAGGAGGCGGACCACCTCGCTCGGCCGCAGCCGGCGCTCGCGGCGGTGGTCGATCTCCACCGCCAGGTCGCCGGGAAGCAGCCGGAGCACCGAGGGGTAGCACAGCAGCCGGTCGTCTTCTTCCCGCATGGCGACGCCGGCCTCGGCGGCGGCGGCCAATAGCTCCATGGCGTAAGCACCGGAGTCGAGCAGTTGCTGCTCGTCGACGTCGTAGCCGAGCGGGCGGCGCCGGTTGCGCCGTCGACCTGTCCGGCGGCGTCCGCGGCCGCGTCCAGCCCGCGGCGAAGGTCCTTGAGCTGCCCGGCCCTCGCCGCGGCACGTGCCCGCCGGAGCTCCCGGGTGAGCACCGCAGCGCGCCGCAGTGCGGCCTCGAGGTCGGACTCCGTTCGGGCCAGTGCCGACTCCAGTCGACCGCTCTCCACCACTACGACACCCCTCACGTCGCTCGCCATCGGGCGCCGCCGACGCTAGTGCACGCCACCGACATCCCGGTCCCGGCTCCGGTCACGGCGACGAAGCGCAGCGCCGACGTCAGTGTCCGACGAAGCGCCCGGCGAGGCGGGCGCGCCGGGCGGGGCGGCCGGTGCGCGTCTCCGCGGCGTCGGCACCGGTCATGGCGCGGAGGCCGGCGTTGATCCCGAGCCAGCGCAGCGGCTCCGGCTCCCAGCGCGCAGAGTGGTGGTCGACCCACGGCAAGCGTACGAGGTCACCGCCCCGTCCCAGCACCAGGTCGGAGAGCGTGCGTCCGGCGAGGTTCGTAGCGGCGACGCCGTCGCCCACGTAGCCGCCAGCCCACGCCAGGCCGGTGCGCCGATCCAGACCCACGGAAGGGAACCAGTCACGCGGCACCCCGAGCGGTCCCCCCCACGTGTGCGTCACCGCCGCGTCGCGCGTCGCTGGGAACAGGTCCCCGAGCACGCGGCGCAGGTCGGCAAAGACGGCCGGCTCCCGGTCGTACGCCGGCCGCACCCGCGATCCGAAGTGGTACGGAGCCCCACGTCCGCCGAACGCCAGCCGATCGTCCGCGGTGCGCTGGCCGTAGATGATCAGGTGGCGGTAGTCGGTGAAGGTCTCCCGACGCCGAAGGCCCACCTCGTCCCAGCACGCCGTGGGCAGCGGCTCGGTCGCCAGCATGAGCGAGTACACCGGCGCCACCTCCCGGCGCAGTCCCCGCAACCCGGCCGTGTAGCCCTCCGTCGCCCGCACCACGACGTCTGCGCGCACCACTCCGTTCGCGGTGTGCGCACTCGGAGTGGGGCGGTCCGGCGCGATGTTCTGGACCGGGGTGCGTTCGTAGACGCGTACGCCGCGCCGCTCGACCGCGTCAGCCAGGCCGCGGACAAGGCGCCCCGGGTGTAGGGCTGCGCAGTGCGGCGTGTAGGTGCCGCCGACCACCCCCGTCGCTCCGACCATGCCCTTGGCCTCGGTGGCGTTGAGCAGCCGGATGTCGCCCTCGCCGAAGCCGAACGCGTGCGCCTCGGCGACTGCGGCGCGGGCGCGTACGAGCTGGGGCGCCGAGCGGGCGAGTGCCACGCTGCCGCCCTTGGCCCAGTGGACGTCCAGTCCCTCGGCGACAACAACCCGGCCGACCTCGTCGACGGTGTCGCGCAGCGCGGCGTACATGCCGGTCGCGGCCGGCGCGCCGTAACGGCGGGCCACCGCGCGCAGGGAGGAGGGGAACAGCGCCGAGCACCAGCCGCCGTTGCGACCGGACGCGCCGAAACCGGCGACCTCCCGCTCCAGTACCGCTATCCGCAGACCGGGATCGGCCGCTGCGAGGTAGTACGCCACCCACAGTCCGGTCAGGCCCGCGCCCACGATGGCGACGTCGACGCGCAGATCTCCGGGCAGCGAGGGGCGCGGTGCGAAGCCGTCGGGTGCGGTGTCGTGCCAGAGCGACAGCGCGCGGTACGGCGACCCGGTCATCGCCGGCTCGGCTACAGGTGCGTCCACGCCTCGGTGAGCACCGAGCGGAGGATCTGTTCGATCTCGTCGAAGTGCTGCTGGTCGCAGATCAGCGGCGGCGCCAACTGGATGACCGGATCGCCGCGGTCGTCGGCGCGGCAGTACAAACCAGCCTCGAAGAGCGCCTTGGACAGGAACCCACGCAGCAGTCGCTCGCTCTCCTCCTCGTCGAAGGTGAGCTTCGACGCCTGGTCCTTGACCAGCTCGATGCCGTAGAAGAAACCGTCGCCGCGAACGTCGCCGACGATGGGCAGGTCGCTCAACTTCTCGAGGGTCGCCCGGAAGGCCCCCTCGCTCTGCTGGACGTGTTCGTTGAGCTGTTCGCGCTCGAAGATGTCGAGGTTGGCCATCGCGACCGCAGCGGATACCGGGTGGCCGCCGAAGGTGTAGCCGTGGGCGAAGCTTGCCGTGCCGTGGCGGAAGGGCTCCATCACTCGGTCTGTCGTCAGCATCGCGCCGATGGGCGAGTATCCCGACGTCAGACCCTTGGCGATCGTCACGATGTCCGGCTGGTATCCGTAGCGTTCGGCCCCGAAGTAGTGGCCGAGACGGCCGAAGGCGCAGATCACCTCGTCGGAGACCAGCAGCACGTCGTACTCGTCGCAGATCTCCCGGACGCGGTCGAAGTAGCCCGGCGGCGGCGGGAAGCAACCCCCGGAGTTCTGCACCGGCTCGAGGAAGACCGCGGCGACCGTCTCCGGCCCCTCGAACTCGATGGCCTCCGCGATCCGGTCGGCGGCCCAACGCCCGAACGCGGTCAGGTCGTCGCCGTGCTCGGGCGCCCGGTAGAAGTTGGTGTTGGGCACCTTGAGTGCCCCCGGCACCAGCGGCTCGAATGCTGACTTGGCCGCAGGGATCCCGGTGATAGACAGCGCTCCGTGCGGGGTGCCGTGGTAGGCGATCGAACGGCTCACCACCTTGTGCTTCAGCGGTTTGCCGGTGAGCTTGAAGTACTGCTTGGCGACCTTCCACGCGCTCTCCACCGCCTCGCCACCGCCGGTAGTGAAGAAGACGCGCTCGAGATCGCCGGGAGCGAGGTCGGCGAGCCGGTCCGCCAGCTCCACCGCCTGCGGGTGGGCGTAGCTCCACAGCGGGAAGAACGCCAGTTCCGCGGCCTGCTTGGCGGCCGCCTCGGCCAGCTCGGTGCGGCCGTGACCGGCCTGTACGACGAACAACCCGGCGAGTCCGTCGAGGTAGCGCCGACCGCGGTCGTCCCACACGTAGGCCCCGTCGCCGCGCACGATGACCGGGACGTCGCTGTGCTCGTACGTCGACATCCGGCTGAAATGCAGCCACAGGTGGTCGCGCGCCTTGGCGGCGAGCTCACTTGCCCGGGTGGTGGCCGAGGTGTCCATCCCGTCGGCTGCTCCCTCGCGAGGGACCTCGGGGACATCTTGCGGTGTGGTGGTCATCGGGTGCCCCAGGTGTAGGTCTGCTTGCGCAGTTTGAGGTAGACGAAGGTCTCGGTGCCGCGGACGCCGGGGATGGCCCGGATGCGGGTGTTGAGCACATCGAGGAGGTGGCCGTCGTCCTCGCACACCACCTCGGCGAGCAGGTCGAACGACCCGGCCGTGATGACGACGTAGTCGACCTCGTCCATGGTTGCGAGCGCGTCGGCGACGGACTCCAGATCGCCCTCCACCCGGATGCCGATCATCGCCTGGCGGGAGAAGCCCACCTGCAGTGGATCGGTGACGGCGACGATCTGCACGACCCCAGCTTCCAGCAGTCGTTGTACGCGCTGGCGTACCGCCGCTTCGGACAGGCCGACGGCTCGCCCGACGCTGGCGTAGGCCGCTCTGCCATCCTGCTGCAGTTGCTCGATGATGGCCTTGGACGTGGCGTCGAGCACGACGCCCTTGCCCCGCGCGTCGCCGCGTCCGTTGCTGTGCTGGAGAGCCACGACGCCATCCTCTCGACCTCCCTGCCCGATGGCAAGCGAATCCGTGTCATGCGGAAAGAGATTCTGCGCAATCCGTCGTCAGCACCGGCCGAGACTGTCGAGCGTGACCGTTTGACGGCTAGAGTGGGGACGAGCTTTCGGCGTACACTGCCGGCCGATCCGCCGTGAACCCGTGAAGGGGAGAGTGCATGAGCGACAAGCAGACGTTGCGCAACTTCGTTGCCGGGGAGCACGTGAACGGCGCCAACGGCGTCATCGCCGACTTGGTCGACCCCAGCACCGGGGAGGTCTTCGGAACCGCGCCAGTGTCCGGAGCATCCGACGTCGACCGCGCCTGCAAGGCCGCGGCGCAGGCCTTCGAGACGTGGCGGGACACCACGCCCTCCGAGCGCAGCCTGGCGATGTTCCGGATCGCCGACGCGATCGAGGCCCGGGCCGAGGATCTCATCGCCGCGGAGTGCCGCAACACCGGTAAGCCGATCGGGCTCACCCGGACCGAAGAGATTCCGCCGATGGTCGACCAGATCCGCTTCTTTGCGGCGGCGGCGCGGGTGCTGGAAGGCCGGTCGGCAGGGGAGTACATGTCCGGCCACACCTCGTTCCTGCGGCGGGAGCCGGTGGGTGTCTGCGCCCAGGTGACGCCGTGGAACTACCCGATGATGATGGCCGTCTGGAAGTGGGCACCTGCGGTCGCGGCGGGCAACTGCGTCGTGCTCAAGCCGGCGGAGACCACCCCTGTCACCACCGTCATGATGGCCGAGATCCTCGCCGAGTTCCTCCCGTCCGGTGTGTTCAACGTGATCTGCGGCGACCGCGACACCGGTCGCGCGCTCGTCTCCCATCCCATCCCGCAGATGGTGTCCATCACCGGCAGCGTGCGGGCCGGGATGGAGGTCGCGGCGGCGGCAGCGCGCGACCTCAAGCGCGTGCACCTCGAACTCGGGGGCAAGGCGCCGGTGATGGTCTTCGACGATGCGGACGTCGACAAGGCGGCCGAGGGCATCGCGATCGCCGGATACTTCAACGCCGGGCAGGACTGTACGGCCGCCACCCGAGTGCTTGCCGGTCCCGGGGTGCACGACGACTTCGTGGCGGCGCTCACCGAGCAAGCTCGCAGCACCGTCGTGGGCCCTCCGGACGTGGAGGACGCGCTGTACGGCCCCCTCAACAACGCCAACCAGCTGGAGAAGGTCAGCGGGTTCGTCGACCGGCTCCCCGACCACGCGAAGCTGGCCACCGGCGGCGCCCGTCACGGCGACCGCGGGTACTTCTACGACCCGACCGTGGTCTCCCAGGTGGTCCAGGACGACGAGATCGTGCAGAACGAGGTCTTCGGGCCGGTGATCACGGTGCAGCGGTTCTCCGACGAGGACGAGGCGGTCCGCTGGGCCAACGGCGTGGAGTACGGCCTCGCGTCCAGCGTGTGGACCCGTGATCACGGGCGCGCGATGCGCATGGCCAAGCGTCTCGACTTCGGCAGCGTGTGGATCAACACCCACATCCCGCTGGTCGCGGAGATGCCGCACGGGGGCTTCAAGCACTCCGGTTACGGCAAGGACCTGTCGATGTACGGCTTCGAGGACTACACCCGGGTCAAGCACGTGATGAGCAACATAGAGCCCTGATGACGCTACCTCCCCGCCGGCTGCGACAAAGGAAACCGTGGCGAAGCATCATCGTTACGACGGAATCCCTTGTCTTGGCCCCAACCGTTTGCCAGGATCGGGAACGAACTCGCTCGCCGACGACGGCGTACAACAGGAGGACGCGATGACGACTTCGTACGACCCTCGAATGGCGCTCACTCGAGCCGGTCTGTCCCGACGGCGCTTCCTGCGCGGGGCCGGCTACGGCGCTGCGGCGCTCACCGGCGGGTCTCTGCTCGCTGCCTGCGGGACCGATCCGGTCGAACCGCCGCAGCCGGAGGAGCAGGTGGCACCCGACCGTTCACAGCAGGAGAAGGTCGTCAACTTCTCCAACTGGCCGCTCTACATCGATGTGGCGGGGAAGAACGAGGGCAAGCGGCCCACCCTCGACGCGTTCACCAAGCAGACCGGCATCGAGGTCGACTACAGCGAAGACGTCAACGACAACGACGAGTTCTTCGGCAAGGTGCGTCCACAGTTGCAGGCCGGCCAACCCATCGGGCGTGACCTGTTCGTGGTCACCGACTGGATGGCTGCGCGCATGATCAGGCTCGGCTTCGTGCAGCAGCTCGACAAGGCCAACCTGCCCAACGCCGACAACCTGCGGTCGGCGTTGCAGAGCCCGCCGTTCGATCCGGACCGCAGCTTCACCCTCCCTTGGCAGAGCGGCTTCGCCGGCCTTGCCTACAACGCCAAGGTGACCGGCGCGGTGGGCTCCGTCGAGGAGCTGCTGACGCGCGCCGACCTCAAGGGCAAGGTCACCATGCTCACCGAGATGCGCGACACCATGGGCCTCACCCTGCTCGACATGGGTAAGGACCCGTCTGACTTCACCGCCGACGACTACGCGGCAGCCATCGACCGCGTGCAGAAGGCCGTCGACTCGGGGCAGATCCGCAAGTTCACCGGCAACGAATACGCCCAGGACCTCGCCAAGGGCAACATCGCGGCGTGCGTGGCCTGGTCCGGTGACGTCATCCAGCTGCAGTTCGAGGACAAGAACATCAAGTTCGTCAACCCCGACGCGGGAGTCATGCTGTGGTCGGACAACATGATGGTGCCGAACAAGGCGGCCCACAAAGCTAATGCCGAGAAGCTCATGAACTACTACTACGACCCTGCTGTGGCGGCTGAGCTGGTCGCTTGGGTCAACTACATCTGTCCGGTCGAGGGGGCCCAGGAGGAGATGGAGAAGATCGACCCCGAGTTGGCCGACAACCCGCTGATCTTCCCCGACCAGTCCACGTTGGCGAAGACCAGCGTCTTCAAGGACCTGTCGGCGGAGGAGGAGCGCACCTACACGCAGGCTTTTCAGCGGGTCATCGGTGCCTGATCCGAAGGGTCATCCGGTGCGGGCGCGGTCATGAGTAACTCGGGGGTAGCGGGAGCTGGGGCCGCTCTGCGCCTCGACGGGCTGACGAAACGTTTCGGCGACTTCCTTGCGGTCGACGACCTGCACCTCGATATCCCCGAGGGCTCGTTCTTCGCGCTGCTCGGTCCGTCGGGGTGTGGCAAGACGACGACGCTGCGGATGGTCGCCGGGCTCGAGGCACCCACCTCCGGGCGCATCATCCTCGGCGAGGAAGACGTCACCGACCGCCGACCGTACAAGCGCCCGGTCAACACTGTCTTCCAGAGCTATGCCCTCTTCCCGCACCTCGACATCCAGGAGAACATCGCCTTCGGGTTGCGACGTCGTGGCCAAAAGGACATACCGCGGCAGGTGAAGGAGACACTTGAGCTCGTCCAGCTCGGCGGTTACGAGCGTCGTCGGCCGAGCCAGCTCTCCGGAGGCCAGCAACAGCGGGTAGCCCTCGCCCGCGCGCTCATCAATCATCCGCGAGTGCTGCTGCTCGACGAGCCACTGGGTGCGCTCGACCTCAAACTGCGCCGGCAGATGCAGCTGGAACTGAAGCGGATCCAGCTGGAGGTCGGCCTTACCTTCGTCCACGTCACGCATGACCAAGAAGAGGCCATGACGATGGCGGACACCATCGCGGTCATGAACGCCGGCAGGGTGGAGCAGCTCGGCGACCCCGCCTCCCTGTACGAGTCCCCCGCCACTGTGTTCGTCGCCAACTTCCTCGGCCAGTCCAACCTCGTCCAGGCTCGGGTCAGCGGGCGCAGCGGTAACGACCTGCTGCTCGACGTCGCCGGACAGCGGTTGGCCATGCCGGCCGACAGGAGCAGGGCGACGTCAGAGACGGTGTTCGTCGGCGTACGGCCGGAGAAGATCCACCTCGCGACGGGGAACGCGCGGGAAACGGGGGACTCCCGATCCGCCATGGGCGCCAACCAGCTCAGCGGAGTCATCACCGACACCAGCTTCACCGGGACGAGCACCCAGTTCCTCGTACGCACCTCCTGGGGACAGGAACTCGTGGTGTTTGCGCAGAACACCTCGGCCGAACGCCGCAGCGCGACGCCTGGAGAGACCGTCGTGCTGCACTGGCATCCCGCCCACACCTTTGCCTTCGACAGGTCAGCGGAGGCGCACGCGGTGGAGCCGGTTGCGGAGGAATCGGCACCGGTCTCGCGCGTCAAGGTGACGGGATGAGCGCTCTCACCGCCGTACGCGGTGGTGCGCCGCCCGCACCGGCGGAACCTGTCCGGCGCCGCCGAAGGTGGGTGCCTTACGCGTTGCTGCTGCCAGGACTGGTGTGGCTGGCCGTCTTCTTTCTCGCCCCGATGGCAACCCTGTTCTCGACGTCTCTGCAGGTGGGATCCATCGACGAGGGCTACCGGCCGGCCTTCCGGGTCGCCAACTACACCGAAGCCCTCAGCGCCTTCAGCGAGCAGTTCTTCCGTTCCTTCGGCTACGCGGCGATGGCGACCGTGCTGGCGTTGCTGGTGTCCTACCCGCTCGCCTACGCCATCGCGTTCAAGGCCGGTCGGTGGAAGAACGTCCTTCTTGTCCTCGTCATCGCACCGTTCTTCACCAGCTTCCTGGTGCGCACTCTTGCCTGGACGGCGATCCTCGGAGATCAGGGCTTGTTGCTCGGCCAGCTCAAGGAGATCGGCGTGCTGAGCCCCGACTTCCGTTTACTGGCCCGGCCCTTCGCCGTCATCCTCGGCCTGACCTACAACTTCCTGCCCTTCATGACGCTGCCGCTCTACGCGAGTCTGGAGCGGATCGACCGGCGGCTGCTGGAAGCGGCGGGGGATCTCTACTCCTCCGCTTTCACTACCTTCCGCAAGGTGACGTTCCCGCTGTCGCTGCCCGGCGTCGTGGCGGGGACACTGCTCACCTTCATCCCCGCCGCCGGCGACTACATCAACCAGCGGCTGCTCGGCACACCCCGGCAGAGCATGATCGGTACGGTGATCGACAGCCAGTTCCTGCGCGTCTTGGACTACCCCTCGGCAGCGGCCCTGTCGTTCACGCTGATGGTCTCCATCGTTGTCCTCGTGTGGTTCTACGTCCGGCGCGCCGGCACCGAGGAGCTGGTCTGAGTGGCAAGCGCCGCGACAACGCTGACCGGAGCCCCCGGAGCCCCCGGAGCCCCCGGAGCCCCCGGAGCCCCCGGAGCCCCCGGCGCCACCCGGCGCGGGCCGTCGCTGCCCACGCGCGTACTGCGCTTCGTGAGCCGGCACCTGGTGGCGACCGCTGCCGCTCTCACGCTGCTCTACATGTTCTTACCGGTCTTCGTGGTGGTGCTCTTCTCCTTCAACGATCCCGCTGGCCGACTGAACTACACCTGGAACTCCTTCACTGTCTCCAACTGGGCAAACGTCTGTGGTGTCCCCGGCATGTGTGATGCCGTGTGGCTCAGCATCCAGATCGCCCTACTGGCGACCGTCGTGGCGACCGGTCTAGGGACGCTCATCGCCTTCGCGCTCGCCCGCCACCGCTTCCGCGGGCGCGCCGCCACCAACCTGCTCATCTTCTTGCCGATGGCCACGCCGGAGGTCGTCATGGGCTCGTCCATGCTGGCCCTCTTCGTCAACGCCAACCTCATCGCGCTCGGCTTCTGGACGATCCTGCTCGCCCACGTGATGTTCTGCATCAGCTTCGTCGTCGTCACCGTCAAGGCGCGGTTGTCCGGCATGGACGCCCGACTCGAGCAGGCGGCCATGGACCTCTACGCCGACGAGTGGTCGACGTTCCGCCGGATCACCCTCCCGCTCGCCATGCCGGGCATCGTGGCGGCGGCCTTGCTGGCTTTCGCCCTCTCCTTCGACGACTTCATCATCACCAACTTCAATTCGGGCAGCACCGTCACCTTCCCAATGTACGTGTGGGGGGCCGCACAGCGTGGCGTACCGCCGCAGGTCAACGTCATCGGGGCGCTGATGTTCCTGGTGGCGCTTGCCGTCGTCCTTGGCGGCCAGCTGGCCAACGCCGCACGGACCCGCCGACCATGAGCAGCACCCGACCACCCAACCGAACCCGCGAAAGGACCACCGTGTCGCACGCCGAACTGCACGACCGCCACCGCCAGGTGCTGCCCTCGTGGTTGTCGCTGTACTACCGGGAGCCCATCGAGATCGTCAGCGGCAGTGGTCGCCGGGTGACCGACGGCGAGGGACGTGAGTATCTCGACTTCTTCGCCGGCATCCTCACCAACATGCTCGGCTACGACGTCGCCGAGGTTCGCGACGCGGTGGAAGCGCAGCTCCGCAGCGGCGTCGTCCACACCTCGACGCTCTATCTCATCCGCACCCAGGTCGAGTTGGCCGAGCGCATTGCCGAGCTGTCCGGCATTCCCGACGCGAAGGTCTTCTTCACCTCGTCCGGCACCGAGGCGAACGAAGCGGCGCTGCTTCTCACCACGCAGTTCCGTCGCTCTCACCAGATCCTCGCCCTGCGTAACAGCTACCACGGCCGGTCCTACGCCGCGATGGGCGTCACCGGAAACCGCGGCTGGGCGGCCTCCGCACTGTCCCCCGTACGCGTCAGCTACGTACAGAGCGGATACCGCTTCCGCAGCCCGTTCCGGCACCTGTCCGACGCCGACTTCGTCGCGGCCTGCGCCGAGGACCTGCGCGATGTGATCACCACGACCACCGCTGGCGACATCGCCTGCATGATCGCCGAGCCGATCCAGGGCGTCGGCGGCTTCGTCGTACCGCCGGACGGCTACTTCGCCGCGCTCAAGGAGGTGCTCGACGAGCACGAGATCCCCTTCGTGTCCGACGAGGTGCAGACGGGATGGGGACGTACCGGCGAGCACTTCTGGGGCATCGGCGCCCACGGGGTCGTGCCCGACGCGATGACCTTCGCCAAGGGGCTGGGCAACGGCATGTCCATCGGGGGAGTAGTGGCCCGTCCGGACATCATGGACTGCTTGCGCGCCAACTCCATCTCCACCTTCGGGGGCAATCCGCTGTCGACCACCGCGGCGGCCGCAACGTTGGAGTACCTGCTCGCCCATGACTTGCAGGCCAACGCGGCCAAGGTCGGTACCCGCCTCCTCGAAGGACTGCGCGGATTGACGGAGCGGCATCCCGTCATCGGCGACGTACGTGGCAAGGGGCTCATGATGGCGGTGGAGTTCGTCGAGCCGGGCACCATGACACCGAACCCGGCGGCTGCTGTGCGGGCGCACGAGGAGACGCGAAAGGCCGGCCTGCTCGTCGGCAAGGGTGGCCTGCACAGCAACGCGTTGCGTATCGCCCCGCCGCTCACCCTGACCGAAGCAGAAGCCGACGAGGGGCTGGAGATCCTGTCCGCCGCCATCGCCACGGTCGACGCGGAAGCCCGCGCGGAGTTGAGGGCGTGACATCTCCGACGTTGTCGACTATCAGCCACTGGGTCGACGGGAAGCCCTGGACTGGCCGTGCGGAGCGCCACGGCGATGTGCACGACCCGGCGACCGGCGCGTTGAGTGCGCGCGTGCCGTTCGCCTCTCCGGCAGAGGTCGACGAGGCGGTTGCCGCCGCCAAGCACGCGTTCACCACGTGGCGGGACTCCTCCCTTGCCCGGCGCAGCCAGGTGCTCTTCGCGATGCGGGAGCTGATGCGCCAGCGCGCGCAGCAACTGGCTGACGTCGTCACCGCTGAGCACGGGAAGGTGTCGGCCGACGCGGCCGGTGAGGTGCAGCGCGGTCTCGAGGTGGTGGAGTTCGCCTGCGGTCTGCCGCACCTGCTGAAGGGCGGCTTCGCGGAGAACGTCTCGACGAAGGTCGACTCCTATTCCATCCGCCAGCCGCTGGGGCCGGTCGCCATCATCACGCCGTTCAACTTCCCCGTCATGGTGCCCTTGTGGTTCGCACCGGTCGCGATCGCCTGCGGAGACACCGTCGTCCTCAAGCCCAGCGAGAAGGACCCTTCGGCTGCTGTGCTGCTCGCCGAGCTGTGGGAAGAGGCCGGGTTGCCGGCCGGGGTCTTCAACGTCATCCACGGTGACCGGGTGGCCGTCGACCGCATCCTCAAGCACCCCGACATCGCGGCAGTCAGCTTCGTCGGGTCGACGGCGGTCGCCCGTCACGTCTACGAGCAGGGCACCCGGGCGGGCAAGCGCGTCCAGGCGCTCGGTGGCGCGAAGAACCACATGGTCGTCCTCCCGGACGCCGACCTCGACCTGGCCGCCGATGCCGCCGTGGGCGCCGGCTTCGGCTCGGCGGGGGAGCGCTGCATGGCCGTCTCGGTGGTCGTCGCCGTCGACCCGACAGGTGACGGGCTGGTGAGTCGGATCGCCGAGCGCGTCCTGTCGTTGCGCGTCGGAGACGGGCGCCGCGCGTCCGACATGGGGCCGCTCGTCACCGCCGAGCATCGTGACAGGGTGGCGTCGTACGTCGACGCGGGCGCCGCGGACGGGGCGCGCGTCGTCGTCGACGGACGCGACACCGCGGTCGACGGTGAGCCCGCCGGATTCTGGCTCGGGCCGACGCTGCTCGACCACGTGCAGCGCGACATGTCGGTCTACCGCGACGAAATCTTCGGTCCGGTGCTGTCGGTCGTGCGGGTGCCGACCTACGACGCCGCACTGGAGCTGGTCAACGACAACCCCTACGGCAACGGCACGGCGGTGTTCACCAACGACGGCGGCGCGGCACGCCGCTTCCAGCACGAGGTGGAGGTCGGCATGGTGGGCGTCAACGTCGCCATCCCGGTGCCGATGGCCTACTTCTCCTTCGGCGGCTGGAAGTGCTCGCTGTTCGGCGACACCCATGCGCACGGCGCGGAGGGCGTGCACTTCTACACCCGCGGGAAGGTCGTCACCACCCGCTGGCTCGATCCCAGCCACGGAGGCATCTCCCTCGGCTTCCCCACGAGCGACTGACGTCAGTGGTTCGCTACGGCGCCATGTTCGGCGCCGACCTCACCTTCCTCGGCGTCGAGCCGTGCGATCTCACCGACCCAGCGTCGTACGCCGATGCGGACGTCGTCATCGTCGGCGCGCCGTTCGACGGCGGCACGTCGCACCGGCCCGGAGCGCGTTTCGGGCCGCACGCGATCCGCGGAACCGACTACCTCGGCCACGACGGCTCGCGGCCGCACCTGGCGCTCCGCGTGGACCCTTTGCAGGAGCTGCGGGTCCGCGACGCCGGTGACGTGGAGATGCCGCCCGGCGACATCGAGCGGAGCCTGCAGGCCCTCGAAGTCGCGGTCGAGGCGGTCGCCGTGAGCGGCGCGATCCCGGTGGTGCTCGGCGGGGACCACTCGATCACCCTCCCGGACGTCACCGGCGTCGCCCGCCATCACGGGTTCGGCCGCGTCTCCGTGGTGCACTTCGACGCACACGCCGACACCGGCGACATCGAGTTCGGTTCGCTGTACGGCCACGGGCAGCCGATGCGCCGGCTGATCGAGTCCGGTGCAGCCCGCGGCGACCGCTTCCTGCAGCTCGGCCTGCGCGGCTACTGGCCGGCGCCGGACGTGCTCGACTGGATGGCCGCGCGCCGGATGCGGTCCTACGAGATGAGCGAGATCGGTGCGCGCGGCCTCGACGAATGCCTCGACGAAGCGTTCGGGACCGCCATGGACGACTGCTACGGGGTGTTCCTCTCCGTCGACATCGACGTCGTCGATCCTGGCATGGCGCCGGGCACTGGGACGCCGGAGCCAGGCGGGTTCACGTCACGGCAGCTCCTGGACGCCGTACGCCGGGTCGCGCTGGAGCTGCCGGTCGTCGGAGTCGACGTGGTCGAGGTGTCGCCGCCGTACGACCACGCGGACGTCACCGCGATGCTCGCGAACCGGGTGGTGCTCGAGGCGCTGTCCGGCATCTGCGCGCGGCGTCGTGGAGCGGAGTGGCTGCCCACCCGTCCGCTGCTGGAGCGGCAGTGACGAGACCAGCTCATTCGAGGAGGCTGTGATGCGCGTGCTCCTGGTCGGAGCCGGGGGTGTCGGATCGGCGATCACCAGGATCGCCGCCCGCCGGGAGTTCCTCGACACGATGGTGGTCGCCGATTACGACGAGCGGCGGGCGCAGCAGGCCGCCGCGGACGTCGTAACGACGGCCAGGGACTCTCGGTTCGTCCCGGCACGGGTGGACGCCTCCGACGAGGCGGCCGTCGTTGCGCTGCTGCGTGAGCATCGCTGCGACGTGCTGCTCAACGCCACCGATCCACGTTTCGTCATGCCGCTGTTTCGGGCTGCCCTCGAGGCGAAAGCGCACTACCTGGACATGGCGATGTCGCTGTCCCGACCGGACCCCGAGGCGCCGTACGAACGCATCGGGGTGAAGCTCGGCGACGAGCAGTTCGCCCTGGCGGGCCGGTGGGAGGACGCGGGCCGGCTCGCACTGGTGGGCATGGGCGTAGAGCCGGGGCTGTCCGACGTGTTCGCCCGCTACGCCGCCGACCACCTGTTCTCGGCCATCGACGAGGTCGGTGTGCGCGACGGCGCCGACCTGACGGTCGACGGCTACGCCTTCGCGCCGACGTTCTCCATCTGGACCACCATCGAGGAGTGCCTGAACCCGCCGGTGGTGTGGGAACGTGACCGCGGCTGGTACACCACCGAGCCCTTCAGCGAGCCCGAGGTGTTCGACTTTCCCGAGGGCATCGGGCCGGTCGAATGCGTCAACGTCGAACACGAGGAAGTGCTGCTCGTCCCCCGGTGGGTCGACGCGCAGCGCGTGACGTTCAAGTACGGGCTCGGGGAGGAGTTCATCGGCGTACTGCAGACGCTGCACAAGCTCGGGCTGGATCGCACCGATCGGGTGCGAGTGGGCGGCGTCGAGGTCTCCCCCCGCGACGTGGTGGCCGCCTGCCTGCCCGATCCGGCGACGCTCGGCGACCGCATGCACGGCCGCACCTGTGCGGGCACCTGGGTCACCGGCACCGGGAAGGACGGCTCGCCGCGGGAGGTCTACCTCTACCACGTCGTCGACAACGCGTGGTCGATGAGCGAGTACGGCAGCCAGGCCGTTGTCTGGCAGACCGCCGTCAACCCGATGGTCGCGTTGGAGCTGCTGGCCGCCGGCACCTGGACCGGGGCCGGGGTGCTCGGGCCGGAGGCGCTCGATGCCGTACCTTTCCTCGACCTGCTGACGGCGTACGGATCCCCCTGGAGGTTGCAGGAGCGGTGAACCGGCCGCGGCGAGTGGGAGACTGAGCGGGTGCGCGACGTCATCCTGCTCGGGTCGACCGGCTCGGTCGGTACCCAGGCCGTCGACGTCATCAGCCGCAACCCCGACCGGTTCCGGGTGGTGGGGCTCGCCGCGGGGGGCGAGCGTGTCGACGTCCTCGCCCGGCAGGCGCTCGACCTCGCCGTCGAGGTGGTCGCCGTGGCCCGCGCCTCCGCCGCTCAGGACCTGCAGCTGGCGGTGTACGCCGCCGCGCAGGCTCGCGGCTACTCGGCGGGAGAGTTCCGGCTGCCGAAGATTCTCGCCGGACCGGACGCTGCCGCCGAAGTCGCCGGCTGGCCGTGCGACGTCGTACTCAACGGTATGACGGGGTCGGTCGGTCTCGCCCCTACCCTCGCCGCGCTCGACGCCGGTCGCACCCTGGCCCTGGCCAACAAGGAGTCGCTCATCGTCGGCGGTCCGCTGGTCACCGCGCGCGCACGCCCCGGCCAGATCGTGCCGGTCGACTCCGAGCACTCCGCGCTCGCCCAGTGCCTGCGCGCCGGTACGCCGGATGAGGTAAGTCGGCTCGTCCTCACCGCAAGCGGCGGTCCTTTTCGTGGGCGCTCCCGCGACGAGCTCGCCACGGCGACCCCGGAGGAGGCCCTCGCCCATCCCACCTGGGACATGGGTCCGGTCGTCACCGTCAACTCCGCGACGCTGGTCAACAAGGGGCTCGAGGTCATCGAAACCCACCTGCTCTTCGACATCCCGCTGGATCGGGTCGCCGTCGTCGTCCACCCGCAGTCGGTGGTGCACTCCATGGTCGAGTACGTCGACGGCTCCATCATCTGTCAGGCCAGTCCGCCGGACATGCGGCTGCCCATCGCGCTGGCCCTTGGTTGGCCCGACCGGGTGCCTGGCGCGGCGGCGAGTTGCGACTGGACGACGGCGGCCCGCTGGGAGTTCACTCCGCTGGACGAGGAGGCGTTCCCTGCCGTACGGCTGGCGCGTGCGGCCGGTGCCGCCGGCGGGACCGCCCCCGCGGTCTACAACGCGGCCAACGAAGAGTGTGTGACGGCGTTCCTCACCCACCGGCTGCCGTTCACCGGCATCGTCGACACGATCTCCGACGTCCTCGCCGAGCACGAGGACGAGCAACGCGGCGAAACCGGCGGGAACTCATTGACGCTCGACGATGTTCTTCACGCCGAGCGGTGGGCCCGGCGCCGCGCTCGGGAGCTGGCCGGGACGACCTCGGGGAGCGGCACCACATGACCATGGCCATCGGCGTGACCGTCTTCGTCGTCGGGCTGATCGTCTCCGTGATGCTGCACGAGGCGGGCCACTTCCTCTTCGCCCGCCGCTTCGGGATGAAGGCGACGAAGTTCTTCGTCGGGTTCGGCCCGACCCTGTGGTCCACCCAGCGCGGTGAGACCGAGTACGGCGTCAAGGCCATCCTCGCCGGCGGTTTCGTCAAGATCGTCGGGATGACCGAGCTGGAACCGGTCGCCGAGGAGGATCAGCCGCGGGCGTTCTACCGGCAACCCGCGCCGCAGCGCGCCGTGGTGCTGGCCGCTGGGTCCGTCACCCACTTCCTCATCGCCTTCGTCCTGCTGCTCGTCATCTTCTCCGGCACCGGACTTACGCAGCTGTCGACGACGATCGGAGGCATCTCCCCCTGTGTGCCGGAGGGGGAGAGCACGCAGTGCGCGGCGGGCGCCCCGGCGTCCCCGGCACAGGAGGCTGGGCTGCGCCCCGGCGATCGGGTCGTCTCGGTCAACGGGCAGCCGGTCGAGGAGTGGAGCGACTTCGTCGAGGCCACCCAGGCGAGTGCGGGATCCCCGCTCGCCCTCGTCGTCGAGAGAGACGGTGGACCGGTCACCCTGCGCCCGGAGCCGGTGGAGCGCACTCGCGGGGGCGAAGCCGTCGGCGTACTCGGAGTCACGGGGGAGCTCACGCAGGAGCGGGTGGGGCCGCTGACCGGGCTGGGCAAGGCGGCGGTCGGGCTGTGGGAGTTCAGCAGAGCCAGCGTCCTCGCGCTCGCCGCCATCCCGGCGGCCATCCCCGACCTGCTGGACGCCACGTTCGGTGACGGCGAGCGTTCCCCCGAGGGGCTGGTCGGACCCGTCGGCATCGGCCGGGTCAGCGGCGAGCTGCTTCAGGCCGACATCCCAGTCCTCGGACGGGTGGCCGACCTGCTGGCCCTGATTGCCGGCCTCAACGTGTTCATCGGCATCTTCAACCTGCTGCCGCTGCTGCCGCTGGACGGCGGACACCTCGGCGTGCTGCTGTTCGAGCGGACTCGCGCCTGGCTCTACCGGCTGTTCGGCCGTGCCGACCCGGGCCGGGTCGACCTCAACAAGCTGTTGCCGGTGGCCTATCTGTTCCTGTTTCTGCTCATCGGGTTGTCGGTGCTGCTGCTCTTCGCCGACATTGTCAACCCCGTCGATATCCCGCTGTAGACCTTGCTTCCCCAGCAGAAGGCGACTCGATGACCGTCTCTCTCGGCATGCCGGAGATCCCGCCGCGACCGCTCGCCGTACGCCGGAAGTCTCGGCAGATCCAGGTGGGCACCGTGCCGGTGGGCGGGGACGCGCCGGTGTCGGTGCAGTCGATGACGACGACGCAGACCGCCGACGTCAACGCGACGCTGCAGCAGATCGCCGAGCTGACCGCGACGGGATGCCAGATCGTGCGTGTCGCGGTGCCCGACACCGACGACGCCGCGGCCCTACCGGCCATCGCGCGCAAGTCGCAGATCCCGGTCATCGCCGACATCCACTTCCAGCCGCGCTACGTCTTCGCCGCCATCGAGGCCGGCTGCGCCGCCGTCCGCGTCAACCCGGGCAACATCAAGCGCTTCGACGACCGGGTGGGGGAAATTGCGCGGGAGGCGGCGGCGGCCGGCGTATCGATTCGCATCGGCGTCAACGCCGGGTCGCTAGACAAGCGGCTGCTCGAGCGCTACGGCCGGCCCACCGCGGAGGCGCTCGTCGAGTCGGCGCTATGGGAGTGCTCGCTGTTCGAGGAACACGGCTTTCGTGACATCAAGATCTCGGTGAAGCACCACGACCCGGTGGTGATGGTCAACGCCTACCGGTTGCTGGCGCAGCGCTGCGACTACCCCCTGCACCTGGGCGTCACCGAGGCGGGGCCGATGTTTCAGGGCACGATCAAGTCGGCCGTCGCCTTCGGTGCGCTGCTCGCCGAGGGGATCGGCGACACCATCAGGGTCTCGCTGTCCGCCCCGCCGGTCGAAGAAGTCAAGGTGGGCATCGCCATACTCGAGTCGCTCGGGCTGCGGGAGCGGGGGCTGGAGATCGTGTCCTGCCCTTCGTGCGGGCGGGCTCAGGTCGATGTCTACACCCTCGCCGAGCAGGTGACCGCGGGTCTGGAGGGACTGTCCGCGCCGCTGCGGGTGGCGGTCATGGGCTGCGTGGTCAACGGCCCGGGGGAGGCGCGCGAGGCCGACCTGGGCGTCGCGTCCGGCAATGGCAAGGGGCAGATCTTCGTCAAGGGCGAGGTCATCAAGACCGTGCCCGAGTCGCTGATCGTGGAGACCCTCATCGAGGAGGCCATGCGGTTGGTCGAGGCGATGGAGGAATCTGGCGGCGTACCCTCTGGCCAGCCGGAGGTCAGCGTCAGCTGAGCAGGGCGTCAGCTGACGCATACGTCAGCGGGGCATGCCTCCGGACGAAGCGTGGGCGGCTGGAGGGAGGGGCATGCTGCGCTCCGCGGCTCTCCGGGTGCTCGACGACGACGACCGGGACAGCGTGCTGGCCCTGCTCGATGCCGACCCGGCCGCCAACGTCTTCGTCGCCGCGCGGGTGCACGCCCAAGGGCTGGACCCGTGGCGGCTCGGCGGGGAGATGTGGGGGTGGACATCGCACGGCCGGGTGCGTGCGCTGTGTTACGCCGGCGCCAACTTCGTCCCGGTGGGCGACGACCCCCACGCCCTCCAGGCCTTCGCGGACCGCGCTCGTCGGCAGGGCCGGCGCTGCTCGTCACTCGTGGGCGAGACTGCGGCGGTCGGCCCGCTCTGGGAACTGCTCGAACCAGAGTGGGGACCGGCCCGCGACGTACGCCCTCACCAGCCGCTGATGGTGACGAGCAGGCCGTCCGGCGTAACACCGGATCCGCTGGTACGCCTGGTGCGCCCGGACGAGCTCGACACCCTCCTGCCGGCGTGCGTGGCGATGTTCACCGAGGAAGTAGGGGTCCCGCCGTCCGCGGCGGACCGCGGGGCAAACTATCGCGCCCGCGTCAACGAGCTGATCCTGCAGAAGAGGGCATACGCGCGGATCGAGGACGGCCGGGTGGTGTTCAAGGCCGAGTTGGGGGCGGTGACGCCGTACGCCTGCCAGGTGCAGGGCGTGTGGGTCGATCCGTCTCTGCGGGGTCGCGGGTTGTCCGTCGCGGGCATGGCGGCGGTGGTCGACCTCGCCCTCGCCGATGCGGCTCCGCTGGTCAGCTTGTACGTCAACGACTACAACGTGGCCGCGATCGCGGCGTACCGACGCGTCGGCTTTCGCGAAACCGGCACCTTCATGTCCGT
>Ga0136624_1000150_pt1 | contig 22659 bp, 27 predicted proteins | sample AntDrymUQ4692206_2_FD_104802 | JGI IMG/M metagenome (GOLD analysis project Ga0136624, IMG submission 104802) | Polar desert sand microbial communities from Dry Valleys, Antarctica - metaG UQ469 (22.06) | ecosystem: Environmental > Terrestrial > Soil > Desert | place: Antarctica: Dry Valley... | reverse complement strand
GGCACGCGCGTGATCTGCACGGCGTCCGTGGACGAGGAGGTGCCGCGCTGGATGCGGGGGAAGCGCCGCGGATGGGTCACGGCCGAGTACGGGATGCTGCCGGCCTCGACGGGTGAGCGAAAGCGGCGTGACGTCTCGAAGGGCCGGCCCGACGGACGGACGGTCGAGATCCAGCGGCTCATCGGCCGGGCGATCCGCGGCGTGGTGGACTTCGAGGGCCTCGGCGAGCGCACCGTCTGGCTCGACTGCGACGTCCTCGAGGCCGACGGCGGCACGCGCTGCGCCTCGATCACGGGCGCCTACGTGGCGCTCGAGCTCGCCCTCCAGGGGCTGATCGGCGAGGGGCTGCTGGAGTCGATGCCGCTCGACCAGTCCGTTGCCGCCGTGTCCTGCGGCGTGGTCGAGGGCACCGCCCTGCTCGACCTCGACTACCCCGAGGACTCGACCGCGGAGGTCGACATGAACGTGGTGATGGCCGGTGACGGGGGCCTCGTCGAGGTGCAGGCCACGGGTGAGCGCACCCCGCTGTCGCGCGCCTCGCTCGACGAGCTGCTGGTCCTCGCCGCGGGCGGCATCGAGCAGCTGCGCGAGGCCCAGCGCGCCTCGGCCGCGCCCCTGGCCGGCTGACAGCCCATCCGCCATGCGGCTCGTGCTCGCCACCCGCAACGACCATAAGCTGGCAGAGCTCGGCAAGCTGCTGGCCCCGCACGAGGTGGTGGCGCTCCCCGACGGCCTGCTGATGCCTCCCGAGGAGGGCCCCACGTTCGCCGACAACGCGATCGTCAAGGCGCGCGCCGCGGCCTCGGCCACGGGCGAGACGGCCGTGGCCGACGACTCGGGCATCGAGGCGGCCGCCCTCGGCGGCGCCCCCGGCGTGCGCTCGGCCCGCTACGCCGGCGAGCACGCCACCGACGCGGAGAACCTGGCGAAGCTCCTCGACGAGGTGCCGGCCGACGGTGACAGAAGCGTCGCGTACGTGTGCGCGCTGGCACTCGTGTGGGCGGCGGGCGGCGAGGAGGTCGTCGAGGGACGGTGCGAGGGGCGGCTGACCCACGACCCGCGCGGGAGCGGCGGCTTCGGGTATGACCCGGCGTTCGTTCCCGAGGAAGGCCCCGGGCCGGAGCCGGGGCGGACCATGGCCGAGCTGAGCGCGGACGAGAAGGACGCGATCAGCCACCGCGGGCGCGCCGCGCGGGCCTTGCTGGCGCGTCTGCGCGCCGGCCCGTCGAGCGCCTCCCGCGTGCGGGCGGGATCGCAATGAGGGACGCCGCGCGGGCCCTGCTGGCGCGTCTGCGCGCGGGACCCGGGCGCGGACGGTGATCGGTCCCGCGCGGGCCGTCGGACCGGCCGCACAGGCGCCCAGCAAGACGCGCGCGGCCGGGGTCTCGATTCTCTCCAACGCGATCCTGATCGCGCTCAAGCTGGCCGCGGGCGCGATCACCGGCTCGATCGCGATCATCACCGAGGCCGTGCACTCGAGCATCGACCTGCTCGCCGCGGTGATCGCCTACTTCTCCGTCCGCAAGGCCGACGAGCCGCCCGACGCCGACCACCCCTACGGGCACGCGAAGATCGAGAACCTGTCCGCGGCCATCGAGGGGATGCTGATCCTGGTCGGGGCGGGGATCATCGTCTACGAGGCCACCCGTCGCCTGGTCGACACACCCGCCGTCGAGTCGCTCGAGGTCGGGATCGCGGTGATCGGCTTCTCGGCGGTTGCCAACCTGGTCGTGTCGAGCTACCTCTACCGGCGCGCCGACGCCACGGAGTCCCCTGCGCTGGAGGGCGACGCCGCGCACCTGCGCACCGACGCCGCCACGTCGGGCGGCGTGTTCGTCGCGCTCGTCCTCGTCGAGGTCACCGGCGTCGAGGTTCTCGACCCGATCGTGGCCCTCGTGGTGGCCGTGGCGATCGTGGGGGCCGGGGTCCGCATCCTCGCCCGGTCGTCGCGCGTGCTGGTCGACGAGGTGCTTCCCGACGACGAGCTCGCCGCCGTGCGCGAGGCGATCGAGGCCAACGCGGCGTCGGAGCTGGTCGGGTTTCACAAGCTGCGCGCGCGCCGCGCGGGCAGCCGGCGATACGTGGACCTGCACGTGCAGTTCGCTGAGGACACCACCTTGAGCCGCGCCCACGAGATCAGCCACGAGCTGCAGGGGGCGATCCGCGGCCGGCTGCGAGGCGCGGACGTGCTGATCCACCTGGAGCCCGCGCAGCCGCGCAGCCGGTAGGCGGCCGAGGCGCCAGCCCTTCCGGCGGCGACCGACTGGCTCAGCGCAGGTTCACAGCGGCGGCCGCGCCCACGGCCAGGAGCACCCCAAAGTACCCGAGGTAGCCGTTTAGGAGCAGCAGCAGCGCGGCGATCAGGCAGATCGCGACGGTCACAAGCCACGACAGGCGGGACAGGGGCACGCCGGTATTGTGACCTCCATGGCAGGCGGCTCGCGCCCAACGGCCCCCCGGCCGCCCTCCGCGGGCGCCGGGTGAGCCTCGGGTCGCTTCGCCCGGAGGAGGCAGCCGAGCGTCTCGTCGAGATGTCGGTGGACGTGCGCTGCGCGGTCCTGGTCGACCCAGCGGGGGGCCTCGTGTCCACGAGCGAGCCCGACCGCGACCGGAGCCGGCGGCTCGCGGGACTCGCGCACGAGCTCATGACTACCGCCGACGCGGCCTCCGCCGGCCCGACCGACGCCGTCGAGGCGCAGACCGCCGGCGGCGCGGTGTTCGTGGCGCGCGACGCCCGCTTCGCGTTCGCCTGCGTCGCGCGCCGGCTCGCTTTGCCCGCGCTCGTGCTCTATGACCTGCGCCAGGTCCTCGCCGCGCTGGAGGGCTCGGCGTGAAGGAGCAGCCGAGGGGGCCGTTCGGGCGGGCCACGGCCGTCGCCGAGGGAGTGGCCGCCGCGGTGCGCCGCCGCCAGCGCGACCGCGAGCCGCGGGTGATCATGCACCTCGGCCCGGGCCGCCCGCACCTGCTCGCCCCGGGCGCCAAGGGGCACGACTCGGTACTCGACCGCGCTGAGCGGATGGTCGCGCTAGTGGAGGAGGCCGAGCTCCCGCCGCGCGCGCCCTGAAGCCGGCTGGAGGATCGGGACGAGTTCGCAATATGCGGCAAAGCGGTCCTCGAACCCGCGTGGCGAGCGGGGTCGGGCGACCATTGTCCGCGCCCGTTGTTAGGTTCGGCGGACTGTCAGAGTCCCCGCTGAAGGAGGAGAACGTGACGAAGTCAGAATTCGTCGATCAGGTGTCATCGGAGTCAGGGCTGTCCAAGGGCGACGCCGGAGAGGCCGTGGACGCGGTGCTCCAGGTCATCGAGGACACCCTCAAGCGCGGGGGCGAGATCAGCTTCACGGGCTTCGGAAAGTTCTCCGTCGCCGATCGCGGCGCCCGCCAGGGCGTCAACCCGCAGACGGGCGAGAAGATTCAGATCGCAGCGAGCAAGGTGCCGCGGTTCTCGGCCGGCTCAGCGTTGAAGAAGTCGGTCAAGGGCGGTTAGGCGTCCAGGCGTTCGAGAGCCAAGCCCGGCAAGGAAGAGGGGAGCCCGTAGTGCTACGCGCACGGCGTTCCCGATGACGTAGCCGGCGCCGGTTATCGGGCGCCTGCACTTCGCTGACCGGCTCGCGGCCCTCGTCGAGGAGCGCCGCAGCCGCGTCGTGCTCGGGCTCGACCCCGACCCGGCGGCGCTGTGGCCGGTGGCGCTCGAAGGGGAAGGGACGGCCGCGCGCGGCGGGCCGGTGGCCGAGCGCGGTGGGCCGGTGGCCGAGCGCGGTGAGCCGGCGGCCGTGTCGGCCGCCCGAGCCGTCGCCCGCCACTGCGCCGCGGCGATCGACGCCGCAGGGCCGGCCTGCGTCGCCGTCAAGCTCCAGCTCGCCTGCTTCGAGCGCCTGGGCGCCCCGGGCTGGGCCGCGCTGGAGGCGGTCCGTGACGACGCCCGCGCCGCGGGGCTGCTCGTGATCGCGGACGCCAAGCGCGGCGATGTCCCCGTCACGGCGAAGGCCTACGCGCAGGCGCTGGTGGGCTCCACGCCGACCCCCTTCGGCCCGGTCGGGGGCTTCGCCGCCGACGCGCTGACGGCGAACCCCCTGCTGGGCCGCGACTCGCTGGATCCGCTGATCGACGCCGCGCGCGCGGGCGGCGCCGGCGTGTTCGTGCTCGTGAACACCTCGAACCCCGGCGCGTCGGACCTCCAGGACCTCGACACCCAGGGCGCGCCGCTGTACGAGCGCCTTGCGCAGATGGTCGACGCCGCCGGGCAGGGGCACGTCGGCGATTGCGGGCTCTCGCTTGTCGGAGCGGTCACGGGGGCGACTCGGCCCGAGCGACTCGCGCGCCTGCGTGGGCTGATGCCCCGCGCGATCTTCCTCCTGCCCGGGGTCGGGGCCCAGGGCGGCGCCCCGGCCGCGCTCGCGCCTGCGTTCACGCCTCATCCCGCCGCCGGACTGGTGACGGCCTCGCGCTCGATCGTCGACGCCCATCAGGTGCGGGGGGGCGAGCCGGCCGCAGCAGCAGCCGGCTCGGCGCAGGAGCTTCGGGCGCTCACGTGGAATCAGTAGTCGCCCCCCGAGGCGCGAGAGGCGGCCGAAGCGCGAGCGGCCGACTCTATCCTCAGGCCCCGGATCCAGCCCGATGCCCGACAACAGACGCCGAACCCCAGCCCGACTGATCGCCCCGATCGCGCTGCTGGCCTTCGCGTTCGCGCTCTTCACGGTGCTGAGCGACTCGGGCGGGACCGGCGGGGAGTCGGAGACTGCGGGCCAGAGCGCCTCGGAGTCCGCCGAGCCTGCGACCGAGGAAGAGCGGGATGCGCCCGCCCGCCCGCGCCGGCGGGCGACCTACACGGTGAAGGTGGGCGACTCCCTGGGCCTGATAGCGGGGAAGACGGGCGTGGAGGTGGAGGACCTCGAGGATCTGAACCCCGACGTCGACGCCCAGGCCCTGAGACCGGGCCAGAAGCTCAAGCTCCGCGAGTGAGGGTCCGGCCTCGGCTCACCGCGCTGGCCCTGGCGCTGTGCGCGCTCGTGTTGACGTTCGGCACTGCGGAGCGCGCGGACGCCCGGGCCACGCCGAGCCCGCCCGAGCTCTCGTCCGCGTCGGCGGCGATCCTGATCGACGCCCGCGACGGGTCGGTCATCCTGGGCAAGCGTCCCGCCGCCCGCCGCTCGGTGGCGAGCACCACGAAGCTGATGACCGCGCTGCTCACGCTCGAGCGCGCGGAGCCCGACGACGTCATCACCGCACCTGCGTACGACGCGCTCCCGGTGGAGTCGAAGATCGACCTGCGCACCGGTGAGCGCATGCGAATCGACGACCTGCTCGAGGCACTGCTGCTCGAGAGCGCGAACGACGCCGCCGTCGCCCTCGCCGAGGGCGTCGCCGGCTCCCGGCCGGCGTTCGTGGCCGCGATGAACGCACGAGCAGAGGAGATCGGGCTCGAGGACACGAGCTATGCCAACCCGATCGGATTGGACGATCCGGCCAACTTCTCCTCCGCGCGCGACCTCGCCGACCTCGCCCGCCGCCTGCTGCGAAAGCCGCGCTTCGCCTCGGTGGTCGACTCCCCCAGCGCGACGCTCGAGAGCGGCGACCGAACCCGCGTGGTGGAGAACCGCAACTCGCTCGTCGCCGGGTATGACTTCGTCGACGGCGTGAAGACGGGCCACACCCTCGGGGCCGGCTACGTGCTCGTGGGGGCGGCGTCGGGGCGGCTCGGCACGGAGGTCGTGAGCGTCGTGCTCGGCGAGCCCAGCGAAGCGGCGCGCGATGCGGACACGCTCGCGCTGCTGCGCTACGGGCTGTCGTTGTTTCGCCGCGTGCGCGCGCTCGACGGCGAGGAGCAGCTCGCGCGCGCGGCGATCGCCCACCACGACGGCGAGGTGGCGCTGCGGGCTGCGAACGACCTGTTCCTCGTCGCGCGGCGCGGCCAGCGGGTGACCACCGAGGTCGACGCGCCCCAGGAGCTGGAGGGTGAGCTGGCGGCGGGGGAGAGGGTGGGGTCCGTGGCCGTGCTGCGGGGCGGTCGAGTGGTACGCCGGGTCGCCCTCGTGACCGCGGCCAAGGTGCCCGGCGCCGGCCCGCTGCGCCGGCTCAGCGACGATTTCGGGCTGACCGTGCCCGCGCTCGGCCTGCTGCTGCTGCTGCTGCTCGGCGCCGGCGGAGGTGCGGCCGCGCTGGTCGTGCGCGGGCGGCGGCGGCCACCCGCAGCCGCGAGCGTCGCCGCGCCGCCGGTGGACTCGGAGTCCGACCGCGAAGCCCGCCGCCGGGCCCGTGAGCGCGAGCGTCAACTCGACTAGGCGGTCGATTCTGCGTCAGGGAGCCCGTGCGCCGGGGACCGCGCCGAGGAGAGCCTGGGACCGCGCCGAGGAGGAGGCCATGTGCCCCAAGGACCCTGGGTGCCCAGGATCCGGTGTGTCTCAGTTTGAAGTTGGCGGGCGGGAGAGCGTGCGGGTACGCTCCCAGATGTGGCCGATCTGAACAAGCTGGCCTCTCGCATCGTCAAGGAGTCCACCGACCCCGACGAACGGGCCGAGACGCCAGCGCAGACCAACGGCAGGGCCGGCGGTCTGAAGGGCGGCAAGGCGAGGGCGGCCAAGCTCTCCCCAAGAGAGCGGTCAGAGATCGCCCGGAAGGCGGCGCAGGCGCGCTGGAGCAGCTAGAAGAGACTGGGAGGCGCGTCTGCCTCTGGCGGCGGGGGTTCGTTCGGAATCTGCGTCTTGCCGGTTCGTCGGAGCAAGAAGTCTCTGAACTTAGGTGCGGTGTATTCGTACTGCCCTTTGCGAATCCGGTAGAGCACCCCGCTCTCAACTAGGCGACCGAGCAACACGTTGATGTTGGCGGGCGTCTTGCTGATGGCGGCATTGAGATCCCCGACCACCAGCGGCGGGTAATCGCAGTCCGCGGTCGCTACGAGCACGTCCTGTTCCGCTGGGGTAAGGGTGGCGAGACGGGGGTCGTAGAAGTCAAGATCGAGCCGCTGATAAATGCCTGGTCGCGCAGCGTCGAGCAGAGGCCTGTTTAGCCGGATTGTGCCTGCCGCATCCGCGGCGTCCCACAGCTCAGCCCCCCAAAGCTGAATGAAGTAGGGGTACCCCTCGACCTCTTCTACGGCGATTTCTACGAGGTCGGAATCGATCTCCACTGGTGAATCGGTTTCGTCGGCGGGCTTTACGAACGCTTCCCTAGCCTCGTTCGGTTGCAGCGAACCGATCTCCTCGCCCCGGAACATCCGTTCCGTGTACGACCGAGCGCGTAGGAGGTTTCCAGTCAGAGTAGGCAGGCCGCACAGCACTAGCCCCAGCGGCAATTCGGCTTTCTGAAGTGCTACGACCGATGAAATTAGGAGAGACAGCGGGTGCTCGCCCGCACGTCGGTTGTGTTCGTCCCGAACAACCTGCGCCTCGTCAAGGAGAAGCACGAACCCGCTGTGGCCTTTCTGCACGGCCATCTCTACAACCTCGAAAAGAGCGCGGGTCAGGTCCTCTCTTCCCGTGTCTGAGAACGGCTGATACGTAAGCGAGAAGTCCCCCCACCCGAGTCCCAGGGTTCCGGCTTGCCGAGCCGCTGTACCCACGGCCCTTCTTAGCCGCTCGGTCCGGGAGAGCTTCTGGCGAGTCGTCTCTAGGGCCTTAGTAAGCGCGTCTACCAGGGCGTCATCGCCGTTGTGCCCGGGCTGTAGTTCCAGCGAGGCACTTGCCCAAGCAGTGTCCTCAGCGACCCTCGCAAACTCTCCGAGAAGAACAGTCTTGCCAACTCCACGGAGGCCCGTGAGGCGCATATTTGCAGGCTGTTCGGGTGCGGCCCGCAATAGGGCGCGGAAGCGCCGTAGGGGTACATCACGGCCGGCCAGGTGCAACGGTCGAGTGCCGACGCCAGGGCGATACGGGTTCTTTCCTAAAGCTTGGGTCATAAAGAGAAGTCTGTTAGGTCGCCTAAGCCTAACACGAAACTCTTTAGGTCTCCCGCGCCGGGTTCCGTCCCCATCCCTCAAGCATAATACTCAGTATGAATCGGTTGCCACTCGAACGCCGCGCCCTCATCCTGGGCCTGCTGACCGAAGGCAACAGCATGCGCGCCACCAGCCGGATCGCTGGCGTGTCGATCAACACCGTCACCAAGCTCCTGGTGGACGTAGGGGCAGCCTGCGCCGAGTACCAGGACCGGGAGCTACGGAACCTTCCCTGCACCAACGTCCAGGCCGACGAGAGCTGGGCCTACTGCTACTCCAAACAGAAGAACGTCCCCGAGGAACACCAGGGCACGGTCGGCTACGGCGAAGTGTGGACGTGGACGGCGATCTGCGCCGACACGAAGCTAGTGCCCTCCTGGTTGGTGGGAGAGCGCACGATTGACGACGCCTACGTGTTCATGCAGGACCTCAAGAGCCGGCTGCCCAACCGGGTCCAGCTCACCACTGACGGCTATACCCCGTATTGGACCGCCGTGGGCCTCACCTTCGGCCGGGAGATCGACTTCGCGCAGCTACAGAAGCTCTACGGGGCGGACCCGAACGTGGCGGGGACGACGCGCTACAGCCCCGCCGTCTGCACAGGAACCAAGACGCGGATCATGCGCGGCAACCCGGACCCGGCGAAGATCAACACGTCCTACGTGGAGCGCCAGAACCTCACGATGAGGATGGGGATGCGCCGCTTCACGCGCCTGAGCAACGGGTTCTCCAAGAAGGTCGAGAACCTCGCCCACGCCGTCAGCCTTCACTACATCCACTACAACTTCGTGAGGCCCCATAAGACGCTCAGCAAGCCTTACGCGACCACTCCAGCGATGGCCGCGGGAGTGGCCGATCACGTCTGGTCGCTGGCCGAAGTAGCCCAACTTTCAAACTGAGACACCACCCAGGATCCTGGGGCGGAGCAAGGGATCGCGGCGGTCGAAGCCGGCGCTTCACGCCCTCGCGCCCGGAGCCCGGTGGGGCGTCTTGTCGGTGCTGAGCACTGAAAACCCGCCCCGCTGAGGCCGGCGGCAAGGGGTTGTAGGCGATACCGCCTACAAGGCGCCCCAACGCCCCAGCCCCTTGCCTGAGATACCCAGGCCTCGCTCAACGGGCGCTGGCTGCGGCCGACCGGTCGGCTCCTCGCCCGATGGCGGCGATCACCCGCCCGGCGGCCCGCTCAACCCTCCGATCCTGGTCGAGCGAGGGGTCGTACGCGGTCACAGCCGCGGCGAGCACCGGCGCGTGCCTGAAGACAAGCTCCACCGACCGCTCGAGCACCGCGAGGCTCAGCCCGCCGGACGCCGCGAACCTGTTGGCGCGTCCCTCGGAGGAGTCGAGGGCGTCGAGGTCGATGTGCAGATACACCCCGTCCACTCGGCCGGCCAGGGCCGCCAATGCGCCCGAGAGCCCATCCTCGCGCAGCTCGCCTCCCTCGAAGCGCACCAGGTGCGAGGCCTCCAGCGAGGGCCGCTGGTAGTCCTCCACGTCGCGCACGCCGACAAGCACGACGTCATTCTCCGCCACAGCAGCGAAGCCGGGAATCGTCTCCCGCAGGTGCTTCCAGCCGCTGCCCGTGAGCACGGCAAGGCCCATCGCGTCGAGGAAGCCGAGGCTGCGGTCGGGTGTGTCGAAGTCCGGGTGCGCGTCGAACCAGACCACGCCGAGCCGGCGGCCCGACTCGCGAGCGCCGCCGACGGTTCCCAGGCAGCTGATGCAGTTGCCCGCCAGCACCAGGGGGAAGGCATCGGCGTCCACGGCGTTGCGTACGGCTCGTGCGAGCCGGCGGTCGCTCTCGGCGATCCGCACCATCTCGGGCTCGCTGGGGTCCGGAGCCTCGATCTCCTCGGTCTTCACCTCCCATCCCGTCGCCGTCAGGTCGTCCCAGATGGCGGTGGAGCCGAGCAGCCGTTTCGGACCGGCGCCCATGTCGATTCCCTCCAGACCGTTGTGGAACGGATGGCTCAGGACGTGTAACGCGCGGCGCACGGGCGCGACGCTACTCATTGCCAGAGAGGGCGCACTTGCGATCGCGACTAGCCTCTGACGGGAGTGATCATCACCGTCACCCTCAACGCGGCGATCGACAAGACGCTCGCCGTGCCCAACTTCCGCCTCGGCCGGCGCCACCGCGCCGTGGAGCAGACATCCATGGCCGGGGGAAAGGGGGTCAACGTGGCGCGGGCGCTGAAGGCCATCGGCCAGCCCGTGATCGCCACCGGCCTCGCCGGCGGCCCGACCGGCACGCGCATCATCGAGCAACTCACCGAGGAGGCCATCCTCAACGACTTCGTGCGGATCCGGGAGGAGTCGCGCATGTCCACGGCGGTGGTCGATCCGACCTCCGGCGAGCAGACCGAGATCAACGAGCGCGGCCCGGCGGTGTCGGAGGCCGAGCTGGAGCTGTTCGTGGACAAGCTGCTCTACCTGGCCCAGGGAGCCGCCATGTGCGTCTTCTCGGGAAGCCTCCCGCGCGGCGTCGCCCCGGGCCTCTACGCCCGCCTGGTCACCGAGCTGCACCGGCTCGAGGTGACGAGCGTGCTCGACTCCGAGGGCGAGCCGCTGCGCCTGGCCACGCGGGCGGGGCCGAGCATCCTCTCGCCCAACGAGCTGGAGGCCGAGGAGCTGGTGGGCCACGAGTTCGCCGACGAGGACGACCGCCGCACGGCGGTCCGCGAGATGGTGAGCATGGGCGCCCGCGAGGCGCTCATGACCCTGCCCGATGGCTGCCTGGCCTTCGTCGGTGACGACGCCGACGCCACGCGGCCCCGCCGGCTCTGCCGCGCGACACTCGACCCGCTCGAGTCGGTCTCCTCGGTCGGGTCGGGCGACGCGTTCCTGGCCGGCTGGGTCGCCGCGCGCTACGACGGGCGTGACGACCTCGACTGCCTGCGCTTCGGTGTCGCCTGCGGCGCCGAGTCGACCCAGCACTTCGGCGCCGGCGTGATCGACCGGCGCGAGGTCGCGCGTCTGATGGACGAGGTCCAGCTCGACGTGGTCGACGCCGGCGCCGTTCCGCTGCAGACCTGACCCCGCGGGCGCGGAGGCGTCTTTCCTCGATCTACCCGTCGCGGGGCCTCGACCCGCGCAAGCCCCGGTGAGCAGCTACCGGGCGCGGGGGACGCGTGACAGCCTTTCGAGGGTCGCATGACCGCCACAACCGTGTCCGGGCGCCGAAGTCGCGCTTGCTACGGTCCCTTCCCCACCGTCCGCTCGCGAACCTAGGATGCCGCCATGGAAGTAGAGATCGGTAGGGGCAAGAAGGGCCGTCGGGCCTACGGCTTCGACGACATCGCCGTCGTCCCGTCGCGCCGCACGCGCGACCCCGACGAGGTCGACATCTCCTGGGAGCTCGGCCTATACCAGTTCAAGCTGCCGCTGCTCGCGTCGGCCATGGACGGGGTCGTCTCGCCGCGGACCGCGGGCGCAGTCGGCAAGCTCGGGGGGCTCGCCGTGCTCAACCTCGAGGGCGTCTACTCGCGCTACGAGGACGCCGAGGAGCAGCTCGCGCGCATCGCGGGCTTCGACGCCGCGGACGCCACCGGCGAGATGCAGCGCATCTACGCCGCTCCCGTCGACAAGGACCTGATGGTGCAGCGCATCCGCGAGATCAAGGACCAGGGCGTCGTGTGCGCCGCGTCGCTGACCCCCCAGCGCGTGCGCACGCACTACGAGGCGGCGCTCGAGGCAGGGCTCGACATCCTCGTCATTCAGGGCACGGTGATCTCGGCCGAGCATGTCTCGATGGACGAGTCGCGCCCGCCGCTCAACCTGAAGGAGTTCACCCGCGAGGTGCCCGTGCCGGTGGTGGTCGGCGGCTGTGCCTCCTACGCCGCGGGCCTGCACCTCATGCGCACGGGAGCGAAGGCCGTCCTGGTCGGCGTCGGCCCCGGTGCCGCGTGCACCACGCGCGGCGTGCTCGGCGTCGGCGTGCCCCAGGCCACGGCTATCGCCGACGTGGCCGCCGCGCGCTCGCAGAACATGCTGGAGACCGGCGAGTACGTGAACGTGATCGCCGACGGCGGCATGCGCAACGGCGGCGACATCTCGAAGGCGTTCGCCTGCGGGGCGGACGCGGTGATGATCGGCTCGCCGCTGGCACGCGCCTACGAGGCGCCCGGCCACGGCTATCACTGGGGCATGGCCACGTTCCACCCCGACCTGCCCCGCGGCGCCCGGGTGAAGACGACCCAGAACGGATCGCTGGAGCAGATCCTGCTCGGTCCCGCCCACGAGAACGACGGAACGTTCAACCTCATGGGCGCCCTACGCACGTGCATGGCCACGTGCGGCTACTCGGACATCCGGGACTTCCAGCGCGCCGAGGTGGTGGTGGCGCCGTCGCTCCAGACCGAAGGCAAGCAGCTCCAGCGCGATCAGGCCATCGGGATGGGCGCCCAGTCCGCGGCCAAGGCCGCACCGGCGGCCGACGGCGTCGTCAACGGCTCCGGTCCGGCACCGGCCGATCCGGCTCTCGTCGAGTAGTGGAGGCAGCGCGGGCCGTCGAAGTACCGGAGATTCCTCCGGACGCGGCTGCGACCCACGAAGAGGTGCTCGTCCTCGACTTCGGTGGGCAGTACTCGCAGCTGATCGCCCGCCGCGTGCGCGACTGCGGGGTGTTCAGTGAGCTGCTGCCCCACCACGTTGATCTCGACGAGGTTCGTCGGCGCCGGCCGAAGGGGCTGATCCTCTCGGGCGGCCCCGCGTCGGTCTACGCCGACGGCGCCCCCGCGCTGCGTCCCGAGCTGCTCGAGCTCGGGGTTCCTGTGCTGGGCATCTGCTACGGCATGCAGGCGATGGTGCTGGGCCTGGGGGGACGAGTCGACAAGGCCGAGGTCGGCGAGTTCGGCCGCTCGCGGCTGACCGTCCACGAGCCCGGCCACCTACTGGAGGGACTGCCGGACGAGCAGAGCTGCTGGATGAGCCACCGCGACACCGTGTACGCGCCGCCCGTGGGCGCGACGGCGCTCGCGTCGTCAACGGAGTCCCCCGTGGCTGCCTTCGAGGACGTCGGCCGTGGCCTCTACGGCATCCAGTTCCACCCCGAGGTGGTGCACACCCCCTACGGCACGCAGATCCTCACCCGCTTCCTCCAGGATATCTGCGGCGCTGCGATGGAGTGGAATGCCGCGTCTGTGGCCGAGGAGCAGATCCGCCGGATCCGCGAGCAGGTGGGCGAGGGCCACGTGATCTGCGGGCTCTCGGGCGGCGTCGACTCCTCCGTCGCGGCGCTGCTCGTCCACCGGGCGGTCGGCGACCAGCTGACCTGCGTCTTCGTGGACCACGGGCTGATGCGAAAGAACGAGGGCGAGCAGGTGGTCTCCGCGTTTCGCGACGTGTTCAAGGTGCCGCTCGTGGCCGTCGACGCCGAGGAGCGCTTCCTCGAGCGCCTGCGCGGAGCCACCGAGCCCGAGCGCAAGCGAAAGATCATCGGCGGGGAGTTCATCCGCGTCTTCGAGGAGGAGGCTGCGAGGCTCGACGACCCCCGCTACCTTGTGCAGGGCACGCTCTACTCGGACGTGATCGAGTCGGGCGGCGGGACCGGCGCAGCCACGATCAAGTCCCACCACAACGTGGGCGGCCTCCCGGAGGATCTCGAGTTCGAGCTGGTCGAGCCGCTGCGCTCGCTGTTCAAGGACGAGGTGCGCCAGGTCGGCCTCGAGCTGGGCCTGCCCGAGAAGCTCGTCTGGCGCCAGCCGTTCCCGGGGCCCGGGCTCGGCATCCGCATCGTCGGCGGCGAGGTCACCAAGGAGCGCCTGGAGATCCTGCGCGACGCCGACTACGTGCTCCAGGACGAGATCCGCCAGGCCGGCCTCTACCGCGAGCTGTGGCAGTCCTTTTGCGTGCTGCCCGGCGACCTGCGCACGGTCGGCGTGCAGGGCGACGAGCGCACCTACGGCTACGTGGTCGTGATCCGCGCGGTCACCTCAGACGACGCGATGACCGCCGACTGGGCGCGGCTGCCCTACGACCTGCTGGAGCGGATCGCCTCGCGCATGATCAACGAGATTACCCACGTGAACAGAGTCGTGCTGGACATCACGTCGAAGCCGCCGGGGACGATCGAGTGGGAGTGACCTCTACGGTGCGGCTGCGGGCAGCACCCCGACGTCGAGCCGCCGTGCCGTGGTGGCGAGCGCCTGGTCGAAGGTGGCCATCGACGCGGCGTGGCGGAGCGCGGTGTCCAGGACGCAGCAGTCGGGCAGCTTGAGGCCGGTCCTGGCCCGCAAGCGCGCCAGCCGCAGCGGCTCGTCCCCCGGGCGGTCCGCATCCTCTATGCCGGCGGCGCGCAGGTCGGCGAGCATCTGGTCATCGCGACCGATCCTCGCACCGCCCACGAGCACCTCGGCGAGCGTGAGGCCGTGCGCGATGAGTCGCTCTCCGGCCATATCGCTCAGGAGACGGGTGGCCGCGTCGTGGTGCGCGTCTTGCGCAGACAGATGGGCGATGAGGATGCTGGCGTCGAGGGCGATCACTCGGGCCAGTCGCGGCGCAGCTCGGCGAGGTAGTCGGCGGTGAAGGCGTCGCCGTACTTCCCGCTGCTGGCTTCGACCGCCTTCCTCCGCCGGCGGGCATCGTCGCCGTCGGCTGCCTCGAGCGCGGCGCCGCCCGCGTCGACGAGGCGGCGCAGCAGCTTGGACCGCGCCTCACCCGGCCAGCGCCGGGCGGCCAAGTCGATTGCGCGGGCGACCGCGGGCGTCTCGGTGACCTGATGGCGCGGACGCGTGGTCGGCACGAACGCAGTGTACCACCACGACGGTTTGTGGGTCACCGTCGTCGCGCCGGGAATCATCGGACTCGGGGCTAGGCTCCACGGCATGTCAGGACCCCGTCGGATCTCGCGCTTCGGCCTTGTCAACTGCTACCTCGTGGACGAAGACGACGGGCTCACGCTCGTCGACACGATGCTCCCCGGCAGCGCGAAGCGGATCCTCGCGGCTGCAGAGGGAATCGGGAAGCCGATCGTCCGCATCGTCTTGACGCACGCTCACGGTGACCACGTCGGCTCGCTGGACGCGCTGGCGGCGAGGTTGCCCGGCGTCGAGGTCTCGATCACGGCGCGCGACGCGCGGCTGCTCGCCGGCGACAAGACGCTCGACTCGGATGAGCCCGATGACAAGCTGCGCGGCAGCTATCCCGGCACCACGACGCGGCCGGGCCGCACGCTGGAGGCGGGCGAGCGGGTGGGGTCGCTCGAAGTGGTCTCGGCGCCCGGCCACACGCCCGGCCACGTCGCCCTGCTTGACACGCGCGACCGGACGCTCCTATGTGCAGACGCTTTCTCCAGCCTCGGGGGGCTGGCGACGTCGGCGAAGCCCAACCCGCGCTTTCCGCTTCCCGGGCTTGCCACCTGGCATCGGCCGAGGGCGCTCGAGAGCGCCCGTGCGCTGCGCGCGCTGAAGCCCGCGCGCCTCGCGCCTGGACACGGGCGCGTCGTCGCTGAACCGCTCGCGGAGATGGACGCCGCCATTGCGAGGGTGCGCTGACGCCGCCATGGTTCCGCGGAGCCGGCGACCACCTGATTGGGGTAGTGCTGCCGTCAGCTGGTGCCGACGCGTGCGGTTCGACCCCGACGCCCGCTACCGCGCCAGCGCTTCGGTCGGCACGACGTAGAACTCGTCGCCGGAGCTTTCCTGCTGACGCGGTCGCGCCCCCAAACCCTTTCGGTAATAGGCGGGGGTCCTGTCCACGTGCCCTCCGTGGGCCGTAACCCACTTCGAGACCACGTCGGGATCGCCGCCAGCCGCTTCTACTCGGGAACGCAGGATGGCAACCGTGTCCGGTGTCCGGTCGATCCAGCCTGATGGCTGCACGGAGATCAGGAGTGCTCGTACCTTGTCGTCATTCACATTGCATAGAGTCGCACGCGGAGGGGGCCGGCCGGGAAACGTCGGAGCTGGGCCGTACGGTGACGCGCGATGATTCCGGCGGCTGGCGGAGGTCGCCTGGCCGCTGAAGGGCGGTCGAACTCCGAGATCGCCCAGGAGTTCCACGTGCGCACGAAGACGATCGAAACGCACCTGGGCAGCGCCTACCGCAAGCTCGAGCCGGCCGGTCGCGGGGACACGTGGACAGCTCGCGGAGGCCCTCTCGCACGAGGCTTGAGCGCCGGCGTGCTGCTCAGCGCCCGCCAGGCGCGAGCGGGTTCTCCCAGCGCACCTCGGTGAAGAGCGCGAAGTCGGTGTCGGCGGAGCAAACGGTCAGCCCGTGCTCCAGGGCGAGGGCCGCGAGCTGGGCGTCGGTCATGAGGTCGCCTCGGACCTGATAGCGGGTGACGAGGTCGCCGAGGATCCTCTCATGGTGGTCCCCTTGGCCCGGAACCCAGACCACTTCCGGCCGGAGCCAATCGAGCACCTGCTTCCACGCGACTTCCGGAGTGAGCGGATCGCGGGACGCGCGCGTGCTCGTGGAGATCCGGAAGAAGGCGCCCAAGCTCTGCCATGGAAGCCCGACCCGTCGCGCACCGACCAACTGCTCGGTGAGCCAGTCCCGCGCAGTGGCGTGGAAAGGGCTCCTCTCGTCGGCCGCGAACAGCAGCAGGTTCGCGTCGACGAGCATCAGGGGGCCGAGGGGCCCTCGAGCTCCTCGAGCGCCCTGCCGATGTTCGTTACGTCGATCTTGAGCCCCATCGGGTGGGTCTTCTGAACGAAGGGCTCTTTGGAGCGTCGCCCCGAGACCAGTCCTTGGCGGACGAGGTCGTTGACCGCCTCGCTGACGCCGACAGCCTTCTCCCGCCGGACCCGATCCACTGCGGCCGCGACGTCGTCCGCGAGCGTGATCGTCGTACGCATGCTGTCAATGTAACATCTCGATGCGCGCCTGCGACCGCGCCATTCTGCCGGCCCGCGCCGCGAGCGCGGATCAGCGGGGCTCTGCCCGAGGCAACTACGTCAACTCGCTGCGGCTTGTGCTCTGACGTGGGCTAGGACCAGCTGTCCCAGGCCCGCAGCGACGGCAGCGGGTCGAAGGCGCTGCCGCCCTGGTACCAGCCCGGCGCCCCCCACATCTCGTAGTGCAGGTGGCAGCCGCTCGCGTTGCCCGAGTCGCCGACCTCGCCGATGCGCTGGCCGGTGTAAACGCGGTCGCCCGCGCGGAACGCGCTGGGCGACGCGAGGTGCATGTAGGCGTAGTCCACCCCGGTGGCGCCGCCGTCGATCACGATGTAGTTGCCCGCCGCGCCGTGGTAGCCGCTGTACTGCACCCGTCCCCCGCGAGCGGCGACCATGGGGGTGCCGCACTTCGCGAAGACGTCGTGGCCCTGGTGGCTCCGGCCGCCCCGCCCGGAGCCGAACTGCGCTCCCGAGCCGCCGTAGTCGTGGCGGCCCCGGACGGGGAACGTGTGGTCGTAGAGGTCGAACGCGTCGCGACTCGAGGCGCCGCCGCCAGAGCTGATCGCCTGCTCGCCGTCGTCGCCCGCGACCGTGAGGCGGAACGAATAGCGCCCCGCCGGGGCGGGCTTGGAGCGCGCCTTGCCGTTCCAGGCCACCTTGCCCACGGCGTCCTCCTCGGCTTCGGGGGACCACGTGCGCACGATCGACCCGTCGCCGGCGCGGATCAGCTCCACGGCGACGTCCGAGGGCGCCGCTGCGCTGATGCGGTAGGAGAAGGTCACGGTGCGGCGCGAGCCGAAGTACGCCTTCGTGCGGCTCGTCCCCGTCTCGAGCAGGGGCTCGCCCGGCACGGGGGAGAGGGTGGTGTTCGGCTCGGGGGGAGGCGAGGGCAGGATGCGCACCGCGGGCGTGCGTGGCGAACGGGCGTCGGGGGCGCTGGCGGACACCGGGCCGGTCACCGCGCCGTAGGGCACATTGGCGTTCACACGCGTCGAGCTCGCGGATCTGACCTTGACCTCGACGTCGTCGCGACGGCCCGTGCTGCCGTGAAACCTGAGCGTGTCGACGTCGGAGAGGCGCCTGCCCGTGACTCGCAGGGTGCTGCCTCCCCTGGCGCGCTGGCGCGAAGCACAGCGGCGCAGGCAGGACACCTTCGCAATCTTCGGCTGAGCGACGAACACAGCGCCGCCCCCGTCGTCGGCCGCGCGGCTCTGAGCGCCGGCGGAGCCGCTCGCCCCGGCGATCCCGCCCAGCACGACGAGCACGGTCCCGGCGATGCGCAGGGCGTCCGTCTTTGAGTACGGCTGTATCGATGTCGAGGAAGGGGTCCTCGGCGGCACGCGCGTGGCCTCTCTTTCTCCGGCCTACGGGGTTAGCTGACGGGCTCGCGCCGAAAGAGCGGCGCTACAAGCCCGGGTCCGGTGGACCCGACCTGATTCGCCCCGCCGGGTGCCGCTGGCGGCACCCGGATGGTTCCCCCGTTCCCCGAACGACGGATCGCCCAGGGATTCGGCAGGCTGTGAACGCGCGGCAGTATAGCCGCGGGGGTGGTCGCGTGCGCGGAATGGTTCTCCTCCTGCTCCGGGGTTCTGCACAGCCGGTGGTTTCCCTGCCCCAGCCAGCGGTCGTCTGCCCCAGCCAGCGGTCGTCTGCCCCAGCCACCGGTCGTTTCCCCGTCGGTCTGTTTGCCCGTCGGTCTGCCACACTGTGCGGCCGGCCGCGCTCGGCGCGGCCGCGCTGACGCATGAAGACCTTCGTCGCCACCCCCGCCAACCGCGAGCGCAACTGGCTCGTGGTCGACGCCACCGACAAGACGCTCGGACGGCTCGCCACCCAGATCGCCGACACGCTGCGCGGCAAGCACAAGCCGCAGTACACGCCGCACTGCGACGTCGGCGACTTCGTGATCGTGGTGAACGCCGAGAGGATCGCCGTCACGGGGAAGAAGCGTGAAGAGAAGACCTACTACCGCCACTCCGGCTATCCCGGCGGCCTGCGCAGCCGAACGCTCGAGGAAATGCTCGATCGCCGCCCCGAGGAGGTCATCCGCCTCGCCGTGAAGGGGATGCTTCCCCGCAACCGACTAGCCCGTGCGCAGCTTCGCAAGCTGAAGATCTACGCCGGGCCCGACCACCCGCACGTCGCCCAGCAGCCCGAGCCGATGGAGACCCACAGCTGATGATCGAAGACGAGCGCGAGGACGAGCCCCGCGAGGAGCAGGAGCCCACCGCCGAGGAGCCGACGGCCGAGCAGCCCGCCGAGGCCGCGCCCGCTGAGGAGGCGGCCGCCGCGGAGGCGCCTGAGCCGGTCGCCGAGGAGCCGGTCGCCGAGGAGCCTGTCGAGCCCGCCGCCGAGGAGCCGGTCGCCGAGGAGCCGGTCGAGCCCGCCGCCGACGAGCCCCCCGCCGAGCAGCCTGTCGAGCCCGCCGCCGACGAGCCCGCCGCCGAGCAGCCTGTCGAGCCCGCCGCCGCGGAGGCCGCCCCCGCCGAGCGCGCGCCGGAGCGCCCGCGCCGCGGTCGCCGCCAGCAGGAGGAGAGCAGCGAGCCCGAGGCCATCCCCGGGGCCCACCTCGAGCCTGACCTCGTGCTCGAGGAGGCCGCCGCCGATCGCGACGACGTGAGCGGCTTCGCGGGAGCGGAGATCCGCGCCGCCGAGGAGGCCCTCGGTGAGGAGGACTCCCCCGGGGAGGAAGCCGAGGCTCCGACACCCGTGCCCACGACCGTGCTCGACCTCGCCGCGGACGCTCGCTACCAGGCCACGGGGAAGCGCAAGAGCGCCGTGGCCCGGGTCATCCTCCGCCCCGGCACGGGCACCTACACCGTCAACGGGCGCGAGCTCGACGCCTTCTTCCCCCGCCCGACGCTCCGGCGCATGGCCCGCGGGCCGCTCGAGACCGTCGGCCATCAGGAGCGCATGGACGTGGTGGCGAAGATCCACGGCGGCGGCGTCTCGTCCCAGGCGGCAGCCCTGCGTCACGGCATCTCGCGCGCGCTCGTGGAGGCCGACCCCAACCTGAGGGGCGAGCTCAAGCGCCGCGGCTTCCTCACGCGCGATCCGCGCGTCAAGGAGCGCAAGAAGGCCGGCTTGAAGAAGGCCCGCAAGCGCCCGCAGTTCTCCAAGCGCTAGAGCCATCGGGGCGCTGTTCGGCACCGACGGCGTCCGCGGGGTCGCGGGCGAGTTCCTCACCGCCGACCTCGCGCTGGCCCTCGGGCGGGCGGCGGCCGCCACGGCGTGGCGAGCTGAAGGCGGTCCGCCGCAGGTCCTGATCGTGCGCGACACGCGCGAGTCGGGCGAGATGCTCGAGGCCGCGCTGGCCGCCGGCGTGGCGGCGGGCGGCGGCCACGCGCTGTTGGGCGGCGTGCTTCCCACCCCGGGGGCCGCGCTGCTGGTCCGCCGCCACGGGTTCGACCTCGCCGCGGTCGTCTCCGCTTCGCACAACCCGTACCGCGACAACGGCATCAAGTTCTTCGGGTCTCAGGGCACGAAGGTCTCCGACGAGCACGAGACGCTCATCGAGGGCATCGTCGCGGGCACAGACGCGCTGCCGCCGCGCCCGGTCGGGCGGGTGCGCGAGTTGCACGGGGCCCCGGGCGACTACCTGCGCGAGCTGGAGCTGCGCTTCGCCGACCTCGACCTCTCCGGGCGCCGGGTCCTGCTCGACTGCGCCCACGGGGCCACGTACCGCGTGGCTCCGGAGATCTTTCGCCGACTCGGCGCGGAGGTGGAGGCGCTGGCCGTCGAGCCCGACGGGCGCAACATCAACGACGGGTGCGGCTCGACCCACGTCGATCTTCTGGCGAGCCGGGTCGCGCGCGGCGAGCACGACCTCGGCTTCGCGTTCGACGGCGACGGCGATCGCGTGCTCGCCGTCGACCGCGCCGGGCAGGTGGTGGACGGAGACGAGCTGCTCGCCCTGGCTGCACTGCACCTGCGGGCGAAGGACCGGCTGCCCGGGCATGGGGTGGCCGTGACCGTCATGACCAACTACGGCTTCCACACGGCGATGCGCGACTCGGGCGTTGACGTGGCGGTCACGCCGGTGGGCGACCGCCACGTGCTCGCCGAGCTGCTGCGTCGCGGGTGGGCGCTCGGCGGGGAGCAGTCGGGCCACATCATCGACACGGGGTTCGTTCCCTCGGGTGACGGCGTCGCCTCGGCCCTGCTGTGCCTGGAGGCGCTCGGGCCCCACGACCTGGCCGACCGCCACGCGATGGAGAAGCTGCCCCAGCGCCTCGTGAACGTGACCGTGGCCGATCGCGGCGCGCTCGAGTCGGCGGGCGCGGTGTGGGAGGCCGTCGAGGCCGAGTCGCGGGCGCTCGAGGGCCGCGGCCGCGTGCTGATCCGCCCCTCGGGCACCGAGCCGCTGGTTCGGGTGATGGTCGAAGCGCCGGTCGAGGCGGAGTGCGAGGCGGTGACCGCGAAGCTCGTCGGGGTGGTGCAGCGTGAGCTCGGAGCGGTTTAGCGAGAGGAGCGTCGGGCGAGCACCGAACGATGCCGTCTAACCTCGAACGCCTCGAAGGCCTCGATCGCCTGCTCGATCAGCTCGGGCGCGTGCTCGACGTGCCTGGCGACGAGTGGGACGACTCGCCCGAGAGCACGTGGCAGAAGCTCGACCGGCTCGAGACGGCGATGGGGGCCGACGCGCTCGGGGCGATGCTGCGCAGGCAGGGCGTGGCCCGAGCCGCCGTAGAGGAGGCGCTCGGCGTCCTCGCCCGCCGCCGTGCGGGGCGCTCTCCCGCGGTCTAGGCTTCTCGGCCTTCCCATGTGCGGCATCATCGGATACACGGGCTCGCGTCCCTGCCAGGAGATCCTCCTCGCAGGCCTGGAGAAGCTCGAGTACCGCGGGTATGACTCGGCGGGGCTCTCCATGGCCGATGGCGACGGCGTCGAGTCCGTGCGGGCCGTCGGCAACCTGTCCAAGCTGCGCGAGCGGGTCGACGGCGCTTCGGGGGAGGATCCGGCAGGACGCCGAATCCTCCAGACGCCATCCACCTCGGTCAGCGGGATCGGCCACACGCGCTGGGCCACGCACGGGCGCGTGACCGAGGAGAACTGCCACCCGCACTACGACGCCACCGGACGCGTGCACGTGGTGATGAACGGGATCGTCGAGAACTGGTCCGACCTGAAGGAGCGGCTGCTCGGAGAGAGCGTCGTGTTCACCTCGGACACCGACACGGAGGTCGTCGCCCACCTCATCGCCCGGCACTACGACGGCGATCTCACGGAGGCCGTGCGCCGTGTCTACGGCGAGCTGCGCGGCCACTACGCGTTCGTCGCGATGAGCGCCGACGAGCCGGGAACGCTCGTCGGCGCCCGCAAGGAGTGCCCGCTCGTGGTCGGCGTGGGCGAGGACGAGAGCTTCATCGCCTCGGCCATCCCAGCGTTCCTGGCCGAGACCCGGCGGGTGCAGAGCATCGAGGACGACGAGATCGTGGCCGTCACGCCCGCGGGGAGCCGCTTCCTCGACGCCTCGGGGGCGCCGGTCGAGCGCTCCGTGGAGGAGGTCGACTGGGACCAGGAAGCCGCGGAGAAGAGCGGCTACGAGACGTTCATGCTCAAGGAGATCCACGAGCAGCCCGCGGCCGTGGCCGAGACGGTGGTCGACCGCCTGGCGCACGGGACCGTCGAGCTCGGCGCCATCGGAGCCACCGACGCGCAGCTGCGCGAGCTGCGCCGCGTGGTGATCGTGGCCTGCGGCACGTCCTACCACGCCGGCCTCGTCGGGCGCTACGCGATCGAGTCGTGGTCGCGCGTGCCCGTCGAGATGGATGTGGCGTCTGAGTTCCGCTACCGCGATCCGGTGATCGACGAGCGCGACCTCGTGATCGGGATAACCCAGTCCGGCGAGACGGCGGACACGCTCGCGGCCATGCGCCTGGCCCGCGCGAAG